>Ga0194127_10009487_pt1 | contig 10221 bp, 5 predicted proteins | sample TA2KigC100mmetaG_FD_148624 | JGI IMG/M metagenome (GOLD analysis project Ga0194127, IMG submission 148624) | Freshwater microbial communities from Lake Tanganyika, Tanzania - TA2015036 Kigoma Deep Cast 100m | ecosystem: Environmental > Aquatic > Freshwater > Lake | place: Tanzania: Lake... | reverse complement strand
GGGGTCCCGGCAGCCACGAGCGCGGCTGCCGCAGCCTGGACGTCGGCAAAGGGGGCCCCGAGCGCATCGGCAAGCTGTCCAACGGTGCAGGGCCGGCGCTTGAGCGTGGCAAGGATGCGGTCCGAAAGCCCCCTGGGCAGCCCCGCACCCGACGCGTCACTGCGGGACCTGAAGACGGCCGGGGGAACCGCGGGCGGGTCGAACAGCGCAGCGATCCGAGAGAGATCGGCAGCTCCGAGTCCCTGCACCGACCGCCCCGGCGTCGGTCTCACCGCGGTGTTCAGCTCCACCACGGCCGGAGCGATCAGCGCCGCGGCCTTCACGATGGCCGCCAGCGCCTCCGGACCATCATTGATGCCCGCGAGCAGGAAGACCTCCAGCCGGACCTTCCCCGGATGGCGGGCCGAGAACCTTGCGATCCCATCGATCACCCGGCCGAGATCGAGCGCGGGGTGCGGTCCGTTGATGGCCGCAAAGGTCGCCGCATCCGCTGCATCCAGATCCGGCGCCACAATGTCGAATTCCGCAGCGTCCTCGGCCACGTCGTCCCGCCACAGCAACGTGCCGTTCGTGATCAGGTTCAGCGGGATCCCCGCCTCCCGCCTGAGCGCCCGCGCCACGGCGCCCAGGTCGCTGTACAGGGTCGGCTCCCCCGAGCCTGCAAACGTAATCACGTCCGGCCGAGGCCCCCGCCCGATGGCCTCCAGCACCTCCCGGACCACCTCCCGCTGCGGAAAGAAGGGCCGGCGGTCGATGGTGAGCACGTCGGTCGGCCCCAACTGGCAGTAGACGCAGTCCAGCGTGCACGTCTTGAACGGGACCACGTCCACGCCGAGGGAGACGCCGAAGCGCCGCGACGAAACGGGTCCGTAGGTGAGCTTGCCCATTCAGCCCCTCCGGGGCCCCTGCCCCACGGGGCGCATCATAGTATCGGCGGCGCCCGCTGGCAACCGGCGGCCTGCCCGCTCGACCATCCGCCCACGTCAGCGTGCGTCGAGCGGACGATCCGGGGCCTGCCTGAGAGCTTGTGCCCTGGATACCGGTCGAGTATAAGGTGGCGGGGAGGACGGGATGCGGATTCTCATCACCGCAGGTGGAACTCGGGAGCCGATCGACGCGGTCCGCTTCGTCGGCAACGTCGGGACCGGTGCTACGGGCATTGCATTGGCCCAGGAGGCGGTACGGCGATTCCACACGGTCCAGCTTCTCTCGGGCACGGGGAGCGTGGAGCCCGCACAGTGGGCTCTCGACACCGGGCTCCTGGCGGTGGAGACGTTCACCTCGGCTTCGGACCTCCTCGACCGGACGGTGCGCCTGCTCGAGGACTACAGGTTCGATGCCATCGTGGCCACGGCCGCAGTCGCAGACTATGCTCCGGTTCTGGTGGATGGGAAGATCGGCTCCACGCTGGACGAGCTCACGATCCGGATGATTCCGACGCCCAAGATCGTGGACCGGATGCGCGTTCTTGCGCCCGAGGCCCGGCTGGTCTCGTTCAAGCTCGAGAGCGGCGTGAGCCCCTCAGAGCTGTTTTGCCGCGCCAGGACCTCGATGGCCCGCTCCGGAGCGGATCTGACCGTGGCCAACCTCCTGGAGGGGCATGGCCGGCCCGACCACTCCGCCTGGCTGGTTCATGGAGACGGGGACCCGATCGCGGTCCCGACCCGTGCCAAGCTGGCGACCTGCCTCCTCGACTACCTGGAGGCTGGGCAGGACCGATGAGCGCTACCGACGCAACCTTCTTGTCCGAGGGGCACAGATGACCAACGTACTGCTGGGAGTGACGGCCGGGATCGCGGCCTACAAGGCACCGGACCTGGTTCGGAAGCTGGTCAAGGCTGGAAACGACGTGAGGGTGGTGCTCACCGAGCGTGCAGCCCACTTCGTCACGCCGCTTTCGCTGGAGACCGTCAGCGGCCACCCGGTGGCCATGGACATGTTCGGGCCCCGCCGCGAGTCGGCAATCGAGCACATCGAGCTGGGCCTCTGGCCGGACGTGGTGGCCATCGCCCCCGCGACGGCCGACTGCCTGGCGAAGATGGCGGGGGGGCTTGCGGACGATCTGCTCAGCACGGTGCTGCTGGCTCTGCGTCCCACGGTCCCCATCGTGCTGGCACCGGCCATGAACACCCGCATGTGGACTCACCCGGCGGTGCGCCGCAACATGAAGCTGCTGCGCAAGGATCTGGGCGACCGACTTCGCCCGGTCGGTCCGATCGGGAAGCAGCTCGCATGCGGCGAGGAGGGGATGGGGGCCATGGCGGAGCTCGAGGACATCGTGGCCGAAGTCCTGCGCTCGGCCTCGGACCCGATCAGGTAGCCCCAGTCACTTCACGGCACACACGATCGGACGGTGTCGTTTTCATGCTCGTCAAGATGGCGCAGTGAGGCGACTCACAGACCCAATCGGCGACGGCGACGGCGACGTCAACGACAACGTCAACGAGCGCATGGCCCAGGCAGTCCCTTATGGATAGAACCCAGGAATTTGACGGATCCGGGTTTCGATATATGATTTTCCCCATGAGACTGCCGGGTCGACACAAGAGAGGAAACAGCGGTGCCCTGAAACGAAAGCTGGGGAAGTTCCTTTCGCCCTCGGCCTCGCTGACGTCGTTCCTGTCCTTTGGACCGCTGCTCGTGGTCACGCTGAGCTTCTACACGGTGTCGCTGGTGCAGGGCGAGCTGCTTCCCGGCTACGCCTACCTGTTCATGGCGCTCCTGCTGGCTGCGAGCGGCATCTTCGGGTTGAGATCGAGCTCGCCGGCCGTGCTTGCAGCGATCCTGCTGGGAGAGGTGGCGGCCGCCCTGGGCGGCATGACGGAGTGGTGGGTGGCCCTGGCCAACGCGGGCGGCCTGCTGCTGGCTGCCACGGGAATCCCGCTGGTGGCCAAGGCGAGGGTCCTGGCCCTTGCGGCAAAGGCCAACAAGCGGATCCGGGACCGTTCGGAAGCCCGCCTTTCGGTCGGAGAACGCCTCGCCCGGGGCACGACGCCGAACCCGTCCGCAGCCGCCGGCGAGCCGGTTTCCAACACCGAGTCGCTGATCCGGAACATCCTGCTGCCGGCCAAGAAGGCGTTGCGCTGTCGTACAGCCATCTTCTTCTGGTACAACGAGGCCGAGGATTCCCTCATCCCGGTCGAGACCCTGTCCGACTGCACGGACCTTCTGACCAATACAGCGATCTCCGTGAAGCAGGGGCGCCTGTCCGGCCTCAAGTCGACCCGCGAGCCGCTGACCCTGCGCTTCTCGCCGGGCGAAGCGCATTCCGTGCCCATCTACCGGAAGGCCGTGGAGCTCGCCGGTGTGATGGCCGTGCCCGTGTACCACAAGGGACAGCTTGCCGGTGCATTCGTGTTTGACCGCAGCGGCGTCGAGCCGTTCTTCCTGCCCGACAACGTGATTGCGCGGCGGCTGGCCGAGGCGGTCGAGGACGCCCTGGTCACAGAGCGCCGCCTGAAGAGCGCGGTGCTGCTGTCCCAGCAGTTCCGCATGATGGACGAGGCTGCCCGCCAGTTCTCGGCTGCCCGTGCATTCGAGCAGGTCTATGACACTGCGGTCCGCTATGCCGTGGCGTTCTCTCCCTTCACCAGTGCCGTCCTTGCACACCGCGTCACCACCGCGTCCGACGAGTTCGAGATCGTGGGGGTGAGCCGCAAGCAGATGGCCGGGCTGCTGGGCAAGCGCTTCTCCTTGCGCAACTCGCTGGCCGACCTGGCTGCCCGGAACCGGACCTCGCTGCCCCCCAACTTCGTTTTCGAGGGCAGGACCCTCCAGCCGTTCGGCCCTGACGTCGGACTCGAGATGGAGGACGGTGATTCCTGCCTCCTCGTCCCTCTCCAGATCCGGGACGAGACCGTGGGCTTCCTGCTCCTCGCGGACAACCGCAAGCCGGTCCTGCGTGACGAGCTGAGCACCCTGCACCTGTTCGCGGACTACTGCGCGGTCTCGCTGGTCAACGCTGAGGCGAACAAAGAGCTGGAGCGCATGGCGGTGACCGATCCGCTGACCGCCATCCCCAACCAGAGGGCATTCCGCACCCGGATGATCGAGGCAGCGCAGCGGGCCGACCGCTCGAAGAAGGCGGTCTCGCTGCTCTTCGTCGACATCGACCGCTTCAAGTCCATCAACGACACGCACGGCCACCCGGCGGGGGATGCCGTGCTTCGCGGGATCGCCCGCTGCCTGAGCGAGACCGTCCGCAAGGTCGACTTCGTCGCCCGGTACGGCGGCGAGGAATTCGTGGTCCTGCTCGAGGAAACGGCGGGTCCCGGTGCACTGGTCATGGCCGAACGGCTCCGGCAGAAGGTGGCCGGGCTTTCCTTCCCTGAGCTCGGTTCCGGGCGTGCAGTCACGGTCTCCATCGGAATCGCCTCGTACCCCAACGATGCCGCCTCGGTCGACGAGGTCATCGCACTGGCCGACGCAGCCCTCTATCGGGCCAAGAACGAGGGCCGCAATCAGTGCCAATCGGCCTGAGCGCCGATTCCAAGCCATCTGCTGCGTTGCTCTGGTCGCCGCCTCGCTGCGACGCACGACAAGTGCGCCTCGCTCTGCCGCTCGGTCGCGCCTTGCACCTGGCCCGGACTCGACGCTCAGGAGGGGGCGCCGATTCCAGGCCATCTGCTGCGTTGCTCTGGTCGCGGGCTTGGTGTAACCTCCGCCCGATTGCCGGTCTCTCCTACCCAGGGGTGTTTGAGAGGAGGTGCAAATGAGCTGGATCAAGAGGATGCTGGGGTTGTCCGAGAAGATGCAGCCGATGTCGATCAATGATTCCAACTTCCAGGAGGACGTCATCCGGTTCCGCGGTGCCTGCCTGCTCGACGTCTGGGGCCCCAACTGCCAGCCCTGTGCGCAGCTCGCACCGGTCATGCAGGAGATCGCCGCCGCATACAACGGGACGGTGCGTGTCTGCGAGATGAATGCTGCGGGGGCCCCCCGCTCGACCGCTCGCCTGGGAATCCGGGGAACACCCACCGTGGTCGTCTATCGCGGCGGGGCCGAGATCGGGCGGATCGTCGGTTTCAAGCCGTTCAGCTTCTGGCAGCAGCTCATCGAGAAGGAGTTCGCTCAGCAGCTCGCCGAGGCGAACAAGGAACCGACGGAGGGACCGGAAGTCAAGGGAGGACCCCAGCCCCCCGATCGCCCGTTCAAGCCCACCACCAAGGCAGCCAAGAAGGCCCTCAAGAAGGCCAGGCAGGCCCCGGACCCGCCACGCAGCGGGCGCACCCCACCCACGGACGGTGCAGACCGAAACGGTATGTGAGACCCCTGACCCTACTGCATCAGCCGGCGCCCCGAGGGCCCCTCCCGCGTGGTCGGGGCTGTGTGACCCCTGACCCCTGACTACAGCCCCACCCCCAGTGCGGGATCGAACGTCCAGTCGCCGTCGAAGTAGCCGGCAGCGACGACACCATCCTGGCTCCAGCTCGTGTAGTCCGGAAGACCGGATCGTGAAGAGAACGGCTGCTCCCAGTAGAGCAGGCGTGCGGCATCCTTGTCCGCCACCAGCGCGGCCGAGAGATGACCCTCCTCCGGGAAGACGAACAGCAGCGTGGCATCGGGGAAATCCTTGCCGCCGATGCTCACGGCCTTGTCGCTCCAGTCGAACGGAATCGAGTCGGGCACCGGAACTTCCTTGCGGGGAACTCCGACGTAGACCAGGTTGTACTGCTTTCGGATGGCCGGGGTGACCTTGCCGACCGACAGGGCGCACGCATGCCCGTTGCCGATGATGTTCCACGTCGAGACCAGGTACTGCACGTAGTCGCGATAGATGCCGCTGCCGCCGTTCGGGTACACGAAGCAGAAGGGGCGGTGGAAGACCTGGTTGAGCGGCCCCTGGACCGACGGGCTCTTCCCGTCCTGCAGGCCCCATTCGATCGGCCCGGAGGCCAATGCCACGTCCTTGCCGTCCACGACGAGCTTCGCCACCCCCTTCTCCTTCAACGCCTTTCCGTCGAGCACCATGCCGCGGACGTTGGAGGTGGAGACGGCCACCGTCTTGCCCTCGTCGCTGCTTTCCGATTCCACGATCGAGTCCTCGTAGGGGTCGATCTGCGAGCGGACGCTCACGAAGGAGTACGTGCCGTTGACCCAGGGAGAGGGCGTCTTGTACTCGAAGTCCAGCTCCGGCTTGTCGTGCATGCGGTCGTGCATCCACTCGAACAGCGGCGGCCAGTCCACGCAATCGGCCCCGGGGGCCGCATCGCCGTCCCACCAGTGACCGGCCCCGGGTTGGATGTGGAAGTAGAACTCGTCCGCAATCGGTTCCACGGCCTCGGCCATGAGGTAGGCCTCGGAGATGGGCACGTTGTCGTCCTTGTCGCCGTGGATCACGTAGACGGCCCGGTTGGCCAGGTTGCCGACGTACTGGAGAGTATCGCTGGACGCCCGGGCGCGGGCGAACGGCCCCGTAGGCTTGTTCGAGCCGCCGTAGGAGTAGAACGAGGACCACCCTGCGCTCGGTCCGATCACCCGGAAGCGGTCCGAGAAGTGCACGCCGAACTGCCACGTGCCGTGCCCTCCCATGGAGTGGCCGGTCACGTACACATGGTCGGGGTTCACCCCGAAGGCCGACATTGTGTCCTCGAGCGTCTCGATGCCGTCGAGGCGGCCCCACTCCTCCCAGTCGAAGCCGAACGGCCGCCGGTTGGTCGGGGCCACGACGTAGGTCCACTCCTTCTGCCCGTAGGCCTGCGCCTGGCCGATTCCCTGCACGCCGGCCCCATGCAGCGACAACACGAGGGCATACCCCGGGTCATCCCCTCCGAACGGGTCGGCCGGGCCCGACGGCGGATTCACGCCGTAGTACTGGACCGAATGATCCACGTTCGAGCGACGGGTCCGCTTGTACGGAGCGCCGGCGGCAGCGGTCGACAGCTCGAGCGTCTTCTCGTAGGACCAGTCGAGCGAGTAGGACTCCAGACGCACCGTGACCGGCCACTTCTCCCCACCGGCGCCGGGGGCCGACGCGGGGACCAGCTTGAACCCCACCTGGGTCACGGCGCTGGCCGGCAGCGAGGGGTAGACCACTTCCGTTTCCTCGAAATGCCCGCTGCCGATCACCCGGGCCGAGACGTCCCGCAGCCTGTGGTTCGACAAGTTGACGGTGGCGATGCCCAGCCACTGCTCGTCCAGGCTCCCTGCAACAAGGTCCGGGGCCGTCACGTCGGACAGATTGAAGTAGACCTCGCTGTCCAGCGTGAACAGCTCGACCTCCGGATCCTTGACCGCCATGTAGGCCGAGGCCACGACAACGTTCTCGCCAGCGAGCCCCCGGCCCGGCGTGCGGTGTGCACGGGTCATGTACGGATCCCCGGGCTGCGGCGAACCGTTCACGTAGACCTGGTAGAACCGGTCGGCCCGGACCAGCAGCCGGGTCGGCAGCGGCAGGTCGAACCTGGCCACTGCGTAGAACAGCGAGTACCCTGCGTACCCCATCTGCCCATTGGGCCCGGGGACCGTCTCGTACCACTGAATGCCATAGCTGTCCTTGCCCGGTCCCGTGGGCGGGACGAACGTGCCGGCATCGAGGGCCGGGCCGATGGGGTCGTTCTCCGGCTTGGGAACCAGCGCCACGAGCCAGAGGGGGATGTCGATCTTCGCAGGCTCCGCAGGCTCCGCAACAGGGGGCAGCGGGCCGACGTCCGAGGGCTCGAGATCGTCGGGGACGAGCTCTGCGGCCACATCCGGTTTCGCCAGGTCTGCGAGCAGGTCGGGCAGATCCTGCGGCGCCAGGTCGGGCAGCAGCGGAAGATCGCCGGCTTCGCCCACGAGATCTGAATGTGCGTCCGGCGCCGGCACGTCCTCCGGCAGCACGTCGGCAGTCAGCTCGACCTGCACCCTGGTGTCGGGCGGTACATCCTTGTCCCCTCCCCCTCCCCCGGAACAGGATGACGCACCCAGGATACCTGCCACGACGACCCAACCTGTCCATCTCTTCCACGCCTCGCCCCTGCTCATCATGCTCAACCTCCCGTGACTGCACTCAGCTTAGCATTCGGATGGGGGAAGCGGAAGTCCGCTGCAGGTCCCCGCTGCAAGTCCCCATTTCGCCCGACTCCGGCCCATTTCGCCCGACTCCGCCCCATTTCGCCCGACTCCGCCCCATTTCGCCCGACTCCGGCCCATTTCGCCCGAGCCCCTGAACAATCCTCTTCAACCCGTGTGCGTGCGGGGGTAACATGTGGGTCCCGGAATCGGCCGGACGATGGGGCGGGGGCGAATGCGGCTGTGGGGCTTACCAGGAGCGTGTTGCGCATTGGATTCCGAAGCGAAAATCCGACAGGTGCGCCGGATGTGCGACGCAAGATGTGGGGGCATACTGGTGGTACGTTCCCATATCTTGTGTCACGCAGACGACGTGCATGGCGGATTTGCAGCCGGAAGATCAATGCGCAACACGTTCCTAGTTCTGGCGGTGGTCGCCTGCACGGGGTGCTGGCACACGTCGCACTCGGGTCCGCCGCCGTGGCCGCACATCCTGACCTGCTACGGGGGGTGCCAGGCACCGCACTATGATCCAACTGCGTGCGGGGGGTCTACGGCATGCTGCTCGCATTGCATCGACGGGACGTGGTGGTACTCGACAGAGCAGCAGATCTTCGGGTGCGGGGCCAAGCTCGAGATCCGGCATGGCAACAAGTGCGTGGTGGTGCAGGTGGCGGACAACGGCCCGGCGAGCTGGGTGGAGAGCAATGCGGCCGGCAAGTGCGGCGGCAACGGACACATCATCGACACGTCCCCTCTCGTGGCGGACTACTTCGGCGGAGGATGCGGCTGGAGCCAATGCTTCTGGGTGGATGTCCGGCCTGTGGCGAAATCGATGCCGCAGGGGATCTGCCCGACCTGTCCGTGCGGCGGGGAATGCAAGCCGGGCGAGGTGCAGGGGCAGGGGTGCGGCAACTGCGGCTGGGAGGAGCGCTCGTGCGGTGGTGACGCGAAGTGGGGAGGCTGGGGGCCGTGCAACGGGCAGGGACCGTGCGCACCGGGGCAGTTCGAGGTGGGGGCATGCGGGGACTGCGGCAGCCATTCGAGATCATGCGGCGGGAACTGCCAGTGGGCGGGCTGGAGCGGGTGCGATGGACCGGACCCGGGGGATGGGAAGCTTCCGTGCGACACCGGTGAGCCCGGCGTCTGCGAGTCGGGCGTTCAGAAGTGCATCGGCGGCTGGGTGACCTGCAAGCGCCTGCAGGAACCTGGCGAGGAGGTCTGTGACGACATGGACAACGACTGCGACGGACCTATCGACGAGGGAGGAACGAAGGCCATGGGCCAGGCGCTGCCTGCCTTTGCGGCACAGGTGGAGGACTGCTCGTTCCCCATGGTCCTTGCCCCGGGCGAAGTGGCCCAGGGATGGGTGGAATACCGAAACATGGGAGCCCAACACTGGGAGCGGGGGCAGGTCTGGCTGAAGGCGGAGGGAAGCGAGGCGGGCAGCCCGAGCGCGGTCGGCGTGCCGGAGGAATGGCCGGCATGGGACGTGGCCGCCAAGGTCGATTCGGACGTGGCCCCGGGGGAGCTGGCGAGGTTGCGGTTCGCTGTGTCTGCCCCGGCAGCGACCGGCGACCTCGGCGACCAGCATTTCGTCCTGTTGACGCCGGCAGGGCAGGCGATGCGCTGTCCCGAACCCGGATTCGCCCTGTCGCTCCGGGTGGCTCCGGGCGAAGGCTGGTGGCTCGAGCCGGCCAGGGAGGAGCCCGCTCCCCGGGAACCCTCGGAGGCAGACCCGGATGGGACGACCGCTGACCGCGGGGCGAGAGGCGGTGGCTGCGGCATGGCAGCGCAGGGGACGAGCCTGGCGGGCCTGCTGGTGCTGCTGTTGCCCTGGCTGGCCGCACGCTGCGGGAGACGGGCTGCATCTCGGGACGGGCGGTTTGCCGAGGCGCAGGGCCATTGGCAGAAGGCTCCCGGCCGGAGCGCGACTCGAACGGTGGTTGCAGATTGCCGATTGAAGGACGCGCCCGTCCTGGCTGCGATGCTCGCGCTCCTGACGGCTTGCTCGTCGGGCTCGGGGGGGGGGAAGAGTGCGGACGCCGGGGCCGAGACGGATGCGGCGGCTTCCTCTCTCCTGTCGATCTTCCCCACGGCAGGTACGGCGCAGGGGGGCGACGAGATCGTCGTTGTCGGCACAGGCTTCGCAGAGGGGATGACCGTCCGCTTCGGCGATGTCGGTGCCGGGACCGTGACCCTCCTCGGGCCGAAGGAGCTGCGTGTTTT
>Ga0194127_10009486_pt1 | contig 10221 bp, 8 predicted proteins | sample TA2KigC100mmetaG_FD_148624 | JGI IMG/M metagenome (GOLD analysis project Ga0194127, IMG submission 148624) | Freshwater microbial communities from Lake Tanganyika, Tanzania - TA2015036 Kigoma Deep Cast 100m | ecosystem: Environmental > Aquatic > Freshwater > Lake | place: Tanzania: Lake... | reverse complement strand
CCCTTTTGAGACCAAACTGGATTGGTTTTGCCTGGTTTTGGCTTTATTTCCGTTCCGCTTTGGACCGATATAGGTTCTTCTTTGACGAGGTTGTTTTTTTGCTTTGTCCCAGTAACTCTCAACCTTGCAGAGGTATATCTTGCCCTTTATTTTCTGTTCTATTATATAGGCCATAGCAATAGCTAGTTATTAATTAACAAATGGCCTTAATATACAGAGAATACAACGAAATTGCAAGGTTTTATTGCATAGTTACTAACTTTTTCTCCAATTTAGGATGGATTAAGGCGTTGTATTTTACGCCGAATCCACCAAATAATATGCACAGGAAAGGTGGATTCGCTGTCGCTTAATCCACCCTTTTGTCAGGGTTGCTTAAGTTAATGACATTGGTTTGTAACCTGAACCCACTAAGGGGTTCCCTGTAAACATTCTGTCAAGATATGCTTTAATTTACGTATAGCGGCGACTTGGGATGTGGTTGTTTCAAACATCCGGTATACCCCCGAAAGCAAATAAAATTGCCTTTTATTAAAAACGACAGGTTTTCCGGGGTGATAAAGGGCGCCGAACTCCTGCACGAGTTTTTCGTATACAATGTCAAGTCCTTCTTGTTTCTGCGCGGAAATGTAACATACCGGAGCGGCAAGTTCTGCTTCAATGACTTTTTTATCTAATTGCGCGGGGAGGTCGTTTTTGTTTATCAGCGGAATTATGATATGCGATCTCTGTTCTTCAGAGTCTTTCGCCGCTTTCCACAACTTCAAGGAGTTCAATATTTCCATATCTTCATGATCGAAGGGTTTGGAATTGTCAAAGACGGCAAGCACCTTATCCGCGCGCCTGAGTTGTTCCCGCGTCATTTCAATGCTCATGGATTCCAGCACGTCTTCCGGTTTTCTTATGCCTGCGGTGTCGATGATTTCAAACGGAATATCTTTAACAGAGATGAATTCACTTCCATAATCGCGTGTGGTTCCGGGTTCATGATGCACGATCATTTGTTCTTCGCCGAGTATTGCGTTAATCAGCGTTGATTTTCCTACGTTTGGTTTTCCAAGGATTACTATTGCCTGCGGAGAGGTTAATGCCATGCCGAACGGAGCAGTGTTGAGAAGGGATTCCATACGATGCGTTATTTCTTTTACAACAAAAATATCATTTCTTGCGTCCGTATTTTCATTCTCTCCGGGAAATTGTTTTGCTTCTTTTATCATGTCCAGACACTCATGGAGCGCCTTCGATAATGCTCCCTGATATTGATCTAAAAGTACTTTGGCGCACAATTTTGTGCGTGCAGTAATGAGTTCACTCAATGCCTCTTTCCGGATGCCGTCAATTTTGTTATTTTCAACCGCCTGAGCAGCCAATCCCTCCCATTCTTCCTTTTTTGCCCCGTGTGAGACAACCAGTTCATACACTCGCATGAGGATACGGATGCCGCCGTGGCAATTTATCTCCACGATATCTTCGCCGGTGAAGCTGTTCCCGGATTTTTCAATATTCAGGATGACCTCGTCGATCTTTTGAACGCCATCTGCAATATGGCCGTAATAAAGTTTGTTATCTTCCACATTGCAAAGGTCTTTTATGTGTTTCCCGGCAAAGATTTTGTTTGCAATTGCAAATGCCTCAGGCCCGGAAACAATAATCTTGCCAATCCCCCCTTCTCCCGGAGGAGTTGCTATTGCCGCAATTGTTTTATTATGTAAACTGATATTCATTTTATTAAAATTATACCGCAGCGAAGCTTTGACACATCAATTCCTTCTTTGCTTCACCTGCAATGTATGCCGATCCGGTAATGCACAGCAAATCGTTGCGGGAGATAATACGCAACGCCCCCATTACGGCTTGCCTGACATCATCGCATATTTTTGCCTGTTTCCCATATATATCTTTTATTTTTTTTGCCAGGTCTTCAGGGGACGCGGCGCGGGAATTCGCGCTCTTGGCAACAAAAATAATGTTCGCGCAGGGCACAATCTCCGGGAGGATATTGTCAATTTCCTTGTCCTGTGAAAATCCTAATATAATGATCAGTTTACCGAAGGTGAAATTTTCAAATAAGGTTTCCCGCAACGACGCCATCGATTCTACGGTATGGGCATAATCCAATATAATCAACGGATTTTCCCTGAAAATCTCTATCCGTCCGGGACACCGGATATGTGCAAGCGCGTCGCGTATGGTTTCGTTGTCGATGGAAATATTGTTTTGTTCCCTCAGGACTTCCAGCGCCCCCAATGCCACGGCGCAATTTTTTGCCTGGTGAATTCCCAGGAGCGAAATAAATAAATTCTCATAGGTACGTTGCCATGTTTTAATAGTACACAACAGCCCTTTTATGCCATTTTTTATAGAGGGTTGCGCGTTGTTTATTTGAATATCTTTGCCCAGAAGATACAGGGGTGCGCTCTTTTCTTTACAGACTTCTTTTATAACAGAAAGGGCATCCTGCTTTTCCGCGGCAGAGATTACCGGAATGCCTTTTTTGATGATTCCGGCCTTTTCATATGCTATTTCGGATATTGTATGCCCCAAAATATTCACATGATCAAGACCGATGTTCGTGATAATGGAAACGAGCGGCATTACTACATTGGTCGAATCCAGACGCCCTCCCATGCCCACTTCCAATACGGCCATATCGATTTTATGTTTTTTAAAATAGAGAAAACATAGCGCGGTAAGCGTTTCAAAAAATGTGGGAGATTCGGACGGGTTTGTATTTCTCAAATGCTGAATGTATGGCACAAGACTGTTCAATGCCTCGGTAAAATCCGTTTCGGGTATATTTCTATGATTTAACTGAATTCGTTCTTTAATGTCTGTTAAATGCGGCGACGTAAAAAGCCCGGTATTATACGCAGCATGTTGAAAGATAGTTGACAGCATGATCGAAGCCGACCCTTTTCCTTTTGTTCCCGTTATATGGAGGGAGGGATATTCCTTGTGCGGATTATCCACATGTGCAAGAAGACGAAACATCCTGTCAAGGCTGAATGTTGATGCATTATACTGGTAACTGATGAGCTTTTCATAGTCGAGTGACTTATTCAGAAACCCGAATGCTTCTTCGTATGATTTTAAACCAAAGGAACTTATGGAGTCCATTCTCACCTGTATTAAGAAAATGTTTTATCGTCAAACAAATATGGTTTTCGAAATATTAAATAGGTTTTTTACTCAGAAACAGACCCTTCGACTCCGCTCAGGGAGACAGCGGAGTCATGCTGAACGGAGTCGAAGCATTGCACTATTTTTTAAGTATAAATAAAAAAAGTGTATCACTTCGTGCACAATGAGTCAATGTCATAGAAATTCCTTTAGAATCAGCAATTTGTGAATTTGTAATATCTGGATACTTTCGTTGAAAATATTTGATTAATACTACGTATTGTGCTACCATTTAATCTTTTATAACTCTTTGATTTTTTACTTGTTGTTGGAGAATATAGGATATTATGGAAGAAGAACTAACGTATGCGTTAATAACACCTTACAGTCTTTTAAAGAGCCGCACGGGGGGTATTTTAGGCCGTTTGCTTTCATTGACAAATCTCGAATTTATCGGGGCGACAATGTTTGCTCCAAGCGATGCGTTTGTTGAGAAATATTGCGCCACCATTGAGGAACAGGAAGGAAAGTCCTCATGGAAAGAAGTTATGATTAATTATATTAATAACGGCCTGAAAAAGGGCAACAAATTTGGCATTACCAACAGGTCGGTGCTGCTTTTCTTTAAAGGACAAAACGCCATAAAAAAACTAAAAGACGACGTAATTGGTCCTATTTCAAGCTTTCAGGGACATACGATTCGCGGCAGTTTTGGCGACTATATAGAACGTTCTGACGGCACGGTTGAATATTTTGAACCTGCAGTTCTGACTGCCGCCGACCATAACTCCAACAAGAAACAACTTAAATTATTTGCGGATTATTTAGCAACCGACGGCGGGGTTTTGGAAAATGTCGTTACATTTTCCGAGGGGGTAAAACCTGAAACAACGCTGGTAATTTTGAAACCTTTCGAAAAGCAAAGCCCATTGCCCGGCAATATCATCGATATGTTTTCGCGAACCGGTTTATTCATTGTGGGCATAAAATTATTGACCATGAGCATTGCGCAGGCGGAAGAATTTTACGGTCCGCTGGTAAGCATATTTGAAGAAAAACTAAAACCCAAGCCCGAGAAGGTCGCAGCGCAACTAAGGGAAAGCCTTAAATCAATTTTCTCTTTCGAAATTCCGGAAGCGACGATTAATGGCCATGCAGCGCAGTTAACGGAACAGTTAAAGGGAATGAACGCGATACATGAGTTTAATAAAATTGTGCATTACATGACCGGACTGGATGTGGCAAAGGCAACAGCATCGGAAAAAAAGAAACCCGGAACGGCCCGCTGCATCGCCCTCTTGTATCGCGGCCCGAATGCAATCAATGAGATAAGAAATATTCTGGGGCCTACCGATTCAAAGAAAGGCGAACCCGGCAAGGTGCGAAGAATCTATGGGGAGGATATTATGAAAAACGCCGCCCATGCTTCCGATGCAGTGGAAAATGCGGTGCGGGAAAGAAAAATCATCGGGTTGTGGAATAATGAAAGTGTGAAAGAACTGAAGACCTTGATAGAAGAGTATTTAAGGTAATAAATAATCATAGATGATTATCAAAAAAATACATGTCGGTCCGTTGCAGGTATGCACATACATTGTGAAAGGCAATGATTCTGTTGATGCGATGATTATTGACCCGGGCGCCGATGCGGAAAAAATAATCACCTTTATCACCGAATCGAAACTGGTTCCAAAACAGATCGTACTTACCCATGGTCACGGAGATCATATCGGGGCAAATGCCATGCTGAAAAAGACGTTTCCTGATATGCAAATTTGCATCCACGAGAAAGACCAGGACATGCTTCCTTATCCGGCAAAAAATCTTTCGATTCTTGCCGCCTTTTACGGCGGGGCGACAGTAAGATCACCGCACGCAGACCGGCTGCTTAAAGACGGAGACAAAATCTCTGTAGGCAAATGCGTTTTTGAAATACTTCATACTCCGGGCCACACCCCGGGCGGGATATGCCTTTACAGTAAAAATCAGGAAAACGGGCATCCCCCCGTGTTGTTTTCCGGTGACAGCCTTTTTAAAGAAGGAATAGGACGCACGGATTTTCCGGGATGCAGTCAGGAAACGCTTATACAATCTATTAAAAATAAATTACTTGTCCTCGATGAGAGAACAATCGTCTATCCCGGTCATGGTCCCTCTACAACACTGGCAGAAGAGAAAAAAAATAACCCTTTTCTCCGGTGAGAAAGTAACAGATGTCAGAAAGAAAAGAAAATATAAAAGATTTATTTATTGAAGAAGAGATGAAGGATTCATACCTCAGCTATGCCATGAGCGTTATCATGAGCAGGGCGCTTCCTGACGCAAGGGACGGATTGAAACCTTCGCAAAGGCGTATCCTCGTTGCTATGAACGATCTTAATCTTGGCCCGCGTGCCAAATTCAGAAAGTGCGCCAAAATTGCGGGCGACACAACGGGAAATTATCATCCGCATGGCGAGCAGGTAGTATATCCTACCCTCGTTCGTATGGCGCAGGATTTTAATTACCGTTATCCACTTATCGAAGGACAGGGAAATTTCGGCTCAATTGACGGAGACCCACCTGCCGCAATGCGTTATACGGAAGCGCGCATGACGGACGTGACAATGACGATCATGGAGGATTTGGAGAAGAAAACGGTTGATTATACTCCCAACTATGATGATACACGCACGGAACCGGTTGTTCTTCCCTCAAAATTCCCTAACCTGCTTTGTAATGGTTGTTCCGGCATCGCGGTCGGCATGGCAACAAGTATCCCGCCGCACAATACCAATGAGATATGCGACGGAATTACCATGGTAATTGACAACCCTGACGTCACCATAGAAGAACTGATGACGGTAATCAAAGGCCCGGATTTCCCCACAGGAGCGTTAATCTGCGGAACAGACGGAATTAATGAAGGGTACAAAACGGGCAGGGGTACCATTATCGTACGGGCACGGGCGCACGTAGAAACATCCAAAACCGGGAAAAAGAGCATTGTCGTAACGGAAATTCCTTACCAGCTCAACAGAGATAATATTTTGGAACGTATTGCCCTCCTGGTTCGTGAAGAACAACTCAAGGGCATTTCCGATGTGAGAAATGAGAGCGATAGGGAAGGAAGCCGCCTGGTTATCGACCTGAAAAAGGGAGAGGATGAAGATGTTGTTTTAAACCAGTTGTATAAACATACAAAACTGCAGGACAGTTTCAGCATTATCATGATTGCGCTGGTAAATAATCGTCCGGAAACACTGAACTTGAAACAGATGCTGATATGCTACATTGATCACAGAAAAGTCGTTATCGTCAACAGGACGAAATTTTTGCTGGAAAAGGCGCAACACAGAGCGCACATACTCGAAGGTCTGAGGATTGCATTACAGAATATAGACAAGGTCATTGAGTTAATTAAAACGTCGGATACGGTAGATATGGCGCGAAAAGGGCTTATGTCTTCGTTTTCCCTTTCGGAAATTCAGGCAAATGCTATCCTGGATATGAGGCTTCAGCGGCTTACGGGACTTGAGCAGGGAAAAATAGAAGCCGAATATGAAAAACTGTGCGCGGATATAAAAGAATACCAGGCAATATTGGCGAACGAAAAGTTAGTATTGGATATCATTAAAAAGGACGTTGCGGAAATAAAAGAGCACTTCGGAGACAAGCGCCGGACGGAAATTGTTGGCGCCGTGGATGAATTAAACATAGAAGACCTTATTACGGAAGAAAGTGTTACGGTCATTGTCAGCCATGAGGGATATATTAAACGGCTTCCATTAAGCGCCTACCGCAAACAGCAGCGGGGAGGAAAGGGAGTTGTCGGCGCAGAAATGAAAGAAGGGGATTTTATTGAACATTTGTTTGTAGCTTCTACCCATGACTATATCCTCTTTTTTACGGATCAGGGAAGGGTTTACTGGCTTAAAGTGTACGATGTCCCTCAAATGGGCAAAATAGCAAAAGGCAGGGCGCTTATTAACCTGCTGGAATTAAAGGAAGGTGAAAATGTTACTTCTCTCATTCCTGTGCGAAATTTTGACGAACGGCAACTGGTGATGGCGACCGGCAATGGGATTATCAAAAAGACCGTGCTCAATGCGTATGGCAATCCGAAAAAGGGCGGTATTATGGCAATCACCCTCGATGAAGGCGATACACTAATCGGGGTAAAATTGACCACCGGAAAACAAGACCTTATTCTCGGTACAGAGCAGGGGAAGGCGATACGTTTTTCGGAAGAAGACGTCAGGTCTATGGGACGCGTCACGCGCGGGGTGAAAGGAATAACGCTTAAGAATAATGATAAAGTGCGGGGTATGGTTGTTGTCGATGAACAGGCTTCACTCATGGCCATTTGTGAAAACGGTTTTGGCAAACGAACAGATTTTGGAGAGTATTCAGCAAAAAACAGAGGTGGCCAGGGAGTTATCAATATCAAAACCACCGAAAGAAACGGAAAAGTGGTGGCATTGATTGACATCAGGGAAAATGATGAGCTAATCATGATAACAAAAGGGGGAAAGATTATTCGCACTCCGGTAAACACAATCCGGGTTATCGGAAGAAATACACAGGGGGTTAAACTATTTGATATTGATAAAACGGACAAATTAATTTCGGTTGCCCGTGTAGTCCCCGAAGAAAATCCGCCCCAGGAAGAAATGGAAGCCGAATCCGAATCCGAAACTGAAATGGAAATGGGAACGGATACAGAAAACAACATTCCGGAACCGGAATAAGATGTCTTTAAAAATATGTGCCCAAACGGGAGTTTGGGTACAAGCAACATATAAGGGTGGGCATCTCCCACCAAATAAACTTAATGACATTGGGTTACAAACCTGAACCCGCGGGTAGCGAAGTCGAAGCCTTCGAAAAACGGATGCTTGTGGCGTACGATACCCAACATACTTACAAAATGTGCATTTTACACAGATAATAGGTGGCACGGACTGTAGAGACGCATAGCAATGCGTCTCTACGTTTGTCCGTATTGAATTGTACAGCATTGCCTATAAAATCACAAATAATGAGCCCATAGAGTATAATCATGTCCTGCTTTCGTGCTTAAGGATTTCAAAACAACCACTGTAAAATGGCCTATACATATTCTGTCTCAGTTTGTATTATTACCTTTAACGAAGAAGCCCGGATTCGCGATTGCCTTGAAAGCGTCAAATGGGCGGGTGAAATCATTGTGGTGGATTCTCTCAGCACAGACAAGACGGTTGATATCTGCAAAGAATATACGGATCGGGTATATCAACGCCAGTGGGGAGGAAACATCGATCAGAAGAATTATACGATAGGGCTGGCAACAAAAGACTGGCTCCTTTGCCTTGACGCAGATGAACGATTGTCGCCGGAACTTACGAGAGAAATACAAGACGTCCTTAAAAATCCCGGCACAACAGATGGATTTCTTTTCCCCCGGCGAAGCTGTTACCTTGGCCGTTGGATATTTCACGGTGACTGGTATCCCGATTATCAATTGCGTCTTTTCAAAAGAGGATGCGGAACATGGCAGGGAACAAACCCTCATGGAAGGGTAATTATAGAGGGAAAAACACGGTATTTGAGACACGATTTGTATCACTTCAACTATAAAAATCTTTCCCATCAGTTACGGACAATCGATAATTATTCGGACGTTTTTGCCGGCATCATGATAGATCGTGATAAAGATTTCAGTTTGTTCCAGCTTGTTCTCAGGCCGGTTTACAAATTTCTCAAAGTATATATAATGAAGAGGGGATTTTTAGACGGACTTCCCGGCTTTATCCTTGCGATTACGAACTCTTTTTACATATTTGTTAAATACGTAAAACTTTGGGAACGTACGCGGAGAAATGGCAGAGAAAAGAATTCATCATGAAAAAGATATCTAATTCAATAGTATCCCGCCTCTCGACCTTCCTTGGCAAGACGCGCTTGCCCTATTTTCCCTCAAAAATCACCATCGAATCCGGCAATATATGCAATTTACGGTGTCCTTTATGCCCGACAGGGCAGCATGATAAAAGCGCCAAAAAGGGATTCATGCCCTTTGATTTATACAAAAAAATACTTGACGAGATCGGCAGTCACCTCAGTCTGATAAGATTATATAATTGGGGAGAACCCCTTTTAAATAAAGAACTATTGCCCATGATCCGCTATGCCATGAAATATGGCGTGGAGGTAAAAATAAGCACAAATCTTTCATTGAAGCTGGATGATGCCGATATTGGGGAATTGTTACAGTCGGGGCTAAAGATTATTTATATTTCCTGTAACGGAACCAGTAAGGAGACGTACCTCAGGTACCATGTCGGAGGGGATTTTGATGTGGTGATGGACAACATGAAACGTCTTGTTCAGAAGAAAAAGGAAATGTCCCGCTGCAAAACGAAACTGGTATGGTTATTTCATGTTTTTAAACACAATGAACATGAGAGAGAGCAAGCGCGAAAAATGGCAAAAGATATCGGTGTTAAGATTAAAATAAATAAGATGAGGCCCGACATGGGGAAAGAAATCTTTGAAACGACGCAAAGTGCGTTGCAAAGGGACGCCGGGTGGATACCCGAAAACCGGAAATTTATGGTCGGTTCTGAGAAGAAAAAGAAAAAACGAATCGCCTGCGATCTTCCCTGGACAGAAACGGTGATTAACTGGGATGGCGCTGTATTGCCCTGCTGCGCCGTTTACAGTGAAACATTTGCGTTTGGCAATATTCAGAAGGAATCATTTGCCCAAATATGGAATAACGAAATGTACATCTCCGCCCGGAAAGAGATTTTAGGGAAGGAAAACAAGAAAAAAACCATCTGCCATATCTGCAAAAGCACGGGGTATTTGCATAGTTTTTAATTGTTTTTGAAAGAGAATGAAAAAAGGAATCGTTTTGCAAGGTTAAGTTACGCAAAACCAACCCCACCTGTTATGCCTTTGCACAGAGAAGCTCACATCCCTTAAGCCTTCTTACTCAATATTAATATATTACCTGAATCTTGCACGAGAGGGAAGAAAAAGTAGGTGAAATCATCTGGATTACCTCATTATAATAAGGTAAGTGACATTAACCTAATAATAAGAGGAGGTAACCCAAATGGTTAAAGAGCAAGATAA
>Ga0194127_10009479_pt1 | contig 10226 bp, 9 predicted proteins | sample TA2KigC100mmetaG_FD_148624 | JGI IMG/M metagenome (GOLD analysis project Ga0194127, IMG submission 148624) | Freshwater microbial communities from Lake Tanganyika, Tanzania - TA2015036 Kigoma Deep Cast 100m | ecosystem: Environmental > Aquatic > Freshwater > Lake | place: Tanzania: Lake... | reverse complement strand
CGGGTGCAGGAGGTGGTGAAGGACCGGCACGGCCTGGACCTGGAGCCCGAGGTACGCATCGTGGGAGAACCGGCATGAGCAACCCGGGCAAGGTGGCCGTGCTCATGGGCGGCAAGTCCGCGGAGCGGGAGATCTCGCTCATGAGCGGCAAGGGCGTGCTGGCGGCGCTGCGCGCCAAGGGCGTGGATGCGCATGCCTTCGATCCGGCCGAGCGCCAGCTGTTCGATCTGAAGCGCGAGGGCTTCGCGCGCTGCTTCATCGCGCTGCACGGCCGCGGCGGCGAGGACGGCACCCTCCAGGGCGCGCTCGAGGTGCTGGGCATCCCCTACACCGGCAGCGGGGTCATGGGCTCGGCCATCGGCATGGACAAGTGGCGTACCAAGATGGTCTGGCTCGCGAGCCGGCTGCCGACGCCTCGCTACCGGATCCTGAGCGCGGGCGATGACTGGCAGGCCGTGGCGCGCGATCTGGGCCTGCCGCTGATCGTCAAGCCGACGAACGAAGGCTCGACGCTCGGCCTGTCCAAGGTGAAGGCGGCCGGCGAACTGCCCCCCGCCTACGAGCTGGCAGCTCTGAAATACCACGACACCGCGCTCGCCGAGCAGTTCATCGACGGCCCGGAGTACACCGCGAGCATCCTCGGCGAAACCGCGCTGCCGCTGATCCGGATCGAGGCGCCGCAGGGTAATTACGACTACACCAACAAGTACTTCACCGACGACACCAAGTACCTGTGCCCCTGTGGCCTGCCGCCGGCGAGGGAGGCCGAGCTGCAGGCGCTCTCGCTGCAGGCGTTCCGGCTGCTGGGCTGCCGAGGCTGGGGGCGCATCGATCTGATGCTCGATGCCGCGGGTGAGCCCTGGCTGCTGGAGGTGAATACCTCGCCGGGCATGACCGGGCACAGCCTGGTGCCGATGGCGGCGCGCGCGGCCGGCATTTCCTACGAAGACCTGTGCGTCCGGATCCTGGAGGCGGCGCGTGTGGGATAACCCGCGCCTGCTCAACGCCACCGCCAGTGCGCTGCTGGCGCTGGTGGCGGCGGCGGCGGTCTACGCCGGGCTGCAGCTGCTGGTCCGGTCAACGCTGTTTCCGCTCAGGGAACTGGCGGTGACCGGCAGCCTAGAGCACACCTCGCGCGCCCAGATCGAGCGCGCCAGCGGCGGCTTTGGCGGCAACTTCTTCGCCGCCGACCTGGCCGCGCTGCGCTCCCGGCTGGAGAGCCTGCCCTGGGTGCGCCGCGTTGAGGTGCGCCGGGTCTGGCCCGACCGCGTCGAAGTGGCGCTGGAGGAGCATGTCGCGCTCGCGCGCTGGGGCGAGGACGGGCTGGTGAATACCTTCGGCGAGCCCTTCCCCGGGCGGACCGACGGCGAACACGCCGCGCGGCTGCCGCTGTTCGCGGGGCCGGCGCGCACCGAAGGCGAACTGGCGCGCCGCTACCAGCGTTTCGCCGCGATCCTGCAGCCGCTGGGCGAGACCCCCGAGCGCGTCATCCTCACCCCGCGGTACGCCTGGCAGCTGCGGACCTCGGGGGGCCTGCAGCTGGAACTGGGCCGCGACGGCGCCGAGCCGGTGGAGGCGCGCCTGGCGCGCTTTGTCGCCGCCCATCCGGTCACGCTCGGGCGCCTGCAGCGGCGTGCGGAATCGAACACCCGCCAGGTGGACCTGAGGTACCCGAACGGCTTCGCGCTGCGGGTGCCGGAGTGGAGCGGCTGAGGATGGCCAAGGAGAACCGCAACGTGGTGGTCGGGCTGGACATCGGCACCTCCAAGGTGGCCGCGCTGGTGGCCGAACTGGGCGCCGACGGCGCCATGGAAGTGCGCGGCATGGGCAGCCGCGAGTCCAAGGGCCTCAACAAGGGCGTGGTGGTCAACATCGAGGCCACCGTGGCCGCGATCCAGCGCGCGCTGGAGGAGGCCGAGCTGACGGCCGAATGCAAGATCGCCTCGGCCTTCACCGGCATCGCCGGCAGCCACATCCGCAGCTTCAACTCCACCGGCATGGTGGCGGTGAAGGAGCGCGAGGTGAGCGCGCTCGACGTCGAGCGCGCGGTGGATACCGCGCGACCGGCATGGTGGCGGTGAAGGAGCGCGAGGTGAGCGCGCTCGACGTCGAGCGCGCGGTGGATACCGCGCGCGCGGTGAACATCCCCACGGACCAGCAGATCCTGCACGTGATGCGCCAGGAGTTCATCATCGACGGCCAGGAGGACGTGCGCGAGCCGGTCGGCATGTCCGGGGTGCGGCTGGAAGTGAAGGTGCACATCGTCACCGGCGCGGTGTCGGCGGCGCAGAACATCGTCAAGTGCGTGCGCCGCTGCGGCCTGGAGGTGAACGACTTGATCCTGCAGTCGCTCGCCGCGGCGCGCGCGGTGCTGTCGGAAGACGAGAAAGACCTCGGCGTCTGCCTGGTGGACATCGGCGGCGGCACCACCGACCTGGCGATCTTCACCGGCGGCGCCATCCGCCACACCGCGGTGATCCCGATCGCCGGCGACCAGATCACCAACGATATCGCCATGGCGCTGCGTACGCCGACCGCAGAGGCCGAGGCGATCAAGGTGCGCCACGGCGTCGCGCTGCGCCAGCTGTCCGATCCCAACGAGAGCATCGAGGTGCCAGGCATCGGCGAGCGCGCGCCGCGCGTGATGTCGCGCCAGACGCTGGCCGAGGTGATCGAGCCGCGCCTCGAGGAGCTCTACTCACTGGTGCAGCAGGTGCTGCGCGAGTCGGGCCACGAGGAGCTGCTGTCCTCCGGGATCGTGCTCACCGGCGGCAGCTCGATGATGCGCGGCATGGTCGAGTTGGGTGAGGAGATCTTCCACATGCCGGTCCGGGTCGGCGCGCCGCGCTACGCGGGCGGCCTGGCCGAGGTGGTGCGCAGCCCACGCTACGCCACCGCGATGGGCCTGCTGATGGAGGGAGCCTCGCAGCTGCAGCAGGGCCGCATCGCGCGCCAGAACGGCTCGGTGCGCGCGGTGCTCGGCCGCATGCGCGAGTGGTTCCAGAGGAATTTCTGATGTCGGGTTTCACTTTCACAAGTCGTCACAACAAGGCAAGGAGGCCATGAACATGTTCGAACTACAGAATGAGCAGGCGGCAGGACCGGTGATCAGGGTGGTCGGCGTCGGCGGCGCAGGCGGCAATGCCATCGACCACATGATCGAGAAGGGCATCGACAAGGTGGAGTTCATCGCCGTCAACACCGACGCCCAGGTGCTGGCGCGCAACCGGGCGCGCAACCAGATCCAGCTTGGCACCAGCGGGCTGGGCGCGGGGGCCAAGCCCGAGGAGGCGCGCGCGGTGGCGCACGCCGAGAGGGAGCGCCTGGAGGAGGCGATCAGAGGCTCGCACATGGTGTTCATCACCGCCGGCATGGGCGGGGGCACCGGCACCGGGGCGGGGCCGGTGATCGCGGAGATCGCGCGCTCGATGGACATTCTCACCGTGGCGGTGGTCACCAAGCCCTTTGCCTGGGAAGGCTCCAAGCGCATGAAGATCGCCGAGGCTGGCATCGAGGAGATCGCGCCGCAGGTGGACTCGCTCATCGTGATCCTTAACGACAAGCTGGAGGAGGTGCTGGGGGACGATGTCACCCAGGCCGAGGCCTTCGAGGCCGCCGACGACGTGCTGTGCAACGCCGTCGGCGGCATCGTCGACATCATCCATCGCGACGGCGTGGTCAACGTCGACTTCCAGGACGTGCGCACCGTGATGTCCGAGCAGGGCATGGCGATGATGGGCTCGGCCGCCGCCAGCGGCATCGACCGCGCGCGCATCGCCGCCGAGCAGGCGATCGCCTGCCCGCTGCTGGAGGGGGTCAACCTGTCCGGCGCGCGCGGCGTGCTGGTGAACATCACCGCCTCGAGCGGCAGCCTCAAGCTGCGCGAGACCAAGGAGGTGATGAACGCCATCCGCGCCTTCGCCGCGGAGGACGCCACCATCATCCACGGCGGTGTGTACGACGACGAGCTCGCCGACGAGCTGCGGGTGACGGTGATCCCACCGGCCTGGGCAAGCCGATGGGGGCGCGCGCCGGCAAGCCGCAGCTTGTCGTTTCCCAGCACATGTCGCAGAGGACCGGCACCGACAACCAGCCCCTGCCGGTGATCCAGGTGCCGGGGCAGGCCCCGGACTACGGCGCCATGGCCGAGACGCCGGCGGTGTTCAGGAAGCGCGACCGCGCGGCGCAGGTCGAGGCGCTGCAGGCGAGCGGGGTGGACAAGTACGACATCCCGGCGTTCCTGAGAAAGCAGGCCGACTAGCGCCGGCGGGCGGATTGCGGCAGGCGCTCCCGATCCTTGCCCGGGGGCGCTTGCTAGAATTCCGTCCCCGTGCTCAAGCAAAGAACGCTGAAGTCGCTGGTCCGCGCCACCGGCGTGGGCCTGCACACCGGTCAGAAGGTGGCGATGACGCTGCGCCCGGCGCAGCCCGGCACCGGGATCGTGTTCCGGCGCCTCGACCTGCCCTCGCCGGTGGCGATTCCGGCGCGCGCCGACGCGGTCGGGGAGACGCGCCTTTGCTCCTGCCTGGTGTCCGGCGATACCAAGGTCTACACCGTCGAGCACCTCATGTCGGCGCTCGCGGGCCTGGGCGTGGACAACCTCTACGTCGACCTGGACGGCCCCGAGGTGCCGATCATGGACGGCAGCGCCGCGCCCTTCGCGCTGCTCATCAAGCAGGCCGGCCTGGAGGAGCAGAACGCCCCCAAGCGCTTCCTGCGCGTAAGAAAGCGCATCGAGGCGAGGGACGGCGACAAGTGGGCGGCGCTGGAGCCGTTCGAGGGCTTCAGGCTCTCGTTCTCCATCGTCTACTCCCATCCGGTGATCGCGCGCTCGAACTCCGGTCTGACGGTGGATTTCGCCCAGACCTCCTACATGAGCGAGGTGGCGCGGGCGCGCACCTACGGCTTCATGCAGGAGGTCGAGGACCTGCGCGACTCGGGCCTTGCCCTGGGCGGCGGCCTGGACAACGCCGTGGTGCTGGACGAGTTCCGGGTTCTGAACGCCGAGGGCCTGCGGTTCGCCGACGAGTTCATCCGGCACAAAGTGCTGGACGCGATCGGCGACCTGTACCTGCTGGGCAGCCCGTTGCTGGGGGCCTTCAGCGCCCACAAGTCCGGCCACGCGCTCAACAACCGGCTGCTGCTGGCGTTGCTGGCGGATCCGGCGGCGCTCGAGCCGGTTAGCTTCGACCGCGCCGAGGAGGCGCCGGCGGGGGTGGCTGGCCTGATGCGCCAGGCTTTGGTTTAACTTGATGATCGAGAAGGTTTTTCAACGCCTCCCGGGCTGGTGAGTCGGCCAGCCCCTGGTGCAGCTTCTGCAGCGAGCTGGCGGCCTGGGGCGACAGTTTTCGCGGGCTTTTCCGGACCTCGGCCCGGCGCTCGGCGCCGGGTTGCACCCTCACGGAAACTGAATTAGCCTTCGCTCCTCGCTTTGACAGGAATTGACACAGGCTCACCGAGAGGAGCCTGAGCTTGGCCGCAGCGGCGGGCGTCTCGGCGAGCATTACGAGCTGGCCGTCCTTGAGGTTCGCCGCCCGGACGCGTTGGGCGAGCTCGGGCGGCAGAAAATCGCCACATAACCTCGATAGCGCGTTGATTTCGAGCGCTTTATCAACCAGGGGCTGAAGTTCGGCGTCGGCCTGCAGCAGGCGGAGGATTCTGGAGGCTCGCACGATGGCAGGTGGGGACGGCGGATGAGGGAGACTGCGTGCAGATTATCCTGATCTCGAGCCGGCTGGCGAGGGCAAAGAGCCTTTCCCTGTCGCTCGCCCACCTCATCATGACGCTCGCCATCGGCGCCCTGGTGCTGGTGTTCCTCACCGGCGCCCTGTACTGGATCGGCCTGCGCTTCGCCCCCGAGGCCCGCATCCCGGTGATCCACGAACTGTTACTGGCGGCGCAGAACAACGAAGCCGAGCGCTCGCGCCAGTTCTTGCAGCAGAATCTGAACGCGATGGCGGTCAAGATCGGGGAGATGCAGGCGCAGCTCACGCGCCTGGATGCCCTGGGCGAGCGCCTGTCCACCATGGCGGGCCTGCGGCCGCAGGAATTCCGCTTCTCCGAGCCGCCGGGCCTGGGCGGCGCCGCCTCGACGCTGCTGCCGCCGCAGGACCTGAGCCTGTCGCAGTTCAACGAGAGGGTTGCCAGCCTGTCGCGGCAGATGGAGGTGGGCACCGATCTGCTGGGGGTGCTCGAGGCGCAGCTGTTCGAGCAGGTAGTGAGGAAGAAGGCGCTGCCGACCACGATGCCGGTGTCGGCGCCGTTCAACGCCTCCGGCTTCGGCTACCGCATCGACCCCTTCACCGGCCAGCGGGCGCTGCACGAGGGCATTGATTTCATCATCGACGTCGGCACGCCGGTGGTCGCGGCCGCGGGCGGCGTGGTGCAGTTCGCCGGCTTTCATCCGCAGTACGGCAATATGATCGACATCGACCACGGCAACGAGCTGGTGACGCGCTACGCACACCTTTCCAGGACGGTGGTGAAGGAAGGCAACCTGGTGCAGCGCGGCCGCCGCATCGCCGACAGCGGCAATACCGGCCGTTCCTCCGGCCCGCACCTGCATTTCGAAGTCCGCTACCGTGGCGTGCCGCAGAATCCCTCGCCGTTCCTGTCGGCGCAGAATCCGGCGCCACAGCCGCTCTCGCGGCGCCGCTGATCCGTGCCCGGGGCGGCCTGCCCCGGCGTGCTAAAATTCCTGTCTTTACCGTGGGTTAGTTCGCTCCCGGTGCCGCGCCTCCAGCGCGCTTTCAGCCGACCCCAGCCTATTCGATGGCCAACGTCCTCACCAAGATTTTCGGCAGCCGCAATGACCGCCTGCTGAAGCAGTACTCGCGCACGGTGGCGCGCATCAATGCGCTCGAACCGGACATGGCGCGGCTGGAGGACGCCGCGCTGCGCGCGAAGACGGACGAGTTCCGCAAGCGTGTCGCCGCGGCCGTCGCCGCCGCGGCGGAGCCGGACAGGGCGCACGCCGAGCGCGAGGCGATCGAGCAGCTGCTGCCGGAGGCATTCGCGGTGGTGCGCGAGGCCGGCAAGCGCGCGCTGCGCATGCGCCACTTCGACGTCCAGCTGCTGGGCGGCATGGTGCTCCATTACGGCAAGATCGCGGAGATGCGCACCGGCGAGGGCAAGACCCTGGTCGCGACGCTGCCCGCCTACCTGAACGCGCTCGGCGGCCGCAGCGTGCACATCGTCACGGTGAACGATTATCTGGCCAGGCGCGACGCCGAATGGATGGGCAAGCTGTTCGGCTTCCTCGGCCTGACCGTCGGGGTCAACATCCCGCAGCTGGAACCGGACCAGAAGAGGAAGGCCTACGCCGCCGACATCACCTACGGCACCAACAACGAGTTCGGCTTCGACTACCTGCGCGACAACATGGCGATGCACGTCGAGGAGCGCTACCAGCGCGGCCTCGCCTACGCCATCGTCGACGAGGTGGATTCGATCCTGATCGACGAGGCGCGCACGCCCCTCATCATCTCCGGCCAGGCCGAGGACCGCACCGAGATCTACTACCGCATGAACGAGGTCGCGCCGCTGCTGACCCCGCAGAAGGAGGAGAAGAAGCCCGACCAGCCCGAGCCGCCGGGAGACTTCTTCGTCGACGAGAAGAACCACCAGGTCCTGTTGTCTGAATCCGGCCACCAGAAGGCCGAGGAAGTCCTGTCGCGCATCGGTCTGCTGCCGCAGGGCGCGAGCCTGTACGAGCCCGCCTACATCAACCTGGTGCACCATCTGTACGCGGCGCTGCGCGCCCACCACCTGTTCTTCCGCGACCAGCACTACGTGGTGCAGGACGGCGAGGTGGTGATCGTGGACGAGTTCACCGGCCGGCTGATGCAGGGCCGGCGCTGGTCTGACGGCCTGCACCAGGCGGTCGAGGCGAAGGAGAACGTCGCCATCCAGGCCGAGAACCAGACCCTGGCCTCGATCACGTTCCAGAACTACTTCCGCATGTACGGCAAGCTGGCCGGCATGACCGGCACGGCGGACACCGAGGCCTACGAATTCCAGGAAATCTACGGCCTGGAGACGGTGGTGGTGCCCACGCACCAGAAGATGATCCGGCAGGACCGGCTGGACCTGGTCTACCGCACCGCCAAGGAGAAGTACAAGGCGATCATCGACGAGATCGGGGATTGCCACAAGCGCGGCCAGCCGGTGCTGGTGGGCACCACCTCGATCGAGAATTCCGAGCTGCTCTCGGACATGCTCACCAGGTTTTTGCCACAAGCGCGGCCAGCCGGTGCTGGTGGGCACCACCTCGATCGAGAATTCCGAGCTGCTCTCGGACATGCTCACCAGGCAGCGCCTGTCGCACCAGGTGCTCAACGCCAAGCAGCACGCCCGCGAGGCCCAGATCGTGGCCCAGGCCGGGCGCCCGCACATGGTCACCATCGCCACCAACATGGCCGGCCGCGGCACCGACATCGTGCTGGGCGGCAACGTCGAGAAGCAGTGCGACCTGATGCAGGCCGCGGAGAACCTGTCGGCCGAGGACAAGCGCGCGCGCATCGAGAAGCTGCGCGGCGAATGGCGCGAGCTCAACGCCGCGGTGCTCAAGGCGGGCGGCCTGCACATCATCGGCACCGAGCGCCACGAGTCGCGCCGGGTCGACAACCAGCTGCGCGGCCGTTCCGGCCGCCAGGGCGACCCGGGCAGCTCGCGCTTCTTCCTCTCGCTGCAGGACCCGCTGCTGCGCATCTTCGCCGGCGACCGCATCAACCGCATCATGGTGGTGCTGAAGATGCCCGAGGGCGAGGCCATCGAGCACGGCATGGTGACGCGCTCGATCGAGAGCGCGCAGCGCAAGGTGGAGGCGCGCAACTTCGACATCCGCAAGCAGCTGCTGGAGTACGACGACGTCGCCAACGACCAGAGGAAGACCATCTACGCGCTGAGGAACGAGCTGCTCGAGTCGCGGGACGTCTCGGCCAACATCGCCAGCCTGCGCCAAGGCGTGGTCGCGGACCTGTTCCGCAAGTACGTGCCCGAGGACAGCGTCGAGGAGCAATGGGATGCGGCCGGGCTGGAGGCGGCGCTGCAAGCCGACCTCGGGCTGGAGGTGCCGGTGGCGGCGTGGCTGCACAAGGACCCGGAGCTGGGTGACGAGGCGCTGCTGGCGCGCATCGGCGAGCTGGCGCACCAGGCCTACCGCTCGAAGGTCCCCCCCGCGGCGGCCGAGCAGGTGCACCAGTACGAGCGCTACATGACGCTGCAGATCCTGGACTCGCACTACCGCGAGCACCTCGCGGCGCTGGATCATTTGCGCCAGGGCATCCACCTGCGCGGCTATGCGCAGAAGAACCCCAAGCAGGAGTACAAGCGCGAGGCCTTCGAGCTCTTCGGGGCCATGGTCGAGTCGGTGAAGCTGGAGGTGACGCGCACCCTGATGCTGGTGAGCTACAAGGAAAGCGCCCCAGTGCCCGAGGTGGACGACAGGGCCCACGTCGAGAACGTGCAGCTGCAGCATGCCGCGCCCGATTCGGCGCTGGGCGGCGAGGGCGAGGCGCCGGCGCAGGCGCCGCCCGCGCCCAAGGCGCAGCCGGCGATGCGCCCGAGCACCAAGGTCGGGCGCAATGACCCCTGCCCCTGCGGGTCGGGGAAGAAGTACAAGCAGTGCCACGGCAAGCTGGCCTGATGGCCGTCCGGCTCGACCCTCCCGATCCCGCTGCCCTGCACCCGGTTCCCGGGGTGGAGCTGGGCATCGCCATGGCCGGGGTGAAAAAGCCCGGCCGCAAGGACGTACTGGTGGTGCGCCTGGCCCCGGGCACCACGGTCGCCGGGGTGTTCACGAAGAACCGCTTCTGCGTGTTCACGAAGAACCGCTTTTGCGCCGCGCCCGTGGTGCTGGCGAAGAAGAACATCGGCAACGCCGTCCGCGCGCTGGTGGTGAACACCGGAAACGCCAACGCGGGGACCGGCCGGGAAGGCCTCAGGCGTGCCCACGCGGTCTGCGCCTGCCTCGCGCAGCACCTCGGCTGCAAGCCGAACCAGGTGCTGCCGTTCTCGACGGGCGTGATCATGGAGCAGCTGCCGGAGGCGAAGATCGTCGCCGGGCTGCCGGCCGCGATCTCGGATCTCAAAGGCGCCAACTGGGCCTCGGCGGCCGAGGCGATCATGACCACCGACACCGTCGCCAAGGCCGCCTCGCGCATGGTGGAGCTCTCCACCGGCGTGGCCACGGTCACCGGCATCGCCAAGGGCTCGGGGATGATCCG
>Ga0194127_10009476_pt1 | contig 10229 bp, 9 predicted proteins | sample TA2KigC100mmetaG_FD_148624 | JGI IMG/M metagenome (GOLD analysis project Ga0194127, IMG submission 148624) | Freshwater microbial communities from Lake Tanganyika, Tanzania - TA2015036 Kigoma Deep Cast 100m | ecosystem: Environmental > Aquatic > Freshwater > Lake | place: Tanzania: Lake... | reverse complement strand
AAAAGTTCCTGCCCGTTCATGAGGAACTCACCGTCGCCGGCGACCGCCACCACCGTGCGCCCGGGCTGCGCGATCTTCGCTGCCACCGCCGCCGGTACGCTGTAGCCCATCGACCCGCTGGTGGGCGCCAGTTGCGTGCGCCAGCCCTTGTACCTGAAGTGCCGGTGCAGCCAGATGGCAAAATTGCCCGCGCCGTTGGTGATGATCGCGTCCTCGGGCAGCGTGTCCGACAGCCATCTGGCGATCTCGCCGTACTGCAGCGCGCCCGGCATCGGCAGCGGCGCATTCCAGGCCTCGTACTGCGCGCGCGCAGCCTTGACCTGGTCCTTCCATTTCGCGCCCTCCAGCTTCAGCTTCACCAGCGCCTCCACGAACTGCGGGTAGGCGGCGTTGATGGGCAGCTCGGCGCGGTAGACGCGGCCCAGTTCCTCGGCGCCGGCGTGCACATGCACCAGCTTCTGTCTTGGCGCGGGAATCTCCAGCAGGGTGTAGCCGCTGGTGGTCATCTCCCCCAGGCGCGCCCCGATCACCAGCAGCACGTCGGCATCCTTCACCCGCTGCGCCAGCTTCGGGTTGATGCCGACGCCGACATCGCCAACGTAGTTCGGCCGGCGGTTGTCGTAGAAGTCCTGGCAGCGGAACGAGCAGGCGACCGGCAGCGAAACCGCCTCGGCCCAGGCGCGGAACGTATCGAGCGCCTTCGGGTTCCAGCCGCCCCCGCCCAGGATCGCGAGCGGCTGCGCCGCGCCGGCGAGGTGCTTTTCCAGCTCCGCCATGTCCGCGGCCGAGGGCGCCGGCGCCGGGGTGCGGTAGCGGGGCGCATCGGCGACCGCGGCCTCGGAGAACAGCATGTCCTCGGGCAGCGCGAGCAGCACCGGGCCCGGACGGCCGGAGGTCGCGGCATGGAAGGCGTGGCTGACGTACTCCGGGATGCGCTCGGCGCGGTCGATCTGCGCCGCCCACTTGGTGAGCGGGCCGTACATGCGCCGGTAGTCGATCTCCTGGAACGCCTCGCGCTCGACGAAGTCGTTGCCCACCTGCCCCACGAACACCAGCATCGGCGTGGAGTCCTGGAACGCGGTGTGCACGCCCACCGAGGCGTTGGTGGCGCCGGGACCGCGCGTCACGAACAGCACCCCGGGCTCGCCGGTCAGCTTGGCGTGCGCCTCGGCCATGTACGAGGCCCCGCCCTCCTGCCGGCAGATGATGAACCGCAGCCGGTCCTTGAGGTCGTGCAGGCCGTCCAGCACCGGCAGGAAGCTCTCGCCGGGGACGCCGAAGGCGGTGCGCACGCCGTGGCCGGCGAGCGCGTCGGCGAGGATTCGCCCCCCATGCCTGGTGCGCAGATCCGCTTTCATTTTCCCCAGGCTTTGTTCAGGTTCCGCGCGCAGTCGGCCAGCGCCTCGCCGGCGCTGTCCAGCACGCGGCCCATGGTGATGAAGCCATGCACCATGTCCGGATAATTCCGGTGCGCGGCCGCCACGCCTTGCCCCGCCAGCCGCTCGGCGTAGGCCCTGCCCTCGTCCAGCAGCGGATCGAAACCCGCGGTCAGCACCAGCGCCGGGGGCAGCCCGGCGAGGCTCCGCGCCAGCAGCGGCGAGGCGCGCCAGTCCAGCCAGTCCTGCTCGCGCGGCAGGTAGTGCCTGCGGAAGTACAGCATGCTCTTTTTCTCCAGCAGGTAGCCCACGCCGTTGGCGTCGATGCTCGGATGGCCCATGCGCTGGTCGGTCGCCGGGTAGATGAGCAGCTGGAACGAGATGGCGGGGCCGCCCGCGTCGCGCGACATCAGGGACACCACCGCGGCAAGGTTGCCCCCGGCGCTGTCGCCGCCGACCGCGATCCGCGAGGCATCGATCCCCAGCGCCGCGGCGTTCGCCGCCACGAAGCGCAGCGCGGCAAAGCTGTCCTCCACCCCTGCCGGGAACGGCGCCTCCGGTGCCTTGCGGTACTCCGCCGACAGCACCGCGCAGCGCGCGCCGTTGGCCAGGGTCCGGCAGACGACGTCGTGCGTGTCCAGGTCACCGATCACCCAGCCGCCGCCGTGGTAGTACACCAGCGCGGGCAGCACCTCGTTCCTGCTCGAGCCCGCGGGCCGGTAGTGCCGCACCGGCACCGGGCCGCCGGAGGCGGGCGCGAGCAGCAGCTGCACGGACTCGACCGCGGGCGGATCGGGCAGCAGCGCGGCGCGCGAATCGCGGTACAGGCGGCGCGCCACCGCGGGCGGGGTCTGGTAATACGGCGGCAGCGGCGACTTCGCCGCCCGCTCCAGCAACTGCGCGACCTGGGGATGCAGCACGGGATGATTCCTAGTTCACCGCCGCCAGCATCTTCTGCAGCCGCTCGAGGAAGAACGGCGCGGCCTTGTGGACGCGCGTCTCCTGCGTGACTATCTGCGGGCGGATTTGGGGCAGGTAGGCCTGCCACTGCGGATCGGCCTGCATGGCGGCGCGGCATTTCTCGCGCTGGTTGAGGTCGTCGTAGGCCCACATGTGGGTGACCAGGTTCTGCATCCCGACCTCGGTCAGGTAATAGCCCACCAGATGCGGCAGGTGCCTGAGCTGAACCTTCATGCCCTCGTTCTCGTAGTGCCTGAAGTATTCCGGCGCCTTGCCGACCTGCAGCAGGTACATGCGCTCTTCGACATACATGGATGGGGTCTCCGACGGATCGTTGGGGGCAGAAAGCTGCCGTGGGTGGGCTTCGATTATAGTATCGGCGCCATGGACGACATCAACACGCTGCGCCGCATCCTCAGGGACTGCCGCGTCATCGCCGTGGTCGGGCTTTCGGCGAACTGGCACCGACCGAGCCATTTCGCGGCCAAGTACATGCAGCAGCACGGCTACCGGGTCATTCCGGTGAATCCGCAGTACCAGGAGGTGCTGGGCGAGAAGTGCTACGCCACGCTGCGGGACATCCCCGGGAAGGTGGACCTGGTGGATGTGTTCCGCAAGACCTCCGAGGTGCTGCCGATCGCCGAGGACGCGTTGGCCATCGGCGCGCGTGTGCTGTGGCAGCAACTGGGGGTGCGCAACCAGGCCGCCGCCGACCTCGCCCGCGCCCGGGGGCTGGAGTCGGTCATGGACCGTTGCGTGAAGATCGAGCATGGCCGGCTGTTCGGGGGCCTGGGCTGGGTGGGGGTCAATACCCGGGTCATCTCGGCCAATAGGCCCCGCTGGCTTGCTTACTAATGCTTGCTTGACCGCGACCCCGGTCGGGTAATCCTTATGTCCATCAGCCATCCCGTGCGCGTGTTCGACGGCCGTTTCGGCCGCCTCAAGCTGCCGGAGGTCAGGACCGGCGAGAGCCGTAAAGCCGTGCCGCGCGAAGGCCGGGGGCGCACGCAGGTCCTGTCCGAGTCCGCCAGCGTGCTCACCCGGCGCCGCGCGCCGGCAAGGGGCTGAACGCCATGGCCGATCGCAGGTTCGGATTCGAGACCCTGGCGCTGCACGCGGGGCAGATTCCCGACGCCGCCACCGGAGCGCGCGCCGCGCCCATCTACCAGACCACCTCTTTCGTGTTCGATTCCGCCGAGCACGCCGCGGGCCTGTTCAACCTGCAGACCTTCGGCAACATCTACTCTCGGATCTCCAACCCGACGGTGGCGGTGCTGGAGGAGCGGGTGGCGGCGCTGGAAGGCGGGCGCGCGGCGCTCGCCTGCGGCACCGGGCAGGCCGCCGAGGCGACCGCGATCCTGACCCTGGTCAAGGCGGGCGACCATATCGTCTCGGCCTCCACGCTCTACGGCGGCACCCACACCCTGCTCGGGGTGAACCTGAAGAAGCTGGGCGTCGACACCACCTTCGTGCACCCGGAGGACCCCGACCAGTTCAGGAAGCACATCCGGCCGCAGACCAAGCTCATCTACGCCGAAACCCTGGGCAACCCGCTCATCAACATCGTGGACATCGAGGCGCTGGCGCAGATCGCGCACCAGGCGGACATCCCGCTGATGGTGGACAACACCGTGCCTTCGCCGTACCTGTGCCGCCCCTTCGACTGGGGCGCGGACATCGTGGTGCACTCGGCCACCAAGTACATCGGCGGCCACGGCACCACCATGGGCGGCATCATCGTCGAATCCGGCAGGTTCGACTGGGGCAACGGCAAGTTTCCGGAGTTCACCGCGCCCTCGCCCGGCTACCACGGCGTCATCTTCCACGAGACCTTCGGCGACTTCGGCTACACCATGAAGGCGCGCATGGAGATCATGCGGACTTTCGGACCGTCGCTCTCGCCCATCAACGCCTGGCTCCTCCTGCAGGGGATCGAGACCCTCCCCGTGCGCATGGACCGGCACTGCGCCAACACGCTCGGCGTGGCGCGGTTCCTGCAGGAGCACCCGCGCGTGGCCTGGGTGAACTATCCGGGCCTGGAGCACAACAAGTACCACGCGCTGGCGAAGAAGTACCTGCCCAAAGGCGCCCCCGGCCTGTTGAATTTTGGAGTCAAGGGCGGCGCGAAGGCCGGGGAGAAGTTCATCGAGGCCGCCCAGTTCATGAGCCACCTCGCCAACATCGGCGACGCGAAGACGCTGATCATCCATCCGGCCTCCACCACCCACCGGCAGATGAGCGCCGAGGAGCAGCTGAAGGCGGGCGTGACCCCGGACATGATCCGGATGTCGGTCGGGATCGAGACCCTTGAGGATATCCTCTGGGACATTGACCAGGCGCTGGAGGCCTCAAGCAAGGCGTGAAGGACATACAAGCACTCGAAGGCCTGCTGGCGGCGAAAATGCCCCTCGTCGCCATCGAGTCGCACGAGGAAGCGAGGGTGCTCCTGGACGCGCACCGGGCCAGCCAGGGCGCCGTTCCCGCAGCCTGAACGACGAGGAGGGGAAGCACCATGCAAAGCTGGGACGTCATCGAGCACGGCAGGCCGCTGCAGAAGGTCCTGAAGCAGACCCCCAAGCCCAACGGCACCGAGGTGCTGGTGCGCATCACGCGCTCCGGCGTGTGCCACTCCGACCTGCACATCTGGGAGGGCTACTTTGACTGGGGCGGCGGCAAGCGCTTCTACGTCAAGGACCGCGGCTGCGTCCCGCCCTTCACCCTGGGCCACGAGCCCTTCGGCGTGGTCGAGGCGGTGGGCCCGAAGGCCAAGGGCGCCCAGGTCGGCCAGAAGCGCATCGTGTTCCCGTGGATCGGCTGCGGCAAGTGCGCCATCTGCAGGTCCGGGCAGGACAACTACTGCGTCTCCGGCTCGCGCTTCCTGGGCGTGAACCGCAACGGCGCCTACGCCAGCCACGTGCTGGTGCCGCACCCGAAGTACCTGGTGGATGCCACCGGCATCGACGAGGGCTTCGCGGCGACGCTCGCCTGCTCCGGCCTCACCACCTACAGCGCCGCCGCCAAGCTGCCGGAGCTCGGGCCCAAGGGCTGGGTGGCGGTGATCGGCTGCGGCGGCCTGGGGCTGGTGTGCATCTCCGTGCTGCGCGCCAAGGGCCTGAGGAACATCATCGCCTGCGACGTGGATCAAGGCAAGCTGGCCGCGGCGCGGAAGCTGGGCGCCAAGCTGACGCTGGACACCCGCTCGCCCGACGCGATACAGAAGCTGCAGGCGCTCGCCATGGGTAGCCTCGCCGGCGCCATCGACCTGGTGGGCATGCCCGCCACCGCGGCGCTGGGGCTGGGGGCGCTGAGCAAAGGCGGGCGCTACGTGCTGTGTGGCCTCTTTGGCGGCGAGCTCCTCCACCCGCTGCCGCCCTTCGCGCAGCGCGCGATTGGCCTGGTGGGCTCCTACGTCGGCAACCTGCAGGAGCTGAAGGAGGTGGTGGCGCTGGCGAAGAAGAAGAAACTCAAGCCCACGCCGGTGGCCACGCGGCCCGAGGCCGAGGTCAACGCGGTGCTGGAGGAACTGAAGGCCGGCAAGGTGCTGGGGCGGGTGGTGCTGGCGTTCTAGCGTCCCGATCTGACCGGTGGGCTACATCGGGGCCGCCTGCAGCAGGTCCAGGCGGTAGGTTCCCCGCAGCGGAGGCGCCTGCGCGCCGTGGCGCCCGGGTTCGGCATCCGGGAAATCCTCCGCCGCCGCCCGCGCCGGCGAATGTGAGGGAGCGCCGCGGTCTCGAATGGGTTGAGCTGAAAGTCTCCGGCAGCAACTTGCCGCTGAAATTGCTCGTCAAAGAAACTGATGCTCCTGTTGATACCCATCGCGGTCGATTTTCGCCGGTTCGTGCCGAACGCGGAGGCCTAACGTCCTAAATGAGGGGCGCGAGCCGGTACGCGCAGCGCCGCTGGCGAAGCGTCCCTCTCGGTTTAGCGGTTAGGCGTTTTGCACCTCCACCGCCTGAATGAACCCAAGAATATAGCCGTCAGGGTCCTTGACATAAAACTCCCTCCCATGGGGCATACTCCGAAGCGGCACCGAGAAAGCAGCGCCCGCTGATGCCAACCGGTGCCAGGTAGTTGAAACCGCTCGGCCGTTCGCTCATATGCTCTCCCTGAGAAACTGAAAATGCCCAAGGTGGAGCCCAGACGCGCGCACCGCACTGCCATTTGCAAAGCGCTGCCGGCTCGCGCGCGTCGACCTGCGGCGGGGGGTTATGTGGCAATGCTAGCCCCAGAAGCATGCGTACTTGTCTTCCTCGACCGCAGCTAGGAACTTCTCGATCGAGCCGACCATCGGTAAGGGCTCATAGCCGTGCCACTTGAGATCTGCGCGCATCCAGAAGATTTTCCACAGGCCGGTGCTTCGAATGAACGTCGCCTTCGCGACTGGGCATTCCATTTTCTTGTCCGGTTCCTTCCACACCGGGCGCACTTCAAAGATCTCGACGCTTTGACCCTTCACCCGAAAGCCGAGGTCCAGCTCTGGCCGGACATGCGGTGCCGGCCGGTGCTTATGAATGTAGGCGCCGACGACGTTCTCCACCCGCTTGCGCTCGATGTCGTTCAGCGCCATTTGGTTGCCACATAACGACCGGGTTCAGCGGCGCAGGACAGCAAGCGCAGCGCAGCTGTTGCGCGTCCGCTGCAACCCGAGGTTAGCCTTCCGCCCGACGTGCCACTCATATCGAGCGGACCTGATGCCACAGCCAACTCCCGAAGGACGAGAAAGGAAATGCCTCCAGCTTCTTGCGCGCTAGTCTAACCGCTGAGGCAGCCGATTTCAGTTCCTCGTTTAGCTTGATCGTGTCTTCCCCTCGCGCCTTCATCGCCTGATGTATGCTCTCTGCATCCCGCACAAACACCGCTTTATCCTTCTTGGCTTCGGCGGCTGAAGCCTATAAAATTGGTCCTGTACGGCCATGGGTGGTAAACAGATGCCGGAAAAAACGCAGCCGCGCCATATCGCGATGATTATGGATGGCAACGGTCGTTGGGCCAGAAAGCGCCATCTGCCCCGGTTGGCGGGCCATGCTCGTGGCGTCAAACGGGTTCGCGATATGGTCGAGGCCTGTATCCAGCGCGGTATTCCCTATCTGACGCTGTTCGCCTTCAGCACCGAGAACTGGAAACGCCCCCTCGAAGAAGTCAACGGACTGATGCGTTTGTTTGTCGAGGCCTTGGAACGCGAGGTCAACGAGCTGCAGGCCAATGGTGTGCGCCTTCGGGTGGTCGGTGACATTTCTGCATTCGATGCCCGTGTGCGCGAACTGATTCAAGCCGCAGAAGCGCGGACTGCAAGTAACGAGGCACTCACCCTGACGATTGCGGCCAATTACGGTGGTCGTTGGGATATCCGACAAGCCCTGTTAAGCTGGGTCAGCGATCAATTTGCGGTGGATGCCAATAGCCGCCGCTGGGATTGGCTACAGGTCATGAACAGAATTGAGCAGGCCAGCCCTGCGGGTGAGGCTCTTGAAGCGGGGTTGAGTGAGCGTCTGGCCATGGCCTATGCGCCTGACCCCGACCTGTTGATCCGCACCGGCGGGGAGTGTCGCATCAGCAATTTCCTGCTTTGGCAGATGGCCTACACCGAACTGTACTTTACCGATACCTATTGGCCGGACTTCTCGGCCAAGTCATTGGACGAGGCGCTCCGCTGGTACGCTCATCGAGAACGCCGTTATGGCCAAACCAGCGCACAACTAGCACAATCACCGACCTGAATATTCTCCGTCATTTCCTCGTGGCCCCTGTATTGGGCTTGTCTGCCACGGTTTTGGCGGACGGTTTGCCCTTTGCCCTCGTGCATAGCCGCCCGGCGCAACTGCGCCTGTCGCACGAGATCGTCAAGCTCCCCAGGGGCGAGGACATGGGGCTTTCGGGGGTGGGGTATCTGGTCAACGCCACACCCGCCACTTACCTGGGTCTATCCGCCTATGGGGCGACCAGCGGCGGGCGCGGTGGGTTCTTTACGGGTGGAGTTACGGCAGGTACGGGCGCACGCTGGGGTCGGACCACGCTCGATGCCGGCTTGTTTGTGGGCGGTGGCGGGGGCGGTGCGGCGCCGCAGGGCGGCGGGCTGATGATTCGCCCCCATTTGGGGATCGGGTATGACCTTGGCGGCTATCAATGGGGGCTGGGCGCCTCCTGGGTCAAGTTTCCTAACGGAGGCATCGACAGCAAACAGGCCTTTGTCAGCCTGGGGGTTCCGTTTGAGGTCTTATACGCTGACCGCTCACGCGCTTGGGCGCATCTGGAAAACGCCGCCGGCTGGGATGAACAAGCTGCCCAACTTAAGGCGACCACAGGGCGTTATCGGGCAGATTCTGGCGCATTGACCACGGGTGGCCGGCGGCAAGCCGATTTTGGCACGATCGGCTTTGCTTATGAACGCAAATTGGGCGAAGGCGGCTGGTTTGCTGTATTAGAGACCGCGGGGGCCCGTGACGGGAGCAGCGACGGCTATGCCGAGGTCCTGGCAGGTGGCGGTTGGGGTGTAACCCTTCCCGCTACGCGTACCCAGTTAAAACTCGCGCTGGCCCTTGGCGCGGCGGGAGGTGGATCCGTCGATACACAAGGGGGCGGCATCGCGCGTGCCAAACTCACCGTACATCAACCCTTTGGAAATCGCGCCGGAATTGGCCTCAACCTTGGCAAACTGACCAGTGCTGGTCGCTTCGGGGCCGACTATCTGGGCATAGACCTCACCTACCGGCTGGGCGAGGTCACGCGTGGCAACGCCACGCCGCGCTCGCTGTATCTGCAGCCCTGGAATATCGGTTTTTCGCAGCAGCATTACGCCAAGGCGCAGCGCAAAAGCGGCCCCGGGCAGGACTTGGACTTGGTTGGCGTCAAGATCTCCCGCCCCTTGGATGATCACTTTTATCTCACCGCTCAGGCCTATGGCGCCTATGCGGGCGAGGCGGGGGGGTATGCGGTCGGGCTCATGGGGCTGGGTGCCGAATGGCCGCTGGCTTCGCGCTGGCGTGTTTCGCTGGAAGCCCTGGCCGGTGCGGGCGGCGGGGGCGGTGTCGCCTCGGGCGGCGGTGCGCTCTGGCAGGCACAGGCGGGGCTTGCCTATCAATTGACGAGGTCCTCGCACTTGCAAATGGAGATTGGCAAGGTCACCGCCCCCAGTGGTAACCTGAATGCCACCCTGCTCAACCTGAATTGGGTCTATCGTTTCGCCCGCCCGGAAGTGGGTGTGGGAACGGGTTATGTCAACCGATAATCTCTTGAATTATTCGGCACCTTTGTCGTTCCCGGGCGAAGGGCTATTAACAACCTTGGGTGGCCTGTAAATGATATCCCTGCAAAAACGATTCTGTCTTGCCGTGCTTTCGCTGTTAATCCCGCAGGTGCTTGCGGCCCAGCCGCTTGGTGCGGGTGCCAGAGGCTTGGAGGCAGGCGCAAGCTCAATGGGTCAGGGCTTGGCACAGCCTCTCCAAGGAGGGACTGCACCCAAGGGGGCGTTACCACCGACTGGCAGAAGGTCCGGCACGGAAGCATCGCCGGGCCCGTTTCGTACCGGGCCTGCTACCGAACCCGCCGCAGACAGCCCCGCCACTGCCATCCTCCCTGCCTTGGAAGAAAGCGATTTCCAGCGTTTTGTGCGCGAGGCGACCGGGCAGGCGTTGCCGCTGTTTGGGGTTTCTTTGTTTAGCCAAGCCCCGTCAACCTATGCGCCGGTGCAAAACATTGCAGTGACGCCCGACTACAGCGTGGGCCCTGGCGATGAGTTATTGATCCGCGTATGGGGCGCGTTGGATATGGAAGTGCGGGCGGTGGTCGATCGCACCGGGCAAATCACGATTCCTCAAGTGGGCACCTTCTCGGTGCTGGGCATCAAGGCCGCCGAGCTGGATCGCCATGTCCGGAGCAAAATTGGTCGCGTATTTT
>Ga0194127_10009473_pt1 | contig 10231 bp, 9 predicted proteins | sample TA2KigC100mmetaG_FD_148624 | JGI IMG/M metagenome (GOLD analysis project Ga0194127, IMG submission 148624) | Freshwater microbial communities from Lake Tanganyika, Tanzania - TA2015036 Kigoma Deep Cast 100m | ecosystem: Environmental > Aquatic > Freshwater > Lake | place: Tanzania: Lake... | reverse complement strand
TTTGTGCGTCCGGATGAGACGGAGGTCTATCCGGGGCATGGTGGGTCAACGGTGCTGTGGAGGGAGAAGAAGGAGTTCGCTATCTTCAGTTCAAAAGCTCACGACCCCAATCTGTGCGGGGACGTGCTCTGGCTGTCGTCCTGATTCACCACCAGATATCAACTTTATAGAAAGCCTCTGCCATCTTGAAGCCCTTGCCCTCAGCCAGTGATTCGTATCTCTGTTTCATCAGGTCTTCCCAGCCTGCGGGGTGCTGACCTACCTGGCTCTTGTGGCAGTGCAGCGCTTTCATCTTGATGTCATAAGTGTCGCTAATGTCGCTGAAGTGGTTGGGGTTCTCCGCTCCCCAGAGCAGCACCTCTTTGACCTTATGCGGCATGAGGCCTGCTTCCAGGAGGTCGGGATAAGCCAGGTGGTCACGGGCGTAGGGGAAGGCGGCATCGAGCACTACCTGGCCGGTGATGCGGTGGTCACGGTGCCAGATGTAGCGACGGTAGGGGTCGCTGGTGGCCATGACTTCTGGTTTATATGTCCTTATCAGGCGGACAATCTGTTTGCGGAACTCGGGGGTGTCTTCCAGTGCCTGGTCTTCAAGGTGTAGGAAGACGACCTCTTTCACTCCCAGCACCCTGGCAGCAGCCTGTTGTTCCTGCTTGCGAATCTCGGCCAGCCTCTCCGATTTCATGTTGGGGTCGGAAGTCCCTTTATTGCCGTTGGTACATACTGCGTAGACTACCTCTTTGCCTTCGCTGACCCATTTGGCGACGGTGCCAGCGATGCCGTATTCGGCGTCATCAGGGTGCGGGGTAATCACCAGGGCGTAGCAGTTGTTTGTCATTTTTCAGGCCTCCGCTGCTAGGTTAGTCGAACGAAATTGTATGATACTATCAGCGCTGTTACAATTTCAATTGAGAAACCCCCTCACCTAACCTCTCCCTCGTGGGGGAGAGGAATAAGGTGAGGGGGCAAAGAAGCAATCTGGGATGTTTGCCAACTTGACGGTCAGGAACTGCAATCCAAACGACCCGCGTGATGCGGAGGCTTGTGAGCGGCTGAAGGATGGTGCTGTTTTTGCACATATGGCTTGCAGGCCGGGATATCATGTGGACAAGGACCTTTTCCTGGCCGAGGTGGAGGATGCAGGGATAATTGGCCTGGTGAATCTCTTGCCGGAGATGAGTATCGGGAGAGCTGTGCTGGAGTGTGCGGTTGACCGAAAATACAGCCTTGCACCCATAGTTAGCGAGCTTGTTAATCCAGCGTTGCAGCGCGTCAAGGAGCTGGGGGCAAGGAGGGCACATGTGAGCCTCAGTGCCACAAATGCCAAGGAAGCTGAGGTGCTATCGGGCCTGGGGTTCAGGGAGGTGCGCCGGTACCACGAGTTGAAGCTGGAACTGGCGCAGGCGAACCTGGAGAGTGGTGATGAGCCAGGCCGGGAGTTTAGCCGTCTAAATTCCGGAGGGGAAGCCAAGCTTGTTGAAATAGAGAATTGTTGTTTCCAGGGTACATGGGGGTTTAATCCCAATACCGTTGAGTATATCGTCTGGGAGCTGAAGGTCAAGGGGAATTGCACTGAGGATATTATCTTGTTTGAGGAGAGGAGTGAGGTGGTAGGCTATTGCTGGCCGGTGGTCGACCGTGGCAGGGATTCAGCCACGGGCAAGAGCCGGGGGCGTATCTACATGCTGGGCGTGCACCCCGAGCACAGGGGCAGAGGCCTGGGTAGAAAGCTGCTGCTGGCAGGGATGAGGCAACTCAAGGGAAAGGGACTGGAGATTGTGGAGATAACTGTGGATAGCCAGAATGTTGCGGCTGTAGGGCTATATCGCTCGCTCGGCTTCGAGGTTGTGGAAGACACCTTATGGTATGAAAAGGTTATAGGTTAGGGGTAATCAGGCGCTCCTGGAGCAAGTTGCGGTACTCTTGCAGTACCCTATCGGCAATATGGGGCCAGGCGAATTTAGCTACTGCCTCTCTCCTTACTTTGAAGTGCTGTCTCCCTTCGCCATTCCGGGATAGCGATTCTGAGGTCCTGCTGGCGAGCTGCTGAGGGGAGTTATCTGGTATTAAATAGCCGATTTCGGCATGGCGGACAACGTCTCTCATCCCCCCCACGTCAGTGGATACTACAGGTGTGCCGCAGGCCAGGGATTCCAGGGCTACCATGCCAAAGCTCTCGTAGTAAGAGGGGATGACGCAAATATCGGCGGCGCTGTAAAACAGGGGCAGCTTATCCTGGGAGACCGAACCGACAAACGTCACCCTGTCTTCGATATTTAGCTCGCCTGACAGTTGTTGCAATATCGCCATTTCGTCTTTGTTGTGCTCGTCACCGCCGACTATCATCAGCCTGGGTGGATTCTGGGATGCAATCAGTGGCAGTGCTTTCAACATCTGGCGTAGTCCCTTTAGCGGTTCGACCCTGCCCACGAAGAGCACCAGGCTCTCATGGTCGAGGCCAAGCTGCTGCCGGGCATAGTCTTTGCCCAGGGGTCTGAATAGTTCCATGTTGACCCCGCAGGGGATGACATCGATTTTGTCCGGGCTGGCACCGTAGTGCTGAATTAGCTCCCTTTTTTCTGTTTCAGTGGAGGCGATAATGAGGTCGCAGTCCTGTACTACCTGGCGCTCGCCCTCAATCCTCAGTTCTGGCTCATCTTCGCCGATGCCGATGTTGTTCTTGGTTGCGCCCAATGTGTGGAACATGCACAGATGTGGCACACGCCACCATAGTTTTAACTGTTTTCCGATGAGGCCCGATAGCCAATAGTGACTGTGGAGCAAGTCGTAGTTGAGGCCTCTGGATTTTCTGAAGTTCTCCACGCCGCAGATAAAGCCCTGGAGGTAGGCGTAGATAGCCAGCTTGGGGATATCGTCGTCGCTGCCAATTCCCAGATGGATAAGGCGGACATTGTTATCTAGCTCAATCACCTGCTGGTGCTCTGGGTCATGAGCGCGGGTGTAGATATCCACGTGGTGTCCTCTCCTGCCCAACTCGCATGAAAGCTCTTTAATGTAGACGTTCATGCCGCCGGTATCACGGTTGCCCAGCTTTCCCAGAGGGCAGCTATGAACGCTGAGCATGGCTATTTTCAATTGTTCAGGCATTATTTCCTACCGTATGTGAGGGAGCACTGATAGATTGGCAGCTCATGGCCGCCGAGATGGTACTTGTATTGCTCGTCACCCTTCAGAAAATCGTATTTCTTCTTGCCTCTCTCGATGCTGTCTTTTATGCTCAGTGCCTTGGAGAGCACTCCCACGCTGAGCCAGGCGTATTGTGGGTCGTAGCCGCTATTATACAGGTAAACGTTGTTTTTGTATTCAAAGGCGATGGTAGAGGCGGCGGGTCTGGAGTTCACTTCCAGCAAGCCGAGCCTGAATATTTTGCGGTGAGTCATGGTTTTGGTGATGTCTCTAAAAAAGGCTTCTCTTTCCGGTGTCATGAACTCAGCTTTGTCCTCTCGGCTTTCGCGGAAGAGCTTGAGAAAGGTATCGATATCCTGGGGGCTAGCTTCGGAGGAGCTTCTGTAGTTTATCTCTCCTTCTTCCTCGAGGCGTCGCAGTTTCCGCTTAAGTTCGTGCCTTTGTTTGCTGGCGAGCATCTGTAGATATTCTTCCCAGGTGGCCGGCAGGTCCAGTTCCACGGTGACGTCTATCTGGCTGCAAGTCATTTGCCATCCTAGCTGGTGGGCTGGGGTGGGCATGGTGGTGATAACTGTAGAGTCTGGATGTAGTGGGGCAAGAGCCAATTTACGTATGCCCTCTTTATGGAGGTTGTCGAGGAGAACGTGGAAGAAGATTTCGGCACTATCGGGAGCGACGACGAAGTCCAGGTAGTCGCAGACATCAATGTTGCCAATGAAGGAGGCGACATCTTTTTTGACCATGAGGGGGGCGATTCCTATGACATTGCCCTGGTTTTTGATTGTGGCCAGATGGAGACTGGCACCGGAGTTGAGATGCTGCCACCAGATACTTGACCATTCAGGGGAGGAGAAGATGGGGACAGTTGGCGATTTCTCCTGGAGTTTTGTCCATTCGGAAGAAAGGGAGTCAAAGGTTTCCAGTGTGTATTGTAGGTCCATGGGTTCTTGCCCAGGGTGATACTGAAAGATTGCGCTACATGTGTTCCTGGCTATTAGTCTTGCTTCGTAGGTATGCGGTGCGGTTGGTGAGGGCAGAGAGAGCCTTTATGGCGTCTTCAGGCATGGTAAATGTGGGAATGCCTCGTTTGACCAGCATCGGCATACCCTGACGCTGCTCGCTGGAGTGGCCGGGGACGATGGCTATTGGCTTCTGGTGCTTGTGATAGACTTCTTTCAGGTTTGAGATGAATTGCTCTTCATGGAGAAAAGCGTAGCACATCATGAGGCAGGAATCTACCGCTTCCAGCACGATGTCCAGGGCTGTGGTGTAGATGGTTGCCATCTCATGTAGCGGAGCCCAAACCAGGTCTATGGGATTCTTCAGACTGGGCGAAGGTGGTATCCTGCCAATGAGGAAGTCGTCCAGTTTTTGTTGTGTTTCTGGGGGGAGTGGGGGGATGGTCAAGCCGACCTTGTCGCAAATATCGGCGCTGGCTACAGCTCCGCCGCCTGCTTCCAGGAGCAGTCCCAGTTTGTTATCTTTGGGTAAGTAAGGACAGGTGAAGGCCACCGCCAGGTCTAATAGCTCATTGAGGCTATGGGCCAGCGTGATACCATTTTGACGGCTGGCGGCTTCAAAGGTGGCGTATTTACCGGCCAGAGAGCCAGTGTGTGAGGCTGCAGCCTTGGCGCCAGCCTCTGAGCTGCCGCCTTTCCAGATGACGATTGGCTTCTTGAGCGAGATTTCGGCTGCTAATTTCATCAGCCGTTCGCCCTGTTTTGAACCTTCAATATAGGCGGTGATGACGCTGGTATTGTTATCCTTGCCGAAGTATTCGATGAAATCCTCGATGGTGAGGTCGCTTTGATTGCCGATGCTGACCGCTGCACTCAAGCGGTACCCGCGCTCCATGCTCAGCAGAACCGAGTTCTCAGCGGCCCAGCCGCTTTGTCCAATGAAGGCGACGTTGCCAGATTCCATGGGCAGGACAGAGTAGGGGACGACGGTGTTGATGCCAGCCTGGGGTGAGAATATGCCCATGCAATTGGGCCCGACAACCCTCACGCCGCCGCTCTGTGCGGCTTTCAACATCTCATCCTGGAGCGCCTTTCCATTAGTGCCCAGTTCGGCAAATCCTGCGCTGTGTACGATGGCGAACTTGCACTTTCTCTGGCTACATTCAGATATGGCACGGGGGACGTTGTTATTGGAAATGGCGATGATAGCCAGGTCTATCTCGTCAGGAATATCGAGCACGCTGGGATAGCTCTTGAGCGACATGATTTCTGGCTCTTTGGGGTTAATGGGGTAGATGTTGCCTTTGTACCCGTCACGTAGCAGGCCGGAGATAAACATGCCACCGCTCTTGGTCGGGTCGCGCGAGGCACCGACAATGGCGATAGAACGAGGCTGGAAGAGATGCTTGAGGTCGGGTGCTGCTTTGTGAGAAGTCATCTGTCCTAACAGTGGCTCATTATACAACTATGAAGCTGTGGTAGGGAAGAAGGCGAGGGTAAAGCCTGGGGCCATACGTGTGGTGTGAGAGACGAGGTTGACAGCTGGGCGTGCAAGTGATAGAAGAAGGTGATGTTCCCCTAGAAACAGGTAAAGGATGGACAAAGGATGTTTCCAAGATTATATAGATGGCAGAATCAAAAATCTAGTGTGTGGGCTTTTGGATGGTTGGCTGGCGAAGATAACGACCTAGTTTGTGTTAAACCAAATATTAAAAGAAGGATAGCAGCCGAACTTGCTTTAAGTCCTGTTTGCTCAACTAGACTTTTAGCCTTGTTAGCTGCTATCCTTAAGACCATGTTGCTGGGGGTTGACCAGAATTACCGCTCGCTAGAACGTTGATTTATGGCAATCCCAGCACATGATTTGGCAGTCGGAAATCGAATCCCTATGAAGGCCACTTATGCTATGGGCTTCCCATTTACCCCACCCGTCACGCCCACGGTTTCCCCAACTGAGAGCCTTATGGCAAGGCGTTCTGTGATTATGTGTCGTTCTATTGCATTCACAGTAACCGCCAGACCTTCTCCAAGCTGCCTCAACAATAGTTTGCGAGAATGGCATTCTTATCACCTCCTTTCTAGCATTTAATTAGCCTAACGAATTAGGCTCTGCTGAGCACCGAGCAATCTATATTCCGCTGGAGCCACCTTCTCAAGTTTACCCTCTTCAGCTAGTTCAATAAGAAAACGCTGCACCATAGAATAAGCAGTAGAACGCTTCTTAGCCTTTATGAAACCTTTTGTATACAAAATATCGGTTGCTTCACTAGCTTTAACGCTCCCCCCACTATTTTTAGCAATCGTAAGGATTCGTTCCTTATGGGTTTGGTCTCTAAGCGTCTTGTACCACTCTGGGGTAATATCTACTCGTCTACCAGTGCGTTTGAGATAGCCCTCCAGTGCCATTTCCCATGCCTTAACCTCTTCTGCCAGCTTCATCCGTTTTACTTCGAGTTCATTTATCTGCGACTCAACTTTGTTGAGTTCCGACAATGTGTCGGAGAGGAATCGGCGTGTTTGTTCTTCCCATGACGAGCCATTACCAATAACCATTACTATTATCTCCTTCTTGTTATGTAGTTACATTCATTCCATGTTTGACAAGGTTATTTAGTTGTACTATATAGTATTTCAAGATGCGGAGGGGCGTATCAGATTTGAACTGATGGAGGTGTGTACGCACCTCAGCTGATTTTAAGTCAGCTGCAATAAACCGCTCTGCCAACGCCCCAAAGCAGAGATAGGAGCCTAGATGTCTAGGCTGATAGTAAAATAGCCTAAGCAAGGTCTGCTCACCTCTTAGGCTATTTTACTCCTATGGTTATGAAAAAGTCAAACATCTAACCTTACACAGGTATAAGGTAGAAATATAAAGGTGATAGATTTGAATAAGCAGCCTCAAAGGTTGGAAGATTACAAACCAGGCGCTACAAAATCCGAGGTCTTTGAAGCCTTAAGAATAGTGGCCTTAACCAAGAGTAAGAAGGTGGCTAAGAAGAATGCCGTGCCACCTTCTCAAGCATAGTTACAAACATCGGCTGTTCGTCCTTCCTGTGGTTATACCTAAAGCTGTACTCATCCACGTATCCTTGAAGGTGCTTTGCTGTCACGTGGTGGTATGTACCATCAACACTTCGCTTTAGCTGACTCCAGAAGCCCTCAACGCAATTAGTGTGAATGTCCCCGGCAGTTACGTAGACTTTTTGAGAATGCGCCACAACTTTGTGGTCAAATCCCAGACTTGAAAGTTTATCGTAGCTATGAAGGTCATCCGTATAGACCGTTGCGTCTTTTAAGACATTGGCTTCAATGGCGGGAAGCAAGGTTTTGGCCTTCACATCGGGAACTACTATACCCCTTGCTCTACCATTGCACTCTACTATACCCAATACAACTGTTTTATTCTCTGAGCCACGTCCACGTTTCCCTGATTTCTTGCCACCAATATAAGTTTCGTCAATTTCAACGTGACCTAAGAACTTGATAGCATTGCCTTCGGACAAAGCCCTCCTAATTTCCGTCCACATCCGCCATCCTGTCTTAACAGTAACACCGAGGTCACGACTAAGTTGTCTCGATGATATCCCGCACCGAGTAACTGCCATATATGCTATAGCCTTGAACCATAATCTGAGGTGGTTGAACTTAGTAGACTGGAAGATAGTACCAGACATGGGATAGATATGATTACCGCAAAGGTCACAGGAATAGACTGGTCGGTTCTTGATACGATAATGCTTGGTTATTTTTCTGCAGTTGGCACAGAACACACCATCAGGATAACGGGCTTTGAATAGCCATTCTAGGCAAGCATCATCATTTGGGAAGTCTCGGTCGAAATCTTTTGTGCTATACTTTTGCATGACACACACTCCAATCTTGTGGTAGATATAGTCTAGCACAAATGAGTACCCCCAGCTGGGCGTGCAAGTGATAGAAGAATGATGTATGGTTGAGTCTCTAGTTGAGCGGGTGGCTGCTGATTTGGTCAGGAGCAAGTATGCAATCGCACTGACCGGTGCGGGCATTTCCACGGAATCAGGGATTCCCGATTTCCGCGGGCCGAATGGTATCTGGACCAAGAACCCGGAGGCGGAAAGAGCTGCTTATCAGATTTATGATAAGTTTTTGCGTGACCCGAAGGAATACTGGCAAGCGGTGTCTGGCGGGGTTTCCGTTTACCATGACCTGAGGCAGGCTGAGCCGAATCCTGGCCACTGTGCCCTGGCTGAGATGGAGAAGCTGGGAATCCTGAAGTGCGTAATCACTCAAAACATAGACGGGTTGCACCGGAAGGCGGGGAGCCGACGCGTATTGGAATATCACGGTGCGGTGAACAGGCTAAGATGCCCCTCTTGCAGTTCAAGGTTCGAATTTGAGGAGTACGAGATGGATGGAGCGGACGAGCCTTTGCTACCGCTGTGCAAGAAGTGCCAAACCCCGATCAAGTTAGACGTGGTGCATTTCAATGAGCCGATTCCATCGGATGTGGCTCGCCAGAGTCTAGAGGAGACATGGAAGTGTGATGTGATGTTAATTTGTGGCACCTCGGCAGTGGTATATCCCTTTGCCCAATTGCCGCGGATAGCACGGCAGCGCAAAGTTGAACAAGAGCAAAAGGCCAAGTCAGGTCTTTACTTTGTGAAGGAAGTGGCGGCTGCCACAATAGTGGAAGTTAATGCGGAACCGACGCCTCTGACCCAGGAGGGGATTTCAGATTACATCATCCAGGGGAAGACTGGCGATATCTTGCCCCAGATTGTGGCGCAGGTGAAGCGGTTTAGCAGGTAGTTTGCTGGTGGTCTGTGCCTAGATTCGGCGATGGCTTCTAGCCCATCTTGCGCAATTCTGCACGGAGTACTTTGCCCATCAAGTTCTTGGGCAATGCCTCTATAAACTGGACAACTTTCGGTGTTTTGTATGTGGGCAAGTAATCTTTGCAGAATGCCAGAATCTCGCTTTCGGTGGCCTGCTCGCCGGCTTTAAGGACTATGAAAGCTTTCACCTCTTCGCCATAGACTTCATCGCGGATGCCGGCGACTCCCGCCTCGGCTACCTTGGGATGCTTGAAGAGAACCTCCTCAACTTCTCTTGGGGAGATGTTTTCTCCCCCCCTGATGATTATGTCCTTTTTACGGTCGGTGATGTAGAAGTAACCGTCCGCGTCCATGTAGCCTATGTCTCCGGTATGAAGCCAGCCATCCTAAAAGACTTCGGCCGTTTCCTTGGGGGCATTCCAGTATCCCTTCATCACTGTGGGCCCTTTTATTACCAGTTCTCCAACCTGTCCTGGTGGTAATTCCTTATCATTGTCGTCAAATATCTTGATAGTGTTACATTTAAGGAGGCATTTCCCGATAGAGCCATACTTGGGTGACAGGTCTGCGGGTTGTCCTGTGGTGGTGGCTCCCGATTCAGTTAGCCCCCAACCTTCCCTGATGTCTATGCCGGTGCGCCTTTTCCATTCCTGTGCTATTTCCACAGGCAGCGCACTGCCGCCGGAGATGCACTCCTTAAGTGAGCTCAAATTGTACTTGTCAAAGTCGGGGTGGTTCAGCATTAAGATGTACATGGTGGGGACCATGGCCACGCCTGTGACCTTGAAGGTCTCTATGGCCTTCAGGGCTTCTTCGGCATTGAACCACTTAAGGACGACGGCCTTTGTTCCCATGAAAACAGCCAGGTTGCTGAAGGCGATGCCGTAAGAGTGAGACAGTGGCAGCACTGCCAGTCCGATGCCGGTGCGGTCCATGCCAGTAGTGTGTTCCACTATGTTAATGGGCTGGAGCGTCCTGGAGTCGAGCGCCCTGCTGGTCAACCTCAGGTCGACAGGACGCCGGACCAGGATGTAGTAGTAGAACTCGATTGCGTTGATATAAAGGGAGAAATGGGTGTGCATCACACCTTTGGGTTGTCCTGTAGTTCCTGCGGTGTAGATAAGTGCAGCCAAGTCATCATTGTCGGTGGTTTCAATTTCCAGCTCTGGAGAGTTCTTTGACAATAATTCGTTGTAGGAGATAGTTTCCGGGATATCGTCGCGCTCGGTAGCTATGACATATTTGAGTTCAGGGGCGTGGGCTTGAGCCTGCTGCGCCCAGACGACGTATTCCGGACTGGTGATGACA
>Ga0194127_10009471_pt1 | contig 10232 bp, 10 predicted proteins | sample TA2KigC100mmetaG_FD_148624 | JGI IMG/M metagenome (GOLD analysis project Ga0194127, IMG submission 148624) | Freshwater microbial communities from Lake Tanganyika, Tanzania - TA2015036 Kigoma Deep Cast 100m | ecosystem: Environmental > Aquatic > Freshwater > Lake | place: Tanzania: Lake... | reverse complement strand
TTTTCCGGGGATGGCATCGCAGTCGCCTTGCATATAAAGCAGGAGCATGGTGTACAGGTTGCCGTCCGCAATTGAAGAAGACAACAAGTCAAGCAGGAAATCACCCATGATCTCGATCGTCCAGATATTCACATCTCCATCAATAACTGCTTGCCAGAAAGCATCCGAATCGGTGTATCCTAAATCTGCCATGTCTTGCGGCGTAATATAGCCAGCCAGCATGGTCTCCAGCACCCCGATGCCGTTTCCCAGTGCACCGTAGGCATCGTTGAGCCCTGAGGCTTCCGGATTCAACGCCATGAAGAACAAGGTGGTGGCAGAGGGAAGGAGAACAATGTTCCCGCTGGGGGTCAGGTATTGATGGAAAGTCGCCTGTCCATCAATGAAGGGAACATCCGGCACCCATTCCACATCAACCTGAACTTCACCGAGATCAGTAAGATTGTCGTATAGGATGTTGCCATCTTCATCGATCACTTCAGCCCAGGGATTATCTTGTGGGGGATCGCTATCTTGGGCGTAGGCAACCAGGTTGACTACAAACGAACTGAGAATGAGAAGGAAAAGGAATATGCGATACTTGAGTTTCATAGAGAGTAGCTCCGTAGATTAGGGTTCCTGGTTTATGAGCTGATCGACTTCCTGCTCAAAAAGGATTCGGTTCATCAGCCAGAGATTGCCCACCTTTTCGACCTCGATATAGACATCCTGCACCGGGGCATCCAGGCCCGACCAGGGGTTGTCGATGGATACGGATACCTGCCAGATGTGAATAGCCCCCTTGTCTGCAATGAGGCGAATTGGCGTAACGATGCACCCTGATTGGACTTGGTTATCCAACACCATTGCTTGAACAATTGGGGCAAAGTAATTCTGAATGGCCCGGCACCCTGCCTCGGTTCCATACGCACAGACACGGGCAGTCCAAAGGTCATTGCCCTCGGTGTAATTTAGGGTGTAGAAGGCAGTTACAGCGCTCACAGCCGCCTGCGCATCAGCCGGCGAATCTGTCTCAGATGTTTCTTTCTGCGAAATGAACAATGGTCTGAGTGCCAGGATGCCAATGGCCAGCAACGCAGTTGCCAGGATAATGAGGATGATCTTTCTTACTTTTGGAGAAATGGCGATTTGCATGGTAGACCTCTTCTGGTGAGATTTAAAGCAAAACACTGGAGCTAGGAGAAAACGTTAGGTAAGCCTGTTAATGGGCTCTGTCCAATAGGACCGGTTCTAACGTGGACTTGCTTCTCCCAGCGCCAGTGCTGGCGTCTGGTTCTACCGTGCAATCAACCGGGGGTATTTAATTGTGGCAAGATTTTAGCACAAGTGTTCTATGTTTGTCAAGTCTTTTAGCGCGATTCTTTTTAACGATACTCCCAGCCAGGCGAGTGCAATCCTTTTCACATCATTTTGTTTTAAGTAATACCCGGATTCCGCGTCACAATGGGCAGTTTGTGTTAAGGAATAAGAGGAATTTTGCTGACCCAGCGTCGCACTTCGGTACTGTCTTCAATAATTAAGTCGGGTCAAAACGGGAGAATCGTGCCGTGATTAGTCTATTCCTCCCAAATGAAGCGCAATCTTTGTTTCACCTTTTAGATGAAGCCCTCACGAACGGGAAAGCGGGTGTTAAAATCCCGCTCAGCATCCATTCCTGTAGGCTAGGATCCGTCCATGATCGATCGCATCGAATTCACCGCCCGGCACCTCACCTCGAATGCAGGTTTATTGCTCCTGCTCGAGAACACCCGGAAGAATGGGATCTTTAAATGGATCGATCAGGAGTTGGTGTTCGGGAACCGCTCCACTGAGCAAGTCAAGATGAACCACATCCAAACCCTGCTGTGCGGGAATTTCATTGGGATCGACAAGCTGGAACGCTTGAAGCTGCTCCAAGGCGACCCTCTCGTACGGGAATATTCCATTGCGGTCAAAGAGCCGGAAACGGTCTCGCGCTTCCTGGGCAACTTCAGCTACAAAACCACCCAGATGCTGCGGGAGATCAACTTCCGTTTGTTTCGCAAACTCCTGCAGAGTAAACCGCTTCCGGCCATTACGATCGACATCGACAGCAGTGTGGTCAACGTGGAAGGACACCAGGAAGGGACCGCCAAAGGATATAACCCCAAGAAGCCAGGCAATCCCTGTTACAACCTCCAGTTTGCCTTCTGCGATGAGCTCAAAGCTTTTATCAGCGGATATGTCCGCAGTGGGGATACGTACACATCCAATGGCGCAGCAGGACTGATCCGGGAGATCGTCGCCCAGATCCAGGAGCTAAGCGTGAAGACCACTTTCCGGATGGACAGCGGGTACTTCGACGCCCCGCTCCTGGAAACCATTGAAACCCTGGGCTGCACCTATGTGATCAAGGTAAAAGGGTATCCAACGCTGATATCCAAAGCCAGCGATCCAGGGCTGACTTTCGTTCCCGCGAAAGATGGCCGGGAGACTGCCGAGCTGGCGGCAGCCCTGGATTCGTGGAAGAAAGCCAGGAGGTTCATCATCGTGCGGGTGAAGAAGGATCCGACCCGGACAGCCCAGTTGAGCTTTTTACCTGGGGAAGAATTCGAGTTTTTCTTCTATGTCACCAACACGGACCTGCCTGCAGAAGCCGTGGTTGCCTTCTACGAGAAACGCGGGAATGCCGAGAACTACATCAAAGAAGCCAAGTACGAGGGGGCGGTCGGTCACCTGCTGCTCCGGTCCTTCTGGGCGAATGAGGCGATCTTCCAATTGACCATGATGGCCTATAACCTGTTCCTGTTATTCAAGATGGACCGTGGCATGAAGACGGAATATCGGCAGCAAATAAAGACATTCCGTCTAAAGTACATCTTCCTGGCCGGGAAGATCATCCGATCTGCAAGACAAGTGGTGCTGAAATTACCGGAGCAATATGCGAATCAATCGATCTTCAGTCAAATCTGAGAACAGGCTGCCTCCTTGAAATGGGCGAGGCGCTGTTTGAATTTAATTGGGTCACTGTTGAAGGTGGTTCGGACTTGCTGGATAGGCCCCAAAGATCGCTACCTATGCCCGGAAACTATCGTTCCGTGTCGAAAATCGAATGAAACGCCGGATTTCGATGAATGAGATCGTCGTATAATATGTGCAATAGGCGATTTGTGAAGGCAACAATTACTCGACGTGGAATTTCGGTATGCTATAATTTTCTCGCTTCTGAATAAACCCCTGTGAGGTTCATGCATGCAAAAGAACAGGATCTTGTTTATTGACCTGGCCCGCGGGCTGGCTATTTTGTTCATGGTGATGGTCCATGTCCTTGAAGAGATCTCACTGGAAAATGTACAGGATTCCTTGTTCGGGGAGATCCTGGAATTTTTGGGCGGCCCGCCGGCTGCGCCTGTCTTCATGTTCCTGATGGGAACATCCTTTGTTTTTTCAGCCAGGAGTGATCTCAAACAGGGCGTCATCAGGGGGGTTAAGCTGCTGGCGCTCGCCTACCTGATGAACTTTCTGCGAGGCACACTGCCGGCCTGGATCACCCTGTGGCTCAATATCTGGAGCCCGCAAGATCTCGCTCCATATACGCCTTTAAATTTGTTCACGCTTGTCGATATTCTACAATTTTCCGGCCTGGCGTTGATAATCCTACCCTTCGTTCGGCGATACATAAAAAAACCGATCTACTGGCTGCTCCTTGCATTCGCGGTGGCAGTGTTTTCACCCCACCTGTGGGGCAGGATGTCGGGTATTGTGCCGTTGGATTGGCTGCTGACCCTGTTGTGGGGAACGGGCGACATGGTCGCATTTCCGGTATTTCCCTGGCTTGTATACCCCTTGTGCGGCATGGCATTCGGCGTCTGGTTGTTGTCTGCAGAGAACCGCCAGCATTATCTGCGCTTATCCGCCCTGGCGGGACTGGGTTGTTTGCTGATCGGTACGATCATCACGGCGACGGACTATGAGTTTCACGTGGGGGATTACTGGCGCAGCGGGTCGGGTGTGTTGATCTGGATTATCGGATTTACGCTGGTCGAATTATTCGGTTGTTCGCTTCTCGTCAATAAATGGCCCACCAATGCGGCTTTCCGGGTGCTCTATTTCTGGAGTTCAAGAGTCACGGCTTTTTATTTCATCCACTGGATCATCATTGGGTGGTTGTCATTTTTTATGACCTACTGGATTGACATAGACAGTATTGCAAGCTCCCTGCTCGTGATGTGCCTGGTTGCGGTATGTACCCATTTCTGTTTTTACTGGTGGTCGAACAGAAAGAAAGACCCCAAACCAACCAGTGGCTCTTCACAGATCGTGACATCGTAAAAAGGGGAATCCTGGCTCATCCCGCCCAATCGCTGGCGATCAGCTCGGCCTGTTCCAAAACAGTCTTTGTAGCCTTATCCTGCTTGTCGGGCGGATAGCCATATTTGCGCAGTATTCTCTTGACCATCAGGCGCAATTTGGCGCGCCGTTTCCGTTCTTCTAACCTGCCTGCTTCTCTGCTGCTATCATCCCTTCCTGTTCCAGCGCCGTAGCCCTGTCCAGCCCAGATCAATAAAACATCCTTTCCCCCGCCAATGCAAGAGCGCGGAGCCCGGGAATCACTCCCCCAGCTTCAGGACCGGATGCTCCTCGGAGAGCAGTTCCACGCGGCAAGCCCCTATATGTTAGGAGAAATGGGGGAAAACGATGTTTACATGGTCCAATCAGAACCAGGATCCAGTGCAGCACTGACGGCAATTTCAAGGGCAATTAAGGATTTTTCGCCATCTTACATCATCATGGTGGGCGTTGCATTCGGATAATACATTCTCCAGATTAGCAAGCGAGAGCAGACCTGGATCGAAGCCTGGCTCAAGAAAAGCGCTGACATCAGTTTGAATATTGTCCCAATCCAATTGACGCAAGCGTGCACCGACTAACGTCCTCCAATTCTCTCCCGTGATCTCCCCTCCCTGCCTATTGGTCTGTGCCAGAGCATTGTTGAGCATGACCAGATTGGGCGGTGGCCAGGTCGGATCGCTCAGAAACCAGAGCAGGTCGAATATATCACGACCCTTTGTGTAAGAACGTTGAAGAATGGCATGCAGTTTGCCAGCCAGCAGCGAGGCTCGATCATGGTGTTGGATCTGGAGGACCACGAACCGCCGTACAACACTTGTGGAAAGGACAGCTCCCACTGGCGGCTTTGTGTCCACTTCGAGCTTAATTGCTAGTTTTTCACTCCGCAGTCCGGATAACTGCAGGTCATACAGAAGACCGGGAAAACGAATAAAAGCGCTCTGAACTGTTTTCTGGTCATTTACTTTGAGTTCAAGACTGTACCCCTCCAGCATTAATTCAGAGCGGATCGCCTGTAAGTAACTTTGAAAATCAAAGTGCTGCCGGTCGCCTTCTAGGGCGAAGTCCAGGTCCTCCGAGTAACGTCCATGGGAGAACAGGAAGCGCAGTGCTGTACCGCCGTGAAATGCCAGCGGGATCATTGCCCCGGCACGCTGCAGAACAGCCAGGATTCGTGCCTGCAAGTATTCACGGGCTGTATTACGACCCTGCATGGGGCTCGGGGCTTGCTGGACCAGGTCGATTAAATAATCCTTCATAATGTTCGAAACTCCTCAGTTTCTTTATTCATCAGGTCGGTGATAACACGAACAGCCCGGTGCATCTTCGGGGTACTGAAAAGACCGGCTTGGCGTTTGAGTTCATCCACATCCAGCTGTTCCAGGTTTTGAAAACGCATTTCCTGCAGAAAATTTGGCGCTTCTCCTCCTGGCTGTAGATAGACCAGGTCAAGAATGGCTTTCTCGGGTGTGGCCACCAAAGCCTGCTGACCTGACACGGCATCCAGGTCGATCATCCGGTAGCCGCGCAGCAGATCAGGCTGCACATGCCTGTACTCGAAAACACCCAGTGGTGTTTTCCGGCGCCCTGGGCGGCCGGCAGTGATGCTGATTGTGCGCTGCACCGTTTCTGGGATCATGCCATGGAAGGCCAGCGCTGATTGGAGACTGACATAGGATGCACGCTGGATCAGGTTGGCGAGCAGGAAAGGATGCGGTTTGACTTTTTGATAAGGAGGAGCGAGCACATAGACTCCCCGGCGCAGCTGGAACAATTTTCCGCTCTGCGTCCAGCGCGTCAGCTGCAGTCGCAGGTTCTCCGGTGCAACCTCCCCTGCAAGGAGCAGTGAACTTTCAAAGACGGGCATGTCCCCGAGGATTTCCAGCAGGTAGTTGAATTCCATTGCATTATATTATCATACATGATAACTTATTACAATATTTACAACTATCGCTGGTACTCACCTGTTTTTAGGATATCTTGTTGATTGTCGCACCTCTCGGCCGATTGACACTCTACCTAACCTGATGATGTATGACCTAGAAAGGCGACAGCATATTTACGGTGCAGGGATACGGCAGTAAGGGACAGGACCATTAGAACGGGTGGTGAGGATATCAGAATAGAGAAGTTTCTCGTAAGTCCGCCACCAGGTGCTGGGAAAATCCGACCAGACTCCACCCATCTGCCCACAGCCAAGCGACTGGGAATGAGGCCCATAGATACGCAGAAAAGGCATGAACTCAGAAGCCGCACAGACAGCTGACCATGGAAGAGTATTGGTCATAGACACCAACAACTCAAGTTGATAGCACATTCCGTCCTTGACTTCCACATCCGGATGACTAGCCTGGTATTCTGTAGCCATCTCCGCATACGCCTGCCGGCGTTCTGCCAACAATTCGTAGTAAGTACGCCCATCGTATTCTGGCATGCTCATCGGCTGGCCGGCACGCCAGGCCAAATAACCAATCGGAGCAAGTAAGGCTACAATTACGACCAGTCCTAGAATCTTGAACATCCAACCAACTCCCTTCCAAATAGTCCACTTTTTCGTCTTCGTCATAGCATGCTCCTGATGCTTATTTCTCAATCACAGCCAGGATCTCATCTGCTCGATAGATCCGGTTACGCGCCTTTCCCGTTGCCTCGCGCAGGATCCCCAACTTCACCAGTCGCTCAATGCAGCGCTCTGCGGTCATATAAGGAATACCGAGCTCCGCTTCCACCTGGCGGATGTTGAGAACCGGTCGCTGGAAGACCAGGTCCAGCACTTGCTCAAGGCGCTCCTGCCGTCGGCCGGCCTTGGTCCGGTCCAGGTAATCAATCCTCAGGCTAAGCAGGCTCTCCAGGCGCACCGTGTCATTGATCGCCTGCATGCTGATGCCATTCAGGAAGAACAGCAGCCATTCCTCCCATGCGCCTTTCTTGTTCACATCCAAAAGGCGGGCATAGTATTCCTGCCGCTGGGCTTCAAAGTACACGCTCAGGTTTAGCAATGGTTGGGATAACACTCGCCATTCGTGAAGCAGCAGGATGATGAGCAGCCGGCCCATGCGCCCGTTGCCATCCAGGAATGGAAAAATGGCTTCGAATTGATAGTGAAGCAGGGCTGTGCGCACGAGGGCAGGAATCTGTGAACGGGCATGAATGAATTTTTCCATCGCATCCAGGGCGGCTAGCATTTCGTCCACTTGCGGCGGGACAAAGGTGGCGTTTTCCAGCGTGCTGCCGGCCGGCCCGATCCAGTTCTGGGAGCGCCTGAATTCCCCTGGGGTAAGTGAGCCGCCGAGTACATCCTTCATGAGCCTGGCGTGCAACTCTCGGATCAACCGCAAACTGACAGGCAAGGTTTTTACCCGCTCCAATCCAAACTCCAAGGCTTGGACATAGTTGAAGACTTCCCGGGCATCGTCAGCCGGTTCCAGGAACGACAGCTGGCCGGCTTCATAGGCGTACAGGTCGACCAGGGATGCCCGCGTGCCCTCGATCCGGGATGACAGGACCGCCTCCTGTCGAACGAAAGGCATGATCAACGATTTATAAAAGGGGAATGCGCCGGCCATCGTATTCAGTCTGCTCAGATCCCGGTCCGCCTCGGACAATGCGGAAACGATCTCCAGCGACCAGCGGAGATCCGGGGGCAGAGGATTGGGCATGAAAGCCCAGTATCCTTTCTGTGTCTTGATAACTTTTCCAGCGCTGCTGTTGGAAAATTCCTGTGGGTTCATCCTTGCTCCTTCTGCTTCTATCTGTCAATAATCCATATCCATATTATCACTTAATGTGCTAAATGTGAATAATGAGAGAGACTATTAACATTACAGGATACTTGTGTGAACAGCAGGCAGGAGCACCGTATTTTGGAGAACGAAGCTGTGGGAACCTGGCTTCAGACTTCTGGGGCGGAGGGATCTTGTGAGAACAGGATTATTGCAGGTTGCAATAACCTCACTAAAGTAATATCTGGCATTAATGCAATTTATGCGGTTTTGTGCATGATGATTCCCGGGGATAATGCAGGTTCCTCGTCTTAATTGCGTTCCCCGTAAGATATAAAAATCCGCTGTTGCGGATTTATTGTTGATCAGGTTTTTAAATATTGGTAACGGTTTGGCTCAGGCGCAGCGGCGATGCCTGCATGTTACCTTCCCATTATCGCGCCACTTCTTACAAATCGCGCACGTACCCGCAGCGGCGTAGCCGCTGTCGCCTGCAGCCCGTGTTAGCCCGCTTCTTTTAGTTTATGCGAGCCTTTTGAATGGCATGATACCAGTCTATTGGTCGTACTTTCTTCATTCTGCGAAAAAGACACTTGATTTCCTGCATCTCAAATTTGAGGGTCAGCTGAATGTCTGGTGCCGTGCTATCAACTACATCGATATGTGGAATACGCTCATCATCATACACGACTGTTTGAATTGCAGTGATTTGTTGAATGGGTATACTCACAAGTGGCTGATCGGTATCATAGGAATATATTAAAAGGTTAGGTTGAGCCAAAGCAAGCACAATATTTTGCTCTCGTTCAAGTTGAGGATGAGCTGCAACATGAACCGCACTTCCGATGAGCGATGCGCCTGTAAAATTTTGTGCACGTTGTTGGATTTGTGTGATGGTTTGAATTTCGACCTTCTTTCGCCTCCGACGAAGATAGCCTGACCAGATCGATATCATAACTAAGCCAGCGCAAATCCAAGCCAGAGTCGGCGAAATCAGATAAACAAATCCAAAACTCAGCAGTACTATCAAGATTGCGTAAAACAGGGCAACCCATTTTAGTATTCTCAATGGAAAAAGTGAAATTAGCTGAGAATCCAGATCATCTTTCCAGAAGGACTGAAGACTATTGTTCTGTCGATTTTTCCTATTCAATCTTGCCTCACTTTTTTCGAAAGCGGGCTAACGGTTAGCGTCACTGGCGGGGCGTGTTTGCAAACCTACTCAACATTATCGCGCCAATTCTTCCAAATCGCGCACCGTACCCGCGGGGCATAGCCCCGTCCAGTGGACGCTGTGTTAGCCCGCCCATTGGATTGCAGACCTTTCCTTTGCACGACGTTTTCTGAAAATAAAATAGTCATCTGGTTCTGTGTATTCAATGCCTTGGGATGTCTGTCTGATATATTTCGTTACGGATCCCTTTGTCAAACTGTCCACCATGTGCAATGAATCATTGTGAACGGGAGCATATGTATTCTTGTTACGATGCACCACTGAAATTAACTCATATTCATTGTCAAGGACGGCGTTTTCTGCATCGCCATGAAAATTGTTCGTGACAAGTATACCGCCAGTTTTCAAATGCTTCTTGCATGCTCGCCCAATGCCCCCCGCATAGAGCGAAACCAAAATATCAAATTGCTCTTTTGCTAATGCCATTTCCTCCAAATAATCACAAGCTTTAAATTCAATATATGCCGACCTCTTATACCTCTTATTTCGATTCACAAATTGCAGAATATTTTCCTTGTCTGCAAAAAACGCTACTGCGATTGGGTCTTTGTCTACGTACACCACGTGTGGAAAGTAAAAAGAAGGTGCGATATGGATAAAACAGCCTGGGTAGAGTACTTCTCCATAAGCGTAATTTTCGCTGATGAACTTGAACAATCCTATTCTCTCAAATTTAACATCCCCATAATGTTTCCTGTATAAACCAATCGTCGAATCTTTTTTATTCAATGCTTTACTCATTTTGCACGAGCGGGCTAACGGTTTGCGTTACCTGCGTGTGGGCGGGCGTGGATAATGCTTGGGAGCAGGACGCGAAGCGGCTCGAAGCCAGAAAAATGCTCATAAACCGCGCAGACTCCCACACGTCAGGTGCACCCGAGAAGATGGCGGGGCCATCATTTTATGGGGGGAGAAACCGCCGCGCCTGTCTTGCTACCAGTATACTCAGAATCGGCAGGCACGCAAGC
>Ga0194127_10009465_pt1 | contig 10236 bp, 6 predicted proteins | sample TA2KigC100mmetaG_FD_148624 | JGI IMG/M metagenome (GOLD analysis project Ga0194127, IMG submission 148624) | Freshwater microbial communities from Lake Tanganyika, Tanzania - TA2015036 Kigoma Deep Cast 100m | ecosystem: Environmental > Aquatic > Freshwater > Lake | place: Tanzania: Lake... | reverse complement strand
GGGGTGATCACCGCGCCGGTGAAGGGGTTGCGCGGGTAGGCGCCGCCGGGGAAGAGCGCCGGGGCGATGTCGGCGAGCGCCGGGTAGATGCCGTTGTTGCGCACCGCGAAGTCCTCGACGACGAGCTGCACGGAGTGCACGTTGGCCTTGACGCTGCTCTCCTTGGCCCGGTTCTGCATCGAGATGTAGTTCGGGATCGCCACCGCCGCCAGGATGCCGATGATCACGACGACGATCATCAACTCGATCAAGCTGAAGCCCTTGCTGCTGCCGAACATGATGTGCACCTCCTGCTCTGGATTGAGCCGACCTGCCTCTGCGAACCACCGGGGCCGGGAGGAGCCGCCGGCCGCCTGACTCCCTGACCGTCCCCCAGGGGACTTACAGGTTGTGTGCCAGGCGGCGGGGGCACCGGCCCGAAGCCGCAACCACCCTGTCCCCCATCCGTTGCGGCGTCGCACGACCGGCCGGGGCCGGCCCGCGGAGCCCGCGAAGCCCGCCCGCGGCCTGCATCCTGCACGCCGGCGTTGTAGAATGCGCGACGATCCCGAGCGGCGCCCGCGCCCCGCTCAAGCCGCCCGCTCCTCTCCCTTCTCCGCCGCCCCTTCGCCGATTCCGTAGCCCTGCAGCTTGCGGTAGAGCGTCGAGGCGTTGATGCCCAGGATCTCCGAGGCGCGCTTCTTCTGCCACTGGGTGTGCTGGAGCACCTTGAGGATGTACTCCCGCTCCAGCTCTTCCAGCGTCATCGTCGGCGTGTCGATGGTGAAGGTCCCCCGCCGGCCCGGCCCCTGCAGCACCGCCTCGGGCAGGTCCTCCAGCGTGATCACCTCGCCCTCGCTGAGGATCACGGCGCGCTCGATCAGGTTCTCCAGCTCCCTCACATTGCCCGGGAAGTCGTACCGCGAGAGGGTCTCCATGGCCGCCCGGCCCATCTGCTTCGCCCCCCCCGGGCCGCGGTAGCGCTCGAGGAAGTGCTCGACCAGCAACGGGACGTCGTCGGCCCGCTGGCGCAGCGGAGGCAGCCGCACCGGGATGACGTTCAGGCGGTAGAAGAGGTCGTTGCGGAAGCGCCCCTCGTTCACCGCGCGCTCGAGATCGGTGTTGGTCGCCGCCACGAGGCGCACGTCGATCTCGATCGGCTCGCTCGCCCCGATCGGGATGATCTCCCGCTCCTGGAGCGCGCGCAGCAGCTTGACCTGCGTCGCCGGGGCCATCTCGCCCACCTCGTCGAGGAAGAAGGTCCCCCCCGCGCAGGCGACGAAGTGCCCCGCCTGGTCCTTCACGGCGCCGGTGAACGAGCCCCGGCGGTGTCCGAAGAGCGTGCTCTCGAGCAGGTCGCGGTGGAGCGCCCCGCAGTTGACCGAGATGAAGGGACCCTTGGCCCTCGGGCTCTGGTAATGGATCTCGCGGGCGATCAGCTCCTTGCCCGTGCCGCTCTCGCCGTAGATGAGGATCGTCGCCTCGCTGGCGGCGACCTTCTCGATGACCTTGAAGACCTGGGCCATGCCCGAGGAGCTGCCGATGATGCGCCGCTCCTGATGCCGCTTGTGCAGCTGCCACTTGAGCGAGTGGTTCTGGCGGCGCACGTGCGACAGCTCCATCGCGTTGCGCACGACCAGCAGGATCTCCTCGTTGCGGCAGCTCTTCTCGACGAGCTGGAAGGCGCCGCGGCGGCGCGCCTCGGCGGCCGCCTTCTCCGAACCGTAGGCGGTGAGGATGACGACAGCCAGGTCGGGGTGCTTGGCGTGCACGCTGTCGAGGACGCTCATCCCGTCCACGCCCGGCATGCGCAGGTCGGCGATGACCAGGTCGAACTCCTCGCGGTCGAGGCGGCTGACGCCGTCGGCGCCGTTGTCGACGCTGGCGACCTCGTAGCCCTCGGCCTCGAGCATCATCGTCAGGAAACGACGCATGCTCTCTTCGTCGTCGACGACGAGGATCCGTTCCCGCCGGGTGGTCATGCCCTCTGTCCTCGCCACGGTGACCCCTCGTCCGGTTCCCCGCGCGGACCCCCGCGCTCCGGCTTCCCCGACCCGGATCCCGCCCCGCCCCCGACTCGGCCGCCGGCGGCCAGGGGGCACTACGCGGACCGGCTCCTAGGCCGCCCTGCCCGCCTGCCGGGACTGGCCGGGCCCCGCCAGGGGCAGCTCCACCCAGAGGGTCGCCCCCGGTCCGCTCTCCCGCCCCAGGACGATGCGCCCGCCATGCTCGCGCACGCCGCGCAGCGCCGTCGGCAGTCCCAGCCCGGTGCCGGAGGCCTTGCCGCTGCGGAAGGGCTTCAGGGCCTCGCCGAAGTCGAGGCGCCGGAACCCGGGACCCTCGTCCTGGACGCGCACCCTGACCCAGGCCTGGCCGCGGCGCCGGAAGCGAAGGCACTCCACGCGCACCTGTCCCTGGGTCGTCGCCTCCAGCCCGTTGAGGATCAGGTTGCGGAAGACCTGCCGCAGCCACTCGCGGTCGCCGATCAGGCGCACTCCGCTCGTGTCGGCGACGACGACCCGCCCGGCGTGCCGCCCCTCGGCGAGCATCAGCGCGCGGGCCTCTCCGCCAATCAATTCTTCGAGCTCCAGCTCCTCCAACTTCAGGGTCTTGTCCCGGGCCAGCGCCAGGAACTGGCTGAGAAACGCCTCGAGGGAGGCCGCCTCGCGGGTGATCACCTCCATCATCGGGCGCTGCGCCTCGGGCACGCCCCCCCGCTTCTCGATCAGCTCGACGCAGCCGGTGATCGGCTTCAGGCTGTTGCGGATCTCGTGCGCCAGCCCCGCGGCGAGCTCGCCGACCGCCGCCAGGCGCTCGCGCTGTCGCGCCGCCTCCTCGCCCGCGCGCCGTTCGGTCAGATCCCAGAAGAGGGCGACCAGGCCGTGGCGTTCGCCGGCCGTGCCGACGAGCGGCGCCGTGCGCACCAGCGCCGGGAAGCCCCGCCGCAGGCCGCGAAGCTGGACCTCCACCTCGCTCTCGGCGCTGCCGTGGCGCTGCGCCTCGCGCAGCCGGCGCGCCAGCGGGGCGTTGCGCGGGCCGAGCCACTCGCCCAGTTCGCGCGCCTCGCCGTTGAGTCCGAGCATGCGCCTGGCCGCCCGATTGACTGTGCGCACCTCTCCCGCCGCGTCCAGGGCGATCAGCCCGCAGCCGAGACACTCGACGATCCGGTCCGTGCCGAGCTGGACCGCGGTCAGCTCCCGCCGCGCGACCTCCGTCTCCCGCCGCTGGGCGGCGACGCGCTGCCCGAGGAACCCCGCCGCCAGGCCGATGGCGACGAAGACGCCGGCGTGGTAGGCGATGCCCGACCAGAGGCCGCTGAAGCCCTGCGGCACGCTGCCGGCGCTCAGCGCCATCCCTTCGTAGAGCAGCGCCGCCTCCATCCCCAGGATCAGGCCCGCGCGCCACTGGAGCACCAGCGCGCCGGCGAAGATCGGCAGCGTGAGCAGCAGGAGCGCCGGCTGCGTATGGCCGCCCGCGCTCCAGATCACCGCCGCCGCGGCCGCCGTGTCCAGTGCCAGGAGGACGCCCAGGGCCTCACGGGGGCTGCGCGCCGCGGCGCGCAGCAGCGGCAGGAGGCTGCCGGCCCCGATCCAGACCAGCAGCGCCAGGGCGGCGCCGCCGTGGGGCGCGCCTTGCCCACCCCCGCCCTGCAGCAAGACGACCAGGGCGGCGCAGGCGCCGACGGCCGCGCGCGCCTGGAGGAACCGGGGCAGGGGAAAGGACGCGCCCGTCGGGGCGCCCTGCCCGCGGTCGCCGGGCCCGTCAGCCGCTCGTCCGCGGGCGCCGCGGCGGCCCGCCGGGCGGGGGGCGGCGCGGGCGCCGTCGGAGGCGGCGCCGGGGAGGCGGGCCGCGCCGCCGTCGCGCGCGCCGGCCACGGGCTACTGGCCTCCGGCGACGACGTTGACCAGCTTGAACATCGGCAGGTACATGGAGACGACCATGCCGCCGACGATCACGCCCATGACGACGATCATCACCGGTTCGATGATCGAGGTCAGCGTCTCCACCGCGGCGTTGACCTCTTCGTCGTAGAAGTTGGCGATCTTGTCGAGCATGCTGTCGAGCGCGCCGGTCTCCTCGCCGACCGAAATCATCTGCACGACCATCGGCGGGAAGACCCCCGAGGCGCGCAGGGGATCGGCGATCGTCTCGCCCTCGCGGATGCTCGCCTTCGTCGCCAGGACCGCCTCCTCGATGACCTTGTTGCCGGCGGTGCGCGCGGTGACCTCGAGCCCGTCGAGGATCGGCACGCCGCTGGAGACCATCGTCCCCAGGGTGCGGGTGAAGCGGGCGATGGCCGCCTTGCGCAGGATGTCGCCGACGATCGGCGCCCGCAGCAGGAAGCCGTCCATGCGCCGGCGCCCGGCTTCCGTGCGGTAGTAGGTCTTCAGGCCGTAGGCGGCGAGACCGGCGGCCGCGGCCACGGCCCACCAGGCGCTCTTGATCAGGTTGCTCAGCGCGACGACGATCCGCGTCGGCAGCGGCAGCGTCCCGCCGAAGTCGGCGAAGACCTTGGCGAAGACGGGGATGATGAACATGAGCATGAACAGGCTGGCGCCCATGGCGACGATGAAGACCACCGACGGGTAGGTCATCGCGCTCTTCACCTTGCGGCGCAGCGCCTCGGCCTTCTCGATGTAGGTTGCCAGGCGCATGAGGATGTCGTCGAGGATGCCGCCCGCCTCCCCCGCCTCGACCATGTGGACGAAGAGCGAGTCGAAGGCCTGCGGCCGCTTGCCCAGCGCCTCGGCCAGCGTGGAGCCCGCCTCGACGTCGCCGGTCACATCCGCCGTCACCCGGCGCAGGGGATCGCTCTCTGTCTGGCGCGCGAGGATGTCGAGGCACTGGACCAGCGGCAGCCCGGAGTTGACCATCGTCGAGAACTGCCGGGTGAAGACGGCCAGGTCGCGGTTCCTGATCCGCCCGGCGCGCTTGCCCAGCGGCAGCAGCGAGCGCGCCTCCTTGGGCCGGATGTGGGTCAGCTGGATGCGCCGGCGGCGAAGCTGGGCCGCGGCGTCGTCCATCGACTCCGCCTCGAGGGTCCCGCTCTCCTCGCGGCCGCCGGGCAGGCGGCCCTTCCAGGCGTAGGCGTTCACGCCGCCCTCCGATTCTGCCCCCGCCCGTCGGCGCCGGGAACGCGCGGCCGATAGGTCGGGTCGGCCTTGGCCAGCATCGCCTCCAGTTCGGCGGGATTGCCGCTGCGCGCCAGGATCTCGTCCAGCCGGATCGCGCCGTTGACGTAGGCCTGGAAGAGGCCCTGGTTCATCGTCTGCATGCCGTGCTTCTGGCCCGCCTGCATCATCGTGTAGATCTGGTGGACCTTGCCCTCGCGGACCAGCGCGGCGATCGCCGGCGTGCAGGCCAGCACCTCGGCGACCATCACCCGCCCCCGCCCGCGACGGTGCGGAATCAGCTGCTGAGTGAGCACGCCGCGCAGGACGAAGGCGATCTGGGCCAGGACCTGCTTCTGCTGGTTCGTCGGAAAGACGTCGACAATGCGGTTGATCGCCTCATAGGTCGAGTTCGTGTGCAGGGTGGCGAAGACCAGGTGGCCCGTCTCGGCGATGGTCAGCGCCGCGGAGATCGTCTCCAGGTCGCGCATCTCGCCGATCAGGATCACGTCCGGGTCCTGGCGCAGCACGTACTTGAGCGCCGTCGGGAAGCTGCGCGTGTCGGCCCCGATCTCGCGCTGGTTGACGATCGCCCTGCGGTTGGCATGCACGTACTCGATCGGGTCCTCGATGGTCATGATGTGGCATGGGCGGGAGCGGTTGATCCGGTCGATCAGCGCCGCCAGCGTCGTCGACTTGCCGCTGCCGGTCGGCCCGGTGACCAGCACGAGGCCGTTGACCTGCTCGGCGAATTCGGCCACCACGGGCGGCAGCCCGAGGCGGTCGAAGCTCATCACGTCGTGCGGGATCAGCCGGATCGCCGCCGTCGTCGAGCCGCGCTGCATGAAGACATTGGCCCGGAAGCGGGCCAGGCCGCGGATGCCGAAGGAAAGGTCCAGCTCGTGCTCCTGCTCGAAGCGCTTCTTCTGCTCCTCGCGCAGGATCGAGTAGACCAGCCGCGCGCAGGCGTCGGGGTCCAGCACCTCGTGCTCCGTCGGCACGAGGCGGCCGTCGATGCGCAGCTGCGGCGGCACGCCGGCGGTCAGGTGCAGGTCCGAGGCGCCCTTCTCGGCCATCGCCGCCAGGAGGCGCTCGAGTGAGATCATCGCCGGCCCCTCCGCGGCGGGCCGCGCGGCACGCGCTCCGGCCCGCGGGTTACCCCCCGCGGGCTCGGGCACGGCGCGGTCCCGAGGCTCAAACGTCGTCGTCCCGGGCTGTTTCCTTCAGCACTTCTTCGGCCGAAATCAGCCCTTCCTTGAGCTTGAGCAGGGCATCCATGCGCAGCGTCAGCATGCCCTCGCGCACCGCCTGGCTCTTCAGTTCGCCGGTATGGGCGCCGCGGACGATCATCTCCCGCAGGGCGGCGCCGACCGGCATGACCTCGTAAACGCCGGTGCGCCCCTTGTAGCCGGTGCCGTGGCAGATCTCGCAGCCGGCGGGCTCGTAGAAGGTCACCGCCGGCATGCAGTCGCTCTCCTTCAGCCCGAGCTGCTCGATCAGCTCCGCGCCCAGTTCCGCCGGCCGCTTGCACTGCTTGCAGAGCCGGCGCACGAGGCGCTGGGCGAGGATCAGGTTGGTCGACGAGGCGACCAGGAAAGGCTCGACGCCCATGTCGACGAGACGCGCCAGGGTGCTCGGCGCGTCGTTGGTGTGCAGCGTGGAGAGGACCAGGTGGCCGGTCAGCGCCGCCTTGACCGCGATCGAGGCCGTCTCCAGGTCGCGGATCTCGCCGACCATGACGACGTTCGGATCCTGGCGCAGGAAGGAGCGCAGCGCCGCCGCGAAGGTCAGCTTGACCGCCTCGTTGACGTTGACCTGATTGATCCCGTCGAGGTTGTATTCGACCGGATCCTCGGCGGTCATGATATTGACATCGGCGGTGTTGATCCTGGAGAGGGCCGAGTAGAGCGTCGTCGTCTTGCCGCTGCCGGTCGGCCCGGTGACCAGGACCATGCCGTACGGGAGGGCGATCGCCTTCAGGAAGTGCTTCAGCGCCGAGGGCTGGAAGCCCGCCTGCGTCAGGTCGAGCGTCAGGTTGGACTTGTCGAGGATGCGCAGGACGATCTTCTCGCCGAAGATGCAGGGCAGCGCCGAGACGCGCAGGTCGATCTTCTTCGCGGCGATGCGGATCTTGATCCGCCCATCCTGAGGCACGCGCTTCTCGGCGATGTCCAGGCTGGCCATGATCTTCAGGCGCGAGAGGATCGCCGACTTGAGCTTGAAGGGCGGGTTCATCCGCTCGTACAGCGTCCCGTCGATGCGGAAGCGGACGCGCAGCGACTTCTCGTAGGTCTCGACGTGGATGTCGCTGGCCCCCTCCTTGACCGCCTGGGCGATCATCGAGTTGACGAACTTCACGACCGGCGGCTGATCCCCGCTCTCGGCCTCGCCGAGCGCGGCGTCCTCCTCCCCCTGGTCGACGACCTCGAGGTCCTCTTCCATCGAGCGCATCACGTCGGCCATCGACAAGATCCGGTCGTAGTACTTGTCGATCGCCCGGCGGATCTGGTCCTCGGTCGTGACGAAGGGCTCGACCTCGAGGTTGGTGATGAACTTGATGTCGTCGAGGGCGAAGAAGTTGGCCGGGTTGACGATCGCCACCATCAGCTGCTTACCGATGCGGCTGATCGGGATGACGCTGTACTTGGTGGCCACCTCGGCGGGGATGAGGCGGATGACGTCGGGGTCGACCTCGATCTGGTCCAGGTTGACGCTGGGAGCGCCGTAGTGGTCGCTGAGGAAGCGCAGCAGGCTGTCCTCGTCGAGGGCTCCGAGGCGCAACAGGTGGCCCAACAGGTCACCGCCCTGCTTGCTCTCGATCTCGCGGGCCTTTTTCAGCTGCTCGGGGCGGATCAGGCCCACTTCGAGCAGCTTCGGACCGAGTTCGCCGTTCACCGCGCCTCCGCGTCGACGGAAGGCAGCGCGCACCCGTCCGGACGCCGGCGGGGCGCTCTTCCGCGCCCCACGCCGACGCACGAGGCGTGCCGCCGGGCCCGCGCCGGCGGGCCGATCGCGCCGGCGCGCAACGCCCATGAAGACAGAGGATTGCGCGTGGATAGCCGTCCATCGGGGCAGCGGGCGCGGGGGGCGCGACCGTGCAGAATCGGCATTATGCCCGTGAAGCGTTGCGCGATGCACGCCCCCGCTCAGGGCGCCTCCCGGCCGCCGACCGTCACGTAGGCCCGCAGCTCCTCGAGCCGCTTGGGCCCCACGCCGCGCACGTCGAGCAGTTCCTCCATGCGGGTGAAGCGGCCGCGCGCGCGGCGCAGCGCGAGGATCCTCCCGCTCAACGCCGGCCCGATCCCGGGCAGCGCCAGGAGCGCCGTGCTGTCGGCGGCGTTCAGGTCGAGGTAGCCGTCGATATAGAGCGGCTTCTGCTCCGCCGCCGGACGGGGGACCGGCCGCGCAGTGGAGATCGGCGCCGGCGCCGGAGTCGGTGTCGGCGAGGGCGTCGTTGGCGGAGTGGGCGCCGGTGCCCAGTCCGGTTCGGGCGCCCCGCCGGACACATCCTCCGTCCCCGGCGCGGGGACTCCCGGGGCCCCTCCCCGGCCGGGCGGCACGAGGGCGAGTTCGCGCAGCGCCGACAGCGCGTAGCTCCCCGCCAAGAACAGGACGAGGAGCGCGAGCAGGCGTCTCTCCTGGGGCGTGAAGACCATGGAGGTTCTCGGGCGCGGAGTTCGAGGTGCGGCTGGCGCCGGCGGCCGGGTCGCCTCCGGCGCGGGATCAGTCGCGGAAGTGCCACTCCACGCCCGCCTGGGTGCTGCGGTAGGGCAACGGCATCCAGGCCCCGTCGGCGTAGGTGGCGGAGTCGTGCGGGCGATTCCCGAGATTGCGCACGGCCAGGAAGAAGCGCGCGCCCACGAGGCGCCCATGGATTTCCGCGTCGTAGCGCGTGAACGGCGCGCAGTGGCCCGCGGGCGTCGCCATCGCGTCGCGGGCGGTGGCCACCAGCCTTCCTTCGAGCTGCAGATCTCCCTGGAAGAAGGTCCTGCCGATCGCGAACAGGGCCCGGCCGTGTCCCCGCGGCACGAGAACCGGCAGCGCGTCTTTGCCGGGGCGGGCGACGAGCAGGCCGTCGGCCTCGAGGCGTCCCCCCAGGGGCAGCCGCAGGCCGATCGAGAAGCTCAGCGCCTGATAGCGGACCAGTCCGCTGGAGACCCCCAGCGTGTCGCGCGCGCCCGGGGCGAGATCCGCCGCGCGCAGCGGATCGACGCCGAGAGCGCCGGTCACCTCGCGGGCGATCCAGCCCACGCGCAGCCCGTGGCTTCGCCGCCCGAGCTCCAGGCGCGCCTCGGCCTCCGTCGCTTCGCGCACCGGACCGGCGTCGACGCGCTCGCCTCCCGGCAGGAGCAGACCCTGCTCGAGCAGCGCCCGGCCGTCGCCGTCGAGACGGGGCGTGAAGGGCGCCGTCGCGTGGCGCCCCCCCTCGAGCGCGAAGTTCCATGCGCCCCAGCGTCTCGCGGCGAGCAGATGGGCGCGCGCGTGGCCATCTCCCCACCAGGGGTCGCTGTACCCGACCGCGGCGTAGAGGGACCGACGCTCTCCGGGCCACGAACCGGCGATAGCCAATCCCGCTCCCGAGATCTCCTCGCTGCGCGCGCCGCGCCCTTCGCCGGCGTACGAGAGGGCCACGCGCTCGGCCGCCGCCGCGCAGAGCAGGCGGCCCGAGCCCGCGCGCCACCCGCCGCGCAGGTGCGCCTCGGTCGAGGTCGTGCGCCGCCGGTCGGTCCCCTCGTCTCCCCACCAGCGCAGCAGATCGTTGCGCCTGATCAGCAGCGCCTCAGCCGTCGAGCGCTCCCCCATCCTCTGCCAGCCCGCGCTCGCCAGCCGCGATTCCCAGACGAGCTTGCGGCCGGGAGCGAGCACCGCACGGCCGGCGCGCTCCTCTCCCGTCACGCGCAGCGCGCAGCCGCCGATCGCCCGGTCGAGCGCCAGGGCCAGGTTCTGGTACCGGCTGGCCCCGTAGCGGGGAACGATCCAGAATGGCCGCCCGTCCGCCCGCGAGTGCGCGAAGCCGCCAGCGATCCCCCAGGGGCCGCTGCGGCGGGAGAGGACGAAGTCCTCGGTGGTCGAACCGCCCGCCCCCTGCGTCAGGCGCACCGCGCTCGCCGCGGGCCCCTGCGCGGGGGGCGCGCCCTCGCCCCAG
>Ga0194127_10009461_pt1 | contig 10240 bp, 3 predicted proteins | sample TA2KigC100mmetaG_FD_148624 | JGI IMG/M metagenome (GOLD analysis project Ga0194127, IMG submission 148624) | Freshwater microbial communities from Lake Tanganyika, Tanzania - TA2015036 Kigoma Deep Cast 100m | ecosystem: Environmental > Aquatic > Freshwater > Lake | place: Tanzania: Lake... | reverse complement strand
GCGGCGTCTGGCCCTGGCCGACCTGGTCTACGGCTTGGCGGCCACCCTGGTCATCGCCACCGGGCTGCTCAAGCTGTTCGCGGGCGATAAACCGGCCGCCTACTACGGACACAACGCCTTCTTCCACGTGAAACTGACGGTGTTCCTGCTGATCTTCCTGCTGTCGATCTACCCCACCATCCAGTTCGTCCGCAACCGCCGCGCCGCCGACGGCGACGTGGTCGAGTACCCCGCCCTGGTCGGCACGCTGCTGAAGGTCGAACTGGCCGCCACCGCGCTGCTGCCGCTGCTGGCGGTGCTGATGGCGCGGGGGTTCGGGGCCGGTCGCTGAGGTCCGCGCGCGGCCGTTCGCTACTTCACCAGCACCCCCGCCACCACCAGCAACGCCACCAGCACGCCCATCAGGCTCTCCCCCGCGATCAGCCCCGACGAGACGGAGACGACGTAGCGCCGCGCGACGGCCGGCCGCTTCCGGTGGAGAATCCAGGCCAGGAATCCGCCGCAGAACATCATGATGGAATTGCTGCCGGGGATCGTCATGGCGATGCCGAGCCCCGAAGGCGAGGGCACGAACGGCCTCAGCCGCGCGGGCGAATACCGCTCCAGGAGGACGAGCGCCACGCCGAGAAGCGCCCCGGCCAGGATCCCCGAGCGCGCCAGGGCGTCGAACTTGCCGATCCCCTCGGTGAAGGCCTGCGAAACCCCCGCCCAGACGACGCACGAGGGCGCGGGCCACGCTTCGGAGCCGAGCACCGACGCATCGGGAATGATGAGATTGAACGCGGGCACGACGATCGCCGCCCCCGCGAGGACGCCGAAGATCTGCGCGAAGAACTGCACCCTCGGGTTGCCGCCGACGAGCCACCCGGTCTTCAGGGTCGTCAGCAGGTCGGCCGCGTGCAGGCCGACGCCGCCGGTGACGTTGGCGCTCATGATGTTCCCGGTCAGGTTGCCGGGAGTGACGACGCCGTAGACGATCTGCGTGATCGGCCCCAGCGACTTGGTCGGCGTGATGTCGGTCTCGCCCGTCACGCGCGCGGCCACGAAGCCCATGGCGATGGCCAGCGGCACGGCGATGATCGCGGCGTAGAGCGGGATCTGGAAGAGCCACGTCATCAGGAAGATGACCACCGGCCCCAGGACCAGATACCCGGCCGGGAACCACCAACCCGGGCACTCGATGGCGTCCATCGGGTGCGCTTCGACCGTCTTGCGCCCCCCGAAGACGCGCGCCAGGCCGGAGAACGAGCGCGCGACGCTGCGCCAGTCGAGCGCGAACGTCGTGATCCCCGATGCGACGAGGATCGCCGCCCCCGGCCAGAGCGTCCAGCCGACGATCGCCTTGTAGGTCACATCGATGATGATCCCCTGCTCGAAGAGGGCCGGCGCCAGGAAGCCGTAGGTGAGGACCCCGCCGAGCAGCAGCGACCACGTGGTCCGGAAGCTCATCAGCGCCCCGGCCCCGAGCAGCACGACTTCGGTCTTGAGCGACAGCGTCCATTGCGCGAGCGAGTGCCCGGAGATCGAGACGGGCAGCGGGATGGAGCCGGGCAGGTTGAACGGCATCCAGGCGGCCTTCGCGTCGCGGAACCATGCGATCAGGGCGGCGGCCAGGCCGCCGAAGGCCAGCGCCTTGGCCTGCAGGGTCCCTTCCCGCCCGCCCTCGCGGCTGGCGCCGTGGATCACCCGCAGCGTCTCGGCCGTGGCCGTCCCGGTCGGGAAGGGGAGGTTCTCCCGATTGACGAGCTGCCGCTTGATCGGGATGGCGGTGAACACGCCGAGGGCGGCGATGGCCCCGAACCAGAAGATCATCGGGATGGGCTCGGGGCGGACCGTCGTGATCATGAGCAGGGCGCCGAACGCCGCCATGTTGCCGCCGCCGGTCATGTAGCCGGCGCCGGAGGCGACCGTGGTCAGGGCGTTGTTCTCGAGCAGCGAGAGCGGCGTGCGGACAATTCGCATCGCCTGAAAGGCGCGGAAGAGCGCGAAGGCGAGGATCGCCGCCGTGATCGTCACGCCCATCGACCAGCCGGTCTTGAAGAAGACGTAGAGATTGGACAGGCACATGAGCGCGCCGATCGCCATCCCGGCCAGCACCGCCCGGACCGTCAGCTGGCGCGGGTCCTTCTGGCAGACCGTCTCCAGCCACAGGAGTTCGGGGTCCTTGTGGGGCGTCGTTTGCGGCTCCTGCATGCGTTCTCCTTCGCGGGTCGGCCTGGGCCTGTCACAGCGGCAGTCGGCCAAGATACGGAAAGAAGGACCGCAGCGCCCTTCTTCCCCTTCCCGGCCCCACGATTTCGCCTGGCACCGCGCGAGTATCCCGCGCGAGCGGGCCGCTGATCACCTCGACCATGCGCTGCGTGGAGCAGGAGGTCCCGGGCATTCCGCCCTGAGACCTCCCGCCGCTCTTGTCACTGGTGCCGGCGCGCGCCGGCCAGTCGCTCTTCCGTCCGCCGCTATTTGACCAGCACAAGCGACCGACTCGCCGTCGCGCCGCCTGCGCGCAGGACCAGCCGGTACACCCCGCTGGCCAGACTCCGGCTATGCCTGCCGACGTCCCACGGCAGGCTGTAGGTGCCGGCTTCCTGGAAGCCGTCGTGCAGGGTGACCAGCCGCCGGCCCGCCAGGTCGTACACGTCCAGGCGCACGGCGCCGGCGCTGGGCACGGTGTACTGGATGACGGTCGCGGGGTTGAACGGGTTCGGAGACGCCGTCAGCGTGAGCTGCCGGCCCGCGGGCGGCGTCGGATCGGAGCCGGGATCGACGCTGGAGGCATCCGATTGCACTTCATGTCCCACCCAGACATGGGACAGCACGGTGCCTTGGGCGCTGAGGACGCTGAAATGGGCGTAGATCCACTTGCCGCGCCAGTCACCAGGAGTCTGGACGCTCAGAGCCGCCGGCGACCCCGGTGCGATCGCGACGTCCTGCACGAGGCCGTGAGTTGCGAGCGAAGGGGCCGGATCACCGGGATCGAAGTCGGCGAACGCTGCCGCCGGCAGGAAAGGCGCCTCGGAGGGGTGCGTCACGGGCTCGGCCAAGGCCACGATGCTCAACGACCCGAAGCGCACCGGTTGCGACTCGTAGTTGGCGAGTTGGAGAGTATGGACATACGTGGCATTGGGGCCGGAACCTCCGGGCAGCCAGCTTGGCCACAGGAACTCCCAGCCGCATTCGGGCAGGTCACCACCGATCCAGGACGCGGCTGAGCCGGACTTGGCCTCCTCGGTCCAGGCGACGGATTTCCTATGCATCCGGTTGGCGCAGGCGCCACTGCCGGCGAGCCAGTGCGTAACCTCGCTGCGCACCGAACTTCCGCTGACGATCGTGTAGCCCGAACCCTCGGAGTGGATCTGGCGCGAGTCCACCTGAGAACTCGGGGCCGTCGAGAACTTCCAGTACGTCACCTCCCAGCCATTGATGTTATTGCCCGTGTTGTACGTGTCGTAGGCCAGCGCGTTCGCCGCGGCGTAACGGTTTTGGTAGTCCTCGTGCTCCTGGACGGCCTGCGTCCCGCTGCGGTTGCCGCCGCTCGTCGTCGCGGACTCGAAGTAGTAGAGTTCGGCCGAGTTCCAGTTGATGCCGTAATCGCCCGAGGCGAAGTCGACATCCGCATTACCCACCAACGGCCCGCCGGCCCAGGCCGTGGCCACGAGCTGCAGGCGGTACTGCCGGTACGGCTCCAGCGAAGCGGTCAACGGCAGGACGAAATCGCGATTCCACGTTCCGGTCACGTTGTTCTCGCTCAGTTCCGTCGCCGCCGCGATCGGCAAGTACACCCCGTTGTTCTCACGACGCCAGACGATGCCGTAGAGTCCGAAGCGGTTGCGGATCTCGCCGTGATTTCGATGCATCACGCCGTGGAGATGCCCCTTCAGGCGGATGGACACCTGGTGCGTGTCGCCGTGCGGATAAATGAAGTCGAAGTAGCAGTTGGCCTGGGCCGTCGCCGTATCGACGACGCTGCAGGCGGTCTTCACTTCGAGCAGGCCGCCGACGGTGAAGCTGGCTGCGGCGACCGATGAGGGCCAGCGATTGGCGGTGTGCTGTCCGCCACCTGTCCAGTTGGGCTGATAGGTGGCTTCCCAATTGTCGGCGCGCGCGGTGCCGAGGCCGCACACGATGCCCGCGACCAGGGTCAGCGCGAGCACCCGCGCGACGGTCGCCAGGACGCGCCGGCCGGGCGCGGGAACGGGGTTCGATCGACGGTCCATGACGGGCCTCCTGGTCTGTGTGGGAGTCGGCGCGGCGGCGCCGGTCGAAACGGACACGTGCGGCATCCCGCAAACGACGTTCCCGCCGGCTGCCGGCGCCGATCGACGGCGCAGGTCCTTGGCCGGCGGTCGCTTCGCCGCGACGGCGCTCGTGGGTGGGGAGGCCGCCCGCGCAGGCTCTGCGCAGATGCCGCGCAGGCATTGCGCGGCCCGTCGCTGGCCCTGTCCCTGACCGTGCCCCGCGGCCGGGCTTGGATTGCCCGTCGGGCCGCGCTATGCTCGGCCGGCACGGTCATATCCGGACGCCGCAGCCGGCCGGAGCGGGCGATGCCGCAGACAGGGGGACAGCCCAGGGCGTTCGCGGTCCGCCGCCGCGGTCCCGCGGGCCGGCGCGCCCGGCAGCTCCCGTGGCCGCTGCTGGTGACGGCCGCCGTCGCGCTCGCACCCGCCGACTGGGCCGCCGCCCAGGGACCGCAGCTGCTGCCGGGCTGGCCGGTCATCCTGGGCAACGGCATCCTCGCGGCTCCGGCGGTGGCCGATCTCGACGGCGACGGCCGGGACGAACTGGCGGTCGGGCTGCGGGACGGCCGCGTCTTTCTGCTCGATGGCGACGGCCGCGTGCTCGCGGGCTGGCCGCGCGCGACCGACAACCAGGTCTGGCATTCCCCGCTGCTGCACGATCTGGACGGTGACGGCACGCCGGAGGTCCTGGCCGCCAGCGCTGACCGCAGGCTTCACGCCTGGTCGCGGTCGGGTGAGCGCTGCGCCGGCTGGCCGGTGGCGTTGCCCGACATTCCGGCCACCGGGCCCCAGCTTGGGCACGGCTCGCGGGACGCGGCGCCCACCATCGTCGTCGGCTGTGCGGACGGCACGATCCACCAGTTCCACGCTTCCGGCTCCCCGGCGCCCGGCTGGCCGGTCGCGGGCGGGGCCGTGCGCCGACACGTCGCCGAAGTGCAGCCGCTGGCGATCGCGGACCTCGACCGGGACGGCGCCTCGGAGATCCTCTGGCTGAGCCGAAACCCGACCGCGCTGCGGGTCTGGTCCATGGACGGAGGCCGGCGCCCCGACTGGGAGCGCACGTTCCCGGGAGAAGGACTGGGCGTGACCGTCGGCCACTGGCCCGAGGCTCCGGTCGTCCTGATCACCACGCTCACCGAAGTCTGGGTCGGCCCGCCGGCAGGTCCCGCCCTCTTCACGGCGAGTGCGCCGGCCGAGGATGAGTTCACCTGCCCCGCCACCTTGATCCCCGGTCCCCGGTTCGGTCATCCGGACGAGGCGCTGGTGGCCCTCGGAACCAGCCGGGGCTCGCTCGACCTGCGTGACCGCGCCGGCCGCTCGGCTCCAGGATGGCCCCGTGACCTGGGCGGTTTCGTCTTCGGCATGGCGGGCCAGCAGGAGCGGTTCATCATCCGGTCGGCGCCCCTGGCCCTGGATCTGGACGCTGACGGGACGCGCGAGCTGGTGGTCAGCTCCTACGACCAGCACCTGTACGGCCTGGAGTTCGACGGCACGGCGCTGCCGGGCTGGCCCGTGACCCTGGACGATGCCGTGGTCGCCCCGGCGGTGACCGCCGAACTGGACGGCGCCCCGGGTGTCGAGATCGTGGCCGGGCAGGTGGGCGAGTCGCTGTATGCCTTCGGTCTGGTTCCTGACGACGGCATCCCCGGGCCCACCGCGCCGGCGGCGACGTCGGGACCGGGGCCTGTCCGGCTGGTTCTCGCCGCGGCCGCTCTGTCGGCGCTGGCCGCGCTGGCGCTCACGCTGACGTCGGGTCGGCGGCCGCGGGCAGGCGCGCGTCCGGCGCCTCGCCGGCTCGGCTGGTTGGGGTGGCTGGTTCTGCTCGTCGCGTTGAGCCGTGGCGTGGTGCTGCTGGTCGACCTGCGCGCGGGTGCCGCCGTGCGCGCGGATCTGCGCGCGCTCGACGAGGTCGTCGCCGCCGTCTTCGCGCGCGAGGGCGCCGCGGCGACGGCCTTGGCGCGGACGCTCGCGGCCGGCTGCGATTCGCTGGCCGGCGACCGCGAGCCGTCGCTGTACGCCCTGGAACGGCTGGCCGATCGCGCGCGCCTGGACTACGCGCATACCGGGCTGATGCTGACCGACACGCAGGGAAGGGCCGTCGTGTCCCTGGGCCTGGCGCGCGGTCGGGACGGCGCGGCGAGTCGCGGTGCGGCGTCGCCGGTGATGCTGGTCGGGCCGACGCCCGTCGTCGCGGCTGCGGCCGAGCTGCCCCGGCGGCCGCAGTACCGTCTGCTCGCGCAGCGCAGCCTGACCGAGGCCTTCCCCCAGAAGATCGCCGATGCCACCGGTTGCGCGGCGTGGCTGCGCCTGGATGGCGCCGTCCTGGCCGGGGCCAGCACCCTGGCGGCTCCGCGTGATCGGGGAATCCTGTGGCTGCGCCCGCCGGTGCCGGTTCGGGACATCCGCCTCGCCGAGATCGGTCCGGGGCGCCACCTGTCCGTGCGGTTGCGGCCGGTGGACGGCCGCGGTCCGGCGCGGCCCTGGCTGGACCTGTGCCTGGCCGCGGCGGTGGGGCTGGGGCTTGGTCTGCGCTGGAGCCGGACCGGGCTGGCCGGCCTGGGTCGGGGCCGGTTCCTGGTCGGCGCGGCCCTGTGGTTGGCGGGCCGGCTGGCGCTCGGCTCGGGGGCCGCCGCGAGCGAGGCGGCGGCCCTGGCCGCTTACGGCCTGGAACTGGCGCTGGTGGTGGCCGGCCTGGCGGGGCTGGTGGCCGGTCTGCGGCACCTCAGCGGTCCGGGGCACGGTCGCCGACTCGGCTTCGCCCTGCTGGCGTCGTACCTGGTCGTGGCCCTGCTCCCCTTGTCGATGGCGCTGCTCATCTCCATGAGTCTGTTGCAGCGGGCACAGCGCGGCATCCTCGACGGAACGCTTGCCGACCTGGCCCAGCGCGCCGACAACATCCTGATGGCGTACATGGGCAGCACGGTCTTCCGCGCGGAGCTGGCGGAGGTCTCGGGCAGGCTCATGGACCAGAGCGAGGAAACGGGCTGGTTCAATTTCGTCGGCGAGGACCAGTACCTCTTCACCTACGACCTGCCCACGGCCTACGCGACGCTCGCGGCCTGGGATCCGGCGCAGGCGGACCGTCGCTTCTCCGGCTACTCGTACCGCGCCCCGCGGCACCGCAAGTTCTTCCAGCAGCATCCGGAGTGGACGCGCGAGGAGCCCTGGCGCGGCGTCGTTCTCGAACAGGGCGTGCCGGAGGTGCGCGCGGGTCGGACGCTGCGGACCGGCGACGTGACCGTCCAGCTGACCTGTCACGTGCCGCTGGACGGCGAACTGATGCGACGACTCGAACACAAGCTGCGCATCCTGCCGTTCCTGCCCGAGGTTCGCCTGGCGCCGGCGTGGCCCTTGGCGCCAGGCGGGATTGCGCGGCCGGCCGGCCGCGAACTGCCCGTGCACAGCGGGCTGGTGATTCCGGCCCGGGACTGGCGGACCGGGTCCGCGCGCTGGGTGCCGCTGGCGGCGCACGCCACGCTGCCGGCCGGCTCCGAGTCCGCCACCGTGATCCTGACCCTGATCGCGCTGGCCATGCTCCCGCTGGGCCTGTCCGCCTGGGGCGTGTGGTTCACGATGCGCCGCACCGTCCGCCCCTTGTCGCAGCTCCTGCGCGGCATCCGCCGCGTCGGGCAGGGCGACCTCGAATTCCGTCTGGGGGACAGCGGCTCGTCCGAGATCGCGGTCACGAGCCGGGCCTTCGACCAGATGGCCGGCAGCCTGCAGCACACGGTCGGCGAACTGGCCGAGAAGAAGAAGGTCGAGGAGGTGAGCGCCCTGAAGAGCCGATTCATCTCGATGGTGAGCCACGATCTGAAGACCCCGTTGGCGGCGATCCAGGGCGCCGCGGAGAACGTCCTGGCGGGAGTCACCGGACCCGCGACGCCCGACCAGTCGCGGTACCTGCAGATGATCCTGTCCAGCAGCAGGCATCTGCAGGAGATGATCACCAACCTCTTGGACCTGTCGCGGCTGGAGAGCGGCGGACTGGTCCTGGAGACCGAGTCCCTGGATGTCCGGCGCGAGGTCGAGGCCGTCGTGCGCTGTGTGGGGCCGTTGCTGGAGCGGGAGAGCCTGGTGATCCGGGTCGAATCCCCGCCCGGTCCGCTGCCGGTCGCGGCGGACCGCACGCGCCTGTGGCAGATCCTGGGCAACCTGCTGGCCAACGCGCTGCGCTATTCGCCGCGGGGCGGGGTCGTCGTGGTCGCGATCCGGACCACGGATCAGGTGGCCCGTGACGGCCGGTCGTGCCTCCTGGTCGCGGTGCGCGACCAGGGGCCCGGCATTCCGGAGGCCGATCGCCAGCGCGTTCTGGAGCCGTTCGCGACCGGGAGCCTGGCGGCCAGGGTCGGTCGCGGCGCCGGCCTGGGGTTGGCGATCGTCGACCAACTGGTCGCGCTGCACGGCGGCCGGCTGCGGATCGGCGACGCGCCCGGCGGCGGGGCCAGCCTGGAGTTCACGTTGCCGCGGCCGGACTGAACGGGACGGGCGCGCACAGTCGGCGCGGTGGTGCGCGACAACTGCGCAGCGGCGGGGTCTCGCCGGCCGTTCACCGCCGTCGCGCCTGTGTTACAATCGCCCGGTCGTCGCCCTGTCCCGTCGTCGCTTCGCCGCGCCGGCGACCGGCGCTCGGCAGGTGTCCGAGTGCGGCCTCGTCCTTGCAAGACGCTGCCCGCGATTCCCGGATCCGGTTGCGGGGAGTGTCCCGCGCGCCGGGAAGCAGGCGGCGGGTAAGATGGAACTCATGAAGACAGACACCGATCAGCAAGTGCGCATCCTGGTCGTCGATGACGATGACCAGTTGCGCGTGATCCTCGCCGACCGGCTGAGCGCCATGGGACATCAGGTCAGCCAGACCGCCAGCCTGGCCGAAGGCTTGGCCCTGCTCGAGCGCGAGACCTGCCACCTGGTCTGCCTGGACGTGTACCTGCCGGACCAGCAGGGCCTGGAAGGCCTGCGGCGACTCCGCGAACTGCAGCCCCAGCTGCCGGTCATCATGATGACCGCGCACGGCACCATCGACCTCGCGGTCGAGGCCATGAAGCACGGCGCCTACGACTTCGTGACCAAACCCATGAACTTCAACCGGCTGGACCTGCTGGTCACGCGGGTCCTGGAGAACACCCAGCTGCGGACGGAGGTCGACTACCTGCGCCGCGCCGCCGACGCGCCCTACAGCGACATCGTGGGCGGGGACACCGGGCTGCGCGAGGTGATGGAGCAGGTTCGTCGCGTGGCCGCCAGCAGCGCCACGGTGCTCCTGCGCGGGGAGACGGGCACCGGCAAGGAGGTCATCGCGCGCGCGATCCACCGCCTGTCGCCGCGTCGGCAGAAACCGTTCGTCGTGGCCAACTGCGCCGCGATCCCGCGCGAGCTGATGGAAAGCGAGATGTTCGGCCACGTTCGCGGCGCCTTCACGGGGGCGGTGGGCACGCGCGCCGGCTTCTTCGAGACCGCCGGCGGCGGCACGCTGCTGCTGGACGAGATCGGCGATCTGGACCACGACCTGCAGGCAAAGATCCTGCGCGTCCTGGAAGAGGGCTCGTACCGCAAGGTCGGCGCCACGACCATGCAACAGAATCGATCCCGGGTGATCGCGTCGACGCACCAGCCGCTCGAACAGCTCATGACCGCGGGCCGGTTCCGCGAGGATCTGTTCTACCGCCTGAATGTGTACCCCATCGTGCTGCCGCCGCTGCGCGAGCGGGTGGACGACATCCCGGACCTGGCCCGGCACTTCCTCGGGCGTTGCCGCGAGGCGGTTCCGACGGCCGCGCCCGTGTTCACGCCCGCAGCCCTGGCCCTGTTGAAGGCGCATCCTTGGCGAGGCAACCTGCGCGAGCTGCGCAACTGCATGGAACGCCTGGCCCTGACCTGCCGGGAGCCCCAGGTTGCCGAAGAGGTGATCGCGCGCCTGTTGCATACCTCCGGCCCGACGGCGGCGGCGCCGCCGCACCAGGCGCCGGCGGCGACATCGTCGATGAGGGACCTCGAACGCCAGGCCGGGG
>Ga0194127_10009459_pt1 | contig 10244 bp, 9 predicted proteins | sample TA2KigC100mmetaG_FD_148624 | JGI IMG/M metagenome (GOLD analysis project Ga0194127, IMG submission 148624) | Freshwater microbial communities from Lake Tanganyika, Tanzania - TA2015036 Kigoma Deep Cast 100m | ecosystem: Environmental > Aquatic > Freshwater > Lake | place: Tanzania: Lake... | reverse complement strand
GGAGGCGCTGGCGGCCAGCAACAGCAAGGAGCTGGGGGCCAGCAACAGCAAGGAGCTGGTGGCCAGCAACAGCAAGGAGCTGGTGGCCAGCAACAGCAAGGCCCTGGTGGCCAGCAACAGCAAGGAGCTGGTGGCCAGCAACAGCAAGGACCGGGTCGCCAGCAACAGCAAGGAGCTGGCGGTCAGCAGCAGCAGGGCGCTGGTGGCCAGCAACAGCAAGGTCCGGGCGGGCAACAACAGCAGGGCGCTGGTGGCCAGCAGCAGCAGACAACGCAGGAGCAGACCGTGAACATAGTGCCACCGACTGCGGCTGATCCTGGAGGCGCCGGAGGCGGTGGCGGCGGTCCCGACTGGGGGTCGCTGATATCCAGCGTGCTCAGCGGCATGGGTGGCGGTGGCGGCGGCGCCGATCCCGGCGGTGGCGGTGGCGGCGGCGATCCCGGCGGTGGAGGCGGATCTTATGCGGAAGAGCCTCCGCCTCCTGCTCCCACACGAGTGGCGCGGGCGGAGCCGCGATGCAGGCCGGAGGATCTGGTTCCTGCCATCAAGCTGGTAACCGAGGGCCAGAAGCTCGTTTCCCAGTCCAAGTATCCTGATGCGGAAGGGTTATTCCGGAGAGCGGTGCAACTGCTTGAGGAACGGTGTCCGGATCATGCCTTGTGTGGCACGGCGTGGGAAAATCTGGCGAATATCTACGAAGCTCTCGGCAGAAAACCCGAAGCCATAGAGGCCAGGGAGCGGTTCTTGCTCATAAGCCAGAAAGGCTTCAAGCCCGCTCGTGAATGAAACAATGAGCCTGACATAGGCCCTTGAACGGAGAGGCCTGAGAGTGATCGGGAGGTCACCTCAGGCCTCTTCTATTAGCGGGGAAGGAGACAAGTTCCCGTCCCTTGATGGGAGGGCGCAGGAGAGGACGAAATCGGATCCGTTTCAACGCGTGGCTGTCTAGCGCTAACTTACAGGGGGATTCTCGTCCGGAAAACGCGAGCGCCTTTGTCTCAGCGGGCGACGTGATTAAATGTAAGCTTTATGATCGCGTCCGCTCCCACTACTCTTGTCTGGCTCTCCAAGGCATGAAAGAAGCTTTCTCTGTTCTGAAAGGATGTTTGCTGACCGGTCTTGGGCGCCGTGACATCGGCAAAACCCATCAGATTAAGTTCTCGTTCCAGTTCTCCTGAGACCTCTTTTGTCTTGGCTTCGCCGGCGGCTCCGGAGGCGATCCTGCTCAGGGTGTCGTAGAGAGATTCTATCTTTGGGTTCCTATTTCTACTTGCAAGGAAGTATACGGTTTCCTGCCCCGGTTTGTCGTCAAGCACATACCAGCGCTCCCCCTCTTGCGACGGCAGCCAATAGGTCTTGCCGGCTTTGACCTCCCCGGTTCCTTCCGTCAGTTGCGGATTCGGGAAGAGGCGACCCACAGCGCCGGAGGAATCCCACCACAATATGTAGACGTAACAATCAGACTCGGATCGGAACGCAATTCCCACGTGATCACCTGACTTAAGAGTTGTTCCTTCTTTCAGTTGACGCACCTGTTTGCTTTGATCCTCGTAGAAGAACTCCGCCTTGATCTTGAGATCCTGAGCGAAGGAGGGGGTGCGGAACACCGCAGTCTCTTCATGTCCCTTCGCGCAGTATAGTTGTGGGTGTTGGAGTCCCTGAGTGGTCTCCTTTGTTTTGTCATAGACGTAATCGTAAAGCTCTTTTGCGGTGACGATTCCGTCTTTCTTGCCTTTGTTGGCTTCCCCGCGAAGTCCTTTCAGCAGGAAATGGGTGAAGACGCTGTTTCCGTAGCGGGGTTCCTCGTATGACTTCTCGTCCGGTTTGCTCGAAAGCATGCTCACTCGACCCTGCACGCTCTTGAACAAGGAAAAGAACCGGTCGGTTTCTTTGGCTATAACCCGTTGGAGACCGGCGCTGAACCCGCCCGAATGACACGCGTCCGCAACAAGGAGAACCCGGTCCGTGTCAATCCCCTTGAACAAGTTCTGATCGTTCATCATGACCGCTGAAGCAAATAGATTGTCGATTTGCGCATCATAGGTGACGAAGTAGAATTCATTGGGCAACGCGGGATCCGCGGCTCCATGCCCCGATAAATAGATGATCACAAAGTCGTCCTTGCCTGCTTTGCGCAGGTCCTGCCGGAGCGCCTTAGAAACATTTGCCCTCGTGGCCTGTTCGTTCGTCAGGAGGGTAACGTGCGCCTTAGAGAAATACTGTTCTCTGTCTTTGAGAAACTTGTAGAAGTCGGTAGCGTCCTTATCCGAAATAGACAACGGTGGCACGCGGTTTTCCTGAGACTTCTTCAGGCCGACGATCACCGCATACAACGTTCCTTTGTCCTTGCCGGACGCGTCTGCCTGAGCCGGCGTCAGAGCGAGCAAGAAAAAGAGAAAATTCACGAAAATCAACGGAATCAATAGTTGACGATTCACTGGACACGAGATCGCGGTGTGCATTTGCTTCCCCCGAACCGAGCGGAGAGTCAAGACCTGTTTCAAAAAGCGCTTTGGCGCAGGCTCTGTCTCACGGCATGAAGTCAGCCGGACGCTTTCCGCTGAGTGCGGCCCGGGAAACCTTATGCTCTTCCAGGGAGCCGCGCTGCGCCGAATAACCACCAATCGGAGCTCAGCCGACAGTTGAGTCCCGTCTTCCAACCGAGAAAGGCTTTCATGTTCTGTTGACAGCATACTCGACCGGCGATTCGGCTGTCAATTTTGACCTTCGCTCACATACAAGCCCCACATGCATTGATATATGCCGCGTTGTCCGGTTCAACATCGTCTTTTTCCGGTGAATTGGGGCGAGAACCTCCGGGACCGCCGGAAGCAAGATCCGCGCTCGCGTATCTGAATTTCTGTGGAGTCCATCAGGACAGTGTGGTATTCCCTGCTGGAGATCATGTGGAGCGCCGTTCATGACAAAGTTTCGTTTCCCATTGTATGACCGGCGCCAAGACCGCTCAATTCCAAAGAGACAGAAGGCGCACAGCCTGTCATGGGGTCCTAGCCTCTCCGTCCGCATGGGCCGCGCCCTCACGATCATTATCCGGTGAAGGAGCCTTGAGATGCTCTATCGCAAACGCACTCTTCTTCTCATATTTACGATTGCGATCCTGGGTGTTTTTTCGGGCTGCTCGCAGCAGCCGGCGACGAAGGCGCCGTCCGCGTAGGTCGGAACAAGGGTGACATCGGCAACCTCGTGGGCGCCAATGAAAAAAGGCATGGGTTAAGCGCCGTTTTCGGCCCGGAATCGTCCAACTCAACTTATTCCGCTAGGTTGCATCCTTTCCTTAATGGATTCGCTGCATGCCTCCGACGGATTTAAGAAAGGAACCTTCACTGTGAAATGGCGCCTATCTCTGCGCTGCCTTTTCAACGGTTAGACCTACGGTCCCGTTCACTTGAGACCACGGGAAGAATCTGAAAGCTTCCACGGTCGTCACCACCTGGTCAATCATTGCTGTCTCCAGCCCTTCCCAGAATCGTTCCGGTTTCTCAGCCAAAAACTTCTCAAAGTTCCGTGCTTCAATCCCGACTCCGGAATTCAGAATTCTCGGTCCAAGCTCATCGAGCATCAAATTGAAGAGTTTCAGGTAGAAGAAGTGTTTCATCGAGTAGGCTGGGTCAGTAAGCGACTCCCGTCTGTCATACGGTCGGATAACACGGGTCCCCGTGTCCCCGAACGCGCGCAGAAGGAAGGGTTCGGTAAGCACCGCGGAGAGGGCTAGAGTAGAACCCGTCTTCAAACGGGCTGCATCCGGTTGCGCCACGGTCTTTCCGTCAAGGAAAATGGCTCGCGTTCGTTGGCATAACGACTCTTCACTGATTTGGAGCTGACCGGACAGCACTGATCCCACCGTAGCCCCAGGTCTTCCCGGAAGCATGACGCCCCGCGACAGGAGAGGATAAAAGGATGCAATTCCCTCGGGCTGCCAGGTGAGACGGACCTTCACGGAAAGAGTTTTTTCACAAGAGTCATCCGACCATGAATCCATCTATCCACCCCCATTTCGCTTCTTTTCGAGCGTGCTCGATGATATGCATTATACCAATGCGCGATCAAACAAGTTGCTGGTGTGCGGTGGGCCAGGGATCTCCTTCTCTTCGGACGACACAAGGCCGTCGGACCTTCGTTCAAGAGATCCCGACCCGCCGTGGTGACCAGTTCACCCGTTTAAAAGCGCATTGGTATTATTTGTATTTGCCGCATCTCGCCGGCATTAACTTTTTCTTAAGGCGCTCCGGATGGATTGATACGCTCTTTAACACAGAGATGTAGGTATCCGAAGGAATGATCGGAGAATCGGGCTGGTGAGCCCCACACAAACGAAGACCCCCGGAATTTGCTGACACTTTGCTGACAACTTTTTCGGGGGTCGGTCTGAATGATATCAATGGGTTGTTGGAGCGGGAAACGGGATTTGAACCCGCGACTTCAACCTTGGCAAGGTTGCACTCTACCGCTGAGTTATTCCCGCTCGCTCTTAAATATACACGCATCAGATCAGGCGATCAAGAGAAAACGAAATCACGCGTAATCAACTGGGTCGCCTGATTTAACCTCACCACCCTTGAGCACTCGAGCGAACACGCCACGCTCGGGCATAATGCACTCGCCCACCTTGTTGTAGATCGCGCATCGGGTGTGACATTCCTTGCCGATCTGAGTCACTTCCAGTAATACGGAAGCGCCCACACGGAGCTTGTCGCCCACCTTCGCCACATCCAGGTCAAGATCCTCGGTAGTCAGGTTCTCGGCAAAGCTGCCCGGCTTCACGTCCAGCCCCTTTGCTCGCATCGTCTCTATCTGCTCTATCGAGAGGAGCGAAACTTGCCTGTGCCAATCGCCCCCATGCGCATCTCCTTCGAGACCGAATCCTTCCACCAGGCGCCCTGCCCCTTCATCGGCCTTGGGAACGCCCTTATTCTTACTCTTACACACTGCTATGATTTTTCCGGCGGACATGATTCACCTATTTGTGGGCCGCAGGTTCGGGATCTCTCCTTCACGGCGGACGACACAAGACCGTCGAATTAATCCTCTTCTTCCTCGGGCTTCGCGGCTGCGGCGACGATCTTTTCGGTGATGTTGCCCGGGACTTCCTCGTAATGGGAAAACTCGATGGAGAAAATCCCGCGACCCGATGTCATGGATGTAAGATCCGAAGCGTATTTGAGAACTTCCGCCATAGGGACCTGCGCCTTGATCACCTGGCCGCTTGGAGTGGCCTCCATGCCCATGATTCTTCCGCGGCGGCTGTTGATGTCACCCATTATGTCGCCCATATACTCTTCAGGAACAATGACCTCCAGGTTCATGATCGGTTCCAAGAGGATGGGGTTCGAGTCCAGCACCCCTTTCTTGAAGCCTTTTGACGCAGCTATCTTGAAAGCCTGTTCCGATGAGTCCACGTCATGATACTTGCCGTCAAAGACCGTGACCCGCACGTCCACGACAGGATATCCCGCCAACGCTCCTCCGACCATAGCTTCATTGACTCCCTTTTCCACAGCGGGAATGTACTGTCGGGGAATCACGCCTCCCACGATCTTGTCCACGAATTCGAAGCCCTGCCCCCTGGGCAGCGGCTCCAATTCCAGCCATGCCACGGCAAACTGACCGCGACCTCCGGTCTGTTTCTTGAGTTTTCCTTCGACCTTTGCTCGGCCCTTGATTGTCTCCTTGTACGGCACTTTGGGAGTCTTGAGGTTTACGTCCACGCCGAACTTCCGCTTGAGCTTTTCGACGGTCACCTCAATATGCACCTGACCCATACCTGAGATAAGAAACTCATTTGTTTGTGGGTCGCGGCCCACCTCAATGGTCAGGTCTTCCTCCGCAAGCCGCGCGAGACTCTGGGTGATTTTTTCCTCATCCCCTTTGCTCTTTGGTTCAATGGCAAAGGAGATCACGCATTGAGGGCGTGGCGCCAACGGGATGATAATGGGCGATTTCTCGTCACACAGAGTGTCGCCGGTGAGCGTTTCTTTGAGCTTGGCTACCGCCACGATGTCACCGGCCTGCGCGGATTCGAGCGGCTTTTGGCTCTTGCCTTGGATCGTGAGGAGCTGCCCGAAACGCTCTTTTGTCCCTCGGGTGGAGTTGAAGAAGTTGGAATCCGGAGAAAGGGCCCCGGAGAAGATACGGAAAAGGGTCAATCTACCTGCGTACGGGTCTGCCAAGGTCTTGAAAACATAAGCGCAAAAGGGCTCGTCCGCCGACGGCCGACGGGCAAGCTCCTCGCCACCGGGGCCGGCGCCCTTGACAGGAGGCATCTCAGCGGGTGATGGGCACGAGTCCGCTATAAGGTCCAGAATCGGCTGAATTCCCACATTCACAGCGCCGGACGAATAGAGGATCGGCATAAATACCCGATTGAGTATTCCCTTTCTGAGCGCGTCGGCCAGTTCTTCGGGTCCTAGCTTTTCCCCTTCCAGGTAGCGCTCCATGAGGGAATCGTCCACTTCGGCCAGGTCCTCGGTCAACTTTTCCAGGCTCGATTCGGCCAGTTCCTGCAATTCGTCAGGCACAGGGCCCCTGGCCACCTTGGCGCCGTCTCCCTGGGACGTGACCGCCTTCATGGAAAGCAGATCCACTACGCCTTTGAACGATCCCTCCTTGCCGATCGGCGCTTGCAGAACCAGCGGCTTGACGCGGAAAATCTCCTTCACATCGTTGATCACTTTTTCTGCGTCCGCCCGCTCTCGATCCATTTTCGTGACTACGAGGATTCGGGGCATTTGCCGCTCTTCAACCGCGCGCCAGACTTTTTCGGTGAGAGGCTTGATCGAATCGACCGCGTCCACGGCCAGCACCGCGATATCCGCTGCGTGGAGAGCGGCGCTCACCTCGACGGTGAAGTTGGGATCCCCGGGAGTATCCAATATGTTGATTTTCTTCTTTTTCCATTCCGCTGAATAGAGCGACGCGCTTATGGTGATCTGTCGCTTGACCTCTTCAGGCTCGAAATCGAAATTGGAGGACCCATCGGTAACCTTTCCGAGGCGATCCACGGTTCCCGTGTCGTAGAGCATAGCCTCGCAGAGGGTGGTCTTTCCCGACCCGGCATGAGATACGACGGCGATATTACGGAGATCTTCGGTCTTGTGCTGTTTCATGGGTACCCCTTGTGGATTCGCGGGCCGGTGGGATGGGTCGGCCCGCAAAGTGGTTCAATAAAAATCATCATTAAACACAAGCCGCTCTTTGGAGTCAAGCGCCTCGCGTGACCGAATGCTTACGATCGGGAAACCAAATACCCTGTGGCGACGAACCTTCAGCGGGTCCTCGGACCGCCGGTGACATAGCCTTTGCTGATCAAGAGCTCCGCCACGGCCGTGGCATAAAACTGCATGCCCCATAGTGAAGGATGATAATTGTCCGGATTCACGTTCATTCTCTCTGGCTTTTCCACGGGTCTCTTCACAAAATCCAGCAGGCCGTACACCTTTTTTCCTGTAAGCCTTTCCAGACTTTCAAGCAGCCCCTCTTCCTTCTTGTCCATGATGTATTCCTTATCAGCCACGGCCTCCGGATAGATCGGCAGATGCACAAGCAGGTAGGGGATGCCTAGGGCCTCAAGAAACTTCACGCTCTTCACCGTTTGGGCGTCTTCGTCATAGGAGTCGACGGCCAGATGAGGGCTCCAACGCGAATTCTCCCTGTACTTATCCGAATAGTACGAATCACCTTTGAGCAGTTTGTCCAGGAGAAATGACTTGCGCAGATCAAAGGGATTGGCGAGTCGCGCAGACTCCGGCTGTCGGAATCGGAGATACTTGTCCACGATCTCTTGGCCGACGCGGTCCAGGTAGCCCTTGCCGGACATGGAGCGACACCATTCAAGCGTCGCTTCCGGATGAAGGATGAAGGTTTCGTACGAGTTGTTGGGATCGGCTTTCTCGATTGGTTCCGGCACGGCCAGGACCCTGAGTTCGCCATCGATGACGTTCACCGTGCGCCAGAAGCGAGCCCGCGCGAAATCGTTGGTGATGAAGGAGATAATGGCCAGGTCAGGCTTCCACTGGGGCAGCTTGATCGCGGCCAGATCGAACATCTGCGCCACACCCATGCCGTCCCGGCCGAAATTGACCACGTTGACCGTTCGCCCCAAGCGCTCTTCGAGAACATCCTGGAGCACATTCGGCCATGTAATGTTGTCGAGTGTGACGAATGCCGCGAATGAGTCCCCGAAAACCGCTATCTTAAGGTCCGCGTCCTCCCAGTTCCCTTTGATGCGGCCCATGTTTCCCTGCGCATTCGCAGTGGGGATCTTGGCGCAACTGGTGACCTGTCCTTTGTCCACGTGAGACAGGTATATGTCTCCGCTCACGTATCGGTATCCGCACTCGCGGTCGAACTCCCACAAAGACCTGTTGTATACCCCTATAGCGGGCAGGTCTTTGGTTGTATCTCCTTTGGCAAATCGCTCGGGAGACTTGATGAGCAGCACAACCCGAAATGCCGCTTCCGCAAGCATGCATCCGACGACGACGCTCACGACAACGAGAAGAATGTTGAAGATAGCTTCCCGTTTCATGAATCACTATCTTCCGGAGGCCCGTGTGTTCTCGCCGCATTGAGTCAGGAGTCTCTTCCGGACAAGTAGCTCGGCTATCGCGTCGGCGTACAAGTTCAGCCCCGCCAACGAGGGATGGTAATTATCCGGAGACTGCACGTATTGCAGAGGATCGCTCAGAGGCAAATTCAGGCGCTTGGTGGTTTCGAAGATCTCTTTGCCGGTCACCGTTCCAAGACTTTGGAGAAGCTTCTCTTCCGCGTTGGTCAGTATGTACTCCTTGCCTTCCTTGAACTCGGGGTAAAACGCAAGATGCATGAGGATATAGGGCGCGCCCGATTGCTCGATGATTTTGAGGCTACGCATGAATCGGGCATCCTCGGCATAGCTCTCATAGGCGATCACCGGAAAGGCAAAGAACCCCGGCAATCCATAAAAGGGGTCGCGGTAGCGAACCGCAGCGAGCAGGTACGAGTGATTGAGGGCCAGGATATCGGCAGCTCGGGTCCCACCCACACTTACCCCTTTTTGGTATGCCTGCTCGATCTCATGTATGACTCGGTCGCGTTGCCCTGTTTCCTTCATTTGCCGACACCACTCACGAGTGGCTTCAGGGTGATACAGGGCTGTGTCGTACGAGCTGAGCGGATCAGGGTCAGGCGTCGGAAACGGTGAAACGAGGTACCTCCAGATCCCATCCACCTTGGTAACGGTGCGCCAGAATCGAATGCGTTGCAAGTCGTTCGTAATGAAAGCAATAATGGCAAGGTCCGGCTTCAATTCAGACATCTTTGCGGCAGCCATGTCGAACATCTGTAAGAGCCCGGCGCCGTCCCGGGCGAAGTTCACCACATGCGCTACGCAACCCAAACGCTCCGTGAGCTTTTGTTGGAGGATATTCGGCCACGTCACGCCATTATGCGAGGTGGCGGTGAACGAATCGCCAAAGACCAGGATTCGCACGTCGGCCTTTTCGTATTCCCCGATAATATCGCCGATATTTCCCTGCCGATTGGCGATGCGCAATTCGGAGCAGTCAACCACCCGACCTTCATGTATGGTGGCTATCGGAACAGGCTCTCCGTTTGGATACCGGTATCCGAACTGCTCATCGTAGATCCAGAAAGGTTCTCCATACACGGTGAGCGGCCCGGGCGACTTCCGCACGAAACGGTCCTGGGCCTTTTGATAAAGATACGCGCGGTACACGAGTTCGCTGACCAAAGCCATGCAGGCAAAAACCAGCGCTATGACACCCGCCAGCCCAAGGTAGAACAGAGCTTTCTTCCATCCACGCACTGTCAAGGACTCAACCTGCGACACGCGCCAAAGCCCCATTGTGTGAGATCAAAACCTTATGTCTGCACGATCCCGCAGGAAAAGGCAACCAGAATACGCGGGGAGCGCTCTTAATCATTCGACAAGGCATCACGAGTGTGCTAGACAAATTCCACGCTCAGCCAAAAGGGACTCTTGCCTCCTGAGCGCTCTCGGCGTCGGAGCAACCCTTGGACATGGTAATGACTCCGGACCGGCGCGAAAGCGCGCTGATCCGTCGGTGGGATTTTTCCTGTGAGGTAGATCGCGGGATGACCGCGCGAAACGGCTCCTCGACGCCGGATGTCACCTTCTTTATTCCGGGTGCAAAATCAGGCCGGCTCATCCTGTGCACGGCTTCCTTCGCGGTCGGGGCCATGTGAGTCTCGGTGGGACTGAAAGT
>Ga0194127_10009458_pt1 | contig 10245 bp, 9 predicted proteins | sample TA2KigC100mmetaG_FD_148624 | JGI IMG/M metagenome (GOLD analysis project Ga0194127, IMG submission 148624) | Freshwater microbial communities from Lake Tanganyika, Tanzania - TA2015036 Kigoma Deep Cast 100m | ecosystem: Environmental > Aquatic > Freshwater > Lake | place: Tanzania: Lake... | reverse complement strand
CGCTTTTTCGTTCGCGCGCGCCAGACCCGAACTGGGTTGGCGCAGACAAGCTCCGAGGGCCGATGGGCTCATTGTGTTTTGACGTCGCGCGCCGGTATGGCCGGAGCTGTGTCGCGTTGGTTAGGCAGTGTGGAAGGTCTGCCTCAGATAGTGCAGCGACTACAGCGCGTTCAGATAGAGAACGCCCCCGCGAACGAAATAATTCGCCGCTACGATTCGCCAGGAACGCTTTTCTATTGCGACCCGCCTTATCCTCACGAAGCCCGCGGCGACAGCAAGGCATACGGGTACGAAATGACTGACCCCGAACATGAGGAGCTTGCAAAACTCCTTCACTCCGTGCAAGGCGCTGTAGCGATATCAGGTTATCGTTGCCCCCTGATGGATCGGCTCTATCGTGACTGGATCAGGGTTGATGCCAATACGCGCCTCTGCAATTCGTCGAAAGGCGAACGCACAGAATCGGTCTGGGTGAATTACGATCCGGAATCTCATTCGCAAGTCTACAATTATGCTTTGACCGATAAAAACCTTTTTCTTTTTGAGCGACCACCTCATTATAAGATGCGACAACATGGTAAGAAAAAAAGATGATACTGAAACCCTTGATCTAAAGAAGGCTGCGAAGTTGCTTGAGGCGCACTGGCAAGCCGTTGTCGAGGGAGCAAGCGCAAAGCCTGATATCAAATACGTTTCTGATATCACCTTATGCCAGGCAATTCAGGCCTCAGTCAACCACAAACAAGTGGCCTATCGTTTTTGCCTGCCAATCCAGCTTCTGGGAAAGATAACTAACCCAATGCTTGACTGCCTGCGCCTCCAAAAGAGGAAAGGGGATCCAAGCGATGTCACCGGATGGGACGCGCGGAGCTTGGGGAGTAAAGTGGTCGCGCCTTTCAATCAACGCCAGGAAAATATCCTCGGCACTTCCGCCGACCCTTACGTCGGCAATCCCATGCGCATTCCTCGTATGGCGCGTAATGACCAAAGTAAGAAGGACATGACTAGATGGAACACCCTTGTGGACATCTTGGAACAAGTAGAGTCCGGGGGTGATGCCGATTTCATTGAAGCGGTGTTTCGGCAAGTCTTGCTGGAAATGTTTCGTCGGCAGAAATCCCTTCGCTTTGCTTATCCTTTGCCGCCGCGCATTAGCCTGGAAGGCGCCCTTTCGCTCGCTCAAAGCTTTTTGCAAGAGAAATCTGGAGGCGATCGAAGTCTGGCCCTTTGCGGCGCAATCTTTGACGCCATAGGAATTCACTTTGGCCTTTATGCGAAGGTTGACCGGGCTCGAATAAACGCTAGCGATGAAGCTACTGGTCAGGCTGCCGATTTGGAATGCGTTGATGCCCAAGGTAAAGTCGTTCTGGTTGTTGAGGTAAAAGATCGCACATTGACGTTAACCGATGTTGAGGGAACGCTGCAAAAATGCCGGCAACGCCAGATCAAGGATATCTTTTTTACAACTCCCGGAGTTAAAGGCGGTGAACAGCCTGCCCTCAATGGGCGTATTGCGCGTGCCTTTGCGAGTGGCCAGAACCTTTATGTTTTCGAGTTTTCCGAGTTTGCCCGAAGTGTTCTGGCGCTTGGGGGAGAGACCATTCGCATCACATTTCTTCAAAAAGTAGGCGAGCATCTTGATAGTTGGAACACTCAACCGTCCCACCGCCAAGCTTGGAAGAAACTGTTGGAAAGCATCTAAGGACAAAACCAAGAAGAAGATATTCTATATCCCCCCTGCCGTGAGAAAAAAATCAAGGGATATTTGCGGGTAGAGTAGAGAGCTGGCGAAGTGGCGACGTCCTTCTATCTCCGGCTCTCCCTCATCAGTAGGGTCGAGGACTGGGGGTGTTATTTCTCAGATTATTAACAACTTTTTTCAAAATGAATATTGTCCATATTGCTATTGATGTAATGGATTGCTCCAGTTTGCTGAAGCCGGACCCGGGTCCGCCCTTACTGCCCGCGGATAATCCTGAAACATGAAATGGTGAAGGGCGCGGCAATCTATGGCCTTCCAATACCTGACCATTCCACATTTTTGACCTGTAAAGCAGCCGTGGCACACATTTGCCTGCAAATAAAAGCAATCCGGGCAAGGTCTAACCAGGATTTGGGCATCCAGGAGGGCCAGGCATTGCTCGGCCGAAAAAATGGCCATCGACCCCATGCCCCGGGGAGCCTCGCAACAAAAGGAAAAAATTCCAGAAGGATCAAAAGAAATAACCCCCCGCCTTGCTGCCCCGCAGCCCCGGAGGGGTTCGGTTTGCTGGAGAACAAGGTTACGGAAACTTAGGCTTTTCAGGTTCTGGAAGAGTTTTCTCATTTCCGCTGGGGCCGGGAGAAGTCCCCGGGTTGGATAATATCGCAGGCCCAGTCTCGGCAACCCTCCCCCTTCTTGAGTTAGGGTTTCGGGGGCAATGATCGTGTCAAAGCTGATTCCAACCTTTTGGCCGTAGGGCTCAAGCATTACATCAAGCCCGGTTAGCCAGCTCTCGAAGATGAAAATATTATGTTGAGAAATGACTGAGCGCAGGCGCATCTGGCCCCCGCGTTCGAGCCCGGCTTGCAGAAAGTTTAAAGCTCTCTCCCAGCTTCCATCCCGCAAAAAGTCCTGAACTTCCCGCGGCCCATCCAGGCTCAATTCTAAAGAGACCCGGGGATGTTGGATAAGGTCATGGGGAAGAGTCTGGAATGGAATAACGCCGCTGGTGACGATCTTCACGGATTGGGCACAATCCAGGGCGGCAGCAAGGATCATTGGCAGATCCTGGCGCAAGAATGGTTCCCCGCCTTCCAGACTGACGAGTTCTATCTGGCGAAGACGAGCGAATGAGGCCACAATTCTTGCCCATTCACGGGCGCTAAGCTCCCGAATGGGGGTTTTTTCTACACTGCAGTACCGGCAACGAAGCGGACATCGGGAGGTCAGGGCGATATCCAGCGATAAATTTTTATTCTTTAAAACAGTCATTTACCAGATCCAAGCCACAAAAATGTTTAGGATCTAAAAAGCCCTAAGCCTCCGCAGCCAGCTTCTTGCCCAGTTCTAAGGCCGCTGCCATCAACTCCTTGTTTCGCCGGATCTCCCCGGCCTTCCAGGCGCTTCCATAGACCATTCCCACAATTTTCGCTCCGATGAAATTGAGGGCGTCCTGAAAAGTGCGCAGGGCGTTAACCGCGCCCGAGATAAAAGGGTCGGCATCCGCGTAGGTCAGGACAATGCCGAATTTTTTCCCCGCTAATTCATAACCCTCATCGCTCCCCAGGGCATACCAGCGGTCCATGAATAATTTCGTTTGGGCCGAGACCGTAAACCAGTAGATGGGGCTGGCGACAACGATAGCATCGGCGCTTCTTAGCTTTGGCCCCAACTTCTGCATATCGTCATCCAGAACGCAGTCGATCTTTGTTTTCTTCCGGCAGGCATCGCAGGCGGTACAGGGTCTGATATTCATATCGTGCAGGTAAAAGGTCTCGACCAAGGCTCCGCCTGCTTTGGCCCCCGCAGCCACTTGCTTTGCCAGAATAGAGCTGTTCCCTTTTTTCCGGGGGCTTCCCAGCACAATCATGACTTTCTTTTTTTCCATCTTCTTTCCTCCTGTTTTTAGAATGAACTAATAATAATGATGGATTCGTAAAAAGCCTTTTTATCTAATTTTCGTCATTCCCGCGAAAGCGGGAATCCAGGGATTCCTGTGAAAACAGGAATCCAGTTTCATTTTGTATATAGTTCCCTGCTTCCGCAGGGATGGCATCTGGACTCCTGCTTTCGCAGGAGTGACGGCTTTTCCGACTTTTTACGAGATCATCAATAATATTTCTTGCGATTAAATCCATCTTTTAAGATGGGTAAAGGCAAAGGAAAAAGCTTTAACTGCCTGCCCTGCAGCTTGCCTCAAGGGCTGATAAGAGGAATGCCAGGATATATTAACCGGCTAAGAATACGGAAGTATTCCTTGCCTGCCGGCATTTAAGGGTATATCCCCCTCAACCGCGTCGCCTCAGCCACTCTTCCAATGCCCAGCATCAAAGCAGCCGTGCGCATATCCACTCTTTCCCTCTGGGAGATATGCAGAACTTCGGCATAACTCTTTTTGAGAATGCGGATTAACCGTTCAGAGATCTCCTCTTCGCTCCAGAGCAATTCCTGGAGGTTCTGCACCCATTCAAAGTAGGAGACGGTGACGCCCCCGGCATTGGCCAGAATGTCCGGGACGATTAAAATCCCCCGGTCTCTTAGTATCTCATCTGCTTCCGGGGTGGTAGGACCATTGGCTCCCTCGACAATCATTCTGGCCTGAATCTTCGGCGCGTTTTTATGGGTAATCTGATTTTCTATGGCCGCAGGGATGAGGATGTCGCATTTCAGTTCTAAAAGCTCGGCATTGGTAATCGCCTCCCATCCGGTAGATTCTCTGGTGATGAAGCAGGAGTACTGATTCCGGCAACTCAAAGCTTCGGCAACATTCAATCCCTTCTCGTTATAGATTCCCCCCTGATAGTCGCTGATGGCCACCACCTTCGCCCCAGCCCGGTCGAAAAACTGGGCAGCAGTGCCCCCCACGTTTCCGCAACCCTGGATGACCACCCGCGCTCCTTCGATCGGGAAATTATGGATATGGGCTGCTTCCTGAGCAATAATAAAGGCTCCTTTTCCCGTTGCTTCCATCCTTCCCAGAGAGCCGCCCAGTTCCAGCGGTTTGCCGGTCACCACTCCAAAAACAGAGTAACCTTTCAGAATGCTGTAGGTATCCATGATCCAGGCCATCACCTGGGGATTGGTATGAACATCCGGCGCCGGAATATCCCGGTCAGGACCGATCATCATGGCGATTTCCCACACATACCGGCGGGTCATGTTCTCCAATTCCTGTATGGACATGCTTTTAGGATCACACTGGACTCCTCCCTTAGCTCCCCCAAAAGGGATATTGACCACGGCGCATTTCCAGGTCATCCACATGGCCAGAGCTTTCATTTCGTCCAGGTCAACATCCGGATGATAACGGATTCCTCCTTTGGCCGGCCCCCGGGTCACGTCGTGCTGAATCCGATATCCGGTGAAAATTTTAAGGCTACCGTCATTCATTTTGACGGGAAAGTGTACGGTGAGCTCCCGCTTGGTTTCCTTAAGCTTCTCGCGGATGCCGGGATCTAATTTTAGATGCTCCGCGGCAATGTCCACCTGTCTCCGAGCTACGTCGAGCGAGTTGATTTTTTCCTCTGTTTCCATGAACAAGATTACCTCCTTAAAAATATTTATCATGGAGTTACCAGGATCTTGATGTCTTCCTGGTTTTTTCCGGTCAGAACTTCGAACCCTTCCGTGGATATCTGTTCGAGGGGAATGATCCTGGTAATTATCGACTCAGGTTTGATCCCCCTGGATTCGATCCATTCCATAGCCAGAGGAGGATTAGCGGAGTTCATCCCCATCATCGTAGTCTCCCGGGTTACGAATCCGAGCATGTGAATGGGAACGCGGTCGGTAAAAATTCCTTGAACAATGACTTTTCCCCGGTGGCGTACGGAAGTCAAACAGTCCTTCAAAGTTGCCTCGATCCCTACCGCCTCGATGGCCGCATCTACTCCCCGACCAGAGGTAAGCTCTTTGATCTTAGCCGGTGTTTTGTTTTCCAGAGGGTTGAACGCCAAAGTGGCGCCCAGCTCTTCGGCTTTTTTCCTTCTGTTTTTTAGGAGGTCTGTCATATAGACAGTTTTTACGCCAATCGCTTTCAGGCCAAGCAAGAGCATAAGCCCCACTGGACCGGCGCCGGCAATAAGGACTGTATCGCCTGGTTGAATGGCGCCATGTTCGATGGCATAGGCAGCCCCGGCGAGCGGCTCCACTACCGCTGCTCTTTCCCAGCTCATGTTGGGAGGAATCTTCAGAATTCTTTCTTCCGGGCAGACCAAATATTCAGCATAAGCCCCGTTGGCAAAAGCGATGACCGGATTTCCAACTTGATAACCTTTAACCTCGGGCCCGACTTCCACGATTTCCCCGCAAGCTTCATGCCCGAATGGGCTCTGGGGAAAAAGGCCGTGTAAGTATTCGTGCAGATCAGAGCCGCAAATGCCGCAATATTTAACCCTGATTTTTACTTCTTTAGGCCCGGGTTTCGGCTCTTCAACCTCTTCCACCCGGACATGCCGGATGCCGTAGTACACAGCCTTTTTCATGGCGGCGCCCTCTCTTCTATCCTTTTTGCAATCGAGCTTAACAAATATAGACAAGAAGTGTCAATGTGTTCCGCATTCCCAAAATTAGATCTTTGCGCCCACTAACCTTGCCTTTTTCACTTTTGCATAAATTGATGAATTCACAGTGATAGACGAAGCCCGGACGGGAGGGGGATGAAAGAGGGAGTGAAAGGAGTGCTGCCTTGTGCTCCCGAGAGATTCCCCCTCCCGTCCGGGCCGGGTCCTGACTATCATTCTGAAATCATAAACGATAATCAAAAGTGAAGGGGGCAGGGTCCAATAATTTCTTGACATTTTTCTGCGGATCATCTAAGTTTCCTGCCATGTTGAACCAATTTCAGGAGATTATCCAAAATATTATTTCCCTCAAGCCTACCGAAGGCCAGAGCAAAGTCATGCCCTTAAAGCTGGCTTTGCAGAGGTATGTTCAACCCGGCATGGCCCTCCATCTGGGGACAGCCTCAACTCCCCCTATTGTTAGCATTTACGAATTGACCCGCCTCTTTCGGGGCGCGGATCCAAAATTCACCCTCGTTACCCTGGGTTTAACTACCATCCATTCCCTGCTGGTGCATGGGGGGTTGTTGCGCAAGGCCATCACTACCTACTTAGGAGATTCTTATCCTTCCCCCGCGCCTAACCCTATCTTGCAAAAGGCTTTTCGCGCCGGAAAGATGGAGGTAGAACATTGGTCTTTATTCTCGCTCGTCCAGCGCTTAAAGGCTGGAGCTCTTGGCCTGGGATTCCTCCCCACTCGTTCCATCCTGGGGAGCAACATGGAGAAGGACAACCGGGAGAATTTTCTGGCGCAGGAAGACCCCTTCGGAGAAAGCGGGCGCGTTGGCCTTCTGCGCAGTCTTATGCCGGACATCTCCTTTTACCACGGCTTGGCTGCTGATCCTCAGGGCAATACTCTTTTTGCCCCACCCTACGCTGAAAATCTTTATGGAGCCCTGGCCAGCAAACAAGGCGTGATCGTTACCGCGGAAAAAATTGTCTCCACGGATTTTCTGCGCCAGCATGCCGGTTTTGTCCGTTTACCGGGATACCGGGTATTGAGCGTTTCCGAAGTTCCCTTCGGAGGACATCCCAGCGGCTGTAATGTCCATGGAGTGGAAGGTATTGAAGGGTACGCTGTGGACAACCCCTTTGTCCTTGAGCTAAGACAGGCCTGCCGGAAAAAAGAAACATTGGATTCCTGGATGGAGGAGTGGGTGTTTAAATGTCCGGACCGGGCGGATTACTTGAAAAAACTGAGCCAGGCTCGTTTGGCCACCCTCAAAGAAAAATCTCATCCGCATGCCTGGCTCCATGATTTGGAATCTGTCCGCCCCCAGATCCAGACCGGGGAAACAGCCAATGCCCTGGAGCGTATGGTTGTCGCTGCGGCCCAGGAAATCATCTCCCGGGTAAGGCAAAAAAATTACCGCACCCTTCTGGCAGGAATTGGAGCTTCGAATTTGTCGGCCTGGCTGGCCATGTATCTCTTACGGCAAGAAGGGTGCGAGGTTGATGTGATGGCCGAGATCGGTTTTTTCGGGTATCTTCCCCGTCCGCCCGATCCCTTCATCTTCAACCTTTCCAATATTCCTACCTGCAAGATGCTGACCGACATTTCCGAAGTCCTGGGTCTGCTCATGGGCGGAAGGAATCAGCGTTGTCTGGGAGCTTTGAGCGCCGCGCAAGTGGACCGTTTCGGCAATCTGAATTCCACGATCGTGCCCCCCAATCTTTTGATCACCGGATCAGGGGGAGCCAATGACGTTGCTTGCGGCGCCTCCGAGGTTTTGGTGGTCATACCTCACTCGGTTTTCCGCTTCATTCCCCAGGTTCCTTACATCACCGCCCCGGGGGATCGCGTGCGAACGCTGGTTTCTACCCTCGGTCTCTTTGAAAAGATTGACGGCCAGAAGGAATTTACTCTGACGGGAATCATTCAGGATGGCAATTCATCGCCGGAAGAAATCGTTCGTTCCATAAAATCCCAATGCGGTTGGGACCTGAAGATTGCCTCCAGCTTAAAGACCATTGACCTGCCGACTTCTGAAGAGCTGGCCCTTCTCCGTCTTTTCGACCCGCAAAGGTTTTTCCTTACGGAATAAAATAAAAGGCGCAAGGCTTAAATTAGCCACAGAGGGCACAGAGATCACAGAGATATAAAGAAATATTTTAAAAAAGAAAAAAATTTAGGACACAGATAACCACTGATGAACACAGATATAATTAAAATATGCTTAACATAATTTTCAAGTTTTGAACGTTAGAGGTTAAGCCTAATTTGCCCAAGGTGATGATCTCGTAAAAAGTCTGAAAATCAGTTCTCTGGACTCCGGTTTTCACCCCCGGATTACGACATTCCGGGGCAGGCTTAGTGACGACTTTTTACGAAGCCATCAAAGGTGCATCATTCTCTTATCCGCTTGAGCTCAAGCTTTACCGCATTCGATTTGTCCAGGCATTCGAGCTCGACAACCTCCGGGCCGCCCCACTCAGCCGGAAATCCTCCTCCAAACTGGAGCATAATAACGTAAGGGAAAATATCATGGTAGAAAAAACCGCACATTCCCCCGGTATTATGCCCGCTGAGTTCAATCTGCTCGCCTACCTTATGGCCGGCATGGCAGTGCCCCTTCACGCTCTTAATCGTGCCCACTACCCTATACCCGACTCTTTTTTCTTCGGCCATTTTCTTACACCTCCCTTAGGCTTTTGATTCATTTCAAGGCCAAAATAGGGAAAGAGAACATTCACAAGTTAAGTGAACTAAAGTGCCTAAAGTTAAAAAAGGAAATTCCTATACAATAAAGCTAAAATCTAACGAAACAAAATGGCCAGAGCGCCATGAATGGTCGCAGCGATGAACAGGGTGATCCCGGTTTTTCTATGAACCGCAGAGGGCGTTTTTATCCATCGTAAGCCAGTGCTGAGTTGAAAAAGCAATAAAAGAAAATTGACCATTCCCAGAATAGGAATAATGTCTCCAATCTTCATAAGACAAGACCTCCGTTAATCGGGGCAATTTATAGGCGGCCAGCTTCTCCTGGTAATACTGGATAATTGAAAAAATGCTCTGTGTCAAGGATATTTTAATTCCACAAACCAGGAGAAACGAGGAAGCAAACTCAACGCATTCTATGCATTGGCCAGCGCAAAAGCTAAAGGGGATTAAAACAAATTTTGCTCTGCGTTTATGGGCATGCTATTATTGACACGCTTCATATCACTCAAGGCACCTTACCTGATTCGGAGGTTAACGAATGGCCAAAGTAGAATTCACCATGGAGGAAAAAGTGGCCGTGGTCAGTTTGAATGACGGAGAGAACCGCTTCAACCCTGAATTTTTAGAGGCCTTTCTCCGGATTTTGGATACCATCGAGCAGGAGACAGAGGCCCGTACGCTTGTGGTTCGATCGACGGATGAAAAAATATTTTGCAACGGAATAGACTTGAACTGGATGGCTCCCCTTATAAAAGCCGGAGAGAGGGAACCCATCAAAGCTTTTTTGTACCAATTGAATGATCTTTTCAAACGGATTCTTCTTTATCCCATGCCCACAATTGCCGCCATTACCGGGCATATTTTCGCCGGCGGGGCGATTATGGCCTGCGTCTTTGACTTCCGGTTCATGCGCACCGATCGAGGGTTTTTCTGCCTTCCGGAAGTGGATCTCCATATTCCCTTCCTACCGGGGATGTTAGCTATCCTGAAAAAAGCCATTCCTTTATACAAACTCGAAGAAATGCAATATTCCGGGAAGCGGTATACGGCCCAGGAATGTGAGGCCCACCATATTGTGATGAAAGCCTGCCATATCAACGACCTCATGAATGAGGCGATCGCTTTCGCCAAGACCTTTGATAAGGAGAGAGAGACCATCCGGGAGATGAAGAAACGATTGTATAAAGACATCATCCGGACTATTGATGAAGAAGATCCTTTCTCACTACTGTCCAAATAAAAATTTTAACATAACATAAAACGCTATGACTTCATTGGATAATTGCAATATTTTGTACGGGAACGATTTGAATTTTGAA
>Ga0194127_10009457_pt1 | contig 10248 bp, 9 predicted proteins | sample TA2KigC100mmetaG_FD_148624 | JGI IMG/M metagenome (GOLD analysis project Ga0194127, IMG submission 148624) | Freshwater microbial communities from Lake Tanganyika, Tanzania - TA2015036 Kigoma Deep Cast 100m | ecosystem: Environmental > Aquatic > Freshwater > Lake | place: Tanzania: Lake... | reverse complement strand
AGGGATAGGCACAGCGGACAGCGTGTGAGCACTGCTGGCAGATGTGGACTGGGCCCGCTTGGATTCGAACCAAGGACCAAGGGATTATGAGAAGACTGGACTCACAGAACCCTGTTGGCCTTCAATGACTTACACGCGTCACCAAGCTGTGTGTAAGAAAGTGTGTAAGTAAATATCGGGTTTTTGACAGGGGTTTGCTCGATCAAAAACACTTTCGCACGTCGAGCGTAGTCAACGATCAAAGAAAGATACGCGAGAGTCAGAATTCGATTTTGACGCTAATTACGATCAGCGCGCACCTTATTACCTAGGATCTCTACTAATGATTCCGTTGTCGTTTAAACGACATCGCGGCCACCGCCACGAGCCTTGGCTGGCTGCTCGAGGGGCGCGCATTTTCAAAGCACTTCGAAACAGCGCGGCTGCTGACGATCGGCGCTGCGGCACTGCTGCTGCTTTAGCTAGCGGGCGCTTTACCCGGCGGCCGATGCGCGGAGTTTTCAGTTTGTTCAAAAAATTCCGTCTCGTCGCGGCGACGGCGCTGATCGCGCTCGTTGCCCCGTTCGCATCGGCGCAGGACGCCCCGATCAAGACCGAGCGATACACGCTTAAGGTCGAGACGGTCGCAAGCGGACTGTCATCGTCGTGGAGTGTGGCGTTGCCGCCCGATGGCTTGATCGTCATCACCGAGAAGGCCGGCGCGCTGCGCGTGATGCGAAGATCGCGATCTGCGGGTGAGCGGCCCCTCGCGAAGAGGTGCGGATCGATTTTCTGGGCACGTACGCCAAGGTGAGGGCGGATCAAGCGGGGCGATGGTCGACATCGCAGGGTCCGTATCCCACCTGCAGCGACACCCCGTCGAGGAGCGGCAGGTGGCCGAACGCGATGGCGACACGATCGAGCGTGACGACCGGCATCGTCTCAAGGTACAACGGAGACGGTCGTTTCACCCAGCGCGCCGAGGCGCATCCATGCCCGTACTCGCTCGCATCCTGATCGCCGCCCTCCTGATCGCCGCCACGACCGCCGCTGCCGCGCACGCGCAGACGGGCGGGAGCGCCGACCCTGCCGCCGTCGCTAGGGCGTTCTTCGAGGCCCTCGCCAGCGGGAAGACCGAGGCGTTCGAAACGATGGCGCAGGCGCGCTTCGCGCCCGACCACCTCGCCAAGCGCACGCCCGCGGATCGGCGGGATTTCGTTCAACGGTTGAGCGACGATCTGGGCACGATGACGCTCGCAGGCCTTCGGCCCGTCGACGGCGAGCGGATCGCGCTGAACGTCAAAGGGTCCACCGGCGCGCTGGCGCGGATCGAACTGCGCCTCGAACCCGCGCCGCCCCACCGGATCGTGGGCATCGGCGTCGAGGTGGGCGAGCCTGGAGAAGACCTCGAAAGCCCGCCGCCGCCGCCGATCAACGGATCCATGACGCGCGCCGACCTCGACCGCGCGCTCGACGCCTACCTCGCGGGCCGCGCGAAGACGGGCGAGTTCGCCGGCGTGGTCGCCATCGCGAAGGACGGGAAGGTGGTCTTCCAGCGGGCCTACGGCTTCGCCAATCCCGAGGCGAAGATGCCGGTGATGGCGTCCACGCGATTCAACATCGCCTCGATCGGCAAGCTCTTCACGAAGACGGCCGTGGGTCAGCTCCTCGCGCAGGGCAGGCTCGCCCTGACGGACACGATCGGGAAGTGGCTGCCGGACTACCCGAACGAGAAGGCCCGCGCGGCGACCGTCGACCAGCTGCTGAATCACCAGGCGGGCATCGCCGACTTCTTCGGGCCCGACTTCGCCGCGGCGCCCAAGTCGGCCTTCGCATCCAACGCGGACTACTACCGGTTCGTGTCGGCGAAACCGCTGCTGTTCGATCCCGGGACGAGGCGCCAGTACTGCAACGGCTGCTACGTGGTGCTGGGCGAGATCGTGGCCAAGGCGTCGGGCGAGAAGTACGAGGACTACATCGTCGAACACGTGTTCACGCCGGCGGTCATGTTCGGCGCGGGGTTCTTCCGCTCGGATCGTCTCCCGCCGGCTGTGGCGCAGGGCTACTCGCGCCTGCTGTCCGCCTCGAAGGGCGAGCTGCGGAACGCGAAGGACGCGCATGGCGTCACGGGGAGCGCTGCGGGAGGGTGCTACGCCGCCGCCGCCGACCTGCTCGCGTTCGACGAGGCGATGCGGACTGGGAAGCTGCTCGACCCGAAGCGGACGGCGTGGTTCCTGGAGACCGACGCCGAGGCCTCCCCCGGCACGCGGGCGCGGGGCGGGATGGGGTTTGCCGGCGGCGCGCCCGGGATGAACGCCCTGCTCGAAACCGACGAGATCTGGGCTGTCGCCGTCGTCGGCAACCTCGACCCGCCCGCGGCGGTGGGCGTGGGGCTGGCGATCAAGAAGGCGCTGGGAGGCGGAAAGTAGACAGTAGCCGGTAGCCAGTAGCCAGTGGCAAGACGAAGGGAACGAGAAGAAGGCGGGACCGTGAGCCGATGAGGGCATCTCCCGCGTCGTCTCCGATGTCACCGGCGCCCTAGTCAAAGTCCCGTTTTGACCCCTCGACCCTTCCCGCGCGAGGTTCGGAGACGCTGCGAATCTGTCTTCGGTGAAAGACTGGGCCCGCGTGGATTCACACCTACGGACCAATGGATTATGAGAAGACTGGACTTAGAAGTCCCTGTTGGCCATCAATGACTTACGCGTGTCACTAAGCGGTGTGTAAGAGAATGTGTAAGTAAATATCGGGTTTTGACAGGGGTTTGCTCGATCAAAAACACTTTCGCACGTCGAGCGTAGTCAACGATCAAAGAAAATTGGACGAGAGTAAGAATTCGGTTTTGACATGACTGTTTGATGTATCTGCGTTTGGCATTTGTCGTTTAAACGACAATGGGGTATCCGCAGCTCATCTCATCACGTTCTCATCTCTGCGGGGGCCTGCATCTGGCGGACGAACTCGAGTGTATCGTCGCGCTACACGATGCTAGCAATATTGCGGCAGTCATCGTCGAACCCATGCAGGGCTCGACCGGCGTCATCGTGCCTCCCCAGGGCTATCTCAAGCGGCTGCGCGAGATTTGCACCAAGCACGGCATTCTGCTGATTTTTGACGAGGTCATCACCGGCTTCGGCCGCCTCGGTACACCCTTCGCGAACAAATTCTTTATTGTCGAGCCCGACCTGATCACCTTTTCCAAAGCAGTCAACAACGCAGCGGTGCCGCTCGGCGGCGTGATCGCCTCGGCGGCAATCTACGATGCGTTCATGACAGAGCCCGAGCATCTGATCGAGTTCTTTCACGGCTACACCTACTCGGCCCATCCACTCGGGGTGGCGGCCGCCCACGCCACGCTCGATGACATGCAGCAGCGCAAACTCATCGACCGTGCGGCTGCGCTCGCACCGGTGCTCGAAGAGGCTGTGCACTCGCTGCGCGGCGAGCCGCTGGTTGCCGACATCCGCAATCGCGGCTTGGCAGCGGCGGTCGATGTCACGCCGGTCCCCGGAAAGCCTGCGCTGCGCGCGTACCAGGTTTTCGAGGAGGCGATGAACCGGGGGCTGATGCCGCGCTTCACCGGCGAGACGCTGGCACTGGCGCCGCCGTTCATTTCCACCGCAGACGAGGTACGCAGCGCGGTCGAGATTTTGCGCGAGTCACTGCGCGCCGCTGCGCGGTAGCCGCTGCTGAGGCGCCTGCCGTTCAGCCCGCGAGCAACACCTGTTCGGCGTGCTCGACCGCTTCGGGACTGCCGACCAGTACCAGCTCATCGCCCTGCTGCAGGCGCAAGGTCGCATCGGGGTTGCGACCGACGATCCCGTGACGTAGCACGCTCTCGGTGCGGACCGCGTAACCGCGCTCCTGCAACTCGGCAAGGCTGCGCCCGATCGCCCAAGCACCTGGCGGCAACACCACGGTCTTGAGCTCTTCGCGCGACAGGTCGTCCTCATCGGGCAGTGAGGTCTCGCCGCGCAGCAACCCGCGCAAGGCGGCGTAGCGCTCGTTGCGGATATTGCCGATGGTGCGCACCACGCGCGATACGGGTTGCTTAAGCAACATCAACGCGTGCGACGCGAGCATCAGACTCGCCTCAAAAGTCTCGGGTACCACTTCGGTCGCCCCCGCAGCCATCAATTCTTCGAGCCACGAATCGTCGGCAGTGCGGACGAGCACCGGGACGTCGTCGCGCAGCGAACGTACAGCCTTGACAATGCCAAGCGCCACCGCAGGATCGGCAAAGGTGATCACCACCGTGTTGGCGTGCGCGAGCCCGACCTCGCGCAACAAGTCAGTATCGGACGAGTCACCGTAGATCACCGGCAAGCCCGCGGTGCGCGCAGACCTCACCCGCGTCGGATCGAGATCCATCGCGATGAACTCGAATCCATTCGACTCGAGCACACGCGCGAGGTTTTGACCGACACGACCAAAACCACAAAGAATGACGTGCTCGCGGGCTGCAAGCTCAGCGGTCGCGCGCTCCTCGGCGGTCGGCTCAGGCTTGCCGGGCGGACCCTGCTCACGCAGCAACCAGCGTGCGATTCGACGGTTCTGCCGCAACAACAACGGCGCAGTCACCATGCTGAGCACGATCGCGACCAACAAGGGCTGGGTGACATGATCTTCGATGACGTTGCCCTGCATGAGGATGGTGAGAATCGCGATACCGAATTCGCCGCCCACCGAAAGCACGACGCCGGTACGCACCGCTTTGAAGGGCGGCATGCCGTAGAGTCGCCCTGCAGCAGTCATCAGTGCGAGCTTGAGCAGCGTCATTACCAACAAGACGACGATGATCAATGCCCAATCGGCTTGCAGCACGCGCAAATCGAGCATCATGCCGACCGAGATGAAAAACAGGCCGAGCAAAATATCGCGAAACGGCCTGATGACCGCCTCGACCTGATGACGATACTCGGTCTCGGCCAGCATCACGCCCGCTAGAAACGCCCCGGTCGCCATTGATACACCCGCCGCGTGCGAAATCCAGGCGGCACCGAGGACCACCAGCAACACCGCCAAAGTAAACAGTTCGCGCAATCGACTGTGGGCGATTTCATAGAGCAAGGGCCGCAGCGCATAACGGCCGAGCAAGAGCACGACACCCACGGCAATCGTGCCGACACCCACCGCCGCACCGATGCGCGCCGGCGAGAAATCGACACTACCCGCCGCCAACGCACCCGCAAGCACCAGAAAAGGCACGAAGGCGAGATCCTGGAACAGCAAGACACTGAAGGCGACACGACCGTGCGTGCGGTTGATCTCGGACTGCTCGGTGAGTTGCTGGATGATGATCGCCGTGGAACTGACGGCGATCGCACCGCCGAGGGCAATCGATGCGAGCAGCTCCACACCCAAGGCCCAAAAAACGACAGAGCCCGCGCCGGCCGTCAACAGCATCTGCGCGCTGCCGACGCCGAATACTTCGTGCCGCATGGCAACCATGCGCGGCCAGGAGAATTCCAGCCCGAGAGTGAACAGCAGAAACACCACGCCAAGCTCGGCCAGCAAGCGCGTGGTGTCGGTCTCGTCCATGAGCCCGAGCGCGAAGGGTCCAAAGATCGTGCCGACGATCAGGTAGCCGAGGATTGCTGGCAAACCGACTCGGCGCGCAGCCGCGACCACGAGTACAGCGGCAGCGAGCAGCAGCAAAATTTGCGCAAGCGGGTCGACGATCATGCCTTGTCCACTCTACGCGAGTCGCGGCTGCATCCCAACTGTTCGGGATCGAGAACAGCGTCGCCACCGGCGGGCGGCTCACGTAGTGGCACAGGCGTTCGAGCTTTGTCCAGCCCGCTTTGATTGGTCCAGTGTTGAAGTTAGATTAGGCAGCCTTTTTGCCGGTTATAGAGATGATCCGAGGGCTGGGGGAAAAACGGACGGATTTGTAAGACTGGGCCCGCTTGGATTCGAACCAAGGACCAAGGGATTATGAGAAGACTGGACTCAGCGATCCCTGTTGGCCGTCAATGACTTACAGATGTCACAAAGCGGTGTGTAAGGAAGTGTGTAAGTAAATATTGTGATTTTGACAGGTGAATTCGTCTGAGAGAACACTGCCGCATACAGAGGTTAGTCAAAGATTAAAGAAAGCGGCGCGAGTGTGAGAATGGGTTTTTGACAGCACCGACTGCCCTCAACGCGAAAACCATGCAGACCATCAACAACGTTCATAGAAGTCTTGTCCCTGCATAAACCTTTCATCGCCCTCCCTCATCCAAGTATCGCCCGCTAACCTTTAGATTCGGACAAAACCCCGGGAGAGGTCTTGGACTCAACGCTCGAAACAGCTGACGATCATCAAGATCTGGCTGCGGCGGCCAATGGTGACGTGCTGGCTTTCGAAAGGCTATATCGTCGTCATGCTCCGCGGGTGTACGGGCTCTGTCTACGCTTGTCCGGTCAGGCGGCGACCGCGGAAGACTGCGTTCAAGAAACCTTTGTGTCGGCGTGGCGTTCGCTGCCCACTTTCGAGAATAGAAGTCGATTGACCACTTGGCTGCACCGCATCGCGGTAAACGCCGTGCTTGCACGTCGGCGTGGGCTTGCTGCAAGAGCTGAGAGCGTTGTCGATGACCCGGCCATACTCGAAGCGCTGGCAGGCGGCGTCGATGGGACGCCCGCACTTGATGTCGAACGTGCCATTCTGGCGCTACCGCCGGGTGCACGGGATGCTCTCGTGCTGGTTGCTCTATATGGCTACTCGCATGAGGAAGCGGCTACCCAGCTCGGCATCGCCGTGGGTACCTGCAAGGCTCAGTTATATCGTGCGCGACAGTTGCTCGCCGTACGGTTAGGCACAGGAGAGTCAAAACCATGACCTCAACCAAAGATCAATCCGCACCACACCCCGATAGTTATCTTGATGCGCACCTCTATGCGCTGCGTCGCGAAGTACCACTGCGGCGTGACCTATGGCCACAAATTGCAGTCGAATTAACGCATAAGCCTAAAGCTACCGCGATAACGCGCTGGCTGGTACCGACAGCGCTCGCTGCGTCCGTTGCTCTCGTTACGGGGACCTTCTGGCTGCAGTCGTTCAGTACGCGCGCACCATCGACGGTCGATTCCTCTGCGTTTCTTCAAGTCCGAGCTGAGTTACAACCGATGTTCTCCACCGCACTCGCGAATCTCGCACCGGCGACGCGTGCCCGAGTGTTACAGAACCTCGACATCATCAGAAATGCGGAGGCGGATATTTCAGCCGCGCTAGCCGACGACCCGTCTAACCCCCTGTTGCTAGAACTGCGACAACAAACTTACGAGCACGAAATAGAACTCATGACGAGCCTACCTCCGAGTGATTTAGTCCCGTCTTCAAGGAGTGAGATATGACATACCAACATCGCACGATCGCTGCTGTTTTCCTTTTCATAGCCATCTCTGGTGGCTTTGCCAACGCGACGACTCGGGCAGTCGACGAGAGACGCGCTGCAGAACCGCGCGGTAGCGTCGAGATTATCAATACCTCTGGCCGAATCACGGTAACCGGCTGGGATCGATCGGAAGTCGCAATCACCGGCACTCTCCAAAAAGACGTGGAGCGAATGGAATTCACATCAAGCGGGAGCAAAACGGTCATTCGTGTAGTCCCGCGAAAGCGTCTTTCAGGAAATTCGAAAAGCGGAGAGGCAATCCTTAGTATTCAAATTCCGCAGCCAAGCTTGCTTAATGTCTCTTCGGTCAGCGCCGATCTCGTCGTAAGGCAGGTGCTTGGCGAACAGCGCCTCTCAACTGTTAGCGGTGATATCGACGCGGAGCTGGGAGCGGAAGCCAGCGTCCGTAGCGTCAGCGGAGACATGAGACTCGTCACAAAACCTGAAACGAAGCGTCTTGAGATCAAATCGGTCAGCGGCGATGTAAACATGAGCGGTGGGGCGAGCGGTCTAGTCAATGTCAAAACAGTCTCAGGCGACGGACAGTTTTTGCTCGGCGCCCTGGCAGATGCAAGCTTCAAAACCGTCTCTGGAGATTTTAAACTTAAGCTCGGTCTTGATTCAGACGGACGGATGGCTGCCGAGTCGGTGAGCGGTCTGCTTACGATAGACTTCGCCTCTTTACCTGCAGCAAAATTTAAATTACGAACTTTTAGCGGCAATATTGATTTATGCCCACTGTTTCAACCCGCTGCAGGTGCGGCACCAACGAACCGCGCTGATCGGCGTAGCCGGGAATTTCAAATCGGTGATGGTGAAGGGCGTGTTGATGTTCAGACGATGAGCGGAGAGGTTCGATTGTGCGTCTCACCATAAAGCTGTCGCGTAGTTCAGCATGGGCGGCATCTCTCGCCGTTGCGGTTTTTTCTGGATTTGGTGCAGCGGTCAACGTAGTAGCGGACGAACCGACCCCGAGGCAGCAGCCAGTTACTGAAGTTGACTGGGCTGTCGCCGCTCGCATGGATATCGACTTCATCTACTCCACGCTCCGCGACAACCATCCGGGGCCTGTAGATACAAGCAATTCGACATTTTCCAAATGGCTTACTGAGGGCAGATCGCTGGCGCTTAATCAGGCGGCTACAGCGACACACGCCGCGGACTACTGGCGCGCAGTTCGTCTTTACACCAATGGCTTTCGTGACGGTCACATCTGGTTCGGGCTCAATCAGCCAATGCGACGAGTGTGGCCACACTTTCTTACAGCACGGGACGCTACAGGTAAAACACGTGTTGTGCTAAATGACGGAGAGCCTTACGTACCACTAGGCGCAGAACTACTGGCTTGCGATGGCTTAGATGCCGAATCTTTGCTTCGAAAGCTGGTCGATCCGTATCGATGGAACGCGGATATTCCCCACGAGCGGAACACAAACTCTGTGTTTTTGATGACAGCCATCGAGGACGACCCGCAAAAACCTAGCACCTGTCGTTTCCGGGTGGATGATCGGGAATTCGACTATTCGCTGCGCTGGTCCCAAATTTCACAAGATCGATTCGCTGAGCTAATTGATCAAGCTACAGGGCGAGCGCAGGCTCGGATCGCATTACATCAGATAGGGCCGGTTTGGTTCGTCTCACTGCCGACCTTTCACCTTCAAGAGCCTACCCAAGTTGACGACATGCGGGCTCTGATCAGCGAGCTAGGTCAAGTCGTGGGGAAACTTCGCGATGCACCGTGGTTAGTGCTAGATGTTCGGGGTAACTCTGGCGGCAACAGCGGTTGGGGAAGCGAAGTCGCTGCAAAACTCTTTGGCAAAAAGCTCGTTAATCGCATAGAAGGCCAGTTTGACTGGACCGTTGACTGGCGCGCGTCTAAGACTAACGCAGAGACTCTTCGGGAGTATGCGGCGCAATCCGAAAAACACGGACAGATAGCCGACGCTCGATATCGTCGTAAGCGAGCTGACGAGATCGAGAAAGCGGCCGCAGAGGGAAAGACTTATGTCCGTAAGGCCCATCCTGCACGATACGCCAGCGATGCACCGACAGGCAGATCCCCGTTTAAGGGCCGCGTCTACTTACTTACCGACCACACCTGCGCAAGTGCGTGCCTAGACTTCGCCGATATTGCTCGGCGCCTTCCCGGCGTGGTGCATATCGGGCTTTCCACTTCGGCTGATTCGATCTACATCGACAATACGGGACAGGTTCTACCCAGCAATCAGGGCCAGCTGAGCTGGTCGCTAAAGGTGTACCGGAACCGGATCCGCTCTAACAACGAGTGGTACGAGCCCGCCATCACCTGGCCCGGTGGGTTGATGACCGACGAAGCTGTGGCGAGTTGGGTGCAGACGCTTACACATTGAGTGCTTCCCTCGTCGACGTCAATTTGACGTCAAGCTTTGCAATGGACGCGATTTACGCAAAGACTGGGCCCGCTTGGATTCGAACCAAGGACCAAGGGATTATGAGAAGACTGGACTCAACAATCCCTGCTGGCCATCAAAGACTTACGCGTGTCACTAAGCGGTGTGTAAGAGAATGTGTAAGTAAATATCGTGTTTTTGACAGCAGTTTCCCTCATCAAAAACACTTCCGCACTGAGAGCTTAGTCAACGATCAAAGAAAGATACGCGAGAGTCAGAATTCGGTTTTGACGTGCCTGTTTGATGTATCTGCGTTTGGCATTTGTCGTTTAAACGACAACGAGCGCTCCTTGTAGCTGCGCTTGTATAACTACGCAGTCCCTACTCGACGAGATCGAGCAGAGACCGGCGAGGGCGACGGGCTGAAGCGATACGCAGCGCTCGTGAGCACCGCAGAGCGCCTGGGGAAGCTGGTGATGGCGCTCTCGCGCGCTCAAAGACTCGGTCAGTCGAGCCGA
>Ga0194127_10009454_pt1 | contig 10250 bp, 14 predicted proteins | sample TA2KigC100mmetaG_FD_148624 | JGI IMG/M metagenome (GOLD analysis project Ga0194127, IMG submission 148624) | Freshwater microbial communities from Lake Tanganyika, Tanzania - TA2015036 Kigoma Deep Cast 100m | ecosystem: Environmental > Aquatic > Freshwater > Lake | place: Tanzania: Lake... | reverse complement strand
TATAAGATTAATGCCTTCTTCAACTTTTGTATTGGGAGGCATGCCAAAGGTTTGTTGAAAATTCCAGATGACAGAATTTTTAAGGAAGTCATCTTCCGTGGCAGTCCAACCACAAGAGTTTAAATCTAATTTTTTAACAAACCAACCACGAACTTTAGCTTTGTTCAATGGTTGTAAAGTTACTAAGTCTTCAAACCCAGCAACAAATTCTTTTGCTTGAAAAATAGAAAAGGAATCAAGAGAGCGAGTCGTGGTAAGGGCAGACGATTTAGCTGTGGTAACAGGCATGGTTAGGTACAGGGTTTGTTCGAGGTTTTGAATGGGTAGTTTAAGGTCATACCCAGGACCATATCCAAGTTTAAAATCTGTGGGCCAAAGACGTTTATTTGTAAGCAAATAAAAACATCAGTGTTTAATATCAGAAAGGAGCGCCGTCATCCACGTGGCCAGGGTCACCGTATTGACCAGGTAGATCAGGTAAGCCGCTGCCACCCTGTCCCCAAGGATCAGGTTGTTCATCCATGGTACGTCCGCCCCATAGTGAACTCACTTTGCTTTCAGATGCCACAGTTGTGTGCGACTGAATGGTTGCAGCGCCATCATTAGCCTTGGGGGCAAGCGTCATTTTTCGAAGTTCGATCTTTGTTTGTGTTTTCTTTTCCTTGGAATCTTTATCAATCCAACTATCGGTAACAAGCCGACCTTTGATTGTTAAGCCAGTGCCCTTACGTGTGAGGTCACAAAGAAGCGCAGCGTAATTGGGTTTATCTTCTACGCTGTTGATGGCATAGAAATTGAAAAGATCCGACTGATTGCGCCCGGTGTTGACCGTCAAAGTTTGATTGCAAATCATCAAACCATTTGCTGTTGTTTTAAAGGCGCGTTCATCATCTTGGTTAACGTCTTTAACGCAACGTCCACTAAGGATGACAGTATTCAAGATAGGAAAATTCTCTGCATTGACAGTGCCAAATACACCACCATGTAAAGAAAGTTGCCTGGAGTCTAAGTCGTAACGCAACGCAGCATCATGCAAATAGATACCCATATTCTTTTTCATCCGAGCAAAACGTTCAGCCGTCTTGCCATAGATGTTGAGTTCGATGGGTGTGTCCGCCTTCTTACTGCTGACAGCAGGCAGACTAATCATGCAACGTATTGCAGTGGAGTTGGCTCCTATAAATATTTCCCTTGGGTCTTCAAGGAGTTGAGCGCAACCGGCAAAGAAATTCATTGGTTTGAAAGTAGGGTGGAAGGCAGTTTAATGTCATGCCTGGGACAAGAAGTTAGTGTGTATCTGCCCAAGTCTTACCGACGCGTGAGTCGCCTTCAATAAGACACTGGAACCCAAAGAATTGTTGGGCTTGCGGAAATGCCATCATAGCCTGCTCACGGATTTTTTCAGTGTGTTCTGGTACGCAAGCAATTTGAATTTCGTCATGCACCATCAGCAGTTGTTGCCACTGATGTTCATACACCAAGCCAAGATTCTGTTCAATGTTGCGTTGGGTAAAAACAACAACTTGCTTCATGAGGATGGCGCCCGCTGATTGCAGGAGTACATTTAATCCTTTGAATGGAGAACGACAATATAAAATACGACGATCAAGACCACGCAAGTAACCACGTGATCCAATCATCTCCTCAATTTTTTGTTTTAGTTCTTTGAGTGCAGGCACACCATTCATGAATGAATTAATTGCAGTGCTTCCAAGCTGACGCAGAACTGCTTCATTTTTTTCATCCGGATTGATTATTGTGCCAGCCTTTAATGCACCAGCCCCATACAACATGCCATACAGTAATCGCTTACTGATGTCACGTGTTTCGACGCCAAACTGTTTTTGGTTATAGGTATGAATATCAATGTCTGGATTTACCACAAGAGAAGCGTATTCTCCGCCATCCCAGAGTGCCAGATACCCAGCGAGGCAACGTAACTCAAGTGCTTTAGCATCAATACCAATGAGGTCCCACCCGTCAGGAGCATGGAATAAATTACGACATTCCTTTCCATAAGGGGAGTAAGCTGCAGGGACCTGGCCCATATTTGGATTACGGTGTGCACAACGCCCAGTGATGCAACCGTTAGTAATAAGGTCACCGTGGATACAACCAGATTCATTATTGAAAAGTTTAGTCCAAGCATTGTTTCCATCTGTAATTTGGCCGAGACGTTTTTTAATCAACATGTATTCTGCCAAAGCTTTAGCTTCGACGTAAGGCAGTGCCTCTAATACTTCGTCATTAAGGATTGGATTTCCTTTTTCAGTTGTTTTCTCTGGTTTCCATCCATACTTTTTGGCAAGTCGCTCAGCAATCTGGTCACGAGATCCAGGATTGAATTCTTCAACATGGATCTTCTCGAAAGGAACTCCTTTGACATAACCACGTTTAGCGTTATTGACTTTAGGTGTGAACCAAGTGCTGTGTGTGATGGGGGGAAAGATTATCTTTAGTTCGTCTTCAAGCTTCTGTTGTTTTGCTCGTAGCACATCCACAAGATCAAAAGCTGCATCAATATCAAAAGGAATACCTGTTCGCACTTGTCTGTTAATTGCCAAAGCAAAGTCGTGCTCAAGTTTGAGCGCCGCTTGTGAGTAGCCTTCTTTGTAGATGTGTTCCCAAAGTTTCTTAGTGACCATAACGTCCTGGACGCAATTGTGCATAGGATAACCATCAAGAACAAACGTTGCTGAATCAGTTGTGAGTTTGACAATTACACCCTTACCAATGGAACGCACAGATACAACTTTATCTATTAAACAAGTTTCTTTTACTTCCATTCGACCCATTTGATCAAATCGAAATTTGTTAATTAAACGTTCTGGGCGGACTTTACCAAGAAATTCAATTTTTGAATATTGATTTCCTGTAAAACGCAAAGACAAACAATCCGAATTACTTTTTACAATCCTTTTAACACATTCTTTTTTATACTTGGTGTTTAAAATGCTTTCTAGTTTGTCCAACACAAGACCAGGTTTTTGAGCAACTGTAAAATCAACTCGATTTATAGAGAGGCAGCCTTCTCCATCAAACATTCCTGCCAACCAACCAGCTTCTTTGCTTGTGTCTTCTTCCCAAGGAATAAAAAATCTTGGAATTTTAGAAACATATTTATCATCGGTACGAAGGTTTTGTGTTTCAACCCAATCTCCCTGAAGCCAACCACCATTTTTACGTGCACGCGAAGTTAACCAGCGATGCTCTTTTGTTACCTGGAATTTTTTTCCAGATTGCAAAGTTACTTCAAACAACTCAGCTTCATCAAAAGTTTTTGCTAACACTGTAGTTGATTTGAATTTTCTGTTTGGTCCATACTCATCGAAACCAAGAATAGTATCGCCAACATTAATAGAACCGCATTCAATCCAGCGGAGATCATCACGCAAAACTTTGTGATGGGGCGCCATGCAATAGTCCAACATCTCCTGGGAATAGACGGAGAAGTCCTTGAAGTCGATCTTATGATCGGCCAAGCGCCATCCCCAGGCCTTAAGTGATGCGGATCCACATAGTTTCGATGGAACCTGCGGATATTGTTTGCAGTCCAGTTCATAGAGAGTTTCTTTGGGCCAGATCAATCGTGTGCAAATGAGAGTGTCGATAATGCATGATTTGGTGTTAAACGAATGTAGTTTTTGTAGGACTGGAAGATCATAGAAAATAATGTTGTGACCGATCAAAACATCAGCGGTTGCCAGATGAGCAATAGCGTCAGCAATGTGATCAGGCCCGTAAGTAAAAGTTTGTTGGCGTCCGATGTCATGAATGACCAGGCAATAAACAACTGTTACATCATCATAAAGATTGTCTGATTCAAGATCAAAAATAAGCCAGGTTTTATTTGCGGAAGCGGGCTTCATCTTGGATAGAGAGTTCTTGACTTGCGAGCTCGTCATTGTTGCTGTTGATCCACGCCAAGATTTGTTGTGCACCCGCCCGATATGGGTGGGAAAAAATCTTGTTTAAAGCTACGTCAGAGTCTAATGGAACAAGAAGGAATTGCCTGGTTTGATTACAGGCAGTAATGGCATATGGCACACCATTTTTCCAGGTGGCAATGACGTAGCTCACGATGAACGCAATCAGAACGTTTAGATAATATCTCACCTAAATAACAATGCAAATACCAAGGAATTATTTCCGATTTGATGTGCCGTATCCAACAAATCCACCTTCCTTCTTACGTTGAGCAATAGCTTTGGATGCGTCGCTACCAGCCCGCTGGCTGCCGTGGACCAGCAGTGCAAACGGTTTGTCACCCAAGCAGTGGCTGTCGTCATGATCAACTTCAAGACCGCGCATGGCCGCCTCTTCTTCTGTGTAAACCACATGGGCAATACGCTGAAACACCTTGGGGTGCTTAGGGATTAGATAATCGAGTGTGCCCCCGTGGGACGCAGTGAGAAAGAAATTGGGTGGAATAAGATCGGCCAGGTTGATCCACATTCCCAAGGACTTGGTGTAAGCGTAGAAAGTTTGGGCGGGACGCTCTGCTGCAACCATCAGCCATGCCTTCATGTAATTCTCTGTCCAGAAGTCACCCGACTCATGGACACGAACCAATTGCTTGGGTGGTGATACGGTCAATGACAAATCGATCAGATCACGCATAAGAGTGACTTGGTTGCCGTTGCCATGCATGGTTTCACGCAGCAGATCCCAGTTGTACCACCGCGCTTCCCGTACGTTGGGGCGTACCTCTGCCATGGCAGCAAAGCAACGGAAGTCATCCGCACTTGTGCCCGTGAGTTGAGGCAGATCGGTGATAGCCCCTGTGGTGCGGTCAGCAAATGTCTTACAGACACCAGCGTGTGGACATGCGTATCCCGCTGGCAGCGAAAAGATCAAACGATTCTTGAGCTTACCGTTACCGGTAGAAAACTTGAGGAGTTTCATGGTGTTGTGTGGTGTGGTATGCAAGCAGTTTAATGTCTTGCTCAGGACAATGATGGATATGTTACAGGGCGAACGACATCATATACAACAATTGTCATATACTTTCCGTATCAATAAATACATATTGACATGGAATTAACGTATCGCGGCTGCAAGTATGACAAAGAAAAGCAAGCCAAGAAGGACAGGGACTGGTGGAACTTAGCTCACCGCCCCTGGCTACGGCTGACATACCGTAACATTGGCTACCGTCCCCATCTGATTGGAGGCCAAGTCAAATGAACAAAGCACTGATTGTGTACTTGGTTAATCAGAAAAAGAAAGAGGCACGAAAGGATATTGAATCCAAACATGCCATCAAGGAACTAAAAAAACAATCGACCGTGACCTTCTGATTTCCACTCATCAACCTCTGGTTCAACCAGGGGTTTCTTTTTGGAAGACTGCTTGCCCGATAACAGGGAATTGCTCACAGAAAATTTGTTTAGCTTGTTGAGCAATTTGTTGATGTTCAAGTTGTGTTCCATTGTCAGTTCGCAGCTGAAGATAATGAATCCATGAACGAACTGTACCATTCATATATAAACGAGTCCGTGTTGAAAGTGGCAGAACACCACGCGCACATTCTTTGGCAACACCATTACTGATCATCTCACGATATAGGTGTTCAGCATCTTCATAAACTTGGCTTATACGTCTGTAGTAACTGGTGATTGTGTCAGAATCCAAATCATCAATACTGTTCTGACGATTCTTGTAATCTTGACGGCGCAAGTGTGGAATCACTGCATCACCTAGCTCCTTTGCATCTGCATAACGCTGACTAAATTCCTGGAAACTAAACGAACGATGCCTAAGAATTTGGGGTGAGATAGCACGTGTGGTTTCAATTTCCACAGTCATGTTTGCCATTTCAAACGGCGACCAGTGTCTATGTTTGATCAGATAATTTAACAAGTGTGGAGCAGTGCTCATATTATTTTGATTCTTTGGAGCAGAGACGCGTGCCATACGCACAATCATCTCCTCCGCCTCGGGGGTGACCCAAATCAAATTGACACTCATGACTATTCCCCAACAACAAAAGCATTGTTGGTCAGTTGCTGTAAAGATGCAACAGGACAAATGCGCATCTGTGCATGTTCACTGGGTGAGGCAAGATGATCCCACTGCACCACAATTAACTTGCTGCCAATGCCATTGATGTTTTGTTTTGTTTTGATTTCTAATACAGTGCCATAACGTTGGCTTCTGTGCTGTGCAATTCGTGCCTTGGTCTTTGCATTGTTGGTGAAAATACCGTGGGTTTTCGGGCGTTCTGCAACGCGATCACCCACGGCATAAGTGAATTGTGGTTTGGTTGACATTAGACGTGAGTCCAGGCTTTGTAATTAATGATGCGTGAAATGTACGAAGTACTCATTCCGTATTTTTGGGCAATAACCTTGAGGGTCATACCCCATGCATAGAGACGACGAATGTGTACAACATTCTTTTCAGTAAGCACAGCTGAACCATGATTACTGCCGCAAGCGATTTTACCAGAGCGCAAGGTACCTTTCGGTGGCCCAGGCCTGCGAGATTCATACTTTTCAACAGTGCGATATTTTGAATCACAATCAAGACAACGACAGTATCGTTTTGTATACCGCTTGAAATGATTAGTGCAAATAACGCGTGTGTTTTTACTGTGGCAATGAGGACATTTCATTGCACATTCACTGAGCAGGGTACTGTATCAATAGATTCAAACGCCTTGGGTGTACGGGCTTGAGCCTCCGCGTAGTCCAAAGCAGCACGACTGAGCTGAGGAAAATCCTCTTGTAGTTCTGTAAGAAGAACGCCAGCACGCAACTGCCCCACTACTACGGCTACAGGTATACGCGTGCCCTTAAACACGAGTTGTCCCGAGCAGATTGCAGGGTTGCTCTCTACTAAACTTTCAACGCACTTACCAAGTTGTAATGAATCAAGAAGATACAGCGTATTCTCTGTACCAATAATTTTGAATGCATCAATGATCAACTCTTCTTGGCGATCTTCAGCACGGTAATAATCCAAAAGGATTTCTTCTGCGCTTTCAACATCGTCAAGTGAACCAGTTAGTCTTTCAAGTACAGCACTCGACATAGCGTCAACGAGGTTAGCAACGACAGCGTCGATAACAACCGACCAGGTTTCTTCCGGTACTAAAGCAATAACTTGTTCAACCAAGTCAAGATCAATGGGATCATTTTGAGATTGACTGATCATAGAGAAAAGCCCCCGCTTACGCAGGGGCCCAGAGGTTCCGTGTGTAGCTTAGGCAGGTTTGGCCTCGGCGTCTACCACCGGTTCCATTGCACCCGATTCACGGAGCTTGTCGAGCATGGCGCACATGATTGTGGCATGCTGATGAGTCTGCTCCATGAAGTGCTTGGCGCGGTCGGCAGTGATGGTGTGTATAGAACCATTGGGTTCGGTGTAACGCCAGCTACCATCCGGCTGCGGATCGCCCTGGAGCGCAAGGCGCTCAGAGTTGTGTACATAGCGGAGCTCCAAGTTGTGGTAGTCCTTGAGACCATCTGGTGCAGTCCATGTTGCACCAAGGTTGTAACGATTGTCGTCGTCGGAGAAAGCATGGAATTCTGGGATAACTGATTTGAAAGCAGCAAGAATTTGCATGGTGTTGTGTGCAGGTGGATTGGTACCCGAGGTGAGATTCGAACTCACGCTGGAACGATTTTAAGTCGTTTGCCTCTTCCGCTGGGCTACTCGGGCGCACTTGGACTTACATCTACCTCGATTGAAGTAGAACGCCAAGTGTGATCGTAAGGCAACGGTTCAGTACCATAAGCCCACGTATCGTAGTCTTCTTCGTTACGTGGATCGTCTTCGATCAAAACGTAGTGTGGTGAGTTGTCATGAATGAATTCACCAATGTTTGCCATGGCCATAGCCAATAGCTGATCGTCAGTGTAATCGTTTGCCATGGTTTAAGACCCGCCCTGGCTTTAAGGCTAGGGCAGGCCAGCTTGATTTCAATTGTCAGGATTTTAGCGCAGGATCGCTAGAGTTCAAGGCTAAGGCAAAAGCTTCTGCGCATTGTTCTCTTTGGATGTCATCAAGGCGTTTGTTACCAACACCCGCAATCTGTTTGACTGTTAGATTTGTCATCTCATAGATAAATTGAATGGTGAACTGAGGTTTGCCATCAATCATACAAAGAACAATGAAGTGTTTCTTCTTCTTGCAATCATCAGCGTAATGTGATGCAGAGCCAACGCAATTGCGTACAGCCTGACCCCACATAGCTAGTTGATGTGTATTACAAGGCTGGAAGAATGACCAAGATTGCCCATCAAGATCAACCTTGATTGGTTCAGGGAATAAATCCTGTGGCAAACTTTCGTTTGGATTAGTTATCTTCCAGGATTCAGCCTGAACATAATCATGGAATTCTTCAATGCGCCAACGTTTGGGTGGCGTAAATGTTTCGTTATTGTCTTTGAAATTCTTGATGATGCGCTCAAGCATTGACAGTGTGTCATTCCAATGTTGGAACGAAAAGACGTGGATGCCATACTCAGAGATTGAAAAGAAATGATTATTGCGTTTTGCTTCTTCTGCTGCTTTGTCATGGAACTTGTTAAGCATCTGGAAGAATGATGCAACAGGCATATGCTCACGCAACCATTCCTTAGCAAAACTAATTTGAGGTAGGTTATCGCGGAATGCAGTACCCAAGAGTGCATCAAGATTGGATTGATAGAAATCAATTGGACAGTCAGGCCAGATCTCATTAACGTAATGAATCTTTTCAGCTAGTGCCAGAACACAGCTGAAATGTTTGGTGACATCCTTCTTCTTTGTTGTTGCTGGATCATTGAAAGCATTGATAGCAGCTGTGTACTTCTCTTGCATCCACCGCCGAAAGAACGGTGTATCAAGAATAGGTTTGACAGCCAGGAACTTACGGTATTCATTGAGTGCATAACCACCTCCTTGGCTAATAAGTTGGCGAATACGTCCTGTTTTTGCAAACATCTCATCGACAGTTGGCAGCCAATCACTATCAAATTCCAAGTGCATGTCTTTGGGAAAGTGCATGACTTGATAGATGTGTTTGGTGCAGATGCGCTCAAAGATAGAAGACGTATCTTCCCAACGAGGAATTGTTGCAAACAATCCTTCCTCGAAATGTTTTACAGCGCGGTGTAAATCAACGGACTTTTGATAATAAGCACAGACGTTTGGAGCATTCCAGTTACGTTGAGTGTCACCGTTAATAATGTCTTCTTTCGTAACCAACTCTGTACGTTTGTAAAACGTAGTACGTCCATATTGTTCCATTTCATATGTTTCACGATGGTTCCAAAACTTACTTGGCACTGTTTTAGCAGCGGTTGCTGTATCTTTGAAAGCAACAGCATAGCCATAGATATAGTCATTCTCTTGGCCCTTAGGCGGAAGCCATGCTGCGTACCAACACTGTTCGTAGTGGTAAAGGATAGCGTGAGTGATGCGTCGTGCTTGCGGAGTTGCCACGTCCACAAGCTTGCTAAATGTATAGAATCTTTCTGGTGCTGGATTGCCATTGATAATGTCGGACGCATCTTGTTGCAATGATGGACGCACAACATCAAACGGAATGAGATCGTTCATGTTGCCGTGCCTTGGCTTTCTTGGTGGCAGTCTTAGGTCGTGACTGACGTGCCAAGGCTTTGAGCTTGGGATCGTAGGCAAGCAGCTCAGTTTGCAGATGTTGGGGAAGTTGGAATTGCATGGTGTGTTGTGTGGTGTGGTGTGGTGTAGGCAGTTTAACGTCATGCCCAGGACGATGGATCAGTCTAGATCTGAGTCAGAGGTGTCGACGAGTTGCCAGTAAAGATCGAGCTGATCAAGATAGCTGCAGAAGCCATCTTCATCAAGAGGGATTTGTTCTCCCTCATCCAACTGGAAAGTTGCTGTGCAAAGAGCAGGAGCCCACTCTTCAGGTTCGAGATAAGTTGCCCGATAGAGCAGGCGCATCTCGTCAACCACTGCTGTAACTGTGACATTGGAATCTTCGATGATGGTGTCTTCAATTGCAAGGACGGTCATTGTTTGTTCTCCACAAGAGACTCAGCCATGGAACGTGCGACTGCAAACATTCCGTTTGGACCGTAACGTTCGATGACATCAGGGAATGCATTGAGCAAGCGATTCCGATTGATGGGATCGGCGTAGCGCATAGCCTGTGCAAGCGATGAGACAAACGCACCGCCTTGCATCATGTTGTCTGTGAGTTGATGGAACTCTTCATGTGTCATGGTGTGGAATGGTAAGTGAACAAGACCTGGGACTTACTCCAAAAGGATGCCCAG
>Ga0194127_10009442_pt1 | contig 10255 bp, 7 predicted proteins | sample TA2KigC100mmetaG_FD_148624 | JGI IMG/M metagenome (GOLD analysis project Ga0194127, IMG submission 148624) | Freshwater microbial communities from Lake Tanganyika, Tanzania - TA2015036 Kigoma Deep Cast 100m | ecosystem: Environmental > Aquatic > Freshwater > Lake | place: Tanzania: Lake... | reverse complement strand
GGGGCAAACGAACCTCAAGGCCCCTATCCGCGGGGTGTCAGCCTATGGCTAGACTTCGGCCCCCCGCCAGGGAAGAAGTTATCGCTGATTTGTATGGCCAGATGATGGCCAGACCAGTTTGGAACTGGCGGCAGTCTACCACACCAGGCAGTTGTTGTCAACACGACCATATCAAGACGCTTGCAGCCTTTCCTCGTGCAGAGTCATTTCCGTTGCATCAGGGATTTTCCAAGTCGGGGCTGTTGGGAGATAATGGCGGTAGGGGGCTATCATGCACGAACTTGCCAAGTCCGATTTGGAGCGGGTTGCTCCGCTTTGCGCATCCCTGAGCGAGCACCTGGCGGTGTGCGCTGCCCGCGAGGGCAGCGTGCCCGCCCGGGTCTTTGTTGATGACGCCCATGCGCCTCAGGCGGCCTTGATCAACATCCGGCGCCAGCGTTTCTACCTGGCTGGCCGGCCGGCCGCTGCCTTTGCCCGGTCGCTAGGACGCCTCTTCACAGAGGTGATCTATCCCGAAGCGCGCACGGCCGGGGATGCGATGTTGATGCTCTACCATCCCGGCGCCGGGTGGGAGGAGCAGAGCGGCGCCATCCTGCCGGACAAGGCGCCCATCGCCGCCGCTCGCCACTACTATCGCTTCCGGCAGCCCCGGTACGACTGGCGCAACCTGCTGCCGGCCGGCTTCACGTTGCGCGAGGTCAACGCCGCGTTCCTGGCGGCGCCGCGCGCCAATCGGGACGCGCTCCTCGATGAGCTTTGCTCGGAGCAGCCGTCGGCAGAGGACTTCCTGGCGCGCAGCTTTGGCCTCTGTCCGGTGACTGCCGATGAGGGCGCAGCTTCCGGCGAGATTGCCGGCTGGTGTCTGTCCGAATACAACACCGGCGACTGCTGCGAGGTGCGGATCGCCACATTGGCGCCGCATCAGCGCCTCGGCCTGGCGACGGCCACCGGCTTGGCCTTCAGCGAGCTTGCGCGCGCCAGGGGCATCCGGCAGATCGGCTGGCACTGCTTCGCGGCCAACCGGCCGTCGGTCGCGACCGCACTCAAGATCGGCTTCGAGCTGGCTGCGGAGTGCCAGGCTTACATGGCCTGGTATGACGAAGCCGAAAACATGGCCGCAACGGCAACAGCCGTCTCTGGCGCGGCGAGTACGCGGCGGCAACCGCCTGGTTCGACGCTGCGTTCGCCCACGGCGCGGATCAGGCGTGGGCCTACTGGGGCGCCGCGTGCGCTGCCGCCATGCAGGGGGAACGCGCTGCCGCGTTCCGCCATCTTCGCCAGGCGATGGCGCGCGGTTTCGCCGACCTGGCGCGGATTCGCAAGGCGGAGTATCTGGCGAGCCTGCGCGACACGCCGGAATGGGCTGCGTTGGTCGGCCCGTCATGAAAGCAGCAAGCCCCGACCGGTTTCCGAGAACCGGCGTGGTGTGGAGGAGTCACATATGCCCGGCATGATCGTCGCCCCAGAGCCGCTCGCGGTCGAAGCGGGCGCGCGGGTCTTGATGCGTGGCGGCAACGCGATCGACGCGGCCGTGACGTGTGCGTTCGTCGAGGGGGTCGTCAACCCGATGAACTGCGGCATCGGCGGCTATGTGCTCGCCACGCTGCACCTGGCTGATGCCGCGGCCCCTGGGCTTGCCGAAGGGCCAGTCCGCGGTTCGACCGGCTCACCGCCCGTGGTCGGCGGCGCTGTTGCCCTCGACGCGCCCGCACTGGCCGGCTCGCTGACGACGCCGGGCATGTGGGAAGCCGCGTCCCTCGGCCCGAATCCCGAAGGGTGGGGCTTCCTCGTGCGCGACCGCCGCAACTACATGGGCTATAGCTCGATCTGCACGCCGGGCGCGGTGGCTGGGCTGGCGATGCTGTTGTCGCGCTACGGTACGATCTCCTGGGCGGATGCCATTGCGCCGGCCGCGCGGATCGCGCGCGACGGCTTCATGGTCGGGCAGACGCTGGCTGCGTCGTGGCGCTATCGGGCGCGTGATCTCCGGCTGTGCAACACGCTGGACTGCCTGGCGGCCAACCCCGAAGCGCGGCGCATCTATCTGCGGGAGGGCCGCGAGCTGCTCGAACCCGCCGATCTGCTCCGCAATCCCGATCTCGCCGACACCCTGGAACGCCTGGCCGCGCGCGGGCCAGACGACTTGTACGCCGGGGAGTTGGCCGCGGAGATCAGCCGCGACCTGGCGGCTAATGGCAGCTTCGTCACCGCGGGAGACCTGGCCGCCTACGCGGTGCGCGACATCATGCCGCTGGCCGGAACGTATCGCGGCTGGGAGATCCGCACCGCGCCGCCGCCCCACGGCGGGCCGACGCTGCTCGCGGCGTTGAGCATCCTCGAAGGGCTGGATGTGGCCGGCAGGGGCCACAACTCCGCGGAATATATCTATCAGGTGGCGATGGCGCTCAAGGCGGCCTTCGCCGACCGCAACCCCTATCTGGGCGACATGACGTTCGTGGACGTACCCCTCGACTGGATGATCTCCAAAGACCGCGCGGCCGAGTGGCGGGAGCACATCGCCGCGGGCCGGCCGATCATGGTGGACTACGCGCCGCCGGAATCACCCGACACGACGCACGTCAGCGTGGTGGATCGCTGGGGCAACTGCGTCGCCTTGACCCATTCGCTCGGCTCCGGGTCGGGCGTCATCACGCCGGGGCTGGGCTTCATCTATAACAACTCGATGTGCAACTTCAACCCACTGCCCGGCACGGCCAACTCGATCGCGCCGCGTAAGAGCCGCACGACCGGCATGGCCCCCACGGTCATCTATCGCGATGGCAAGCCGGCCCTGGTGATCGGCGCGTCGGGCGGCACGAAGATCATCACCTCCGTGCTGCAAGTCATCCTCAACATCCTCGACTTCGGCATGAGTCCCACCGAAGCCGTGCTCGCGCCGCGCTTCGACTGCCAGGGCGATCTGATCACCTGCCAGCCGCGCATCCCCGGCTATGTGCGCGACGAAGTGGCCCGACGCCACCCGGTCGCGGCCAGTCCTGCGAGCCACGGCGGCATGGGACTGGTGCACGTGATCGCGCTCGATGGCGCCAGCGGCGAGCTGACCGGCGGCGCGGATACGGGCGCGGGGGGCATGGCGCTGCGCGTTTGACCGATGAACGAGAGGAAGGCGTCGAAGTAGCGCGCCAATACCTGTCTGGGATTGTGTTTGAATCCGCTCCAGTGATACTCGACCCAGGCGCGTGTCGAGGTGACGTCAATGTGGCTGGAGGCGGTTGACCTCGGCTTGTTCCGCGGCCGTCAGGGCGCGATCAATCGTCTGCCATTCGTAGTGACCGGCGCCGCCCGCTCGAGCAGATCGAGGTCGCGCAGTGTGTTCAAGTAGTAGCCCAACGAGGTGCCCTTCACGCCAACTGCCTGGCTGATCTCCTCCTGGCGCACGCGGCCGGCGGCGATGGCTGCGAGGACTGCGAAGTAGACCCGCGGCTCGCGCAGTTCCTGCGTGCTTTCGGGGTCGTTGTGGAACAGCTCGCCGTACCGCCGCGCGAGTTCCGCCAGGGTGCTGGCCTCGGTGCCCAGGTCGGCCACGTAGAAGAAGTGGCGCTTGCCCTCGCAGAAGCGGCGCAGCAGCTCGGTCTTGCCCACGCGGCGCCGGCCGTAGAGCACGACCAGCTCGCCGACTTCAAGCGTTGATGGCTCTTCTTCCGCCGCGACGCGTTCCTGCCCGATGCCCGCGGCCGGTCGTTCGTGCAGCAGGTGCGCGAAGGCTCGGCCACCTATGCCAGGCGCGTCAGCGACAAGCTGAAGGAGCTGGTCTTCGACGAGGTGATGCCGGAGATCGCTAACGGCTTTGTGGCCCACCGCCGCGCGCAGTTGGGCATCGGTGAGGAGACCGACGCCAGCCTGCGCGAGATCTACGCCGCGGGGCTGAGCCTGCTCTACAAGCTGCTCTTCGTACTCAATGCTGAAGCACGCGACCTGCTGCTGATGCGCAACCCCGGCTATCGCGAGCAAAGCCTGACCAGCCTGGCGGCGTGGGCGGCCGAACGGCTTGATCGCTCCCTACCGCTCAGCGAGGCCGCCTGCGCCACGCCCCGCTACGACGCGCTGCTGGCCCTCTTCCGACGCATTGACCGCGGGGATCTCAGCCTGGGCATCCCGCGCTACGACGGCGGGCTCTTCAGCGCCGACACGCTCGAAAACCGCTTCCTGGAGCGCCACAAGCTGAGCGATCGCGCAGTGGCAGAGATGCCATCTCTTCGAAGAGATGGCATCTCTGCCGTTGGCGCACCTGGGCCATGGCCGGTTCCTGGGAGTCGCGGATGGCGGTGCGGCGCTCGGTTTCCAATTCCAGGATTTGACGCTGCACGAACTGCCAGCACGCGAACTCGCGGCGCAGGCGGGCGGCCAAGCCGTCCGGCAAAGATGCACCGTCCCAGAGACGCAGTTCCGGCAGGTGCGTCAGGAAGTCGGCCGCCACCTCGAGGCGAATGCCCTGGCCGACCAGCAGCGCTTTGATGCGGTTGACGTAGCGGGTGCGCTCGCCTTTCAGAGCCAGCAGTTGGCGGTGGAGTTGGCGCTGCGCTTCGGCGGCAAGGCTGGGCACTTGGACGACGCTCCAGACCCGCGTAGCGCCGCCATGGTAGCGCAGCAGCATGGACAGCAGCTTTTCGACGTCCAGGCGGTCGGTCTTGGCGTGCTTGCCGCGGCGGCTGACCTCGATGCTGGCCGAGTCCACGACCAGGCTTCGTCGTGAGCTCAGCCGAACGGTTGGTCACGTGCTCGTGTTCCAGGAAGCGGTGCAGCCAAAAACCGTCGCGGCCCGCTTCGTAGCAGCTCAGCACCGGTGCATCGGTGGGTAAGCCAAAGCGCTGTTTGGCCAGCGCGATCTCCTGCTTGAGCGCCGTCGTGTCACCGGCCGTGATCTTGCGCTGCCGTGGGGATTGGCCCAGGCCGACCGTGAAGCCCAGCTTCCAGTCCTGGTTGCTCAACTCGAAGGCCAGGTACAGGGTGGGTTGGGTGTTTTCGTCTTTGGTGTAACGCGTCTGTTTCATGGTATACTCCTTTCTGCGGGGCAGCTTACCATCAATGCCGCGCCCGGCCAAGCCCCATAGTATCTGACGGCTGCGCCGGTACGGTCAGGGGTCGCGAGAGTACGTGAGCCGCAGGCGCAGGTGAACCTGACCGTTGTGCGCCAAGAAGCTTGGCGTTTCTGACAGGGTGCGAGTCCCTGTGGGGCAAGGGCTAACCACCCACCCCTATCGAGTGTTGCAACACGGACGGAGGAACGTAGACCGGTTGGAGGAGTGACCGCCGCAGGGAAAACCTCGGCGTCGGGAGGCGAGCGCGCAGCGCCCCGACGAGCCTGGCAACAGGGACACAAAGCCGCTGCGCCGTGACCGAACCACCGTGTTGAAGCGTACACCCTGGCCTGGCCGCCAGGGCAGGCAGAGTAGCCACCAGGCCGCAGGGGTGATCGCACACCCCGAAGTTTGATACAGCCTCGTTAAGACAATAAAGCAGACGGCGATGCGTTAACGGCCGCAGAAGCCTACACAGAGCGCACGCTTTGGTGAGTGCGCCGAGGGTCTGCCGGGGTCTCCAAAGAGCGCGGCATGGGGCAGAGAAACGTCACAGAACTTGGGAGGCCCCAACCTTTCCTGGGAAGACCAGGCAGGCGGACGCGAAGCACAAGTAGGGAAGCCGCACAGGGTTGGGGAGTCAGATCAGCTCATAGTACTCTGAGCCGGGCGAACCGGGCACATGGGGAAGGGGCTGCCAGAAAGACGGAGCTTGCAAAGGAAACGCTGTCTGGACATGCCGGATCAGAGCACAGTGCCCACCTCCCTGCAAGGATTAGCGAACAAGGCTGCCAACCAGCCGAACTACCGGTTTCGCAACCTCTACGGGCTGTTGAACGAGGACCTGCTGCTAGACTCCTGGACGCTGGTGCGCCAAGACGCCGCCCTCGGCGTGGATCGCGTCAGTGCGCAGGACTACGAGCAGGACTTGGCCGCCAACGTCCAAGACCTCGTGACGCGGCTCAAGGAGAAGCGTTACCATGCCAAACTCGTCAGACGGAGCTACATCCCGAAAGCCGATGGCAAGCTACGGCCATTAGGGATCCTGGCCACGGAAGACAAGCTGCTGCAACCCTAAAGGGGGCCTGCGGCTCCTGGCCGTCAAACGTGTTCTGGAGGCCATCTATGAGCCGGACTTCTTGCGCTGCTCCTACGGCTACCGCCCGCAGGTCGGGGCGTTGGACACCGACGGCAAAGTGCTGCATCCCACCACGGGTACACCGCAAGGGGGCATCACACCTGCACTTGCGCCGGAGCGCAGCGCAGGTGCAAGTGTCTCGCCGATCCTGGCGAACATCTACCTGCACTATGCGCTCGATCTCTGGTTTCACAAAGTGGTTGTGCCCCGCGGTCGCGGCGAAGCCTGCTTGACACCTGCACTTGCGCCGGAGCGCAGCGCAGGTGCAAGTGTTCGCTACGCCGATGACTTCGTCTGCGCCTGCGAGTACGAGGCTGAGGCGCAGCGGTTCTACGGGGCGCTGGGAGAGCGTCTCGCCAAGTTCGGCCTGACGCTGGCGGCCGCCAAGACCCGGATCATTCCGTTCAGTCGCGGCGCGCGCCAGGGCCAGACCAGCTTCGACTTCCTGGGCTTCGAGTTCCGTTGGGGCCATGACCGGGCGGGCAAACCGCAAGTCAAACGCCGCACGGCGCGCAAGAAGCTCAGAAGCGCCCTTCTGAACTTCAAAGTCTGGTGCAAAGAGAATCACCATCGCCGCCTCAAAGACCTGTTCGCACGGCTGAACGCCAAGCTCCGGGGCTACTATCAGTACTATGGCATCCTGGGCAACGCCGACAGCCTGCACCAGTTCTTCTATGGCGCGATGCAGCATCTCTTCCGCTGGCTCAACCAGCGCAGTCAACGCACCAGCTCCACCTGGACGGGGTTCCAGGAACTCATCCAGCAGTTCGGCATCGTGAAACCGAAGATCGTGGCATATCCCAAAACGCGAGCGGCGCGTTCGGCGGCCTAAGCCGCGGCGAGAAGCGAGTCTTTCTGAAGAGCCCGGTGCGGGAAATCCGCACGCCGGGATCTGTGCGGGGGCAGCCGGGCAACTGGCTGTCCTACCGCGATAGGCGCGGAGGGAGAGTTATTCGATTGTGAAAGATTATGATCCCATAATGAGTTTCGGTGAGGATGTCGCCGTGATGTGTCGCGATCTCCAGCGCGGCGACGAGATCGCAGCCGTCGAGTTTCTGGCACAGCTTGCTGAGCATGGCCCCGCCTTGGAACTCGCCATTGGCACCGGTCGCATTGCTTTGCCACTCGCTGCTCGCGGTATTCGCGTGGACGGGATTGACCTTTCACCCGCGATGGTTGACCAGTTGCGAGCCAAGCCGGGCGGTGACAAACTCTCTGTGGTCATTGGCGACTTTGCTGATGTACCGGTGTCCGGCACCTACCACTTGATCTATGTGGTGTGGAATACGCTGTTTAACCTTCTCACTCAGGAAGAGCAAGTCAAATGTTTTATGAATGTCGCCCATCATCTCACCGAGGATGGCTCTTTCGTCATCGAGACCTTCGTGCCAGCCTTTCTTTACCGACTGCGCAATGACCAATATGTAGAAGCGGAAGCGATTGAAGTCAATGTGGTTCGGCTCGATGTGCTTCGACATGATGCCGGAAGGCAGATGATTGAGGAGAGTCATGTGTCACTCTCACCTGCCGGAATCCATCTGAATCCGGTGGTTCAGCGTTATGCTTGGCCCAGTGAACTCGACTTGATGGCAAGACTCGCCGGGTTGCGGCTAAAGAATCGTTGGGGAGGCTGGAGTCAAGAGCCATTCGGCTCCAGTAGCAGTATGCACGTATCTGTTTATGGACGCTGAGCAGGTGGTCGCGCCGAACTCGTTGTAGGCGACATCCTTGCCCGAGTCGAGCAGGCCCTGTACATCGAAGAGCAGCCGTTTGGCCGAGCCGAAGTTGTCGCGATAGCCGGCCGCCTGCGTGGTCGCCATCATGCCCAGGTAGCCGAAGAAGTTTTCGAAGTCCTTGGCCGTGATCGGCGATCCATCCGAGTACTTCGCGTTCTTGCGCAGCTTGAACGTGTAGGTCTTGCCGTCCGCGCTGATCTCCCACGATTCCGCCACGCTCTTTTCCTTGACCACGTTGGCGGCGGTGTCGCCGAAGACCAGGGGCGCCCACAGCAGCGAATGGAAGCCCCAGGTGCCGCGCCGCGCCGGGTCGAGCTCGGCTGCGTCGAAGGGGTTGCCCATGAAGGTAGGGTAGACGATCAGCTCCTGTTTCTCGGCTTTGTCGCCGCCCGCGGCGGCAGGCGCTGCAGTAGGAGCAGCGGCCGCGGGCGCCTTGGTTGGTTCGGGTGCCTTTGCGGGAGCGGCCGTGGCAGCCGGAGCGGCTGCGGCGGGTGCCTGTGTGGCTTTTGCGGGAGCAGGTGCAGGCGCAGGCGTAGGCTCCGGTTGGGCACAAGCAACCAGCAGTGTGCTGGTGGCCGCGCCGGCGGCCAGGCCCGGGAACTCACGGCGGGTCAAAGATCTCTTGCGGGTCATCTGTCTGCCTCCTTGTCAAATCATCAAGAGCATGACGGAACGGTCTTCTCGTGGATGTGGAGGAACAGGGCACAGCCGAATCGATGATACTCGAACACGCCGATGCTGGATGCGTTGATCCAGCAAAGCGTCTGCCTGACCCAGCACTACACGGGTTCGCCGGTCTGCAACCCGTCGCGCGCGGCGCTGCTGACGGGCCGCTACTCGCACCGCACCGGCTCGCTCGACACCCTCGAGTGGTGGGGGCTGGAGCGGCTGGCGCTGCGCGAGGAGTGGCTGCTGCCGCTGGGCGGGTTGGCGGTACCGGGGGATTTGGACCACGAAGCCGCGAAGGAGGATAAAGAACGCGAAGCGCGAAGTGATGTGCACGAACCTTCGCGGCCTTCGCGCTTCGTGAGCTTCGCGCCGCTTCGTGACTTCGTGTTCCAACCCGCCGCCCTCGACCACTACGCCGCCACCGCGCTCTTCCTGGCCTGTGTGCGCCGGCTGCGGCCCGACTTCGCCCCCACGGCCGACGACGCCCGCCACATCGCCCGCATCTGCCGGCTGCTGGAGGGGATGCCGCTGGGCATCGAACTGGCCGCGCCCTGGGCCGGCAAGCTGCCGCTGGGAGAGATCGCGGACGAACTGGCCGCGGGGCTGGGTCTGCTGGCGACGACGCTGCGCGATGTGCCCCCGCGCCACCGGAGCATGCGCGCGGCGTTCGACCGTTCGTGGGCTTTGCTGAGCGTGCCGGAGCGCGACATCCTGCGACAGTTGTCGGTGTTCCGCGGCGGCTTCACGCGGGAGGCGGCGGAAGCTGTGGCCGGCGCGACGATGGCCGATCTCTCGAACTTGACCGATCGCTCCCGGCTGCGGGTCGAGCCGTCCGGCCGCTACGCGGTGCACGAGCTGATCCGCCAGTACTGCGGCGAGCGGCTGGGGGCCGAGCATGAGGCGGAAGCTGGCGAGACGGCGGAGCAGGTGCACGACCGGCACGCTGCCCACTATGCTGGATTCCTGCGAGTCCTGGAACCGCAGATCAACTGGCGGGCGAGCATCAATTCGGAGGTCGGCCCCGAAACGGGCAACCTGGACGCGGCCTGGCGATGGGTGATCGAACAGGGGCGCTACGAGCTGGTCCAGGCCATGGTCATGGGTCTCTATCACATCGCGGTGGCGGAAGGGCGCTATCAAACCACGCTGCGGCTCTTCGACGCGGCGGTGCAACGGCTGCGGGCGCAGCGCGGCCGGGGCGAGGGTGGGGCAGGGGATGCGCCAACAGACTTGCTGCTGGCGTTGCTCCTGTTCTGCCAGGGTCACATGTGCATTGACCTGGGGCTGCTGCGACGGGCGGAGGCGTGTACCGAGGAGAGCCTGGCCGTACTCGACGGGATCGCGCCCGGTCGGCTACGAGAGGAGCAGACGCTGTATACCAAAGGGCTTGTGGCGTTGCTGCGGTCCTGGCAGGGGGAGTTCGCGGAGGCTCTGCGGCTGCGTGGCGAGCTGCTCTCCTGGCTGCGGACGACCGAGGTGAGCGTGTGGCCGCACGTGCCCCAAGTGGGCACGTTGTTCGTACAGGCTAACGAGTGCGCATCCCTGGGTTTCTTGACGTGGCACTTGGGGCAGTATGATGTGGCGCAGGGCTGGTTGCGCGAGAGCCTGGCGATCCGCGAGCAGCTTGGCGAGGAGCGGTGGAGAGCGTACGGGCTGCGAACGTTGGCCGGCGT
>Ga0194127_10009441_pt1 | contig 10256 bp, 10 predicted proteins | sample TA2KigC100mmetaG_FD_148624 | JGI IMG/M metagenome (GOLD analysis project Ga0194127, IMG submission 148624) | Freshwater microbial communities from Lake Tanganyika, Tanzania - TA2015036 Kigoma Deep Cast 100m | ecosystem: Environmental > Aquatic > Freshwater > Lake | place: Tanzania: Lake... | reverse complement strand
CCCCGGCGGCCAAGGTGCTGGAGCGATTGCGCGCCGGGCAGGATGTCCTGTTCCTGGCCGAGGGTGACGTGTCCACCTATTCGACCTTCATCCACCTTGCCCGGACGGTCGCCGCGCTGGCGCCGGATATCGCCATCCAGGCCGTGGCCGGAGTGCCCTCGTTCAATGCCGCCGCCGCCCGGCTTGGCTTGCCGCTCGCGGACAGCGACGAAACCGCCCCGATCATTCCGGCTGGTTACGGCATCGCCATGATCGACCGCCTGCTGGACGATTTCGACACCCTGATCCTGCTCAAGGTAAAGCCGCTGCTGGATGAACTCATCGACTGGCTGGAGCGGCGCGAACTGCTGACCACTGCCGCCTTCGTCGAAAAAGCCGGCGCCCCGGAGGAGCGCGTCGAGCATGACCTGCCCCGCTTGCGTGGCCAAAAGGTCAACTACCTGTCGCTGCTGCTCGTGAAGAACCCCGGCCGCGCGCGCGGCGAACTGCAACGCGGCTGCCGCAAGAAAGAGGAACCCACATGACGAGTCCCCGTATCGCCCTGGTGGGCATCACCAAGCACGGCGTCGCCCGGATGCTGAAACTGGCGGCGAAACTGCCGGAAGCCACCGTCGTCGTGACGGAGAAATTCGCCGATCCGCCGCCCCTGGCCAACTCGGTGAAGGTGTTGGCAGGCGCCCTGAGCGCTCATATCGGCGCGCTGTTCGCGGACTTTGACCAGATCGTCTTTTTCGTCTCGCTGGGTGCGGTGGTGCGGCTGATCGCGCCGCACCTGAAGTCCAAGGACGAGGATCCCGGCGTGCTGGTGGTGGATGACGCCGCGCGGTTCGTCATCCCGGTGCTGTCCGGCCACGTCGGTGGGGCCAATGCCTATGCCGAGTATCTGGCGGCGCTGCTGGACGCCACGCCGGTGCTGACCACGGCCTCCGATGTGGGCAAGACCCTGCCGGTCGATATCCTCGGGCGCGAACTGGGTTGGCGGGTGGAAGCGCCCAAGCTCAACGTCACCCGCGTCTCCGCCCATGTGGTGAACGAGGAACCCATCGCCTTCGTGCAGGAGGCCGGCTCGCGCGCCTGGTGGACCCGCCCGACGCCGTTGCCCGCCAACATCCATTGCTTTGAGCGCTTCGAGGACGTCGACCTGGAGCGCCATCGCGCCGTGCTCTGGGTGACGCGGCGTGACATTCCGGTCGAACTCTGGGAGCGGCTGCATGAGCGGCTGGTGGTCTACCGTCCGCCCGAGGCGACATGACGCGCGTGATCCTGGGTCTGGGCTGCGATCGCGGCACGGCGCTGGAGACCCTGGCGATCGCCGTCGACCAGGCCCTGGCGCGGGCTGGCCTGACGCTCGAAGCCGTTGCCGGTTTGGCCACCATCGACAAAAAACACGACGAGGTCGCGATCCTCGCGCTGGCCGAGCGCCGGGCATGGCCGTTGCGCTTCTACCCGGCCGAGGCGCTGGCGGCCGTGCCGGTGCCCAACCCCTCCGAGGTCGTGCGGCATTACATGGGTACGCCGGCGGTGGCCGAGGCAGCGGCCTTGCTCGCGGCTGGCGGCACGCTGGCCGAGCTGCTGCTGGAAAAACACAAGTACCGGGGCGCGGACGGCAAGCACGCCACGGTGTCCATCGTTCGAATCCCGGATAGCGACCCGTTACCGTGTCTGGCCAGCCGGCTGGAAGCCGGCTCCACGGTGGCGGCACTCCTGGATCAGACCCATCACCCTTGATTCGACCATGACTGAAGGCAAGATTCTGCTGGTCGGCTTCGGCCCCGGCGCGTCCGAACACATGACCTACCGCGCCCGCGCGGCCATCGCGGAAGCCGACGTGGTGATCGGCTATTCCACCTACATCAAGCTGGTGCGGGACCTGCTCGACGGCAAGGCGGTGGTCCGCAAGGGCATGACCGAGGAGATCGACCGCTGCGTCGAAGCCTACGAACAGGCGCGGCGGGGCAAGACCGTGGCGCTGATCTCCTCCGGCGACATCGGCGTCTACGGCATGGCGGGGCCGACCTATGAGGTGCTGCTGCACGCGGGCTGGACCCCGGCCAGCGGCATCACGGTCGAGGTCATTCCCGGCGCCATCGCCCTGAATGCCTGCGCCGCGCTGGTGGGCGCACCGCTGACACATGACTTCTGTTCCATCTCCCTGTCCGATCTGCTCACGCCTTGGCCGGTCATCCTGCGGCGGCTGGAAGCGGCGGCGCGCGGCGATTTCGTCGTGGCGCTCTACAACCCCAAGAGCGGCCGGCGCACCGGGCAGATTGTCGAGGCCCAGCGTATCCTGTTGAGGCATCGTCGGCCGGACACCCCGGTCGCCATCGTCAAGTCTGCCTTTCGCCGCCGCCAGGCCATCCAGATGACTACCCTGGAGGCCATGGCCGAGTGCGAGATCGGCATGCTCTGCACCGTGCTGGTCGGCAACCGCGCCACCTTCCAGCGCGAGGGGCTGATGATCACCCCGCGCGGCTATGCCAACAAATACGACGGGCTGACCGGCGCGGAGAAGGACGGCGAACAGGCGGGCCGTTCGCTGAGCATGGGATTGACCGGCTGGCATGGCTGCGTGCGGCGCTGGCTGCGGGAACACCCGGAGGCCCAGCTTCGCGAGGCGGCCCGGCATTTCGATGCGCCGCTGGGCGGGATCCTGAGCGCTGTCAGCGCGGAAGGGGAGGGCGAGGCCGCCGGGGACCACGCCGCCTGGTGGGTTCCGCGCGAGTCGCTGGACAGCCTGCTGGACGGCATCCGGGGCTGGGGCCGTCTGCGCGCCGTGGTGCGGAGCGAGGGCGGCACTGTGGCGGAGTTGCTGCTCGATGGCGCCGAACTCACCCGGCGCGGCGACTGGCTGAACCTGGTAAATCCGCATTGTCATTTGCATGCCGATTCGTCGCAGGTGGCCAGTCTCTGGCTGCATGAACGGCGGCCCGGGTCCTTTGGGGCCTGGTTTCTGGACGGGGCGGGCAACCTGGCCTTTTCCCTGGGGCTGGTCATGGCGGGGGATACCCATGACGCCGCCGCGCTGGCCGCCTTCCGCGAGACTCGCGAGCGGCTGGGACGGCGCCGTGTTGCGCCAGCGGTCGACAACGATGAGGAGAACGAGAACGATGAGTGACAGCGACATTCCGATCCGGCCCAAAATGGGCGACTATCGCCGACACCTGCTGGTCTGCACCGGTCCGCGTTGCACCCCGAATGGCGAGTCCCAGGCGCTGTTCGAGACCCTGGGCGCGAAATTCAAGGCGGCCGGCATCGACCAGGGTGAGTTGCGCGTCAAGCGCACCCGCGTGTCCTGCTTCGCCACCTGCAAGTCCGGCCCGCTGCTCTGCGTCCAGCCGGACGGCATCTGGTACTACGACGTCACCGAGGCCAACCTGGACCGCATCATCCGCGAACACCTGGTAGGCGGCCGGCCGGTCGATGAACTGATCTATCACCGCGGGCCGGCGTGTGCGGTAGTTTGAGCGGATGATCGCCTCCCGCATGGGCTTGTCATGGCCGGGCACCGCTTTATAGCTTAAACACCGTGGGACGATAGCACAGCGCAATCGCCAGAATCAGGCGTCTGGTTCGAGTGGATGGGCTAACGCCTATCCAAGCTACAAGGCGGGTCAATCTCATATTTGTCGAGCAGCCGGGTAACGCGGCATTCGAAGCGATCAATGCTCCCCAGTGGCGGCCGGAAACGCCATGCTGACCGGGTAGAACAGCAGCAAGGGCTCATCCGGCAGGTTGACGAAGCCGAATCGCCGGTACCAGGCGGCTGCCCGTTCATCCTTGGCATCGACAAACAGGCCGATGCCTCCTGCCTCCACATGAATCCGCCGCGCCCGCACCATCGCGTCAACCAGCAGCCATTGCCCCAAGCCCTGGTTCTGGAATTCGACATCAACCGCCAACCGCCCCAGCCGAACACCGGGGATGCGGCGCGGGAATCGGCTCCGCCCATGCGCGGGCAGGTGGGCGCCTTCCAGTTCCGCCAGGCTCTCAAGAAACAGCTTTTTTATCGATGTAAATCATGGGCTTAGCCGCCATGAAAAATCGTTCAAACAGCTCAAAACAGCGCCTGTTTCTTGGTAACGCCTTGCCCCGTGCGCGGGGCTTATATCGCTCAGGGCGTAGTAACCGCGGATTCGCGTCGGTTGCTCCTCGCGGGTGGCCACAAAGGTTTTGGACAGTCCCTTGTCCCCATGCTGGCGGGCGAACCGCCGTAGCCAGTCGTTCAAGTCCGGTTGGCCGCAATCGAAACCCTGGCGGTCATGGCTGCTCGTCAAAGCTTGCAACCGCATCGCCGCTCCGGGTTTGCTGATAACGCCGCAATGCCGACCGCAGGGCCGAATTGGGGGCTGGCGGGTTTTCCATCAGGTCCAGCAGGCACTCCCAGTCTCGGGCGGACAGGCGAAGGACCTGTTCGCGCTCGATGACGGCCTGGGCCTCCTTCAACGCCGCCCGCACCAGAAACTGATTCACCGTCGAGCCTGTCAACTCGGCGGCCCGGCACAGGGTTTCGTAAACCTCGCGCGGTACACGGGCGCCGATGCGATCTTGTTTGGGGGGCATGGCATTCATGGAGTCTCCCATAGCGGCAAAGCAGTCAGTCTACACCTGTCGCCAAAATGGCGACAAGTACGAGGGGAGATCGGCTCTGCGCGAAGCGACGGCGGGAGTCTGGGCGCGGCGCGCCGTGGCGGCAATCTCACGTGGCGCGTAGGAAGGAGGGGGGCGGCTGAACCACCGCGGGTGATGGTGCGCGTGGGCGTGGGAGGGGCCTCCTCGGTGGAACTCCGCGCGCCTGACGCCGACCTACGAGGAATGGCGTGGCTCGCGTCAGGTCCGGGCGGTAATGCGGCTTTGGCTCTGGCGAGTCTGTGTCAAGGGGAGTAGATTAACGGCCGACGCCTGTTCCACGTGTCCGGTGAGTGGCGGGTGGGTTGGGCGTCGCCACATTTTCTGAAAACCAATAGGTAACGTCATGAACACCGTAATGAAAGTCTTGCCCCTGCTGGCGGCCAGTCTGGGGCTGTTCCATACGGCGGCCGTCCCGGCGGCGCCCGTGGCCATCAATGATTATCTGGGCAACTGGACGTCGAAAGCCGCGCCCTATCCCTATGCTGCCGGCAACGTGGTGACTTATTCCAGCAAGACCTGGCTATCCCTGGTCGATGGCAATTACGCCAAGCCGGGTGGTGTCGGCGCGGCCACCAAGTGGCGCTTGCTGGGCGACGCCAAGACCTTCATCTACAAGGTGGGCGACAAGGGACCCGGCGGTGGCTGGATTTTCTACGTGGACCGGGAGGACGAGTATCCCGGCTTCACCTACCTGGAGGCCGCGCCGGAGGATGCGGGTGATGCTATTTGGTGCGACAAGGACGTCTCGATCCCCGGAGCTAACGGCGAGGCGGCCTATGCCCTGGGGCGCGGCAAGGCCAATACCCTGGCCATACTGGCGGTCTGCGCCAGCGGCGCGGCCCATGCGGCCTCGGCCTACCGCGGTCCCAACAACAAGTCCGACTGGTATTTGCCCTCAATCGGCGAACTGAAAATTTTGTATACAAAACTTCTAATCGAGAAGGGTAAAGGTGGTTTTGGCTTCGATCCCCTTGTCCAATGGAGTTCGTCGGAGTACGACAGCACCATGGCGTGGGGCCATTCCTTCGGCATTGGCACCCAGGACATCTCCCCCAAGACTTCGTATAGCCTTGGTGTGCGGCCTGTCCGGGCTTTTTAACGCTTTTACCTTTTTTCTTTCGCGCGGAGCGCGGCCCGCCATTTCTCGTTCCCACGCCCGCGTGGGAACGCCTGGTCGGCGCGTCGCGCCCCGGAACGGCGCATTCCGCCGCGACGGTTGGCTGGCTCGACCGCGCGCGCCGGGCCTTGCACGGCGCGGCGGCGAACGATTCGCCCCGCCGTGAAGCCTGGGTGGCCTCCTCGGCGCGGCGTGGCGGCATTCCCTCGCGGCGCGAGGGGAGGCAGGAACGGCACGGTGTTCGGTTCCGTTGGCTGAGCGGAGTCGAAGCCAATGGAACCCAGGTCGATGGCCGGTTCTTCGACTCCGCTCAGCGAACGGCCAACTTAATGGCAGTGACGCGCCGCGTGGGAATGAGGGGGATACTGATGCCGCGGGCCTGTAATATGATGGATGAGCCGGTAAAGGTTCATTTGCAATCCCCTCACCCCAACCCTCTCCCCGGAGGCGGAGAGGGAGTTGATCTTTACCTGCTCATTCATCCATACCTGTTTCCGAAGCCATGCCGACCGCCGAGCGCCCGCCTTTCCTCCCCCTGTTCATCGATGCCCAGGGCCTGCCCTGTCTCGTGGTCGGCGCGGGCGAGGTGGCCGCGCGCAAGGCGAGGGCGCTGCTTCAGGCCGGGGCGCGGCTGACGGTGGTCGCGCCGACATGCGGTGAGGCGATGCGCGAACTTCGCGAAATCCATCCCATGACCTGGCACGCGCGCGGCTATCAGCCGGAGGATCTGCGCGACCCGCGGCTGGTGGTCGCCGCCACTGACGACGAGGCGCTGAACAGCACCCTGGCGCATGAGGCCCGCCGCCGTGGCCTGTGGGCCAATGTGGCCGCGCCGGGGCAGTTCGGTAACGCCATCATTCCGGCGGTGATCGACCGCGCGCCGTTCCGTATCGCCCTTTACAGTGACGGCGCCGCACCGGCCCTGGCCCGGCGGCTGCGGCTGGACCTGGAGGCGCTGGTGCCGGTGCGCTACGGCCAGTTGGCGGCATTCGCTGGAATTTGGCGCGAGCGCATCCGGGAGGCCATTCCCGACGCCGGCGAGCGCCGCGCCTTCTGGGATGAGCTGTTGGCCGGGCCGGTGGCCGCGCAGGTGCTGGAGGGGGATGAGGCCGGAGCCGCCGCCCGGCTCAAGACCCTGTTGCATGCGCGGGTGCGTCCCGAGGGCGACCAGGCGCCGCCCGCCGAGGACGAGGCGCGTTACCGCGCCCGCATGGCACGCAAGCAGATGGTCATCGAGACCCGGGTGGAGTGCGCGAATCGCGACCAGGGCGTATTGCTGGTGCTGACCGGCATGGGCAAGGGCAAGAGCAGCTCGGCCTTCGGCATGATCGCCCGGGCGCTGGGGCATGGGCTGAGGGTCGGCGTGGTGCAGTTCATCAAGGGCACGTTTTCCACCGGCGAGGAGGCTTTCTTCCGCCGCTTCCCCGAGGAGGTCGATTACCGGGTGATGGGCGAGGGGTTCACCTGGGTCACGCAGGATCGTGAACGCGACCGCCAGGCGGCGGCCGCCGCCTGGGGCAGCGCCCGGGCGATGCTGCGGGATTCCGCGCTGGGCTTGGTGGTGCTGGACGAGCTGAATATCGTGCTCAAGCACGGCTATCTGACCTGGCCGGAGGTCCGCGACGCCTTGACCGGCCGGGTTCCCGGTCAGCATGTCGTGGTCACCGGGCGCGGCGCGAAAGCCGAGCTGATCGAACTGGCCGACACGGTCAGCGAGGTGACCAACGTCAAGCACGCCTTCGCCGCCGGCATCCGCGCGCAGAAGGGGATCGAGTTTTGAGCGCCGCCTGTCCCGCCTGGCTCATCGTCGGCCCGGCCTCCGGGCAAGGTAAAACGACCATCACCGCGGCCCTGGCCCGTTACCACACCCGGCAGGGACGTCGGGTGCGGGTGTTCAAGGTCGGGCCGGATTATCTGGACCCGATGTGGCTGGAGGCGGCGAGCGGCCAGCCGGTCTATCAGCTCGACTTGTGGCTGGTGGGCGAGGCGGACTGTCGACGTTTGCTCCACGAAGCCGCGACGGAGGCCGATTTGATTCTGATCGAGGGCGTCATGGGTTTGTATGATGGAGCGCCCTCCGCCGCCGATCTGGCGCGGACCTTCGGGGCGCCGACCCTGATCGTCATCGCCGCCACCGGCCTCGCCGAAACCTTTGGCGCGATCGCCCAGGGGCTGGCGACCTACCGGCCCGGGCTGCCGCTGGCCGGCATCGTCGCCAACCGTGTCGCTTCGGTCGAGCATGCCGCGCGGCTGCGCGAGAGTTTGCCGCCGGGCCTGCCCTGGCGCGGCGCCTATTTCCGCCAGGCCGAGACGCCCTTGCCCGACCGGCATCTGGGATTGGTGCAGGCCGGCGAACTGGCCGACCTGGAAGCGCGGCTGGATCGGCTGGCCGATGGCGTGAAGGGTGAACTGGCCGACCTGCCCGCGCCGGTGAGTTTCTCCGATGCGGCTGTACCCGCCCCGCCGCGCGCCTTGACCGGCGTACGCATTGGCATCGCCCGGGACGCGGCGTTTTCGTTCCTGTATCGCGCCAATCTCGATCTGCTTGCCGCCATGGGCGCGGAACTCCGATTTTTTTCACCGCTGCGGGATGCGGCCCTGCCGGAGGTCGACAGCGTCTACCTGCCCGGCGGCTACCCTGAACTGCATCTCACGGCCCTGGCTGGAAACCACGGTTTGCGTGAGGATCTCCGCCGTCATGTCGCGGTTGGCAAGCCGCTGCTGGCTGAATGCGGTGGGATGCTGTACTTGCTGGACGAACTGACGGATGCGGCTGGGCAGGGGGTTCGGCTCTGCGGCCTCCTGCCGGGGCGGGCCGTGATGGGCTCACGGCTGGCCGGGCTGGGCTTGCAGACGGCGGAATTTCCCTCCGGACCGCTGCGAGCCCACACCTTCCACTATTCGCGCATGGAAACCGGGCTGACGCCCGCGCTGTTCGGCGACAAGCGGCGGGGCGGGCCGGGGGAGCCGATCTACCGGGAGGGTCGCCTCACCGCCTCCTATTTGCACTGGTATCTGCCGTCCTGCCCCGAGGCCGCGGCGGAGTTGCTGGCGCCGTGAATTCGCGTTCCGATGATGGACGGGGCGCAACGGTTCACTCCCCCTGCCTGCCATGAATATCCACACAAGTCCCTCTCATATATGGATGGATGAGCAGGTAAAGGTTCATTTGAAATCCCCTCGCCCCAGCCCTCTCCCCGGAGGCGGAGAGGGAGTTGTTTACCCGCTCATTTATCCATAATGGCAGAGGGAGTCTGGGTTAAGGGCTTAGGTCTTGATGATGCGGGGGTTCCTGCCCTCGCCCCTAACCCCTCTCCCTCCTGGAGAGGGGAATAAAATCAATGCCTTGCAGGTTGCGTAGAGGCCTTTGGAGGATTATCGGGATTAGATTGGATTCCAGCCCGGATCGGGGTCGATTTGGTACTTTTTGGCGCGAAACCGTCCCAGGGTCGCCTCGGCTTCATCGAGATCGCGAATGGCTCGATTCACCCAATCCTCTCCCCAATAGAAATTGCAGCTCGTTTCGGCGCGCAGCAGCCGCCAGTGGGCTTCTTCCAGAACCGACTGTTCCTGCCCGCCCATCTCGCGTTGATGGGCTTCGCGGATGGCGTCATGCACTTCCCGGCTCACCACCTGCAAACGCTTGAGGGCTTCTTGTTGAGCCGGCGAACCGCTCCACTGGCCGAAATCCTGACCATCGTGCCATTCGGTATTCCAGGCGCCGGTGTTGACGGTGACTTCGCCAAGAACGCCATACTGCTCAAGATAGTCATCGATGAAAATCGGCTGAATCTCGCCCGTTTCCCGGGCCGCCTTGAGCAAATCGCCATACAAGCCGCCCCAGAAATTGGCGGCGTCGTCGGTATTCCTGAACCAGGGGCCATTTTCGCCATCGCAACAGGTCGTCACCAGGGGCGGCGCACCGCACTCCAGATTGCGAGCGGATAACTCCTCGACAAACTGGCCATAATTCATGCCCACCGCCATGGCGTTGGACAAGCGGCGGTCCCGCACGATCACCACGATTTCCGCATCGCCGTAACGAGCCAGATGGGGGCGATACAGGCGTTCGGCCTCGGTCATGGGCGTTACCGGTCGGACATGCTCGCTATCCACCACGACGTAACGATGACCCATTTGCTTCAGGAGCGGGATCAACTCCATGGCAAAGCCCATCTCCGGCGGCCAGAAGCCCTGGAAGGCGTTCCGCCAGAACAGGTGCCGGGCGATGCCTTGCCAGCGGCCAAGCTGCTCCCGCCAGTCCGCCTCGGGTATCAACGGCAGGACGGGATAGTAGTAAGCGGTGCCCAGAATCTCGATGATGTTCCGGTTCTGCAGATGCCAGAGCTGGGCGCTGCAATCGACCAGTCCATGGGTCTCCTGTTGGAAACGGGGATTGGAGAGGGTCTCCAGCAGGCTGCCCGACAGGGAGAGGTGAACTCTGGCCACGTCTTCATAGGCCCACAGAAAACGCGGGATCCGATCATAGGCAAGGAGAATTTCACGGGCT
>Ga0194127_10009437_pt1 | contig 10260 bp, 5 predicted proteins | sample TA2KigC100mmetaG_FD_148624 | JGI IMG/M metagenome (GOLD analysis project Ga0194127, IMG submission 148624) | Freshwater microbial communities from Lake Tanganyika, Tanzania - TA2015036 Kigoma Deep Cast 100m | ecosystem: Environmental > Aquatic > Freshwater > Lake | place: Tanzania: Lake... | reverse complement strand
TCGAAGATGGAGAAGCTTGCGGACAAGGGGAACGGCAACTACGGCTACATCGACAGCATCCTCGAGGCCAAGAAGGTGCTGGTCAGCGAGATGGGCGGAACGCTCTTCACCATCGCCAAGGACGTGAAGATCCAGGTCGAGTTCAACCCGGCCAAGGTCAAGGGCTACCGGCTCATCGGCTACGAGAACCGCATGCTGAAGAAGGAGGACTTCGACGATGACAAGAAGGATGCCGGCGAGATGGGGGCAGGACACTCGGTGACCGCCCTGTACGAGATCATCCCGGCCGGCTCCAAGGAGGAGATCCCCGGCTCGGGCGACCTCAAGTACCAGAAGACGAAGCTCAGCCCCGAGGCTGGCGAGTCGGACGAGCTGCTCACCATCAAGCTGCGTTACAAGCAGCCCGATGGGGACACGAGCAAGCTCATCGAGGTCCCGCTCATCGACCGCGGGGTCGCCCTGGACAAGTCATCCGAGGATTTCCGTTTCTCCGCTGCCGTGGCGCAGTTCGGTCTCATCCTTCGAGACTCGGAGTTCAAGGGCGATTCCAACTACGAGTCGGTCATCAGGCTCGCCAAGGGATCCGTTGGCGAGGATGCCGAGGGATACCGCTCCGACTTCATCAAGCTCGTGAAGCAGACCCAGCTCCTCGACTCCAGCCGGAAATGATCTCTACCCTTCGAAGGGGAACCTGTACTGCGTGAGCCCGCACTCGTCGCGTACCGTGACGAACTGTCGCTGCAGCTCCTCGTTGACCGGCGCCCCGCTGCTCGTCCTCTCGAGCGAGACCAGGTACTCCTTCTCGCCCGCAGTGTAGATGCGTTCGCAGCCCGGCGCTTTCTTCGAGCTCCGCAGTGCGCGGCAGATGTCCCCCGCAATCTTCTTGAACCGGTCGAGCGAGATGAACGCCTCGACGTTGATGGCCACGAAGAAATGGCCTATCCGGTGGGGTTGGCGCCGTCCATGCTCGTCGATGCCGTTCAGTCCCTTGAGGAACGCACCATCCTGGAGCGCGGCGGAGAGGATCTCGACGACCGTTGCGTAGCCGAATCCCTTGTGCCCGGCGGTGGTCTCGCCGAGCCCACCGAGCGGCACCAGGGCCGCGGTTCCTTTCAGGAGGTCCTTCAGAATCTGCGGTGCATCGGTCCGGTAGGTTCCGGTCTGGTCGATGACCCACCCCTCGGGCAGCTCCTTGCCCGCCCGATCGTAGACCTCGATCTTTCCGCGCTGGGAGACCGATGTGGCGCAATCGAGGCAGAACGGGAATGCCTCGTCTGTGGGCATGCCGAACACAAGCGGGTTGGTACCGAGCATGTTCTCCACGCCAAAGGTCGGAGCGATGGAGGGACGTGCATTGGTCCCGGTGATTCCGATCATCCCCTCCTTGCAGGCCATCAGCGTGTAGTAGCCGCAGAAGCCGTAGTGGGTGGAATTGCGCACCGCCACCATGCCCAGCCCGAGCTGCCTCGCCTTCTCCATGGCCATCCGCATGGCCCGGGTGGCGATGACCATGCCCATCCCGTCGTGCCCGTCCACGACCGCTGTCGTCGGTCCGTCGCGCACGATCTCGAAGTGGGTCGTCGGACTCTGCTGGCCGGCCCGGATGCGGTCGTAGTAGAACGACTTGAAGCGGCCGATTCCATGCGAATCGATGCCGCGCTTGTCTGACTGGATCAATACGTCGGCGCAAGCCTTGGCGTCGTCCGCAGGCACACCGATCGCGGCAAAAGCATCCGCCATGAACCGCTCCAGCAAGTCGAAATCAACCCAGGTGACCTTCTCGTCCGGCAGCATGTTCCCATCCCTCCTGTCAACTGGCCGTCGTTCCGGGCGCGCTCGCGCTTCCGGACCTGAACACTGTCTATCCTCAGTCACCGTGGGAAGTCAACAGCGACCATGCCTCTTCCGCCGGAAACGGCGAACGGCGTGCTCAAAAGAGCGGGGCGACTCTACGGCTTGCGCCTGACCCAGTGGCCCACACCGCAGTAGGTGTGGTTCGCAGCCAGGCCGTACTTGGTCATCTGGCTCAGGGTGCACGCGCAGATGTTCCCGTAGTCGCCTCCACCGCCGATGTCGCTGCACATGTCGTAAGCGTAGGCGAAGTTGAAGTTCGAGCTGCCGCTGGCACCGTCGGGGGGATACCAGGACCCCTTGCTTCCCATGCAGCAGTCATACTCCTGCCAGACGCAGTTGTAGCCGGTGACCTGGTCGCAGACGGCCTTGGCCTGGCAACTGTACTCGCCGAGTGCACACTGGGCGCAGATGTCAGCGTGCCCCTCGACCTTGATGACGATGCCGTTGTTCCCGCACTCGCCGGAGCAGGCATCCCCCTTTCCGTCACCGTTGGAGTCCTTCTGGTCCGGGTTGGCAACGGTCGGGCAGTTGTCGCACAGGTCGCCGTGGCCGTCGCCGTCGGTATCCTTCTGGTCGACATTGGACTTGCCGGGGCAGTTGTCGCAAGCGTCCCCGAAGCCGTCTCCGTCCGTTTCCTTCTGATCCTGGTTCGTCTTGTTGGGGCAGTTGTCGCAAGCGTTTCCGAGCGTGTCGGCATCCCCGTTGGCCTGGTCTGCGTTCTTCACGAGCGGGCAGTTGTCGCACACGTTGGCCACGCCGTCCTGATCGCCGTCCTGGATGGTGTGGATGCAGCCCGATTTGGGAAGGCAGGCGTCGTCGGTGCAGACGTTCCCGTCGTTGCAGTCGGCGGGAGGCCCGGCCGCGCAGCTTCCGTTGACGCAGAGATCGTCCACGGTGCAGACATTGTCGTCGGAGCAAGGTCCCTGCTTGGGGGCATGGGCGCACCCCTTGGTCGGGTCGCATGAGTCGAGCGTGCAGCTGTTCTTGTCGTCGCAGTCCAGGAAGCCGGACACGACGCAGGCGCCCTTGGAGCACTGGTCGCCGGTGGTGCAGACGTTCCCGTCGTCGCACGGGAGGCCGTTGACCGGGGAGAACTGGCACCCCTTGGCCGCGTCGCAGGCGTCTGAGGTGCAGGGGTTGCCATCAAAGCAGGCCATCGGAACGGTGCCCTTGCATACGCCGACCTCGCACCGGTCAAGCGTGGTGCAGACGTTTCCGTCGTCGCACGGGGCCTTGTTGATCAAGTGCACGCATCCGCCCGCTGCGGGGTCGCAGTAGTCGGTGGTGCACACGTTGGCGTCGTCGCACGACAATGCGGCAGGCCCCACGCAGGCGCCGTTCTTGCAGACGTCCCCGGTCGTGCACGGATTGGCGTCGTCGCACGCTCCGTCGGCCGGGACGAAGGCGCAGGCCCCGTCCTTGCAGGAATCCGCGGTGCACGGATTGCCGTCGTTGCATGCGAGCGGCTTCCCCGGAACGCACGCGCCGGCTTTGCAGGCATCCCCGACGGTGCAGGGGTTGCCGTCGTCGCAGGGGGCGTCCGCGTTCTCGAACTTGCATCCTCCGCCGGGCAGGCAGGTGTCCTTGGTGCAGGGGTTCTTGTCATCGCACAAGAGCGGCTGGCTGCTGACGCACTTGCCTGCGGAGCAATGGTCGTCGGTCGTGCACTGGTTGAGGTCGTCGCAGGGGATCTGGTTGGGGTTGTGCTTGCAGCCGGTGAGAGCCAGGCAGACGTCATCGGTACACGGGTTGCCGTCGTCGCAGTCGGGTGGCGGCCCGCCGATACAGGCACCGAACTGGCACGTGTCAGCGGTGGTGCAGGGGTTCTTGTCGTCGCACGGGTTCTTGTTCGGGGCATGGCTGCACCCGACCATCGGATCGCAGTAGTCCGCGGTGCACGGGTTGGCATCGTTGCAGTCCGCAGCCCCGGTCCCGACGCACGCTCCGCCCGAGCAGATATCGGTGAGCGTACACGGATCGTTGTCGTCGCAGGGTGCGGAGCTGTTGGCGTGGACGCACCCCACGAGGACATTGCACGAGTCGGTGGTGCAGGGGTTCTTGTCGTCGCAGTTGGCCTGCTGTCCTCCTGCACACTGGCCGTTCGAGCACTGGTCTGAGAGCGTGCAGATGCTGCCGTCGTTGCAGGCTGCGTCGTTGGCCGCGTGCTGGCAGCCGGTTGCCGGGTCGCACCAATCGTCGGTGCACGGGTTGGCGTCGTCACAGTCGAGCGCCTTGGCAGGCAGGCACTTGCCCTCCATGCACTTGTCCCCGGTGGTGCAGGGGTTCTGGTCGTCGCACGAGATGCTCAAGTACTGCTGCTGGCATCCCAGTTTGTCGTCGCACGAGTCGGCCGTGCACGGGTTTCCGTCGTCGCATTGTATCTTCACTCCGGGCTTGCACTGTCCGGAGTCACAGACATCGCCGAACGTGCACGGGTCGCCGTCGTTGCACAGGGCCGAGTTGAACGGGAACGAGCAGCCCGCCTCAGCATCGCACAGGTCATCGGTGCAGGGGTTCCCGTCGTTGCAGACGACCCCCTGGCCCACACAGGCCCCCCCCTTGCACACGTCGCCGACGGTACAGCTATCGCCGTCGTCGCATGTGCCGGAGTCGAGCTTCTCGTGCACGCACCCCGCGTCCGGATCGCATCCGTCCTTGGTGCACGGGTTGTCGTCGTTGCAGGTGCCTTCGTCGGTCTGACCGTCGCAGTCATCGTCGAGGCCGTCGCATGCCTCGGTCGCGGGTTCCTTGGCGTCACACGGGGTGAGGCCCTGGTCCGTGCAGACCCGAAGGCCGTCGCAGTGTCCGAACCCGTTCTCCACGAAGCAGGGGGTGGAAAGGGCCAGTGCGACCGAGATGCTGCTGCACGGGCATGTGCCGGAGTTGCTCACGCAGTGCTGTACCACGGTCCCGGATACCGAGTGGGCCTCCTTGCAGGTGAATCCCTGGGGACAGACCTTGCCACCGCCGCAGACCGAGCCGCAGAAGGCCCCCTCGCCCGGATACTCGATGCAGCGCCCCTCCTGCCCCTCCACGGTGTTGCAGTCCGCGTCGGCAGCGCAGGGCCGGCACAGGCGGGGATGCGGCGAAACGCAGGCGTAGACGAGGTCTGAGCCGCCGGCCGCCACCTGGACGCAGAGGAATCCGTTGGGGCACTCCTCCTGGCAGAACCGGGTGCACACGCGGCCGCCCAGGTGGTCCACGCACAAGCCGGAGACGCAGTCAGAGTTCTCCTTGCACGAATCGAGGAAACACGCGCCCGTACCACACTCGAGGTTGTCTTCCGGAGCGACCTCGGCCGGGGCGATCTCCTCCGGCTGCCGGGGCTCTTCCGGGACCGGAGCATCCGAAGTCACGTCCTGCTTGCCGACCGCATCCCACGTGCCCGGAGCATCCTCGACCGTCAAAACGACTCCCGTGCCGCCGGTGCACCCCGCGGCAACGAAGAGGAACCCTCCGATTGCCCCAAGCAGGAGGTGGCTCAGAGAGCCCGGAGTGGTGCCGTGCTCGCAGGTGAAGGTCCGAAGTCTGGGCAGGGGCATTGGCTCACCTCCGTTTCAACTCGGGAGATGATACTCCAGGTAACCCGGGAATTCCACGATCCGCGCCGCGGGCTCAGTAGCCGAGCCCCTTCAGGTACAGGACGCAGGAGAGGAGACTCCCGATCAGGTCGGTGTTGTTCACCAGGATGTTGCCCATGTGCTTCGAGACGGCGTCACGCACACCGTCCGCGGACAGGAAGGAGAAGCGTGCAATGGACGGGTCGTACAGCACCTCCTCCACGAATGCCTTGAGCGGCGGATTGTCGCGCAGCCAGTCGAAGTAGAACGCGAAGCCGGCCTGGTAGCTTCCCAGCGGCCGGATCCCGGTGAACTTCCCCATGAAGTAGTTGACGTAGGATGCGGTCTCGTGCACCTCCCGGAACGATTCCGCCATGTTCACCTGGAACCAGATGGGCAGCCTCGTCCGAGTCCACGGGATGTGGATCAGCTCTGGGAACTCGCGGCGGTTGAGGACGATCCAGGGGCGCATCGTCCGCCGATCGACCGGGTGGAGGCGGTGGCACACCCTGGCGTACTCGATCGTCCAGAAGGGGCAGAAGACCCTCTTCTCCCCCTCCAGCAGCCGCGGCTGGTTGGCCACGAAACGCCGCTGCCGGCTCGTGTTCGAGAAGATGTTGATCACGGAGGTGCCGTGCTTGTGGCCGCCGAAGTCCGAGTAGTAGTGCCCGTATCTCCGGATGCGCTCCCTTGCCGGCGTGGCACCGGGCATCACCTTGAGGAGGACATCGTCGCCGAACAGCATGAACACCTTGCGCAGGAGGTCGGGCGCGGTCTCGCCGGTGACCATGGTGTGCGGGTGACGCACGAGGCCCACGCTCCCCAGCACCTCGCCGGTCAGCCCGTCGAAAACGCTGTCACAGCTTCCTGCCAGGAACGGGGTCAGCGAGAACGGGTGGGCGTGGGTGAGCGGAAGGCAGCCATCCGACCTCCGGATGATCGTCTCCCAGTCCCGGTAGATGAACGATGCCTGCTCCAGCGTCGTCGTGACGTGAGGCAGACGGTACTTCTCCGTGACCCGCCGGGCGAAGAGGATGTCGTTGCAGTTCGGGTCGCCGAACGTGTAGGCCGTCACATGCTTGCCCCGCCTTGCAAGGGCAGCCAGCAGCGCTCGGGAATCGAGGCCGCCGCTCAGCGGGACGCCGTCGCGAGGCCCGGCCTTGGCAGCGGCGTCCATGGCCCGGTTCCATGCGGTGCGCAGGTGGGTCACCGCCTCCTTCTTCCCCCAGCATTGGTCCAGGTTCTCCTCGAACCGGTACTGCCAGTAACGCGTCACCCTCGGCGCGCCGTTGCCGAACGTGACGTAGCCTCCCTCGGGGACCATGGAGACCTCCTTGAAATAGGTCCACGTCCCGATGAAGTGCTTGTGAGCAAGGAAGTCCGCTATGGATTCCTCGTCCGGGGTGAGGTGTTCCCGATTGGCCCGCGCAATCGCAGCCAGGCGCGTCGAGAACCACACCACGCCGTCCCTCTCGTGATAGTAGAACGGGTAGAGGGCGAAGCGATCGGCCCCGAGGTGCAGGAGACGCTTCTTCGGCTCGAGCAGGACGATGGCGAACCGGCCCTCGGTCTTCTTCTCGAAAAGAGCGGTGGGCTCCGGCTCCGCCTGTGCAATGAGACGCCCGTTCAGCTCTCCCCGGGCGAGATGGGACACGACCTCGTCGTTGGCAAGCAGGATGCTCCCCGCACTGGCGAGAACGCAGTCCCCGCGTTCGATCATCGGCTCGATCTTTCCCTCGTTCGGGTAGGAAGCCACGCCGATCTTGAGGCCGTGAGCCGAGGCAATCGTCACGTTCCAGGCGGGCTCGGCGAAGCATGAAGCCATCGTCTCGAAGCCTGCCATCGCCTTGGCGTGTCCAGGAGCTCCCGGAGGTGCGTAGATTCCGAAGATACCAGCCATTTCAGTGTCCTCCCGACAGTTCGTTCTGTTGGTCCTGCATCCCTGCGTGCGCGACCGGGGGTGCGGGACGAATGAAGCCGAGCAGGCTCAGCGTGGCCAGGATCAGCCCCGCCACCCGCTGGCAGAGCGCAATGGAGATCCCCAGTGCGGGATCGAGGCCGAGAGCGAGGAAGATCACGGCATTGCCACCCTCCACCGCTCCGATCCCCTGCGGGATGATGGCCAGGACCCATTCGATGAGCTGCCCCGCGGTGCTCAGGACGAAGGCGACCAGCAGCGACTCGCCGGCCGAGAGCGAGGGGAGCACGAAGCCGACGACCAGCGCGCTCGACCCCAGGTGCGTCAGGCGCACGAAGAAGAGCACGGCCAGGCATTTCAGCGTGTCACGCCGGTCGAAGCGCGACACGTCGGCAAGCGCCTTGTCGAGCCGTTGCATCTTCTCCACGAATCTCCCGAGCTTCGAGAACCAGGAGAAGCGGGTCAGAAAGGCAGTCAGGCGGCCGAACAGGCCGAACCGGAACATGACCAGCAGCCCCACCGTGAAGGCGGTCATGCCCAGCGACACGCCCAGCATGCTCAGGCCGATCCAGGTCGAGAGGGGAAGCGCGGTCAGCGCAACCACCGAGCCGACCACCGCAAAGAGCTGCCCGACCACCGTCCCGAGCAGCGTGGCAACCACCAGGGAAGCGGTCAGCTCCTGCATCGGCACGACGCGGTGAAGGAAGCCGATGCGTGCAAGCTCCCCCATGTTCCCGGTCGGCAGCAGGCGGTTGAGCGCATAGCCTGCAAGGTGCGCGGGCACGAGGTGCAGGAGCCGCGGCCGGCAGCGCCGGGGAAAGAGGAGCCACCATGCCAGGCTCCCGCTGATCAGCCCCAGCGAGAGGATGCCGGCAGACCCCAGGATGGCCGGCCACGACTGGACAATCGTCGCACCGATCGTCATCGGGCCGAACCGGACCACCATGGCCGCCAGCGCACCGATACCCGCGACCAGGAAGACGAGGTTCAGCAGCTTTGCCCTCTTGCCCCCGATGGCGTCACCTCGTCACGGAGTGGTGCCGAGGCGCTCGAGCCGCAACGCATCGGCCAACGTGGTGTGTTCGAGTCCCTTCTTGTCGCAGGTGTACCGGTGAGTCAGCCGCCCGCGGGTGCACATGACGGCCTCGGCGAGGGGCAGGCTGGCCTCCACCGCGGCCTCGAAACCCTGGTCCGCCAGCTCCCGGATGTACGGGAGCGTGGCAGAAGTCAGCAGATGGGTGGCGGTCACGGGCACGACAGCGGGGACATGGTCGCAGTTGAAGTGCCACTGGCCCGCATCCTGGTACACGTACCGGGTCTTGGGGGACGAGACCGCGGTCTCGACGAGGTCCCGGTCGCAGGCAGTCGACTCGATGACGACGCCGTTTGCAGGCATCTGCTCGAGCATCTCGCGGGTCACCAGGTAGTCGCAGACGGACTTGGGAAGGGTAGGGCGGCGGACCGCGGCGGAGAAGAGGATGTCGGTCTCGAACAGGCAGGCCGCAATCCGTTCCTGGGTCTCTTCCCACTGGTCTTCGCTGGACAGGACGACCTGGAGCCTGTCGCCGGCCTCCTCCAGCACCCGCTTCGGGACGTAGCGCAGCGACCGCTCCCGGAACGTCTCGGGGTGCTTGTCGAAAGCGACCACCTCGAGGCAGTTCCGGAGGAACACGTTGAGCGCGTTCATCGCGATGGTGCCACCGCCGATGAGAAGCACGCGTGAGGGCCTGGCTGCGGGGAGGTAGGCGCCCCCCAGCACCCCCTTGCGCTCCATGAGGATCTCCATCGCCCGCCGTGCAAACACCGCGCCGGTGAGCTCGCTCATGGGGGTGAGCAGGACGTACCGGCCCCCTGCCCGGACCCACTCGTAGGCGATGGCATCACATCCGGTGGCCGCCAGCGACCTCGAGTATTCCGGCGGTGCGTTCTCGTCCATGTGCAGATAGGTGAAGAGGAGCTGCCCGGGACGAAACAGAGGGATCTCCTCGTCCAGGGGGGCCTTGACCTTGATGATCATGTCCGAGAGCCGGAAGAGCTCGTCCCGCCCGACCACGCGGGCGCCGACCTGTGCGTAGGACGAGTCCGGAAACGCAGCGCAGGCCCCCGCGTCGTGCTCCACCAGCACCTGGTGGCCCCCTGCGGCCAGCGACCGCGCCCCGGCAGGCGTCAGCGCCACTCGGGTTTCGTCCTCTTTCCGTTCTCTTGCGACGCCAACGTTCATTGCCTTGTCAACCTCCGTTTCGAGATGCCTTCAGCGCGTCGATGCGGGCCTGGATGAACTCGAGGAGGTCCTTGCCCCGATTCTCCCAGGAGAACCTTGGAGCGAGCGCCAGCGACTTCATCTCGAGCCGCCTCATCCCTGCATCGTCGGACAGGACGGAGGACAACCGCTGTGCGGCCTCGTCCGGATCGTCGGGCGGAACGAGAACGCCGTTGTCACCGTCCACAATGAGCTCTTCGATGTCCTTGAGCCGCGGGGCAACGATGGGCCGCCCCGCCGCCAGGTACGTGTAGAGCTTGATGGGAAGCACGGTATTCCCGTACTTGCGCAGCGGAACCGACGTCGGCGGCACGATGAGCACATCCCCGGCAAACAGGTGGAGCGGAACACGGTCGATGGTCACGAACGGATGATGGAACACGTTTTCCAGGCCCGCGGAGCGGACCTGTGCGATCCGGTGTGCAACCTGGGCGTCCGTTCCTCCCACGACCCGGAAATCCGCCTCGGGGATCCTCGCTGCGAGCGCGTGCAGCGCCTCGATCCCCTTCCCTCTGCCGAGGTGGCCGGTGTACACGACGGTGCGCTTCCCCTCGGGCCAGCCGAGCTGCTTTCTGGCGTCCGTTCGAGAGAGCCGGGGCTCGAAGTCCTTGGGGTCGTAGCCCAGGTGGGACACGAGGAGCCGGTCCCCGGGCACGCCCATCTCCTCC
>Ga0194127_10009436_pt1 | contig 10260 bp, 15 predicted proteins | sample TA2KigC100mmetaG_FD_148624 | JGI IMG/M metagenome (GOLD analysis project Ga0194127, IMG submission 148624) | Freshwater microbial communities from Lake Tanganyika, Tanzania - TA2015036 Kigoma Deep Cast 100m | ecosystem: Environmental > Aquatic > Freshwater > Lake | place: Tanzania: Lake... | reverse complement strand
GGGGAATTGTGACCGACAAGGACGCCCCGAGGGAATACGTGGAGAAAATCCGCGAAGCCGGTGTGGAAGTCGTTCTGTCCGGATAAATTTCAAAAGGAGAACTGGCATGGAGGTCAAACTGGATCTACAGAGCAAGGTTACCCCTTCGCAAACAGAAACCTATGTGGAATTCCGTTCGGCAATCCCCAAGCCGGCCTATGAAGAGGTTCACTTACGCCATATCCTGCGATTCTACATAGCCAGAGCCCTGCAAAAGCGCGATGAGCAGGATGTCTATATCCTGCCGAAGGTGGATATCGCCGGACAATCCCTGCAGGTGGATGTCGCCTCTGGTTCCCACGGCAAATACACCCTGGCGATCTGCGAACCAGAATCGGTGACTCCGGAAACAGAGGCGATTCTGGAACTGCTTAAGGATGCCGAAGGCATCGATGTGATCGTCGTGCACTCGCAATACGGTCAGCCGGGCAGCGTGATGGAAAAGTTCAAGACCCAGCTGGAGAAGAAGAAATTCCATTTGCTGGCGGTCGTCCCCCCGCCCTTCGACGATGTATACGAATATGACATCTGGATGTTCGAGACCACTTTTAGAAATCTGTTCGAGGAGAATTAGATCATGCCGATGAGTGGATCTTCCGGAAAGACATATAAGATCGTCGTGGCGTGCGGCACAGCCATCGCCACCTCGACACACGTAGCCATGAAGATCAGGGAAGTGCTGGAGGATCGCGGATTTTCGATCCACACCATCCAATGCCGCGTGGCGGAAGTGCCTTCGCTGGCTCCGGATGCCGATTTGGTTGTTTCCACAGCCCAGGTACCCTTCGATATCAATGTACCCATTGTGGATGGAATCCCATTTTTGACTGGAATTGGAGAAGAGGAGGTGATCGAACAAATCGAAAAACTGCTGAGAAAAGGATGACTGTTTTGTTTATTACAATCTAATAAGGAGAATGCTAAATGGAAACCATCAAGGCTATCTTTGATTTCCTGACCGGATTGGGTTCGCCGGTCATGCTGCCGATCATCATCTTCATTTTGGGATTGATCCTCGGGCAGAAAACCAGCCGCGCGTTCATATCGGCGATCACGGTCGGTGTCGGCTTCATCGGACTTGGTCTCGTCATCACCCTGCTCTTTGATGCGCTCGGCCCCGCCACCGCCGCGCTGGTGGAAGCCACCGGCATCCAACTCAACGCACTGGATGTGGGTTGGGGCGTGGCAGCCGCGATTGCATTTGGAACCTCGGTGGGCTCGCTGGTCTTCATCGTCGCGCTGGGCGTCAATCTGATCATGCTCTTCTTCAATTGGACCAAGACGCTCAACGTGGATATGTGGAATTACTGGCACTATGCCTTCACCGGCTCCCTGGTATTCCTGGTGACCGGCGGAAACCTGGCTCTGGGTTTGATCGCCGCGGCGATCCATGCGATCGTCGCCCTGCTCATCGGCGATTGGATCGCCAAGGACGTTCAGACCTTCTTCAAGATTCCCGGTGTGTCCATCCCTCAAGGTTGGGCTGTCACCAGCGTGCCGATCATCAAGGGATTGAACTGGATCGTGGAGAAGATCCCCGGCCTGCGCGATATCTACTGGGATTCCGAAGGCATGCAGAAGAAGATCGGCATCTTCGGCCAACCGATCGTCATGGGCGCCACCCTTGGTCTGCTGTTCGGTCTAATCGCCTATGGTTTTGACAAGAAGGTCCTGACCGTGGCTGTCCAAATGGCTGCCGTGATGCTGTTGATCCCTCGCATCATTGCCATCTTCATGGAAGGATTGACCCCGCTTTCAGAAGCTGCCAAGGCTTTCATGAAGAAGCGCTTTGCCGGGCGTGAATTCCACATCGGTCTGGATTCGGCGATCCTGATCGGCCACCCGATCACCATCGCCGCGGCCATCCTGCTGATCCCGATCACGCTGTTCCTGGCCGCCATTCTGCCTGGCAATAACACCCTGCCGGCTGCGGATCTCGCGGCAACTGCCTTCTTCATCGCCATGGTCCCGCCACTGACCAAGGGGAATTTCTTCCGCTCGCTTTTGTACGGTACCATCATCATGATCATGGTTCTCTACATCTCAAGCGCCTTCGCACCTCTGCTCACCCAGATTGCGGCCGATATCGGTTATGCCATCCCGGAGGGTGCGGTTCAAATCACCGGCCTTTCTGGTGGAAACTGGATCGCCTGGGTTCTGACGACCCTCGGCAAGTTGTTGTTCGGCGCCTAAACCGCGATAGTCGAATGTTGGGGAAGGGATCCCACTCAGAATCCCTTCCCCAAATTAATCATGTTCAATATTGTTGAGAATCCTCATGAAGGAACTTGATTGGACTCTCCTGCAATCGCTTTGCGCCATACATGCGGTCTCAGGCCGGGAGGATCTCATTACCGCCTACTTGCGGGATATGATCCGGCCTCTTGTGGATGAGGTCAGCGTCGACAATCTTGGGAATGTGGTCGGAATCCTGAAGGGGGGCAAATATCCGGAACACCGCTTGATGCTTCAGGCTCACATGGACGAACTTGGTTTGATCGTCAGGAATATCACTGACGATGGCTTCTTGCGGGTCGAGCGTGTCGGCGGCATGCCGGAGAAATCGCTGCTCGGCCAGCGCATGGATATCCTGACGGATGAGGGAAAATTGATTCCCGGATACGTGGGCGCAAAATCCCACCACATCACGACTCCCGAGGAAAAGTACAAGGTCCCATCCGTGCACGATATGTTCATCGATGTCGGCTCGACCAGCCGGGAGGCGGTTGGGCAGTCGGGAATTCAAGTGGGCGATCCCGTCACGTACCATCCCAACTACCATCGATTCGGCGATGGTCTGATTTGTTCCAAAGCCCTGGATAACCGTGTGAGTGTCTTCATCCTCCTGGAGGTGCTCAAGTCGCTTTCCATCCGGCGTCCTCCATGTACGCTGGTGTTTTCGTTCACTGTGCTCGAGGAGTTCAGCATTCGCGGATCCCTGCCGACCGTCACCGCGACGAAGCCGCATGCGATCCTTTCCTTGGATATTACGATAGCCACGGACACACCCATGGATAAGCCGCTCCATCCAGTAGCGATTCGAAAGGGTCCGGCGATTAAGATGATGGACTTTCACGGGCGCGGTACTCTGGGCGGATTGTTCTCCTCCCCAAAATTGCGCAAATTCATCGAGAAGATTGCAGCCAGGGAGCTGATACCTTTGCAGCGGGAGGTCATCGTCGGCGTAATTACGGATCCTGCCTTCCAGTTGTATCTGGACGATAAAGGCTATGTGATCGCCGGGATTTCCATCCCTCACCGTTACAGTCATGCTTCGATCCAGATGTGCCATGAGACGGACATCGCCCAGACCGTCCACTTGGTCGAATCGATCGCACAGTCCTTCACCCCGGATGTGGATCTGAGCCGGGGGTAGCCATTGAAGAAGGTGATATGTATACATGGATCAAGGAAGTCTTCGGCGTCTCCAAACCGATCATCGGCATGTGTCATTTGCGGGCATTGCCGGGTGACCCGCAATATGACCGAGGGCACGGCATGGAATGGGTCCTCGACCAGGCTCGCATCGATTTATCCGCCTTGCAGGATGGCGGCGTGGACGCGGTCATGTTTTCCAATGAGTACAGCCTGCCGTATTTGACTCGGGTCGAGACGATCACCGTTGCAAGCATGGCAGCCATCCTGGGAGAGTTGAAGCGGGAGATTCGAATTCCTTATGGCGTCAACGTTCTTTGGGATCCCGCGGCATCCATCGACCTAGCAATGGCTACAAACGCTCAATTCGTGCGTGAGATCTTTACCGGAGTCTATGCCAGCGATTTTGGTTTGTGGAACACGAATATCGGCGAGGTCGTCCGTCATCAACATGCGATCGGCGGGGAAAGGATCCGTCTGTTCTTTAATATCGTCCCCGAGTCGGCAGCCTACCTGGGAAATCGCCAGATCGCCGACATCGCGCGGTCAACCGTATTTAACAATCGCCCGGATGCGCTGTGCGTGTCAGGGTTGATCGCCGGAGCTGAAACTTCAACCCAGACTCTGCGACAGGTGAAGGATGCCGTACCTGAGACGCCCGTGTTTGCGAATACGGGTGTGCGGATCGAAAACGTCGCCGAACAATTGGCAATTGCAGACGGAGCCGTAATCGGAACATCCTTCAAAAGGAATGGCGCCATCTGGAATCCGGTCGATTCTGCGCGCGTGAAAACCTTGATGGATAAAGTGAAGGCGATTCGTTCCTGAAATCCTTTTACATGAGGTCGATCGCGTCTTCGCAGACCGGCCTTTGGGTGTCGAAAGGAGGTTTGACGTATCATAAATCAATCAAATCTTCATTCCTGGTACAGCCCGAACCGGAGGATCCTCATGAAAACCGTGTATGTTGTCTGCGCCACAGGAATAGCCACATCCACCATGCTGCGCCTGAAGGTGGAGAGCTTCCTTGAAGAAAGGGGCATCGAGGCGCGGGTGCTGCAATTCCGAGTGACCGAACTTTCCCCGGAGCGCGTGGAGGCGGATGTGATCCTTGCAACCACGGAGATCCCTCCCGAGTTCGAAGGGCTGGCTACCGTGATCAATGGCATTTCATTGATCACCGGCATCGGGCAGGGCGAGACCCTCGAAAGCCTGGCGCGCGCCCTGCGAGATGATTCGTAAAGGAGAAAATCAATGGAAGGCATTCTCACTTCAATCGGCGAGTTCTTGAACGGACTTGGCCCTCTGATCGCCCTGCCGGTGGTGATTGCCCTGCTCGGCATCATCCTCGGTCAGAAATGGGACAGCGCGATCCGCAGCGGCTTGATGACCGCGGTCGCATTTGTCGGAATCTTCCTGACCGTAGGGGGGCTGGGGTCCACGGTAAGCACAATCGGCCAGACCTTTGCCACGAACACGGGCACCAACCTGGATATCATCGACATCGGCTGGCCGGCTGCCTCCGCTTTGGCATTTGCCACACCGGTGGGAAATCTAATCATCCCCCTGGGTATCCTGCTCAATGTTCTGCTGCTGATCTTCGGCCTGACACAGACGCTGGATGTGGACATTTGGAATTTCTGGCATATGGCCTTTGTCGGTGCATTGGTTCAATTCGTGACCGGCAGCTTCATGCTTGGCCTCTTCGCCGCCCTTCTCACTTTGGTCATTGCGCTCTTCCTCGCAGACTGGTCCGCGCCGCTGATTCAGAAGCACTTTAAAATGCCGGGAATATCCATCCCCCACCTTCAATCGGCCGGCTACATGCTGCTGGCGGTGCCCTTTGGCTGGCTGGTCAACCGTGTGGCTTTCCTCAAGAACATGAAATTGAACCCGGACACCATCCGCAAAAAACTGGGCTTGCTCGGTGAACCGATGGTACTGGGCTTCATCATCGGATTCCTGCTTGGTATCCTCGGAGGTCAGGGCTTGAAGGATGCCATTCTGACCGCGGTCAATACCGCAGCCGTAATGCTGCTTATTCCGCGCATGGTGTCCATTCTTGTCGAAGCGCTGACCCCGGTGGCCGAGGCCGCAAGCAAATACATGACCAAGCGCTTTAAAGGACGCGAGTTCTACATCGGATTGGATTCGGCCGTTCTGGCGGGGAACTCGACCGTCATCGCGGCTGGCTTGCTGTTGGTACCCCTGGAGATTCTGCTCGCCCTGGCACTCTCCCCGCTCGGCAACCGCACCCTCCCATTCATCGACCTTGCCGATGGGGTATTCGTAGCGGCCATGCTCGCGCCGCTCGTCGCAGGAGACGTGATCCTGACCACCCTGCTGGGTGTGATCGTGATGGGCATTGGTTTGATCTTCACCACATTGCTCGCCCCGGGCGTCACCCAGCTGGTCAATACCAGCTCGCTTGGTCTGGATATCCCCACCGGTTACGCCACCTACACGGTCATGAGTGATGCAGCCATTCCGACCTCTTATGGCTTGTATTACCTGTTCCAGACCCCTGCAGCGATAGCCGTAATCGTCAGCCTGCTTCTGGTGGTTGGGTTGTATTACCTTAAACGCAGCGTCAACCTTGAGAAGTTGTTTGGAGCTAAGAAATAAGGCAGGCATGAACGTCGGGAGCCTTTTCAATAAAGGCTCCCGATGCGTGGGAAGTATTACTGCTCGTTGCATAAATACCTAAACTGGATTGTGCCAAAATCACGGCAAAATTGACGCTTCTGGTTTAGATAATTACGCAGTACTCTGCAGAACCGAGGATGAATGGGTTTGTTTGAATGGGTGAAATCGAAAACGGGAGTCTGGGGACCCGCGTTGCTGGACTTCTATTTTCACAATTCCCTGTGGATCAACACGATCATCGTCCTGTATGGCTTGGTGCTTTTGCTCTCCTGGCAGAATCTCGGCCGTATGCGCGATATCTTGATCAACCAGATTTTGCAGCAAGCAGGTCACACTCCTCGTCGGTTACGACTCTCGGAGGTCCATCTCGCCTGGGAGGAAGCGCTGGCTGCAAGCAAATTTCCATTCATCGCCACCGCAACCGGCCTGACCCTTCGGCGAACGACGCTCAAGAATATCCAGGGGTTGATATCGGAGCGCGACTTAATTCACAACAGCGCAAGGCAACTGAAAGAGCTGGGGATTCAATTGGATCGGGAGAAATGAGGCATGCCGGTAAAGATCGCTCCTTCGCTCGCCGCTGCACCATTACACCAGCTTGAACAGGTCATTCGGGATCTGGAATCAGCAGGGGCCGATCACATTCACTTCGATCTCGAGGACGGATCGTTTGTACCCGTGATGACCCTGGGTGCCAAACTGATCCCGGACCTGCGCCCGTACACCGATCTACCGTTTGATGTCCATCTGATGATGGTCAATCCTGAATGGATCCTGCCTGAGATCGTCAGAGGCGGAGCCAACCGGGTGTCGGTCCATTACGAGGCCTGTGCATATCCGCGGCGGGTTCTTCGCCAGATCTCCTCACTTGGAGCCTTACCCGGAATAGCGTTTAACCCTGGGACGTCCATTCCTGATATTTCCTTCCTGTTTCCTTATCTTTCTTTCATTGTTGTCCTTACAACCGAACCCGAAGTCCCCGACTGCCCGTTTCTACCCGAAGCTCTCGAAAAGGTACGCACAGGCAAACAGGATGAAACCATGAAGGGGATCGAATGGGTGGTCGATGGAGGCATAAATATCGACAACATATCCCAGGTCCGATCCGCCGGAGCCGATACACTGGTCATCGGCCGGGCGGTATTCAAAGACGGGAAAATTGCACAGAATATGGCCTCCCTGCGAACCGCCGCTTCGGAATAGGGTTCTCCCATGCAATATCAATTCGGTGATCTGCTCAAGGCTGAACATGTCCTGGTCAATGTGCCGGCTGTGAACGCAAGGGATGCGATCAGCCTTTTATCCACAGCCCTCGAGAGGACCGGCACCGTCTCACCCGGATTTGCCGAAGACGTATGGAACAGGGAGCAGACATTCCCCACCGGCCTTCCTACACAACCCCTGGCAGTTGCCATTCCACATGCGGATCCGGACCATGTAAACCATTCGGGGATTTGTATTGGAGCCTTGAAGTCCCCCGTGCATTTTGTGCAAATGGGCACGGACGGGTCGACAGTTCTCGAAGTCCACGTCGTCTTTCTACTGGCGATCAAGGAAAAGGAAAAACAGGTGGAAATGATCCAGCAGCTGATGAGGCTCATCCAATCCCCAAGACTGGTGGACGGCTTGTCAAACTCCGGCAGCACTTCGGAAGCTGTGGCTGTTATTACAACAATGCTGACCTGAAGGAATATATGCAGAAGATCACCTTGATGGTAATCAACGAAGTCGGGTTACACGCCCGCCCGGCAGCCGAATTTGTCAAAACCGCTTCGACATTCAAGACCAGTCTCCAGGTGAGAAACGTTACGCGCAATACCCCTCCCGTGGACGCCAAGAGTATTATCAGTATCCTGACGCTGGGGGTTGAAAAAGGACACGAAATTGAACTGGCCGCTGAGGGGGAGGATGAAACAATCGCAATCGAGACACTGCGAGATTTGATCGACTCCGACTTCGCGGGGAAGTTCTAATGCCATGCGAGTGGAAGGGCATTCCGGCCGCCTCGGGTTTGGACGGCGGGTGATCGAAATCCTCATGCGCATCCAAGCCAAGTCAGGCCCAATGGATCGATCCATCCGAATATCCCTCGAACATGCGGACGAATTCAAATCGCATCTGCGCGCCCTGCTGCAATCCGCATAAGGGCATGACATGCGACTCATGTTCCCAATGATCGCGACCCTCGACGAATTCCGGAGGGCAAAGAATCTGGTGGAACAAGCCGGTGAAGAATTGTCATCGTCTGGAACGGACATGATGGTAAGGTTCCAGATCGGCATCATGGTGGAAATTCCCTCCGTTTCGATTCTCGCGGATCGCTTTGCATCCGAGGTGGATTTCTTCAGTATTGGCACGAATGACCTGACTCAATACACCATGGCAGCCGAAAGGGGGAACAAGCGTCTGGCTCACCTGAACGATCCCTGTCACCCGGCGATCCTGCGGCAGATCGACCAGGTGGTGCGAGCCGCTCATGCTCGCGGGAAATGGGTCGGAATTTGCGGAGAAATGGGAGGCGATCCGGAGGCCGTCCCGATTCTCCTGGGTTTGGGGATCGATGAATTGAGCATGTCGCCTGCGCGGATCCCGCGCGTCAAGCGAATCATTCGAAAATGGTCCATGGCGGACGCTCGACAAGTGGCGACCCGGGCTTTGGAACAGGAGAATGCCGAAGACATTCGCCGGTTGGTGAATTCCTCTCCTCCTATCTGACGTAGATCGGATTGCTGAAAATCCACCCCCGTTTTTTGCCCAAATACCTCCTATACGCCTCCAAGCGATACGAACCCGGTTCGGTGGTGATGTGCGTGCAGATCATCTGGTTCTTCCAGGTACGAATCACTTCGCCATTGTGAAGGAGATGGATCTCCGCATGACGGGGCAACTTTGCCTGCAGCGTCACACCCCACTTGGCTGGGATCTCATCCCCCATCGTCGCCAGCCGATCGCGCCCCTGGGCGGTAAAGCGAAATCCCCGGGTGGAAGCCGGTAGATCGTAGCCGATGAAACAGTTCCCCCGGGCGAGGGCTTCATAGACCATCTTTCTGTCCGCACTCAATTCACCGCTCAACGGAGCGGATAGTATGGCATGCGTGTTAATTGCACGAAAATGAAACTCGTATGGGTAGATCACACGATGCAGAAACCCCATGCGCATGTGCAGGGCATGCGCATCCGATCCTCCGATGGCGACCACCCGGTTGCCGTTCTTCAGCAATTCATCCCATTTCTCCAAAGCGGCCGAAATGGGCCGGTGGGCAGCCAGGGCGGGGAAATAGGCATAGAAAACCCCATGCATTTTCGAAGGGATGATCGTCTTCAATTCACTTAAACCATTCCAGATCTCAATTCCGGTGTACCGTTGCACCGACCAATCCTCCCACGAAATATCGGTTTCGTTGAACGCCGGAGCCGCCGGATCAATGGGGTGGGCGATGAAGGACAGCCCCCCGGAGTCACGCACTGCATCGATCAGGTGCTGCGGATCATCGGCAAGCATGGCCAGCTCACGCGAGGCCCCCAACACTAGCAGGTGATTCTTCTGAGGCGCTCGCGCCTGATCGTGAAGTTCCTCACCGATCAACAGCAGAACGTTCCGCTTCTTTCCGCGGTAATATCCTTCGAATCCGTGCACCAGGACATTATGATCCGTGACGATCACCACCTCCACATTGGCCTTTAAGGCAGCCGCGGCAATCTCTGCGTGAGTCCCTGTGCCATCGGAATAGCGGGTATGCATGTGAAGATTGATCACAATTTCGTGCATGGCTCTCTCATCGAATGGGTGTCCGTCCGGCTGGATGATCGATTTTCAGGGAACGATCCCGCACCCGCCCAGGGACCCCTTGTTGACGATTACCTTTCCGAACAGGTATAATTTGCCCGCTATAAAGGAGGCGGAACGAATGGCTGATTTCTTGGAAATTGCATTGATTATAACCTCCGCAGGGTTGATCGCGAGCGTCATCCTGCAGAGCAAAGGTGCAGGATTGGGGGGATTAACCGGAGCCGATACTGGCGGCGTGTTTACCGCCCGGCGCGGAATCGAGCGAATCCTGTTCTGGGTGACCATCGTATTGAGCGTCATCTTCTTCGGGCTGGTTCTCGCGATCATCGTCATTGGCCGTTGATTGACTTTATGGTTCCCATGGAGGCCGCCAGGCCATGGCCCTGATGGAGGGCGGCGGCGGCCTTTCT
>Ga0194127_10009432_pt1 | contig 10265 bp, 14 predicted proteins | sample TA2KigC100mmetaG_FD_148624 | JGI IMG/M metagenome (GOLD analysis project Ga0194127, IMG submission 148624) | Freshwater microbial communities from Lake Tanganyika, Tanzania - TA2015036 Kigoma Deep Cast 100m | ecosystem: Environmental > Aquatic > Freshwater > Lake | place: Tanzania: Lake... | reverse complement strand
GGCACCGAGACTTTCCTCCTGCCATCTTTTTGTGAAGACGTAGAGTGCAAATATTATATGTACATAAAAGAAAAAAGCTGTTATCATATTTTCAAAATCAATTTACGAAGAAAGAAAGTAAATCACACGAGTTTCTTGCGATAAGAGTTTATAGACGAAAGCACATTATTCATGTTATACAATAGATTATCGATCAACCAGGGGTAAAATTACTATTTGATTTATCTACTCTGAAGATTATTTGCTTGAAATATTGTGGAACATGAATATTCATTTTGAATTTGGAAAAGGGAGTGCAAATAATACTGTGTAAATGGTTAATAAGGAGTTGATCTAAATGCTGTTGGGCGTAGCGAAACAACATTTACCTGTTAAAATAATTCACTAAATTATTAACAAATCAGAAAGGAGATTTGCACGATGGAATTAACCGCTGAAATGATCGAGCAGCTTAAAGCCGATTTCAAAAAAGCTAAAACCTATCAGACTTTATGGGCGAAGCTGGAGTTATTAAAAAAATAATCGAGGCAACGCTTGAAGGAATGCTCGATGCCAAATTGACCGAACATCCTGGCTATATTAAATATTCACCAGCTGGAAAGAACAGCGGTAATAGTCATAATTGCAAAACTAACAAAACGCTGAAAAACGAAAATAGTGAATTAGATATCATTGTTCCGCGAGATAGCAAACGATACATTTGCTCCAATCGTTGGGAAAAGAATATGAATCGTCTATCTAGCAAAAGAATGGCATAATCGTCCCGTTGAATCAATTTACCCAATTGTATTTTTTAATGCCTCCATTACAGGCTAAATAACGAAGGTAAGGCAATAAATAAAGCCGCTTATACATACTTAGCGATTGATACAACTGGAAAAAAAGACTTGCTCGGTTTATGGGTTTCGGAATCAGAAGGAGTTGACATTTGGCTTAATGTTTTGATTGAAATCAAAAACAGTGGAGCCAATGATATTCTCATTGCTTGTAGAGATGGACCTAGAGGATTTTCAGAGGCAATTAACACAGTCTTTCCAAAGACAGAAATCAAACTCTGTATTATTCAATTGATAAGAAACACTTTTAAGTACATTAATAGCAAAGACCAGAAGTCGTTCATGAAAAATATGTTAGGAATTTATAGTGCTCTGACTGAAGAAGCTGCTTTAATCGCTCTTGATAAACTTGAGGAATTTTGGTCAGCAAGGTATTCGCTGACACTAAAAATCTGGAGAAACAACTGGGTTCATGCTGCAACTTTATTTAAATACCCAGAAGAGATCAGAAAAATTATTTATACCAGCCGTCAAATGACTGACTGTTAAAACAGTTCATCGTCAGTTTGAAAAGTTACTGAATAAAAAAGCATTTTCCCCAATGATGATGCTATTAAAAAAATGCTTTTTTTGGCTAATAGAGATTTATCCAAAAAATGGACTTTTATACCTGTCAAGAAAAGGAAGGTAACTAGACTATTGGGGCATTAAAGCGAGATTAGTGGGACAGTCCAACTCCCTTCTTGAAGCTAGCAGCCCATATTTGGAGAAATAAATAATGAATTAAGATATGATTTTGATTTAAACGTTTTATGGTTTTGTCATGTGAAATTTAAACATCATTTCCCCTCAATTCGACGATACCTTCTTTTTTAATATCCTTCATACTTTAACAAAAAAATAAATTTTCACAAAAACTTTAATTCCATAATTCTGTTATTTTTTCTTTTGCTGTGTTGCAATTATTAAAACAAATAATTATATTATATAAGATGTACTTTTCATTGGTTACTAAAGTTTTCATTTTTTAACCAGTGAATACTCTTGGTTTTTGATTGCATTCTTGAAGTGTGCATTAAATAAAATCAATTAATAAATTGAGACGGCTATATGAAATTATCAAAATTACTCTTGCTACCTTTGATAGCGTTTATTCTTCTCTCATGTTCTAGCGTTAAACCTCCCATTACTTCAACTTTGACTGAAAATGAACCTCAAATAAGCAAAACCAACGACAGCAAATTTGAAAAACGCCTAAAACGAAAAGTAGCTATTGCACGATTCACAAATGAAACTAAATATGGGCAAGGCTTTTTCTATGACAAAAATGAAGATCGTCTTGGAAAACAAGCCATGGATATTTTTTCTACAAGATTAGCTTCAACTGAAAAATTCATTATGCTAGAACGAGCTGATTTAGAATACCTCAATAGAGAAAAACAAATCGGAAATTTGGGAACTCTTGACATTTCTGCTGATTATTTAATACTTGGTTCTGTAACTGAGTTCGGCCGAAAGGCTACAAGTGATGTTGGGATTTTTAGTAGAACTAAAAAGCAGACAGCTTATGCAAAAGTTAGCGTTAGACTTATTGAGGTAAATACTGGACAGATAATATATTCGGAAGAAGGTGAGGGCGAAGCAATATCAGAATCAGAAACGGTTCTAGGTATGGGAACAACTGCAGCTTATGATGCAACTCTCAATGATAAAGTTATCTCAGCAGCTATATCAAAACTTGTCAGCAACATCTCCGAACGCTTACTTGATAAATCATGGCGTTCATATCTTTTAACTTATGAAAATGATACTTACTTAATCGCTGGTGGTACACTTCAGGGTATAAAAGAGGGTGATATCTTCACAGTATTTAAACGGGGGAAAAAAATCATTAATCCACAAACAAATTTTGAAATTGAACTTCCTGGTACATCTGTTGGGCAGTTGAAGGTAATTTCCTTAATACCCGGTGATGTAAATTCTGAATTTTCAATATGTGTTAAAGTTTCAGGTGAACTGCCATTAACAGATTTTAATGACTTTTACATTCAAGAAAATTAAAATGGAGGATGATAATGAAATTAACCATTATTATTATTTTTTCTTTACTAGTTATCTCATGTGGAGGTTACAATTCCAGTATATTACAAAAATCTGAAAAAAGTTTTTTGAAATTTGTTGGTAACAAAGAGCTAATTACATTTTCTGTCGATGAGGGTATCCGCATACCCAACAATCTTGAAATTGAACTATATGAAATAAAACCTGGTAAGCATAACATTAAAGTCTACCGCGATAATCGGCTAATTGTGGATCGAACTATTTTCGTTGATAACCAGACTATTTTTGAGGTAGTGTTACCATGAAAATCTATCGCATAATATTATTTTCTGTTTGTTTAATATGTCTAGGTTGTATTCCACCAAAAACTACCTTTTACTGGGGTGATTATTCTTCAACCCTTTATGAATTGAAAAAAAATCCTGATGACAGAACACTAGATGATCATAAAAAAGAACTTTTATTAATATTCGATGAATCTGATAGATTAAATTTAAAAGTTCCACCTGGTTTATATGCTGAATATGGTTATATTCTTCTAAAAGATGGTCATGAAATAGAGGGCTTGGAATATTTGGATAAAGAATTATCACTTTATCCGGAGTCAAAAGTTTTTATTTATCGTTTGAAATCTGAAATTGCTAGGAGAAAAAAATGAAGATAGTATTAAAGTTTTTATCATTTAGTTTCTTCATGGTTCTTTTTGGATGCAATACATACATCACAAAAGAAGAATTTTCCCCTGAATTATATTCTGAACGGCCAATTACAATACTCGTTTTGCCCCCTATCAATAACACTACTGCATCTGATGCAAAAGAATATTATTCAACTACTGTGTCGGAGCCACTGGCCAATAGTGGATATTACGTATTACCAATTGAGGTCGTAAATGATATTTTACAACAAGAGGGACTTTTTGATACTGAAACACTCGAAAGTATCCCACTACAGAAATTTTTTGAATATTTTGGTGCCGATGCAGTTTTAAGCGTAACTTTAGAAAAATGGGATATTCAATTTTTATTAACATCGGGTAGCGTTACAGTCAAAGTCTCGTGTCAATTACAATCAACACACACAGGCAAGATTCTATGGTATTATGATGATGAGATCTCTGTCAGTACGACAGGTGAGACGGGCGGGGCTAAAGGTTGGGCCGGTTTATTAGTCCAAGTATTAACTACTGCTGTTAAGACAGCAACGCAAAGTTATATCCCAATCGCTCGTAAAGTTAATAGTCAAATATTCATTACATTACCTTTCGGCAAATATCATTCAGAATATGATACAGATAAGAGTTATCAAATTAAAAAAAAATAAACTCTAACAATGAAAAAAATATTTGTTATTTACTAACAAGTTTTTAGAATATATATAAAAAAATAAATTTAGTTTGTACGAATTTTGTTGCTTAACATTAATTATTCGTTTGTCCAGTAGTCCTACTAAATAATATCTGTGCTAGAAATAAATTTTCTTTTGTTTAACCCTAGAACTTTATGAATGCTAATCGTAAAATTGAAATTTGACCCGCTTGTAAAAATAGTCAATTAATCGATTTTTGGCACTCATGAGAATTGGTTAGATGCAAAAAATGTAAACATAAATTATTTGCAGGCAAGAAAAAATTCCTTAATAAAGTATTCGCTTTGATATATTATATTAAAAATCGTTGGTCTCCTGACTTGTGATTTTTAGTATGACAAAATTAGTTTATAAAAATTAGTTTTTGGTCAAATTCTTAGTTTCTTTAACATTGTATCTATCTCTGGGTTGAGTTCAGTCCTAAGAATAATTTCCTCGCCACTTAATCTATTCTTTAATCTTGCGTCGGTTATGCTCTTCTGCATGAAGTTTTGATCCCGGTTGTATTATTCTTGCAATAACCAGATCAAGTAGAAACTGATCCCTATGACGATGAAAGCTGAATTTCTTGCATAACGCATAAAGAACTTCATAGAGTAAACCATAACGGAAACCAAGATATTGAATGTCGTTGATATGAATTAAGTTGGAGTGTTTTTCGTTTGGAAATAGCGACTGTTGTTTTGTTAGTTTGTAAATATACCCGCTTGCAAGTTGTTTTAGTTTTTTTAACTCATCAAGATTGTGTGAGCTACCGATATGTTTAATGATAATCATTCTCCTATTTACATATCGAACGACTTGTATAGCTGTCGCATCGGAGGAAGTTTTGGTAACTCTTATGTGAAATTGGCTCAAGTTGATTGCTTAGTATGACAAATGATTTCAAAAACATCGTTTTTGAACAAAATTCGAAACTTTTTTGGACTTTTTTTTTAGTTGTCACAAGTCTGGAAAAAGAATTCCACTATAGTAAGAATCGTTAAAAGATTGTATCTCGTTTGTAATATTTTCCGAAACCTTACGGCTCAATGAAAAGAGATACATAAATGATGAAAGCGTCCAGCCAACCGAAAAGATAATTCCAATTAAAACTATGACTACAAATGCCGCTACGATACTTTCTTCCTGCCATCGCTTTGTGAAAATATAGAAACTGAAAATTATATGAACATAAAATAGAAATACCGTGATCATACAAAATCAAAATTGTTTTTAATTATTTTCGAACTGCTAATGGTGGGATCCCTTCGGAAAAAGAATCTGTATTCTTAGCTGACATTGAGCCGCTTTTTAATTAGTGAAATCCCTATCAATCCGCCAATTGCAGCAAAAATTGTGTTCACAATAAAATTTGTAAAGAAGATCGAAATGGTCAGCACCAAACTGAATCTTTTTTCTTCGATTTCCTTTGCCATATCCAGAATGATGTTCGGAATATCTGTTATTTGAACATATTCCTTAATTATGAAAATAGCATCGTCAACTGGATTTGTTTTTGAAACAGCGATAATGATGGATTGAAAAACAGCATCAAAGACTCCCGAAATTAATCCGATTAAAAGTCCCATGATCATCGCTTCTGAAGTTTGAAGTCTGAAACCTTCATCACCATGCGATTGCTTGAAAACCAGATAAACTCCAAGTCCGCCGGCAAGAGGAGTGAACACGCAGCAATTCATCGCTTGGATTATTGGGATAATGCTTATTACTGCGACTCCAAAGCCGCATACGAGAGCAGGTAATAGTCTTTTACTTTGCATAATTAGTCTTGTAGTAAATTTCTTTTGATAAATTTGTTAAGCTTGATTTAATGAAAAAAGAAAATGGAATGGTGAGAAAAAATCCAGTCACAAATCGAATTGCATTCCCCGAATTATACATTGCTGACTTGCTTAGGATGATATCGAAACAAAATGGTGCAGCGAACAAAATGAGGATTATAAGCTGGCTACTGAACATTAATCCATCGAATCTACTTCTGATTTTTGAAACTGAGAAGAGCAGAATTCCAGCAATCAATCCTGTATATATTCCAAAACATCTTGAACAGATCAACATGCTTATCCCGTCGAATCCAAAACATCTATCTGAAATTTGATGACAAGTCAAGCCGTACAAATATTTTGCTGACAACTGTGAGATAATTTCATTTGGAGATATCATTGGGGTAAATGAAAGTGTGATCCACAATCCTAAAATCAGGGAAAAGAATAAATTCAAATAAAGATTAATTTTTTTCTCGGTCATCTGATTCAATATTAGATTATTAGTTGTATAAAATCAATGAAATGAATCAAAAAAAATATGGGATAGTACGTTGATGACGCTGATTAGACAGAAACTTCGACAAGCTCTTTCCTAGTTTCGCTGAGATTATGGACACATTTCAGCTCTCAAACTCACAACAAATAATTATGATTTCCGTGGTTTGTTTGGATAAATGTTATGATTTACTTAAATTTGCACCTCAAAAAAGGAAAAGAATATGGCAAGAATATGCGAAATATGTGGAAAAGGACCGGTAACCGGGAATAACGTGTCACATGCGCACAATCGTACGAGAAGAAGATGGTTACCGAATTTGCAAAAGGTTAAAGCAAAGGTTGGAAAATCCGTCAAGACAATGAACGTTTGTACATCTTGTATTAAATCCGGTCGAGTATTAAAAGCCGCATAATTAAACGGCGGCTTTTATTTTCCCCTTCTCAAAACTTTTATTTCATCACCCAACAATAAATAGATCGAATCAGATTTGATTTTCATTTCTTTTATCGGTGATTCAAATTTTTCTGTCATCAAAATTTGTTGAATTCCATCCGTCGTTAATTGAAATAATTTTTCTTGACTGACTAAAAAAATAATTTCATTCTGGAATCCAAAATCGATTATTCGAATTTTACCTAATTGAATTTCTCTTATTGGATTTCCAAATTGATCGAAGATTTTTATTTTGGACTCATCGAGCACATAAACTTGTTGATTGACATCGACCCTTATCTTAATAGGCTTATTGAGAAAAATATCTCCCGACTCAAATCCGCCGAAAATTCTTTCTACCTTACTGAATCCATTTAATTTTATAACTCGCTTATTCTTGCTGTCGAGAATATACAAATCACCAGTTGTCGAAAGATCGATTGATATTGGATACTCCAGCTTGAATGAAGTTAAATCTCGTCCGGAAATTGAAAACTGCCCAATGAAATTTAAATCTTTATCAAACTTTTGGATTCGGTGGTTCCCATAATCTGCAACGAAAACTTCAAGCTGAGTAGCACAAACAGCTTTCGCATCATCGAACAAGCCATCGGTCCAGCCGTATCCACCGATAGTTTTCAGAATTTTTCCCTCACTATTCAATTTTATTACTTCGTTATCTTCACTATTTACGATGTAAAATTGCTGTAAATCATTTATGCTAAAAGATGAAGCGGAAGCTGGAAGTGAGATCGTCTTCTCGACATAATAAATGTTCTGTTGAAAGACTGCCGAAAAAAAGTATGTACCAATTATAGCTAAAAATAAATGCATATATTAGATGGTTCTATACGTGCTTCGAAAAATTCACTAATTAATTTGTTTAAAGTTGCAAAATTTAAAGGTATTGAACAAATTAAAATAAATCGAACCACTTGATTCAGTGAAAAACCATAAAAAAATTTTAATACTCACGGAATGAAATTTTCTTCACTCAATAAAAATTTTTTGAAAGCAGGAATTATCGATTGGCTTTTGGACGCCGATATTTCTCTTCACTTCCAAACTCGAAAATATCTGCTGGAACAAGACGCGGAGGGATTAGTTTCTCTCCAAAATAGAATTCAATTAGAAGGATGGGGGAAAAAAATATTAACTAAACGAAGAAGTGATGGGCATTGGGGCAGAGGTTATTATCAGCCCAAGTGGACTTCTACTCACTATACCCTGCTCGATCTACGCAATCTTGAATTCCCCAAAGAGAACCCACTTGTAAAAGAGAGTGTCGATTTGGTCCTGCGAGCACCAGTCGGCACCAGAGGTGGAATAAATTTAGCAAAAACAATTCACGAAAGCGATGTATGCATCAATGGAATGATTCTAAATTATTCATCCTATTTTTTACCTGATGATGTGCGGTTAAAACTAATTGTAGATTATCTACTCGAAGTTAAGATGGGTGATGGCGGGTGGAACTGTGCTTATCTCAAGGGTGCATCACATAGTTCTTTGCATACAACCTTAAGTGTTTTAGAAGGATTGAACGAGTTCAAATCGTGTCGTGTGAATTATCGACTGAACGAAATTATTCTCGCTGAAAAATTGGGAATAGAATTTCTTCTCGTTCATCATCTTTATAAATCGCATCGAACGGGAAAAATAATTGATCCCAAAATGTTGAGACTTTCTTATCCTTCTCGATGGCGGTACGACATTCTTAGAGCGTTAGATTATTTTCAGAAAGCGAAAATTAAATTTGATCATCGAATGAGTGATGCTCTCAATGTTATCAAGAAAAAACAATATATAAATGGAACTTGGCTGCTGCAGGCTCCTCACGAAGGTGAAGTGCATTTCGAAATGGAAAAGGTTGGAAAACCAAGCAGATGGAACACTCTGCGAGCACTTCGAGTGCTTCAGTTCTATGAACAATTTGTTTGATTTGCTTTCATTTATTTTTTTAAAGATATTAGAACAGAGTAATTCTTCGATTTGAATAGTGTCTTGGAAGTTTACTAATTCATTTTGCAATTTACATTTTACATTTTGAATTGTCTTGCCCTGTGGTGTAATTGGCAACACGTCTGACTCTGGATCAGAAAAGTCTAGGTTCGAGCCCTAGCAGGGCAGCTATTGATATTGATTGGAGGGAAAATGAGTACTATCTTAAATCATCTGAATTATTACCGCCTGCCTTGGAACCTCGCTGATAACTCAATCTCCTGGCTTGAGCCTACTTTCAATTGTAATCTTGCTTGCGATGGCTGTTACCGTAGAAATGAAAACAACAGTCACAAACCTTTGGAAGTCGTGAAAGAAGAACTTGAAGTTTTTACACGGCTTCGAAAATGCGACGGAATTTCAATTGCTGGCGGCGATCCACTGGCACATCCTGAAATGTTGAAATCGTAAAAATCATTAAAGAGATGAACATCAAACCGATCATCAATACAAACGGCGGACTGCTCACAAAAGAATTATTGCTCGAATTAAAAAAAGCAGGTGTATTTGGATTCACATTTCATATTGATAGCAAGCAGGGAAGACCCGGATGGAAAAATAAAAATGAAATCGAACTGAATGAACTCCGCTATCATTTTGCACGAATGCTTGCTGAAGCAAGAAACATATCCTGCGCCTTCAATGCTACGATATATGAAGACACTGTGCAGTATGTTCCTGAATTAACCAAATGGGCACAAAGAAATATCGATATTGTTCAAGTGATGGTTTACATCATTTACCGTGCAGTAAACAATGATAAGGTCGATTTTTATCTAGGTCCCAAAAAAATCGATATGAGCCAGCTTGTGTATAACGAAGAAATTGAAGAACGTGTCGATATCAAAGCTCAGGAAATTGTAGATGAAATCAGAAAGACTTATCCCGAATTTGAACCCTGTGCTTATTTAAATGGTTCGGAACAAGCGGATTCATTCAAGTGGCTGCTGACAGGACGAATCGGCACACCGAATAAAATTTTTGGTTATATGGGAAAGAAGGGAATGGAAATCGTGCAAACGTTTTATCATTTGTGGAATGATAAGTACCTCGCATACGCTCACCCAAAAATGACAAGAACTGGAAGATCGATGCTTCTTTTAGGATTGATGGATAAAGGCTTGAGAAAAGTCGCCGCCAATTACCTCAAAAATCCTTTTAACATTTTTAAGAAATTGCATTATCAAACTGTGCTGATAATACAACCGGTTGATTTTCTTGAAGATGGAAGGCAAAACATGTGCGACGGCTGTCCCGATATAACAGTTTGGAATGGAAAGCTTGTTTGGTCGTGTAGAATGGAAGAGCAAATGACATTTGGTCACAATGTTAGGACATATCCGAAAGATTTTCTAAATT
>Ga0194127_10009431_pt1 | contig 10265 bp, 7 predicted proteins | sample TA2KigC100mmetaG_FD_148624 | JGI IMG/M metagenome (GOLD analysis project Ga0194127, IMG submission 148624) | Freshwater microbial communities from Lake Tanganyika, Tanzania - TA2015036 Kigoma Deep Cast 100m | ecosystem: Environmental > Aquatic > Freshwater > Lake | place: Tanzania: Lake... | reverse complement strand
TTCGATGGCGACCTCGCGCCCTTTCTGGGCGAGGAACGACCCCAGCAGGGTTGCCTGGACGCCGGCCAGTTCGATCGCCTGGGTGCGGATGGCTTCGACGGAGGCCTGGTCGGCGGCGAAGACGGGGTCGGCGGCGGCGCGGTCGATTTCCGAGCGCGCGGAGACGTGATCCCCCTTGATCACAGCGGCGGCGACGAGGTCGGCGAGGGCGACGAGCCGCTCCTGTAACGCCTTCCGCGCGGCCTGCTCCTTCGCCTCCTTCAGGCGGGCGATGGAGGCGTCGCGCACGGGCCGCAGTTCCTCGGAGAAGGGGCCGTCGTGACGGGACAGCCGGTCGAGGGCCTCGTCGTAGTTCCCGGTGCGCAACGCGTCATCGACGAAGGCTTTGATCTTCTCCTCCGAGATGGCCCGGGCGCGTTTCTTCATGACCGGCGCATTGCGGATCATCTCCTGCACGCGGTGATTGAGGGGCCCGCCCGGCGCGAGGGCGGCGAGCTTGCGGAAGCGCTCGATCTGCCCGTCGATGTCCTCGGGATTGTCGCGCGCCCAATCCCGGGCCTCGTTGAACGCCCGAAGGACCTTTTCCCGTTGCGCGGGATCGCCGAAGGCCCCCGCGCCGGGAAAGACGTCGGCCTCGCGCCATTCCGTGGGCCCGGCCATCGGCGACGCGGCGGGTTGTCCGTGGCCGGTCGAGGCCACGGCGGCGGGGACATCGGCCGTGGATTCGGCTGCCGGGGTCTCGGGCCCCCGGTTCCCCGTTTGCGGGGGCGGGGCCGGCGCGTCCGCGGCGGAGTTCCGGATCTGCAGCCATACCAGTCCCGAGCCCACGCCCAGCGCCCCGGCGATGACGATGCCTGCCGCAAGACCCGCGACGGTCCGGCGTTGGGGCGGGGGTTCGACCGTGGCGGGCTTCTTCTCCGGGGGCGCTTCGACGATCGGCAGCATCCCCGCGGCGCCCGGATGCCGCGCCAGGAGCCGGTCGAACAGGGCGACGAGCGCCTCCCACGACTTCGGCCGGTCCGCGCGGTCGCGCGCCAGCAGCGTCCCCAGCAGCTCCACGAACCCCTCCGACAACTGCGGCGCGTAGGTGCGCGGGTCGGGCAGCGGCTCGGTGGCCTGGCGCCGCAGCGTCTCGACGACGGACGTCGCCTCGTAGGGAATCTGCCCGGTGACGGCCGTGTAGAGGGTGGCGCCCAGCGAGTAGATGTCCGCCCGGACATCGAGATCCTCGCGCCCCTCCGCCTGCTCGGGGCTCATGTAGTTGGGCGTTCCAAGCAGCGCGCCGGCGAGGGTGCGCCCGTCGTTCTTGTCGATGCATTTGGCCAGGCCGAGGTCCGCCAGCCGGGGCTCGCCGTTGCTGTCGAGCAGGATGTTCGACGGCTTGATGTCGCGGTGCAGCAGGCGGAGCTCCCGCCAGGCGTGCGCGAGGGCCGAGGCCAGCTTCCGGCCCAGGACGAGCGCGTCGGTCTCCGGCACCGGACCGCGCTTGCGCACGTACTCGTGCAGCGAGGCGCCGCGGATGTACGCCATCGCGAGGTAGAGGACGCCGGCGTCCTCGCCGGCCTCGAACGCGGTGACGAGGTAGGGATGCTCGAGCCGCGCGGTGAGGCGGATCTCCTGGACGAAGCGCTCCGCGGCATCGCCGGAGAGCGAGCCGGACCGGGACAGCAGCTTCAGCGCGACCATCCGGTCCAGCGAAAGCTGCCGGGCCAGGTAGACCTCGCCCATGCCGCCGCGGCCGATCAGCTTGACGAGCTTGAAGCCGCCGATCGTCGTGCCCGGCTCCAGGCCCTTGCGCGGAACCACCTGGCCGGTGCCGCAGGTCGGGCACTCGATCTCGGCGCCCGCGGAGTCGGCGTCGATCTCCAGCCGCGCCTCGCATTTCTCGCACTGGAATGTGATCTGCATCGGTTTCCGGCGGCCTCCCGGCCCTGTGTATCCTACTATAACGAAACGGCCGGCGATTTCGATACAACGCGGGGCGCGGCGGCCGGACCGCTTCCGGCTTTACTCCGGCGGGTCTTTCGCGTAGGAATGCCGCGTTTTTCGCCCGTTCGGACGGGCTCACCGGAGGAATCGATCCATGGCAGCGAAGCAGACGAAGAACACCGTGGCCGGCAACATGGTCATCGCGCAGAGCGGCGGACCGACGGTCGTGATCAACCAGAGCCTCGTCGGGGCCGTCCTCGAGGCGCGCAAGCACCCCCAGATCCGCAAGATCTACGGCTCGCTCCACGGCTTGAAGGGGCTGCTGGAGGAGAACCTCTGCGACCTCCGCAAGGAGACGCCCGCCAACCTCGAGCTGGTCGCGAAGACGCCGTCCTCGGCCCTGGGCTCGGTCCGCAAGAAGCCCACGCCCGAGGACTGCGCGAAGGTCTTCGCCGTGCTGCAGAAGTACGACATCCGTTACTTCTTCTACATCGGCGGCAACGACAGCGCCGAGACGACGCACATCGTCAACGAGGAGGCAAAGAAGGGCGGCTTCCCCGTCCGCTGCTTCCACATCTGCAAGACGATCGACAACGACCTGCGCGAGAACGACCACACCCCGGGGTTCGGCAGCGCCGCGAAGTTCGTCGCGCAGGCGTTCATGGGCGACAACCTCGACAACCGGTCGCTCCCGGGCGTGAAGATCAACGTGATCATGGGCCGCCACGCCGGCTTCCTGACCGCCGCCTCGGCGCTGGCCCGCCAGTTCCCGGACGACGGCCCGCACCTGATCTATCTCCCCGAGCGGGCGTTCTCGCTCGAGAAGTTCGTCGAGGACGTGAAGGCCGTCCACGCGAGGCTCGGCCGCTGCGTCGTCGCCGTCTCCGAGGGCATCCAGGACGAGAACCGCGAGGCGATCGCCAGCAAGTTCATCAAGGAGACCGACTCCCACGGCAACGTGCAGCTCAGCGGCAGCGGCGCGCTGGGCGACCTGCTCGCGAAGGAGATCAAGGAGAAGGCCCAGATCTCGCGCGTCCGCGCCGACACGTTCGGCTACCTGCAGCGCTCGTTCGCGGGCGTCGTGTCGGCCGTCGATGCGAAGGAGGCGCGCCTCGCGGGCCGGATGGCCGTGACGTACGCCGTCGCCGGCGAGTTCGAGAGCGGCAGCACGGCGATCAAGCGCAAGCCCGGGAAGGTCTACAAGACCTGGATCGAGCGCACGGAGCTGAAGAACGTCGCGAAGGAAACGCGCCACATGCCCGACGAGTTCATCAATGCGGCGGGCAACGATGTGACGAAGGCGTTCCTGGACTACGTCCGCCCGCTCGTCGGCGACCTGCCGGCCACCGGCCGCCTGAAGGCCGTCCGCATCGCCAAGAAGGCCTGACGCGACGGCGGGACTTCCAACCCTTGGAAGACCGGTTCGCCGGGGCTTCCAAGGGTTGGACGCCGCCCGCGGAGGCGCCGTGCGAACGATCCTCACCACGGTCTTCCTGCTTGCGTGCAGCAACGTCTTCATGACGTTCGCGTGGTACGCGCACCTGAAGAACCTCTCGCACCGGCCGTGGTACGTTGCGGCGCTCGCGAGCTGGGGCATCGCGCTGTTCGAGTACCTGCTGCAGGTTCCGGCCAACCGCATCGGGCACCAGGTGCTGAACGTGGGCCAGCTCAAGATCCTCCAGGAGGCGATCACGCTGGTCGTCTTCGTGCCCTTCTCGATCCTGTTCCTGCGCGAGCCGATCCGCTCGGACTACGTCTGGGCGGGCCTCTGCATCCTCGGCGCCGTGTTCTTCATCTTCCGCGCCCGGCTGACCGGCGGGTGAGTCTGCGCCCGCGCCGCCTCCCTCCGTGAGGATCCGGTCAGGATTTTGCTTGGACGGCGCCGGGAAAAGCGTAAAGGGGAGCGCATGAATCCGCGGGACCCGTCCATGCGCCGCCGCCTGCCGCCCGATCCGCTGACGCGCGCGATCATCCTCGCCGCCGCCGCGCACGCGAAGGAGCGCGGCCGCGGGGGCGACCCGAAACTCCTCCACGTCCTGCGGGTGATGCTGCGGGTGGACGATCCCGAGGAACGCGTCGCCGCCGCGCTTCACGACGTTGTCGAGGAGGAGGCCGCGACGCTCGCCGACCTGCTGCGGGCCGGGTTCTCGCGCCGGGTCGTGCGGCTGGTCGACCTGATGACGCGGCGGGAGGACGAGGACTACTTCGACTACATCCGCCGCCTGTGCGCCGATCCCGCGGCGCGCCGGATCAAGCTGGCCGACCTGGCGGACAACACCGACGTTCGCATGAAGCTGAAGCGGCGGACGGACAAGGATCTCGAGAAGATCCGTCGCTTCGCGCGCGCGCGGCGCATGATCCTGAAGTGCCGGACGGCGCGCGCCGCGCGTCCCGCGACGCCCAAGCGGCGGGCCGTTACGGCGTCCAGCGCAGTCCGGCGCCGGCGACGGCCCCGCTGAAATCGTTGCCGATGCTTTCGAAGAGCCAGTTCTCCCCGCCGCCCGAGTCCATCTGGTAGCCGCCGTTGACGAACCACTCGAGGCCGGCCCCCAGGGGTCCGCCGATCTCCACGGCGGCCAGGCCGACGGCCCGGCTGTCCAGGTCGACCGACGTCTCCAGGTAGGTCCGCTGGGCGAACATGTTGGGATAGTCGAACGCCATCGCGGCGTCGCTCGAGATCATGAGGTATCGCAGGCCGATCTCGGCCGATACGCGGAACGAATCGCGCGCCGACGGCCGGCGGAACACGGCCGAAACCCCGATGGGAACGATCGTCGCCGAGCCGATCAGCGTCGGATGGGTCTCGTGCTCGGGGTTGATGATGTACTGCCCCTCCTGCAACGACCACGACTGGAAGCCGGCGGACAGCGCCAGGCCGACCACCGGGCCGACCCAGTGCCGCCACTGCACCTCGCCGCCCGTGGCGTCGGACCAGAAAGCGTCCTTCGGGAAGAGCATCCGGCCGGACACGGCGAAATCATCCGCCGGCATGAGATCCGCGTGGAGCTTGTCCAGTTCCTCGTGCATCCGCGCCAGTTCGGCGGCGACGGGATCCTTCACCTTGGACGCCGACGCCGGGGCCGGCGCCGACAGGTCCTTGCCGGCGGTCGCCCCGTTCGTGACGACCGCCACCGCGTTCGTGACCGCCGCCACCGCGTTCGTCGCCGGCGGAGCGTTGGTCTCCGCGCCCGCCGGGGCCGGCCCGGACAGGACGGGCGCGGGCACCTCCGGCGTTGCGGCGCCAACCGCCGCGGTGATCAGAGCGAGCGAAAGAACAGGGAAAAGGATCGATTTCATGGCGCCCACCCTATCACAGGGAACCGGGGAATCAACCGCGATCGCCCGCCCGGCGGATCTCCTCCCCGAGGATCCTGAACCCCTCCCGCACCGTCTCCGGCGACTGCGAGCAGGTCACGCGGACGCACTCGTGGGCGTGGGGATGCCCCGCCTGCCCCCCATAAAAGAAGTAGTGGCCCGGCACGACGAGCACGCCGCGGCGCTTCAGTCGCTCGTAGAGCGCCTCCGCGGAAATGCCCAGCCCCGGGAACCGGAACCAGAGAAACAGCGCGCCCTCGCTCTCGTGGACGGTCCAGTCCCCGGCGTCCCCCAGGAACTCGTCCGCCCAGGCCAGCGCCTGGCGGGCGCGGCCCTCGTAGAAGGGGCGGATCACCTCGCGGGAGAGGGTCAGGATCTCGCCGCTCGCGAAGAGCGGCCGCACGATCGCCTGCCCGACGTTGTCGTTGGCCAGGTGGAGGATCGAGTTCCACGACGCCAGCGCCCCGGCCAGCGGGGCGGGCGCGAGCACGATCCCCGTGCGGACGCCGGGCAGGCCGAGCTTGGAAAGGGTGAACACCAGGACGCTCTCCGGGTCCCAGACCGGCGCGGCCTCCCGGAACTGGATGCAGGGAAACGGGGCGCCGTAGGCATGGTCGACGATCAACGGAACGCCGCGGCTCCTCGACGATCAACGGAACGCCGCGGCTCCGGGCGAAGGCGAGCAGTCGAGAGACCTCGTCGTCCGAAAGCACGTTGCCCGTGGGGTTGGTCGGCCGCGACACGCAGACCGCCGCCGCATCGTTGACCGCCCCGAGGGCGTCGAAGTCGACGTGGTACTTGAACCGGCGCGGACCCGTCGCCTGCACGCGCGGCGCCAGGCCGCGGAAGAGGTCCGGCGACAGTCCCTGGTCCGCGTAGCCGATGTACTCCGGCATGAGCGGCAGGACGATCCGCCGCCGCGCACGCCCGGGGGCCGGGTCGCCGGCGAGCATGTTGAACAGGGCGAAGAACGCGCTCTGGGCGCCGGCGGTGATGACGAGATTGTCCGGCGCCACGGGCCAGCCGAATTCGCGGCGGAAGAACGCGGCCAGCGTGTCGATGAACTCGAGGTTTCCCTGCGGCGTGTCGTAGTGGAGCAGGGTCCGGTCGATCGCGGCGCCGTCGTCGAGCAGCTCGCGCACGCGGCGCCGCCACACGGCCTGCATCTCCGGGATCGCGGCCGGGCTTCCGCCGCCGAGCATGAGCATGCGTCCGCCCGCCATCGCGCGGCCGAGGTCGTCCATCAGCCGCCGGATGCCGGAGGGCGCGCGAAACCGTTCGCCGAACCGTGAGAACTCCATGATGCGCTCCTTCTACGCCCGGCCGGACGCCCCGACAAGCCGGTTCAAACCGCGAAGTACTTGGCCTGCGGGTGGTGCACGACGATGGCCGACGTGCTCTGCTCGGGGACCATCTGGAAGCTCTCGGTCAGCGTGACGCCGATCGCCCCGGGCTGGAGCATCGCGAAGACCGGGCCGTGCGCGCCGAGGTCCGGGCAGGACGGGTAGCCGAAGCCGTAGCGCGAGCCCTGGTAGTCCTGGACGACGTAGCCCGCGAGATTCCTCGGCCGGTGCGTGCCGATGCCCAGGTCCTCCCGCATCCGCTCGTGCCAGTACTCGGCGAGGGCGTCGGTGACCTCGACGCTGAAGCCGTGGAGCATCAGGTAGTCGTGGTAGGCGTTCGCGGCGTAGAGATCGTGGATCTGCCGGTCGATCGCCTCGCCGATCGTCACGACGAAGAAGCCCGCGACGTCCCCGCCCTCGGCCTCGGTCTTGAAGAAGTCCGCGATGCAGATCCTCGGCGGCTCGGCGCGGCGCGGAAAGCCGAACTCGTGCACCGTGCCGCCGTCCTGGACGAACAGCGTCTCGCCGCGGCTCCAGCACCGGAAGTACCCGTAGGCGACCTTCGGCTGCACCAGGCGCTCCTCGACCGCGCGGCGGCGGAACTCGGCGTAGAGCGGGCGGACCTTCCCCTCGATCAGCCCGCGGTACTCGTCCGCGCCCATCCGTCCGCGGCGGTAGCCCCAGCGCCCGCGGAAGAGCGCCTCGTCGTTGATGTAGGAGAAGAGCGCCTCGGCCGGGACATCCTCGACGTGGCGCGCGCCGAGGAACGGCGGCTTCGGGACCGGGATGTCGCGGCGGACCTCGACATCCTGCGCGGCCGCGGTGGCCGTCGTGGCCGCCGTCGCCGGATCCCACCGGGTCGCCTTCAGGACCCCCGCCTCGAAGTCCTGCACCGCCTTGAGCCCGGCGAAGGCATCGGCGCAGTAGACCACCGGGGCGTCGTAGCCCGGCGCGCAGGACTCGGCCACGAACTTCTTCGTCAGCGCCGCGCCGCCGAGCAGGATCGGCACGCCGAGCCCGGCCTCGCGGTACTGGGGCATGCTTTCCTGCATCACGATCGCGGACTTCACCAGCAGGCCGCTCAGGCCGACCAGGTCGACCTTCAGCTCCTTCGCCTTCGCGATGATCGTCTCGGCCGGGACCTTGATGCCGAGGTTGTGCACCCTGTAGCCGTTGTTCGAGAGGATGATGTCGACGAGGTTCTTGCCGATGTCGTGCACGTCGCCCTGGACGGTGGCGAGCAGGATGGACAGCCCCTTCGCGTCGCCCGAGCGGTCCATGAACGGCTCGAGATGGGCCACGGCCCTCTTCATCACCTCGGCGGACTGCAGGACGAACGGCAGGAGGATCTCGCCCTTGCCGAACAGCTCGCCGACGTGCCGCATCGACGGAACCAGGATCTGGTTGATGATCGCCGTCGGCACGTAGCGCCGCAGCAGGATCGCGAGGAGGTCCTCGAGCCCTTCCTTGTCGCCGCGCACGACGCGGTCGAAGAGGGCCTCCTCGGCCGGCCCCGGCGCCTTCGCGGACTCGTCGGGCTTTGCCGCGCCGGACTTCGCCTGGAAGTGTTCGATGAAGAGCGTCAGCGGCTTCTTCTCCGGGTCCTTCACGCGGTCGAAGAGGAGGTCGAGGCAGATCTCGCGGTCCTCCTTCGGAATGGTCGCCAGCGGCAGGATCTTGCCGGCGTCGACGATCGCCGCGTCGAGCCCGGCTTCGACCGCCTCGTGGAGGAAGACGCTGTTCAGCACGCGGCGCGCGGCGGGGGGCAGGCCGAAGGAGACGTTGCTGAGGCCCAGCGACGTGTAGACCCCGGGGATCTCCGCCTTGATGCGGCGGATCGCCTCGATCGTCTGCACCGCGGCGTCGCGCAGGGTCTCGTCGCCGGCGCCGACGGTGAACGTCAGCGGGTCGAAGATCAGGTCCTGCGGGCGCAGCCCGTGCCGGTCGACGGCCAGGTCCGGCCGACGGCCAGGTCGTGGATCCTGCGGGCGATCGCGACCTTGTCGTCCGCCTTCATCGCCATGCCCTTCTCGTCGATCGTCAGGGCGATCACCGCCGCGCCGTATCGCTTCAGCGCGGGGCAGATGCGGTTCAGGTTCTTCCCGCCGTCCTCGAGGTTGATCGAGTTGATGACGCAGCGGCCGGGGTAGATCCGCAGGCAGGCCTCGATGCAGTCCGGGGTAAAAGTCCGGGGTCGTCGAGTCGATCACCAGCGGCATGCGCACCGAGCGCGCGAGCATCGGCACGAGCGCGAGCAGGTCCTTCCTCTCGTCGCGGCCGGCGTACGCGGTGCAGAGGTCCAGCAGGTGCGCCCCGCCGGTCTCCTGCTCGACGGCGATGCGGAGGCAGCCCTCGTAGTCGTCCGCCAGCAGCCGCTCGCGGAACGCTTTCGATCCGTTCGCGTTGCAGCGCTCCCCGATCAGCAGGGGCTTCGGGTCCTGCCCGATCTCGACGGCCTGGTACAGACTGGAAACCGACGGCTTCATCGCGCTCCTCCCGCCCGCGGCGGGGCGGCAGTCTCGCACCGGAACCCGTGGATTGCAACGGCAGGCGCCCGCGCGCGCCGCGCTTTTTGCTTCGCTTCACCGGGGGCGGCGGTATGCTTCGGCCCGGATGAACAAACTCCGGGGGATCCCGGGAAGGAGCAGATCATGGCGCGACCGGTGACGTTGTTTACGGGCCAGTGGGCGGACCTGCCGCTGGAGACGATGGCCCAGAAGGCGAAGGCGTTCGGGTACGACGGGCTCGAGCTGGCGTGCTGGGGCGACCATTTCGAGGTCGCGAAGGCCACCCCGGCCTACGGCAAGGCCAAGAAGGATCTGCTCGCGAAGTACGGGCTGGGCGTTCACGCGATCAGCGCGCACCTCGTCGGCCAGGCGGTGTGCGACCGGATCGACGAGCGGCACCAGTGCATCGTGCCCGACTACGTCTGGGGCGACGGCGAGCCCGAGGGCGTCCGCCAGCGCGCGGCGAAGGAGATGATCGCCACCGCGAAGGCCGCGGCGGCCCTGGGCGTGAAGATCGTCAACGGCTTCACCGGCTCCTCGATCTGGCACATGCTCTACGCCTTCCCGCCGACCTCCCAGGCGATGATCGACGCCGGGTTCAAGGACTTCGGCCGGCGCTGGAAGCCGATCCTCAACGCGTTCCAGAAGGTGGGGGTGAAGTTCGCCCTCGAGGTGCATCCCACCGAGATCGCCTTCGACCTCTGCTCGGCCGAGAAGGCGATCGAGGCGGTGGACGGGCATCCCTGCTTCGGGTTCAACTTCGATCCGAGCCACCTGGGCTACCAGGGGGTGGACTACGTCGCGTTCATCCGGCGGTTCCGGGACCGGATCTTCCACGTGCACATGAAGGACGTGGGCTGGAGCCAGGTGCCGAAGGAGTCCGGGGTGTTCGGCGGCCACGTGGCGTTCGGGGATTCGCGGCGGTTCTGGGACTTCCGGTCGCTGGGGCGCGGGAACATCAACTTCGAGGCGATCATCCGGGCCTTGAACGAGATCAACTACCAGGGTCCGCTCTCCGTCGAGTGGGAGGACTCGGGCATGGACCGCGAGCACGGGGCGAAGGAGGCCTGCGCGTTCGTCAAGCGCATGGACTTCAAGCCCTCGGCCGTCGCCTTCGACGCCGCGTTCGACAAGTAGGAAGGTTCGCGGGTTCCAAGGGTTGGACGTCCGC
>Ga0194127_10009430_pt1 | contig 10267 bp, 8 predicted proteins | sample TA2KigC100mmetaG_FD_148624 | JGI IMG/M metagenome (GOLD analysis project Ga0194127, IMG submission 148624) | Freshwater microbial communities from Lake Tanganyika, Tanzania - TA2015036 Kigoma Deep Cast 100m | ecosystem: Environmental > Aquatic > Freshwater > Lake | place: Tanzania: Lake... | reverse complement strand
CTCCGGACTGGACTCGCTCGCTTCTTCACCCCACAGGTGAAAGCCGAAAACGGCCCCAGAACACATCCGGACCGCCCCTTGCGCAGCTCTCTCTATTCCGTGGAACTATTTGGCCGGACGATCAGGGCATCTCACCCAGACTAGTACTGGAGATCGAAACCTATTCCCCAGTTCGACTCAATAGTGCGTCAAGAACGCGGGGAAGTCACGCGTAAGAATGCCGACGAGTTCACCCAGGGATCCGGTGAACGGGGTAGGCTCCCAGGTTCCGGTGTGTCGAGGGAAGCTTAGGCCCCAGGTTTTGGCTCCGAGCCAGGTGAGGCGAGCGTGCTTCTGCTCATCCTCCCCGACGCCGCTGTAGAGAATCAGCGAGTCGGCTCGCTTCTTGACTCGCAGGCGAGCAAACTCCTTGAAGTCTTCGAGCAGGTCTCTGAGGTCGAAGACGCCATACTCGACGGCCATCTTGATGGTTGGGGATACCACGGAAGCCTCCTTCAGGCAGCCGGGCAGTACCCCGCGATTCAGGCCGCCTGCTGCGTCCATATTACAGGAAAGCGCTGTCTTCCACATGGTGTGCGCTCATGCCCGCATTCTTGTGAAGAGAATGAGGGGACCGCGTTCTGTCCGTGCCATGAGAATGGAGACTGCAGTTCCGGCACTTGCGTTGCTGGCAAGTGGGGAGCTTTCTGCGTTTCCTATGGATGCGAATGGGACTGCAACTATTTCGGGCTCGAGTGTCTGATGTACCCCGAGATGGGCTTCTTTGCCTGCCTGGAACGGGATTTGAAGCTGTGCATGCCTTGCATAAGTGATGCTGACTGTAGTCCTCCATGGGATTTCAAAGGAGCATATGGCGACAAGTGTGTTGCGTATGGGAACAGTGGGAGCTTTTGCGGCGTAAATTGCAGCATTTTTCCGTATGATGACGTTTGCCCGTCAGGCTTTGAGTGCATGAACGGACAGTGTATTGCGAAATCGGGCATGTGCGACTGCAGCGCCTACGCTGCGGACGTGGGCGCATCGACCACCTGTATGTCGAGCAACGATTTCGGCTCGTGCCAGGGATTCCGTGCTTGCTCGAAGTCCGGGCTGACTGAATGCGATGCTCGGATTCCCTCCCTTGAGGTGTGCGACGGGCTGGACAACGACTGTGACGGCGAGACAGACGAGGCCGGATGCGACTAACGAACCGTCTCTGGGGCCGATGCGAGCCGGAGGCGGCGTTTCGACGAAGTTGTGCGGTGCAGCCGGCCCCCGTCCGGGAGTCGAACTCCGGCGACAAGCCGCCGACGGCTATGCGACCCGAACCTCCGGGAACTACAGCAGGACCACGGCCCCGGCCAACACGAGGCCGTCCTCGACGCGACCTCATGATTTCAGAGAGACAGAGAGAGGATCGGGGTCAATCTTGAGGCCGTGGGGTGCCCGGCGGTGAAGAAGGGAAGACCCCCTGTTGGCCTACCAGAGGTGCCGCCGGGCGAAGGCGTGGCCAGAGCCTTTCTTGAGATACTGCTCGAACGCCAAGGCTTTCTCTTCGTTCTCGAAGTAGATGGCTACGACCAGCTTCCAGGGTCACCAGCGAGAGGTGTGCGGCGATGCGCCAGAGTTGTGCTCGGCCAGCCTTTTCTTGAGATTCTCGGTGGTTCCAACGTAACGCTGATCGGGGAAGGCTCGGAGCGGAGGAGGTAGACGTACATGAGGCGTCCGCGGCCAGGGGCTGAGGTGGCGCAACGGCCATGCCCTACTTCGCCCCGGCCTGCGGCCGGTGCTACGAAGGGCACCGGGAATCGAACCCACGGCCTCTTGAATGGCCCCCCTACTGGCAGTGCAGGTAGCGTGCGATGAGGTCGTTGATCTCTTCGAAGCCGGCGGCCCTGCACCGGGCCTCCTCCTCGCCGAAGGCCATGAGCCGGGATGCGGTCTTGTCGATGACCTGAGGGGAGAACACACCGTGCTCCTCGTAGTGCTTCCGGTGCTCGAGCAGAGCCGCGGCCGATGCCTGGCAGGAGGAAGGCAGCTTGGGGAGCTGGCTTCGGCGCTGTTCGGCCTCGGGCTTGAAGATGTTGCTCTCCACCCGCAGGCTGTCCGCGTATTCGACAGCACCCGGCACGGTCAGCCCGTGGAGCGCGGCCACGCACATGCCGGCATGGAGCTGGTGGATGTCCGCCGAGCCGTCCGGGCTGCGAAGCTCCAGCGTGCAGTTCGAGATGGCCTTCACCTGGGCGTCGACGGCCTTCGGATTGGCCTTGGCCGTCATGTCTCCGGCACCTGACCAGGAGAGCGGCACTCGGATCAGGACGGAACGGTTCCTCTCCCCCCAGCAGACGTGTACCGGCGCCTCCTGGTTCGGGACCAGCCGGAGGTAGGAGGTGGGGATCGTGTTCCCGAACGCGGTGAGCGAGGGGGCCAGGCTCAGGTAGCCGGCCAGGAGACGCTTCCCCGTCTCGTTGATCCCCGACTCGTCCGCGATCGCGTCCTTCCCGTCCCGGACGAGCCTCGAATGGACGTGCAACCCGCTGCCCGCATGCCCCTGGACCAGCTTGGGCGCAAACGTGACCGTGACTCCGGCCCGGGCCGCCAGCATGCGCAGCACCCACCGGGCCACGACCACGGCATCGGCCGAATCCTCGACCGGCGCCAGGTCGAACTCGATCTCGCACTGCTCCATCTCGGACGAGCGGTCCATGACCCGCCCCACCTCGCTGTGACCATACTTGACCCGATACCCCATGCGGGTCAGCAGCATCATCGCGGCGGTGCGGATCGGCTCGGTGCGGGAGAAGGGAGGCGCCTCTCCATACCCCCGCTGCTGCTCGGTCGGATAGAGCGGGGTCGGCGGCGCGATCATGTAGTACTCCAGCTCGGCAAGGCTCTCCATCCGGAACCCGGTCCGCTCGAACAGGGCATCGTCCGCGCTGCGGACCAGCTGATCCGGACCGTGAGACAGGGGTTCCCCCTTGAAGTTGAAGAAGGAGCAGAGGACGTCGAGCGTCCTGTGGGCGGCAAACGGGTTGAAGAACGCGGTTCGAAACCGCGGGACCACGTACAGGTCGCTCGACCCCGGGTCCACGAACGGGAAGAGACTGGAGCCATCGACCCGCTCCCCTGCCCCCAGGATCCGATCCAGTCGTTTCCGATCGCTGACCGCGAAGTTCAGCGACTTGAGCCTCCCGTCTGCTGCGACGAACCGGAAGTTCACCATTTCGACCGAGCAGCGGTCCGCAAGATCCAGCAGATCCTTGCGCGTGATGTCTTCCCGCTCCTTCTGGAGGAGCTGCGCGACGCTCCCCGGACAGGAATCCTGGAACAACTCGACCGACGTGCTCATGCCCTGCCTCCCTTCCCCTCGAGCCGAGCGAGAAGCCCGGCAACATGGTTGACCAGCCTTGCCCCGTGCTCCCCCTTGTCCACCGCAACCCAGACCAGCCCCCCGAGGAGCACCCCGGCCAAGACGTCCAGCAGGTAGTGCTGCTTGGTCAGCAAGGTCGAAACGCAGATGAGCACCGTCGAAACCACCAACCAGAGTCCCATCCAGCGGTGCTGGCGCCAGACCGCCAGAGACGCGATCGTGCAGATCGTGCAGTGGGTCGAAGGGAAGCAGTTCCAGGGAGGGTCCAGCTCCCGCACCAGCGCCAGCGTGTAGCTGCTGATGTCCGAGACGGGCACGGCAACCCGAACGGTGGCCACCGGGAAGGCCACGAAGACGACGTAGCACACGAGCAGAGTCGCCACCTGCGCCACGCCCAGCTTGGCCAGCTGCCGCACGTCATCCAGGTACAGCAGCGGAATGGCGTAGACAAAGTAGACGGTGAGATAGAAGAAGACCCACGGCCGAATCTCCGGAATGGCCCGGTCTGCTGCCATCTCGAGGGACCAGTAGGCTTCCGAGCTGGCCAATCCCGCCACGATGAAGTACCCGAAGCCGGCGAACGCCAGCATGGCCAGCATGTTGGGCAGCCACGATCCGATGCCGAGCCGGCTGCCGGCCCGCCCCCGCCATGCCGCGAGCGGAATCGCCGCGAGCGCCGGTCCCGCGAACACGGAGAACGCCACGGGGCCCGGCGACTCCGGCGGGAGGTCGACCAGCAGCTCCACCAACGCAAGGAACTGCAGGCTGACGACCACCCCCACTCCGTACGCAAGCAGGTACTGTCTCAGGTAGGGCGAGAACGTGTGGAGCAGCCCGGGATAGCGTTGAACCGAAGATTCCATGTTCTCAGCCTGCGCACTCCGACTGGCGAGACGGAGAATCCAACGGCCGGCTCAGGTTCCGGCCGAGTAGTCGTCCATGTACTTGATCTGGTCTTCCGTCAGCTCGTCGATGGCAACTCCCATGGTGCGCAGCTTCAGGCCGGCCAGCTCGAGGTCCTGCTCCTTGGGCAGCTCGTAGACCTTCGGCTCCAGCGTACCCGCCAGCCGGGCCAGCCTTGTGAGGGCCAGCGACTGGTTGGCGAACGACATGTCCATGACCTCCGACGGGTGCCCTTCGGCACCGGCCAGGTTGACCAGGCGGCCGTTCACCAGCAGGTAGACCCGACGGCCCCCCTCGAGCCGGAACTCCTCGTTCCCCGGTCGCAGCTCGCGGCTCGAAACGGACATGGACTTGAGCTGAGGGATGTTGATCTCGCAGTCGTAGTGGCCCGTGTTGCAGACCACAGCGCCGTCCTTCATGGCAGCGAAGTGCCGGTCCACGATGACGTCCTTCATCCCGGTCGCGGTGATGAAGATGTCGCCAAGCGCCGCTGCTTCATCCATCTTCATGACCTGGAACCCGTCCAGCATCGCCTTGAGAGCCTGGAGCGGGGAGATCTCGGTCACGATCACCCGGGCACCGAGACCACGGCCACGCATGGCGCACCCGCGGCCGCAATGGCCGTAGCCCGCCACCACCAGGACCTTGCCGGCCATCAGGATGTTGGTGGTCCGCAGGATTCCGTCGATGGAGGACTGCCCCGTCCCGTAGACGTTGTCGAAGTCCCACTTGGTCTCCGCATCGTTGACTGCCATGACGGGGTAACGCAGCGCCCCGTCCCTGGCCATGGCCCGTAGCCGATGGACTCCCGTCGTGGTCTCCTCGGTTCCGCCGAGGATCCGGCTGCACAGCTCCTTGTGGCGGCTGTGCACGGAGAAGATGAGGTCGGCCCCGTCGTCCAGCGTCAGCGTGGGCACCATCTTGAGGGTCTCGTCGATGGCCCAGTAGAACTCCTCGACGTTCATCCCCTTCCATGCATAGATCGGGATGCCGTCCGCTGCCAGTGCCGCCGAGATATCGTCCTGGGTGGACAGGGGGTTGCAGCCGCTCCACGAGACCTGGGCTCCGGCAGCCACGAGCGTCCGGATGAGGGGGGCGGTCTCCTTGGTCACGTGCAGGCACCCGGCGACCCTCTGCCCGGCCAGCGGCTGGGTCTTCTTGAATTCCTCCCGCAGGTGCATCAGCACGGGCATCCGCGATTCCGCCCATTCGATCTTGAGCTTCCCCTGGTCAGCCAACCCGATGTCTCGAACCTTGTAGGTCATCCTCTCCTCCGATACGGTGAAGACTCAACAACAGCGCAAGGAAACTAACCGATAGGTCGATACGTGTCAAGGCTGAGGGTTGGAAATCGGAAACGAGTCACGCCTTCTTCAGGCGCTCTCTCAGCGAAAGGGCGAGGCGCAGGTGATGGCGCACCATCTGGCGCATCTTGAGCTCGTCCGGGACGAGCAGGAGGAGGCACTTGCCGAGATAGAACGCGGCGGAGCCGGCATCTCCACGGTTCAACGCGGACATCCCCTGCTTGTAGTAGCGGTTGAACAGGTCTTCTACCCCCCGCTGGAGATCGTCGGCCTGCAGGTCCGAGGTCCCGCAACGGGTCTGAGGCGACACCTCCCCCGTGGGGGGGGCCGCATCGGGCGAAAGGAACTTGAGACGAGCGTCCACATCCCGGACGGCCTTGTCCGAAATCTCCTGGATCAGTCGACTGGCAGCATCACGGGCCTTGTCCCGCACGTGACTCTCCACGACGTCCTTTGTATCCTCTTCGTCCTTGCGGCTCTTGGTCACCATCCTCGCACACCTTCGTAACGGAGCAGCGGCTCCCGCAACTACGCACATACTATAAGGACGGTCTCCGGTTCGATCAAGTTTGCCGCCAGCTTCCATCGTCTCGATGACCGCAGCACCTCGCCGAAGGGGTCGCGGCCCCGCTCGGCTACGGGGCGGGATAGCCTTCGAGCACGATCGGATTCCCCTCGGCGTCCTTGGCCGCGTTGACGGTCACCTGGAATCCCTGGTTCGTGACGACGATACGCGCAGCATCCCACAGGTCCCCCTTCTTCAGGGTGACCGGCCCCGCGGTCAGCGCCTTGCCGGCATGGGCATACACATGGACACGGACCGAAGACGGCCCCATTCCGGCGTCGCCGGGGCAGTACACGCCGACCTGGTAGGTCCCGTCCGCCGGGTGGTTGAGCGCAATGGCCTCCGGACCCGCCCCGTTCTTGTCGCTGAGCAGCATCTTCGGGTTGTCGAGCGCCTTGGGATCCGGGTTGCCCCATTCGGGCTCGGACATCTTGCTCCAGCAGTCGTTGGTCCCGTCGAACCACCCGTCGGGCTTGCCATCCTTGTCCCGATCCGGCCCCGCCGCCAACGGCGACGTCAGGTGAAGATCCATGTCGGAGCCGGGGCCCGCATCCTGCTCGTTCGGGTCCCCCGGCGTGTGCCAGACCAGCTCGACGTAGATGTCCTGCTCCGGGACGACCAGGAGGCTCTTCGATGCCACGTTGCAGCTCGTGGTTCCCTTGTCATCGACCACCGCCAGCTTGAACACGTACTGCCCGGTGACCAGCGGAGTCACCTGCACCTCCGGCGCCTGGCCCGACGGAAGGTAGCCGGCAAACGACGCCCACGGCTGCACGATGTCCCACAGGTACGTGACGATGCTCCCGGCCAGGCCGTACGAGCCCTTGCCCGAGAGCGAGACGGGCTTGAACGGCTCGACCTGGGCGGCACCGCCATAGGAGACCACGGCGATTGGACACGTCGCCTCCCCCTTGATGCCCAGGCCGGTGAGCGGAATCTCGATGGTCGGGTTCTTGGGAGCGGCGTTCTCCACGACCAGGGTCCCCTGGTAGGCCTGGTTCGGCTCCGTCGGCTTGAAGCCGACCGTCACCACGGTGCTCTGCCCGGCGTCGAGATCGTAGGGGGGCTTGAGCATCCCCTCGATGGCGAACTCCGGGGCCGAATCCCCGGCAAGGTACACCTTGAAGACCGGCACGAGCCCGTCGCCGCAGTTCTTGATCTGGATGTCGAGCGTGTGCACGACGCCGACCTCCTTCCCCCCGAACCCCAGCTCCAGCGGGTTGACGGCAAGGCAGTTGTTGGCCACGGCCTTGCCCGACAGAGACACGGACAAGCTCCCCCCCGGCCTCGTGGGGTCATCCGTGCTCACGTTGAGCATTCCCGAGTAGTCACCGAGCTGCTCCGGCGCAAAAACGACCGTGAGGCTGACCCCGTTGCCCGGCTCGACCACGATTCCGGGCGAAAAGACCCGCTCGGTCCGGAACGTCGACGGAGGGAACAGGAGAAGGAAGACACCTTCCGGATCTTCGATGGAGGCTCCGGTAATCACGAGGTCCCCGAGCCCGATGTTCTGGATCGTGACGTTCTTCTGGGACATCTGGTCGCCGGGAACGGTGGCTGGAAAGACGATGCTGGCGGGCTGGGCTTCGGCCAACCCTCCCTTGCTGCACTCCGGCTTCACCTGGTTGGCGCAGCCCCCCGGTTTGCAGACGTCGTCGGTGCATTCGTTGCCGTCGTCGCAGAGCAGGTGGTCCGGCGTGTGCTGGCACCCCCCCCCGTCGGTGCACTGTTCCTTCGTGCAATCGACCTCGTCGTCACACGACTCCGGCTCGAGCCAGCCGCTCCCCACCTCGTTGCAGGCCTGCACCATGCCCTCCGGAAGGCATTGGAACTTCCCCGGGCTGCACACGACTCCCGTGACGCACTCGCCCGATACGCACTTGGCGCCGTCGGGGCAATGGTCATCCTGAGTGCAATCGACGCAGACCTTCTTCACCGGATGGCACTTGCCCCCCGGACAGTCTGCGTTGCTGCCGCAGCCTTCCACGCCGGAATCACCGGCCGCGGTTCTGCCGTCCCCGCCCCCCCCATCTGCGACCGACGCGTCGGAGCCACTGCTGCCGATCGCGTCGGAGCCGCCACACGCTGCGACCACGACTCCACACAGGAGAAGCACTGTTGCCGCTCTCATTGAACACTCCGTTGCAGGCCGCCACATACCACCATCGGGCCGCAAAACATTCGGGCCATTGTACTCACGGTTCGCCCCGAAGGCCAGCATCGAGTCGTTCGCGCTTCTCAGGAATCGGTCTGACGACCGAGCCACGCGAGGGCATCCTCTCGGGTGACCAGGATCCCCTCGGCAGCAAGGTCCTCGCACTCCGCCAGGAGTGCACCGATCCTCGGTCCCCTGGAGATTCCGGCCGCTGTCAGGTCATCGCCGGTCAAGAGACGCCGGGGGTGCAGGCGCTCCGGCGGAAGTGATGCCCGCTCGAAGACCAGCTCGGCCAGGGTGTCGGTCGGCAAACCCCGGCCGGCGAACAGCTCACGGACCAGCTCGAGAACCTCATCGAAGCAGTCCGCCCGGTACAGGTCGATTCGCCGGGCCTGGCGCTCTCCCCGGATCCGCGCCATCCTGAGCGCCAGCAGCAGGCGCTGCTCGACCTCGCGACGCTCATCGCCCGACAGTCGCAGCGAGTCGGCAAGGACCGCACCTCGCTCCCGGACCTTGCGTCCGTCCGTGGGCCACGAAAGCAACCCCTCCTCGAACGCAAGGGCAACCGCACCGAGCCATTCCACAAGCTCGACACGGCGAGGCAACCGAGCGAGCAGTCGCAGCGCAGTCTCCACCTGCCGCCGCCCCGCTGACTTCCAGAACGGAAACACGCGACCGAGCAGGGAAAGACCCTCCATGAGCTCCAGCCCCCGGACAGCACCGCCGCCATGAGCCATCTTCTCCAGCTCGGCCCGCACCCGCTCCCGGGAAATGCGCTCGAGTCCTGGTGCCGCCGCAGCCACGGCTTCCCGGGTGGCCGGGTCCAGATCGAACTCGAGACACGAACTGAACCGGACGGCCCGCAGGGTCCGCAGGTAGTCCTCCTCCATCCTCTCGGACGGTATCCCGATGGCCCTGAGTATCCGGCGGTCGATGTCGCTGAGCCCCCCCACGAGGTCGATGATGCTCCCAGCATCCGGATCCATCACGAGGCCGTTGGCCGTGAAATCCCGCCGCTCGACGTCCTGCTCGAGGGTCCCCGGGGACACCCGGTCCGGATGCCGGCCATCGCTGTACCCCTCCTCCCTGCGATAGAGCGCGACTTCAAACTGGTGGGACCCGACCAGCACCCGCACGACGCCGAACGACTCTCCCACAGCCACGGTCCGAGGAAACAGCGCCATCACCTCGTCGGGGCTCGCGGACCCGGTGACGTCGATGTCCTGGATCGGCCTTCCCAACAGGAGGTCGCGGACCGCGCCGCCCACGAACCACGCCTCGTGCCCGGCCGAGCGCAGCTTGCGCACAATCTCCGCCGCCCCGCCGAAGAGATCCCGTGCCTCCGCATCCCCGGCGAGGAGAGCCGCCAGCTTGTCACGGACGTCGAGAACTGTCCTCACGGTTGGGGCAGGAAACGCTCGAGCTTGGCCACCAAGGTAGTCTTGGTGTCCGCATCGGAAACCGGGAGCCGGCGTTCGAGCGCCCACTTCGCCAGCTGATCTCTGGAAGCGCGGACCAGACCGGTACGGAACGGCGGAAACGGTGCAAGGCTCTCCCGGGCAGGGGTCTTGCCCGCTGCCGCAGCCGGCTTGGCGGCCGGCTTGCGCACAGACTTCGGTACGGCCCTCACGGCAGCCCTGGCAGCCTTGGCAACGGAAGGCATGCCCGCCGGCGCCGCAGCGGCCGGGACGGCTCGGGGAATCGGTTGTGGAGCCGGAGCAGGCCGAGGCTTCGGCCTGGGGGCCGGAGCAGGGGCAGGCCGGGGCTTCGGCTTCGGGGCCGGGGCAGGGGCAGGCCTGGGCTTCGGCTTCGGGGCCGGGGCAGGAGCCGGCCGGGGCTTCGGCTTCGGGGCCGGGGCAGGGGCCGGTTTCGGCTCAGGTTTCGGCTCAGGTTTCGGCTCAGGTTTCGGCGCAGGCTTCGGCTCAGGCTTGGGCTCAGGCTTCGGAGTCGGTGCGGGCTTGGGCGCGGGCTTCGGCTCAGGCTTGGGCTCC
>Ga0194127_10009423_pt1 | contig 10270 bp, 13 predicted proteins | sample TA2KigC100mmetaG_FD_148624 | JGI IMG/M metagenome (GOLD analysis project Ga0194127, IMG submission 148624) | Freshwater microbial communities from Lake Tanganyika, Tanzania - TA2015036 Kigoma Deep Cast 100m | ecosystem: Environmental > Aquatic > Freshwater > Lake | place: Tanzania: Lake... | reverse complement strand
AACACGCGCCGTTCACCGTGGCGGGCAAGTCGTATCCGGCCGGATCGATCGTGATCAAGACCAACCAGGCCTACCGCCCGATGGTCATCGACATGTTCGAGCCGCAGGACCACCCGAACGACTTCCGCTATCCGGGCGCGCCGCCGACGCCGCCGTATGACAACGCCGGATGGACGCTCGCAATGCTGATGGGCGTGCAGTTCGACCGCGTGCTCGACGGCTTCGACTGCCCGTGCGACCGCGTGGAGCCGGCCAACCTCGTCACCGCGCCCGCGGGTGTGGTCGCCAAGGGCGGCACCTGGAAGCTCTCACCGGTGCAGAACGACGCCTTCGCCGCGGTCGCTCGCTTCCTGAAAGCGGGCGTGGAGGTGTACCGCGGCTTCGACGGCAACTTCTACGTCGCGTCGAGCGGCAAGAGCCGCCCGGTCGCCGAGAAGGCCGCGAAGGAACTGGGCCTCACGTTCGCCGAGGGCAAGCGCCCCGCTGGCGCGCAGAAGTTGACCGCGCCGCGCATTGCGCTCTTCGACCGCTACGGCGGCCAGATGCCGTCGGGGCACACGCGCTGGCTGCTCGAGCAGTTCGGCATGCCGTACGCCGACATCTATCCGCAGGAACTCGACGCCGGGAACCTCCGCGCCAAGTACGACGTGATCGTCTTCGTGGATGGCTCCATCCCGGCCGTGGCCGGCGGTGGACGCCGCGGCGGCTTCGGCGGCATGGGGCCGGATACCAACGCGCTGCCTCCCGAATGGCGCAAGACGACCGGCAGCGTGACGGTGGACAAGACTGTCCCGCAGCTGAAGGCCTTCCTCGAGGCCGGCGGCCGCATCATCACCATCGGCTCGTCCACCTCGTTGGGCCAGCACCTCGGCCTTCCGGTTGAGAGCTTCCTCACTGAGAACGGCCGCGCGCTGACCGCCGAGAAGTTCTACGTGCCGGGCTCGATCCTGAAGGCGTCGTTCGACACCACCGCGATGGTGGCCAAGGGGATGGCGGCCAAGGCCGATGTCTTCTTCGACAACTCGCCGGTCTTCAAGCTGGGCGCCGACGCGGCATCCAAGGGCGTGAAGCGCATTGCCTGGTACGAGCAGTCACCGCTGGTCTCCGGCTGGGCCTGGGGTGAGAAGTATCTCGACGGCGGCACGGCGATCGCCGAGGCGTCGGTGGGGCAGGGGACGCTCTACCTGTTCGGTCCGGAGATCCTCTTCCGCGCGCAGCCGCACGGGACGTTCCGGCTGTTCTTCAACTCGCTGTATTCGGTGAGGCCGCCGGTGCAGTGAGAAGCGATTGAGGATTCACGACTCCGGATTTCGATTCCGGATGGCGATTGAGGATTTCGATGGGCGATTGGCGGGGGACACTCGTCCAGTCGCCCATCGGCGCGTTCGCCCCCTCCGTTGCCGATCCCTCTGCTTGGTGCTACGCTCCTGCGAGCACCCCCGGAGCCAACGGTATCGGCCCGGGCGCTAATCGGCCCGAACCCGCGCCACTGACCGTGTCCTCGTCGCCGCACTCCACCCCGGTCTCGCACCACTCCGCCCGCCGCAATTCGGCCGGCGAGGTGATCGCGCCGCTTGGCCGCATGTACCTGTGGTTTCCCACGGAGCAGGCGCTGGCGAAGGTGGTGGGGCTGCTCCGGCAGCACACGCTCGATTTCGAGTCGGCGGAAGGCGACTCGCTCATTGTCGATGTCGAATGGTCGGTGCTCCGCGACATTGTCGGGCCGCTGCGCCGCCTGCTGACGCACACCGAGGCCGACGACACGCGCGTGCTCTACAAGCCGGCCGGCGGCAAGCTCTCCATCGCGGACTTCCCCACCGTCAAGTCGTACTCGCAGTTTGCGCTGGTGAGCCAGAGCACGTGGCTGCGCGACCTGCTCGACGCGCGCCGCTACACCAGCGTCCTGCAGCCGATTGTGCACGCCGCCGACCCCTCGACGGTGTACGCCCGCGAGGCCCTGCTGCGCGGCGCCGAGCGCGACGGCAGCATCGTGTACGCGCAGTACCTCTTCGAGGTGGCGCGCGGCTGCGGCATGCTCGCCGAACTCGACCTCGCCGCGCGCGACTCGGCGATCGAGGTGATGACGCGCGCCGCGCATTCCGAGGCGCTCTTCCTCAATCTCACGCCGAGCGCCATCGACGACCCGCTGGCCGCGCTGGCGCACACGGTGGAGCAGATCGATCGCCTTGGGCTGCCGCACGAACGCGTGGTCTTCGAAGTCGTGGAGAGCGAGAACGCGCCGGACATGGTGCACCTCCGTGGCCTCCTCGCGACATACCGCGAGGCCGGCTTCCGCGTGGCGCTCGACGACGTCGGCGCCGGCTACTCGTCCCTCAACCGGCTGCACCAGCTCCGGCCCGACTTCATCAAGCTCGACATGGACTTGGTGCGCCACGTGGATCGCGGCCCGTACAAGGCGCTCGTCGCGCGCAAGACCATTGAGATCGCCACTGAGCTGGGTGTGGCGACGATCGCCGAGGGGGTCGAGACCGAAGGCGAACTCGCGTGGGCACAGAAGCACGGCGCCGCCTATGTCCAGGGGTACGCGACCGGCCGGCCCAGCGAGCCCCTGTTCGGGCAGACCTGAGCGCGCGAAACCGCCACCGGCTCGCACCCCGTAGTGTGAAGTGACCTCGACAGGAGTTCCGCCATGCTCGCCCTCCTCGCTCGCCTATTCGCCCTCCGTCCGCTGCTCGGCGCGGCCGTGCTCGGCGTGCCCGTGCTCGTGCTCATTGCCATCGGGCTCAGCGTCCTCGTGGTCGGGAAGATCCTCCTGTTCGTGGTGCTGCCGATCGCGCTGGTGATCTGGATCTACAAGCGTGTGTTGAAGCCGCACGACGACCTCGCCGCGCCGCCGGCGGAGTAGCCGCGGCATCGGTCCGCGGGCGGGGCGGCGCAGGTCACTGCGCCGCCCCGCCTGCGTCTGGAGCGGCGTCGGCCCTTGCCCGTTGGGGAGCGTGCGGCGACCTTGCCCACGCCCCATGACCATTCGCCTCCCACTCGCCTGCCTCGCGCTGTCGTGCGCCGCCATCGGCGGCGCGTATGCGTCTTCCTTCCTGCCGGGCGGGGCGCCCGTGTGGGCTGCGTGGGGGGTGGCGCTGGGGGGCGCCGGTGCGCTCGCCTCGATGATGGCGCTCGGTGCGACGCGACGCGGGCGGGTGCGCCCCATCGCGCTCGGGGTGAGCGCGCTCACGTTCGTCGTGGTCGCCGGGGCGTTCGGCGCGGCCCTGCTGCTGCCTCCGGAGGCGCCGGACGCGCCGCTGCTGCTCGGGCTTCCAGTGCGCGCGGCGCTCGTCCTGTACGGCGTGGGGATCGTGCCGCTGCTCTTCCTCCCGCTGGCGTATGCGCTGTCGTTCGATGCCGACACGCTGGACGCGGGGGATCTCGAGCGCGTGCGGCGCGCGGCGCGGGAAAGCGCCGCGGCGGCGAATCCGGCAGCGACGCCCGAGCTGCCGCGCGCGACGGAGAGCGCCCCGTGACGCACTGGCTGCTGCACGCACTGGCTGCTGCTGCAATCGGCAACGCCGCCGGCGATACGCCAGCCCGCCGTCATCGTCGTCGCGCTGCTGTACTTCGCCGCCGTGGCGGCGATCGGCGTGTGGGCGTCGCGCCGCACGCGCAACGCGCGCGACTTCTTCGTTGCCGGGCAGGGGATCGGCATCGTCACGCTGGCCATCGCGGCGATGGCCAGCACGCTCTCGGGCTTCGCGTTCGTCGGCGGGCCTGGCCTCGTGTACTCCGCGGGGACCGGGGCGGTCTTCATTGTGCTCTCGGCGTCAATCACGAACACGATGGGTGCTTGGGTGCTTGCGCGCCGCCTGCGCCTGCTCGGCGAGGCGCGCGGGCTGATCACGGTGCCGGACGCCATCGGCGCGCGCTACCGCTCCCCCGCGGCGCAGGGGCTGAGTGCGATCGCGATCCTCGTGGCGGTCGTCGGCTACATGGCGACCAACTTCCTCGCGCTCGGGCTCGTCATCGACGCGATGTTCGGCACGGGGCTCACGCTGGGCATCTGGATCGCGATGCTCGTCACGCTGTCGTACACCGCCGCCGGGGGCATTCTCGCCGGCGTCTACACCGATCTGTTCGAGGGCGTGGTGAAAACCGTCGCTTCCGTGACGGTCTTCTACTTCGTGCTGCAGGTTGGGGCGGCGGGCTCGACGGCATCTCGCGCGCAATCACCGCGGTGGACGCGGCGTTCCTCGGGCCGTGGGGGAAGATGCCGGTGCTCACCGCGCTGTCCCTCTTCTTCGTGTTTGGGCTCGGCGCGCTCGGTCAGCCGCACGTGGCCCACAAGTTCTACATGCTGCGCGACCCGCGGCAGCTGAAGTGGTACCCGCTGCTGATGAGCGCGGCCATGGGGCTCACGCTGCTGCTGTATGTGGGCGTGGGACTGGTGATGCGCGCGAAGGTCGCGTCGGGCGCCCTGCCGCCGCTGGTGCGCGCCGACGATGCGACGCCGGCGTTCGTGCTGGGCTTCACGCCGGGCGCGGTGGCCGGGCTCGTCTTCGCGGGTGTCCTCGCCGCGGGGATGAGCACCGTGAATTCCTTCATGAACATCGGCGCGGCGGCGGTGACGCACGATCTGCCGCGCGCCCTGGGCCGACGCGTCGGCGATGAACTGCGCTGGGGGCGCGCGTGGACGGTCGTGCTCTCCGTGGCGGCCGTGCTGCTGGCGCAGATGCCCGGGGCGGTGGTCGCGTTCCTCGGGATCTTCGGCTTCGGGCTCTTTGCGTCCACGCTCGTGCCGTCGCTCGCGATCGGCCTCAACTGGACCGGCGCCACCCGCGAGGGGGCCATCGCTTCCATCGCCACCGGGCTCGTGCTCACGCTCGCACTCGAGAGCCTCGCCTTCCTGAAGGTGTTCTCGCTCCCCGCGGGCGTCACGATCAGCGGGCTCTCGCTGATCCTCTCCATCCTCGTCTTCTTCGGCGTGTCGTGGCTCACGCGCGCCCGCGCGGCCGCGCAACTCGACGACGACGTGCGGGTGGTGATGGAGGTCTGAGCGCGGCGCGGTCGGCGCAACCCCGATTGCGAAAACGCCAGGCGGGATCCAGCGTAGTGCTGAGCCACGGTCACCCGCCACTTATGGAAGACGCCTTTCTGCAGGGCACGTTGGGCCGCAGCGGTCTCCGCGTGCATCGCCTCGGCCTCTCCGCCTCGTATCGACCCGGCGAGCGCGCCATCGAGCGGGCGCTCGACGAGGGGATGAACTACTGCTTCTGCTACGGGTTCGACCGGCAGATGACGCGCGTCCTGCGCCGACTCCCGGCGAGTCGCCGCGAGCAGGTCGTCATCGGCACCGGGGCGTACAACTACATCTGGTGGCGCCAGGACCTCCTCAAGACGCTCGAGCGGCGCCTCCGTCAGCTTCGCACTGATTACATCGACGTCTTTCATTTCCTCGGCGTGATGAAACCCGAGCAGATGACGCCGCGCGTGCTCGACCAGTTGGCGCGGCTGCGTGAGGATCCGCGCGTGAAGGCGGTGAGCATCTCCTGCCACGACCGGAAATACGCAGGCGCACTCGCCGCGGCCGGGGCACTCGACTGCCTCATGATCCGCTACAACGCGGCGCACCGAGGGGCAGAGTCGGAGATCTTTCCCTACCTCGCGGCGCACGACGTGGGGGTGGTGAGCTACACGGCGACGCGGTGGACATTCTTGCTGCGGCGCTCGCGGCACTGGCCCAAAGACCGGCCGATCCCGACGGCGGGGCAGGCGTACCGCTTCGTGTTGAGCAACCCGCACGTGGATGTGTGCCTCACCGCGCCGCGCTCGGAGCGGGAGTTGCTCGAGAACCTCGCCGCGGCGCGCACCGGACCGCTCGGCGAGGACGAGATGGCGTTCATGCGCTCCTACGGCGACGTGGTGCACGCACACGCCGGATGGTTCATGTAGCAGGCCTGTCCGGCCGCGGGCCGACGCGCTACTTCAGCACCGCCTTCGCGATCGTCTGCAGTTGCATGTTGGACGTCCCCTCGTAAATCGCGCCGATCTTCGCGTCGCGATAGAACTTCTCCACAGGGTAGTCCTTCGTGTAGCCCGCTCCGCCCAGCAGCTCGACGGCGAGCGAGGTCACCTGCTGGCAGACCTGCGAGGCGTAGAGCTTGGCCATCGCGCCGGTGACGGCGATGTCCATTCCCGCCTCCTTCATGCGCGTGGCGTTGTACACCATCAGTCGCGCGGCCTCAAGCTCGGTGGCCGCCTGCGCCACCTGGAACTGGATCCCCTGGAACTCGGCGAGCGCCTTGCCGAACTGCTTGCGCTCCTTGAGGTAGGCGACGGCGGCGTCGAGCGCGCCCTGCGCGTTGCCAATCATCTGCGCGCCAATGCCGATGCGCCCCTCGTTGAGCGTCTCGATGGCGATCTTGTAGCCCTGCCCGACCGGGCCGAGCACGTTGGCGACGGGGACGGGGACGTTGTCGAGAATAAGCTCCGTCGTGCTTGACGCGCGGATGCCCAGCTTGTCCTCCTTCTTGCCGACTGAAAAACCGCTGAAGCCGCGCTCGACGATGAACGCCGTGATCCCCTTGTAGCCCTTGGAGGGGTCGGCGTTGGCGAAGATGATGAAGAACTCCGCCTCGGCGCCGTTGGTGATCCAGAGCTTGCGCCCGTTGAGCACGAACGATCCGTCGGGCTGGGCCGTGGCGCGCGTCTGCAGGGCAAACGCGTCACTGCCTGACGCCGCCTCGGAGAGCGCGTACGCGCCCACCATGTCGGTGCACAGCCGGGGGAGGTAGCGCGCCTTCTGCTCGTCGCTGGCGTACGTCAGCATCGGGTAGAGGACGAGCGTGTTCTGCACGTCCACCATGATCGCCGCGGCCGCGTCGGCCTTGCTGATCTCCTCGACGGCGATGGTCACCATCATCAGGCTGCCGCCGGCCCCGCCGTACTGCTCGGGGACCTGGATGCCCATCAATCCCAGCTCGAACCAGCTCGAAGTACTTGGGAATGCGCGTCGGGTCGAGCTTCGCCGCGCGCTCCATCTCCTGCACGCGCGGGCGGACCTCGCCGTTGGTGAAGTAAGTATCCCCCGGCAGAGCCGGGGGCTTTAGGTTGTGAGCCGCTCAAAGCGGCTGGAGGAGGGCGTTGATGCGCCCTCCGGTTCATGGGCCACCGAATCGGTGGCCCAGCTATCGGCGCCAAATGTTCATCTGATCCAGCTGGCGATCGGCTTCTTCCTGCTCCTGGATCTACGCGCGGATGATCCCCTCGTCTCGCCCGACCGTCGACACATAGTAGCCCCGCGCCCAGAAGTGCTGCCCCACGAAGTTGCGTTGTCGCTCCCCATATACCCGCGCCAGATGAATGGCGCTCTTCCCCTTGATGTACCCGATCACCTGCGACACCGCATACGTCGGCGGGATCGCGATCAACATGTGCACGTGATCCGGCATCACGTGCCCCTCTTCAATCCGGCTCTCCTTCTGACCGGCCAACCGGTGAAACACCTCCCCCAAGTGCCGTCGCAAGGTCTCGTACAGCGTCTTCCGGCGTCGCTTGGGGATGAACGCCACATGATATTTGCACTCCCACCTCGAGTGACTTAGGCTTTCCGTACGGCCCATCGGAATTCTCCGTGTCGTGCGCTTGGCGGCTCACGCTCGGAGTTGACTGATGGGCCGTGCTCCTTTCACTCCCGGACATGTCAAACGTCGATTGCCTCCCCGGCCAAGCCGGGGGGTCTTCCGTTTACCCTAGGCGCTTCCGACCTACCGCCGGTACACCTCACGGCGGTGCCCGATGCGGACAACGGTGACGATGAGCTCCTCATCGACAATCTCGTACAGAATGCGGTAGTCGCCCTGGCGGATCCGGTACTTGTCGTCACCACTCAGCTTCTCCGCGCCGACGGGGCGCGGGTTGTCTGCCAGCGTCCCGATTCGCGTGACAATGCGCCGGCAGTCCTTTGTCGGTACACGCTCGAGCTCCTTCGCAGCGGACCGCGTGAAACGGATGCTATAGCTTGCCACGTTTCTTCAGATCGCGGACGACAGCCTCAAAAGTCAGGCGTGGTTCCCTCGCGCGATCACGGAACGCCGCCAGATCGTCGGCGTCCTCAGCCAAGCTGCGGCGGACAGCGGCGTTCACGAGATCGGAGACGCTGGCATCCGTCTCCGCGGATTTGAGGCGCAGAGCGCGGTGAAGGGGCGCCTCGAAATAGACGGTCGCACGTTTGGTCGTGGGCATGCCGGAATATGTCGCTAAGACGCTATAACGTCAAGACGTCTCGCTGACAGACGGTTCCAACCGACAGCCGCTCTGTTGTAGGCGCGCTGCGCGCGCTCTATTTGATGCGGCTGCAGCTGAACCATAAACGTCGGCACCACGTCTTCCCCACTGAGAGCCGGACCTACCTGAGAGTGCAACGCGGCAAGCTCGTCCTGCGTCCAATCAGAAGGAGCGTCAAGGAGGCCGCGTGTTGAGAGGCGCAAGCGCGTGTGCGGTATGTATGGCTGTCCTGTTGTTCGTGCCCGGTAGCGGCACGGCCACACCGGAGGCCCAGCCCTTCTCCACAGAATCCGAGCGGATCGCTTTTGGATCGCACCGCGACGGCAACTGGGAGGTCTACGTCACCGATGCGGACGGGCAGAACCAGACGCGGCTGACGGCGCGCAATGCCCATACCCGCTTTCCGCTCTGGTCTCCCGATCGCACCCACATCGCCTTCGCGACCCAAGTGGGCGGGCCGGGTGACGGCTGGGAGTTCTGGGTCATGAAGGCCGACGGTAGTGGCGCGCGTCGCCTGTGCTCCGGCCTGGTGGGTAAGTCGGGGCGCGAATGGTCCCCGGACGGCAGGCGCATCGCGCTCACCCGTTCGGATGGCGGCAATATGGACGTGTACCTCGTCGAAGTCGCCTCCGGACAACTGTCCCGAATCACGACAACGGCGGGCGAGGATCGCGATCCAGCCTGGTCGCCCGACGGCGCGCACATCGCCTTCACCTCGGACCGCGACGGCAACCGCGAGATCTACGTGGAGCGCGTTCAGATGGCGGCGACATCCGACGCCTCACGAACGACCCGGCAAAGGACGCCAGCCCTGCGTGGTCTCCCGACGGCTCCCGCATCCTCTTCGTTTCAACGCGAACGGGAACGCCGGAACTCCATCTGATGACAGCAGATGGTCTCCGCGTCGAGAAGCTCACGAGCGGGGCTCACGCGTCCAGCGACGTGCCGCGCTGGTCTCCCGATGGATCCCGCGTCGCGTTCCAGATCGCGGAAGGGAGCCGGTACGACATCGGCCTGTTGCGACTGCGCGACCGACAGCAGAAAGTGCTCGTAGGAACGCCTCACAATGACGGCAGCTACACCTGGTCGCCGGATGGCACTCGGCTCGCATACATCTCCGGGCGCGGTGGCGCAGAGAACCTCCACGTGATTGACGTCGAGAGCCATCGGTCCACCCGGATCACCGCGACGTGGTCGCTCACCCCGAGCTGGACGCACTAGCGGCAATGCCGCCTGCTGTCGCATCCCAGCGCAGGTGGCGTCGCGGCCCAACGTTGCTTGCTGCTGACGGGCGAGCTATGGTAGGCGCGCACTTCGTGCGCGCTCCATTTCGTTCGCCCGCAGCAGAAGCTGGGCGCTAGGCGTCAGGGGAGGAACATGTGACGACACAACGCGTGTTGACCGGAACCTACGCGGCGGTCTCCTGGCTCATGGCTACCCTAGCTGTGCTTCACATGGCAACAACATGGCGGCTCTCGTCGGCAACAGCCTTCACCAAGGTCTGGTTCTTCGGCGCTGGCATCGCCATGGCTCAGGTCGCCGCGCTCAACCTCCTCAATCGCGCGCACCGCCGTTCCTTCGCCTCCCTCGCTTGGGTCACTCGCGGGTCCAACGCGCTCGTATTCGCTTTCGCCGTGGTTGGGGGTGTGGTCACCAAGGCGACGCTCGGCGAGCTCATCGTCATCCTCGGCGCCTTTGCTGCGCTGCTCGTCCTCTCCTTCTCCAGTGCGGCGACGCGCCCCGACTAGGGCTTCGCCCAGGTGAAGGTTTGTAAGACGATGTGACGCGGATGGGCCCTGGTGCGTCTGGAGGTATGCCAGCTCCGTTGCAGTGCCCATTGCGTGCGCGCGATCGCGCGCAGCTGGAAGAGATGCTGTCCAAGGGCGTGCAGCAAGTGCGCGTGGTGCTCCGCGCCTTGGCGCTCCTGCACCTCCATCGCGGCGGCGGCGCGTCTGCCGCCGGCCGGGCCGTCGGCCTGACGCCGCAAGCGGTGCGGCTCATTGCGAAGCGGTACCGCGAGGGCGGTCTGGCCGCG
>Ga0194127_10009418_pt1 | contig 10272 bp, 8 predicted proteins | sample TA2KigC100mmetaG_FD_148624 | JGI IMG/M metagenome (GOLD analysis project Ga0194127, IMG submission 148624) | Freshwater microbial communities from Lake Tanganyika, Tanzania - TA2015036 Kigoma Deep Cast 100m | ecosystem: Environmental > Aquatic > Freshwater > Lake | place: Tanzania: Lake... | reverse complement strand
ATTTGGCGGAGAAAATGCCATCCTCGTATAGTCATATTGGTTTCCTCAAGCGGCAAACGTCAAGCGTCAAACGTCAAGAGGCAGGAAGCAAGAAGCAGGAGGCAAGAAACAAGACGCAGGAAGCAGGGGGCAATCGCCAATCTGCAATCTAAAATCTGCAATCTGCAATCTCCTTACCCTCCCAGGCGGATCTCCTCGATCTTCAGCGCCTTGAGGTCCATTTGCCCCAGCCCCATGGCCGCGCCGGCCTTGATGTAATCCAGATCGTTGCCGGTCAGGCCAAAGAGGGTAGTCCCGTAAGCGTCGGCGGCGACGATATCGTGGCTGGCGATGACGGTGTCCAGCTTCTTCACGGCGCTCAGATCGCCACCGGTCGGGCCGCCCCTCGTCAGGATGCGCACGGCATCAATCACGGTCAGGTTGGGGCGGATCAGGGAGGTCAGATCGGCCAGGCGCTGCCCCAGGTTCAGGTGGATCAAGGGGCGGTCTTCAATCACACCCATGAGGTTTTTCATGCCCAGGGTCAGCCGGGCGATGCCGTGCGTCTTGGCGATGGGGACGTTGATGACCACGTCGGCCTTGAGAATATCCTGGTAGACCGGCCAGTTTTTCAGGTCCTTGCCCTGCGGGATGTTGGTCGCCACGAACTTCATCCTGGCCATGCGTTCCATCTCGCCCCCGGCCTTCTTCACCGCTTCCTCGATGCCGCTCCTGCTGTAGGCGGCAGCATCGGTGCCGGAGAAGGGCGAGTCCATCACCCGCACCCGCTTGGCGCCGGCTTGCAGGCAGAGGGTGACCAGGGTGGCCACCACCTCGGGGTTGGTGGTAGAGGCGTACTCGTAGCTGTAGGAGGCTGAGCAGATATTGGGCTTGACGATCACGTCGTTGCCCGCCTTGACGAAGCGCTCGATGCCGCCCAGGGCGGCGATAGCGGCGCGAGTGAGCTCGGCCGGACTGCCGCCGCGGGCCACGGCCAGGTAAGCCTGTCCGGCGGCCGGTGGCGGGGTCGGTGTGCGCGGCGGCAGGGTCGGCGTGCGCGGCAGCAGAGTAGCCGTGCTGGGGGGCGTGGCGGTGGGGGCAACGGTAGGTGGCAGTGTGCCTGTGGGCAAGGGCGACGGCAGCAGTGTAGGGGCACTGTCTAACGGCCTGGTGGTTGGTGTGGCCGGGCTGCCGCTGGGCCCGCAGCCGGCCTCCAGGAGAGTGCCTGCGCCCACAGCGCCCAGTCCCATGAGATATAGCAGGCGCAAGAACTCCCGGCGTGATAGGGTCTTCATCCTGATGCTCCTGTAGTGTATCCACTTCCCACGGCGAGAGGTGCAGCAGATCAGGCAACAGCAAGCCACCTGATACCTGCCCCGTAGCAGTGGGAGCTTTGTGGACTATAATACTCCATTTTGCAGTGGGCGTCAAGAGGCAGCGCGCTAGCCAGTTCCATGTCTTGCCTGGCACATGTGATGTGCGCGAATGAATTCGGCTTTTAATGTTCTGCAAAAGTGGGTGAACGCAAACCGGCCTGATGGCAGCGTATCGCCTTGGGGACATGTAGTAACGACTTTCAGTCGTCGTCACCGCGGCGATGGCGACTGAAGTCGCTACTACGTCGGCGCATAATGCCGCCCGTTGCGGCCTTACGCCGCGCTATGGTATAATGCCCCTGGAGAGCAAAACCACAACCGAGGCTGCCATGTCCACTTTTGAGGGCTTCCCGGCCGGACGATTGCGCACCACGCTCCTGCCTAACCTCTTCTTCAGCGTCGTCCTGCCGCAAATAGACAACCTGGCCGAGCTTAAGGTGACGCTGCACGTCTACTGGCTGCTGCAGCAGCCGCTGACGCCGGGGCGGCGCTGGCGCGCCGTGCGCGCCGTGGAGCTGGCCGCCGATGCCACCCTGCGGCGCAGCCTGCTCGCCGTGGGCGAGGCCGTAGACGATTTATGGCCCGAGGGGCTGGAACGAGCCGTGGCGCGGGGCACTCTGCTGCGCCTCAGGCTGGCGACGGAGGAGCGAGAAGAGGATTGGTATTTTCTCAACGATGCCGCCGGGCGGGAGTTGGTGGCCAAGATCAAGTCGGGGGAGATCGCCCTGCAGCCGGGCGAGAGGGTGCGGGAAGCGCCGCCACCCGGCGAGCGGCCCAACATCTTCCTCCTGTACGAGCAATACATCGGCCTGCTCTCCCCCATGATCGCCGAGGAACTGCAGGAGGCGGAGCAGCTCTACCCGGCAGCCTGGATTGCCGAAGCCTTCGCCGCCGCCGCCGAGCGGGGCAAGCGCAGTTGGCGCTACGTGCGGGCGATGCTGGAACGCTGGCGCACCGAGGGGAAACGCTGATTAATTAACCACCAAGACACCAAGAACACCAAGTTTTTCTTTGTGTCTTGGTGTCTTCGTGGTTCAACTGGACAAGCCCAGCTCGCGGTCTCGCTCCTGCCAGGCGGCGTCAATGATCGCCCACAGCCCACCGGCCACCATGGTGTGCCCGCCCAGCACCACAGGCACTGGCGCCTGCATGGCCGCGGCGGTAAACTCGCGGCAGAAGGCGTTTTGAATCTTCTCTGGCTGCCGCAGGTCGGAATAAAAACGATCCGGGGCAGAGAGGTTCAGGCGGAAGTGGTGGAAGAGCAAGCGGCTGTCCAGGAAAACGGCCTGGCCCATCTGCCCCAGGGTTTGGAAGAAGCGCGCCATCCCCACCTCCTGCAGATAAAAGCCCAGGATAGTGCGCACCCGCCCGGCCTCCTCGCGCCCGTCTGCCCGCATGCCCCGCTCCTCGGATAGCAGGCGTACCCGGCAAGCCGTCTCCGTCTCCAGGTGCGCCCACACTGCTGAGCCCACTCGTCCGGCCACCAGCACCTCGGCCTCAGGATCGGTCAGGAAGCGCATGGCCTTGCGAATGTGCGAGACGTCCAGATCGAGCCCGGCCAGGTAACGCTGCGTACGCGCCCCGGTCCAGGGATGGATTTTGAGCACCATCAGGTCGGTGGGGGTATCCACGTCCAGCATCGTGCCCAAGCTGCGGGGTAGTGCCACCTCGCTCAGGCCGGCCTGGCGCTTGAGCAACCGGGCCAGATTATTGTCCATGAGCGGCGGCTCAATACGATCAATGGCCGTGCCAGGGGTGAAGGCCACAAAATCCGCCGAGTAGGGATTGTTGGCGATGACGAGGTTCTCGCCGGTAGTGATCTTATCAGCGATGGCGCGCAGCTCCTCTACCGTGAGCAGGGGCGCGCTGCCTCCGCCGATGTAGAAGGGCCGCGCCACGTGATAATCGTGGATGACCTGGCGTAGCCGCTGGCCGAAGTGGAAGGGCGAGGTGTCCACCTGGGCGCGCACGCCCAGGGGTGCGGCCTGCGCCGCCAGGTCGGCGGAATCCGTGAGCAGCACGATCTCGCCGCAGACGCCGGCCGCCTGCGCCCGCTCGATGGTGTCCAGGGCGATGGCCTGGTGCGCCCCGGCGATCATCTCCTCCACGGCGCTGCCGTGGAAGCCGCCGACAAAGACGAGAAGAGAGACAGAGGCTGACAACGTAAAAACCTACCGGTCGAAATAGATGCTCTTGCCTGTCGCCGACAGGGGGATGCCCATGACGTAGTCGGCGTCAATCAACCCCATCTCCCTGGCCACCACCCCCGCCCGGTACATGATGCGATTATCGGCGTTCAGCAGGCCAGCCGTCTTGACCGCCGACCCCAGGGCGATGCCCAGGTCCAGCAGGCGGAAGGCGCAGTTCGGGCCGCAGAACTCGCCCTCCACGCTGTTGACCGGCAGCGCCTGGCAGGACTCCGCCCCGCAGGCACTGCAGTTCAGGCCAAGGGTCTGGGCGTCTTTGAGGCCGATGAGCACCACCACGTCCGAGGCCAGCACGTTCTTGCCATCCCGGTCGAAGTTCTTCTTGCCGGTGCGCTCGCCGAACTCGATCATGCGCTGCCCCAGGGCCTCGACCGCCTCGCCCTCGATGATCTTGATCACCACAAAATCCTTGCCCGCCGACTTAGGCGCCGTCCGGGCGGCAATGGCCATCAGATCGGCCACTAGGCGTAGTTCACTCACGGGTTTTCTCCTTGATGGATGGTCTCGGCCAGTGACTTGTAATCAGCATAGAACGGGTAGACGTGAAACGTGAGGCGTGAAACGTGAAACTTAATGATCACGCATCACGCTTCACGTTTCACTGGTTTACCCCGCCCCACTGCCCCCGCCCCCGGCCGCGCCGCCGCCTGCTCCCGCCGCCCCGCCACCACCGGACGAGTGCGCCGCACTGGTCATGGCCACGAAAGCAGCCATGCCCTGCTGGGGAGTGGCCGCCAGCGAGTGGAACCAGGCCGGGATCTCCAGCCCGCCCTGCTTCTGGAAAGCCTTCACCCAGGCCACGGCCAGACCAAAGCTGGCCGCGTAGGGCAGGTAACACTCAAACATCTCCAGGCCCCAGACCGCCTCGCGCCCTTTGGTGGCGTCACGCAAAAACTGGGCAAAGCCCTTCCAGCGGGTGGCCTCCGCAGCGCCCTGGTTGGAGAGAGGCGAGAAGATGCCGGCCAGGACGAACGCCGCCATACTCAGGAGAAACAGGCTCGCCGGGATCAGGAAGGGCCCGGCCTGGAAGTGTTCCACCAGCAGAATGGCCCCGGCCAGGGCGACGACAGCCAGGGCCAGCAGAACACCCCCGGCGATCAGCAGCTTGTTCCTGGCCTGTTGCCGCTCAGGACTGAAGAAGCCCGCCGCCTGCATCTCCTCTTTCAGCGGCTCGCTGAACTGCTTCCAGCGGGAGCGGAGACGGCCACTGAAGTCGGAGAGTTTGACGCTGGTGGCCAGACCCTCCTTGTCCGTGAACAGCATCTGCAGCAGCCCGCGCTCGTGCGGCCGCAATTCAGTTGGCTGCTCTTTGAGCTGGAGGATGAAATCGTGCTGGCGATACCAGGCACGCTCTGGCGATTCCTCGATGCTGAGCACGCCCCGGCGTCCCAGCTCGAACAGCGTCCCCAGGGCCTGCGACCAGGAGGCTTGCGCACCAGTGCTGGTGAGCACCCCGGCGATGGCCGGCGCTAGATCGCTGGGTGGCGCCGTGTAGCTGAGCTCGCTGGTCGCAAACGCCGCTGCCTCGCGCCGCTGCCGCGTCCAGAAGGCGACCAGCCCGGCGGCGCCCGCAGCGAGCACAGCCAGCGCCGCGGCGAGGAAGCCCGGCACTGCCTGCTGGGCCTGCGCCTGGCGCACCTGCCACTGCGGCGGTGCTTCGACCAGACTGCCCGGCGGGAAGCGCAGGGCCACCAGCAGGGTCGAGTCGGCCTTGAGATCGCGAGCAGTGAAAGTGACCTGCCCGGCGCCGGTCTCCACCGTCGCCCGCCCCTTGCGCACCTCTGGCGCGCCGAGCAAAGTGGCCGTGCGGGGGAAAGTCACCCGTATCGTACTGGCAGCAATGCGGTAATCGTAATCAGTGGGCAGGGCGTACCAGAGCAGCAGGTCGGTGTCCCGCTCCTGCCGGATCACGCCCAGCATCCTGTAGCGCAGGACAAAGGTATGCCTGCTATCCGACGTCGGGGCGAAGTGCCAGGTCACCTTGATGGGATGCCGCCCGCTGATCTCCACCTGGCCGGCGCCCTGTCCCGGCGGCATGGTCGCGCCGTCCATGCTGGCCGTGAACTCCGTGATGCCGTCTGTGTAGCCGGTGGGCAGCTCCCGGAAGACGTAGGTAAACGGCCCGCCGACGAAGCGGAAGACCACGGTTTCCGTGACCAGCAGAGAGCCGTCCGCCTGGACAGCCGCCTGCACGTCAAAGCGATCGGCGCTGTACTCCTTGGCCCCCAGCGCCGTGCCAGGCCAGAGGAGCAGACCGACCAGCAGCAGAATCAAAGCCATTTTTCTGGACATGGCAATCTCCTCGTGCTCAGACCTGACAGGTCTCTAGGTGCGACGCACCTGCGAGGTGCGTCGCACCTAGCCACTCAAGACCTGACAGGTCTGCGGAGACCTGTCAGGTCTGTCCGGTCTGTTGCCCATTCTACCTGCTGAGCCCCCAGATGTCAAGGCCGTTGCAACGTCACACCGTACAGAAAACCACAGAGGCACGGAGAGCACGGAGAGAATAACTTTAAGACTCCGTGTCCTCCGTGCCTCTGTGGTTTAATAACCCTTTTCTGCCACCGCCCGCGGCAGCCAGGCGGCCAGCAGCAGCGTCGCCAGCAATGCTACCGCCGCGCCGAACAGGAAGGGCGCCGGCGCCCCAAAGCCGCCCCACGCACCAACACCCTGCCACAGCACGCCGGCGATCACCGAGGCCGGAAAGTCCAGGATGCCGATCACAGCGTTGTACGTGCCGTAGGCCGTGCCGCGCACCGCCTCCGGCACCAGATCGGCGATGAGGGCTTTGGTCGTGCCGTAGGCCAGGCCGTAGTACAGGCCGTACAAGGCGTACAGCAGCCACACCTGCCAGCCGGTCTGCGCCAGGCCAAAACCCAGGTAGACGGCGGCGTACATCAGCCACCCGCCGACGATAGTCCCCCGCCGCCCGATGCGGTCGGAGAGCGAGCCGGCGGGGGCAGAGATTAGCGTGTACACCAGGTTGAACGTTACGAGCATGCCCAGCACGCCGAGCACGCTCAGCCCACGCTCCTGGGCGCGTAGCACCAAAAAGGCATCCGACGAGTTCCCCAGCTCAAACAGACCAACGATGAGCATGAAGACCACGAATGGCCGGCCCAGCGAGCGGAAGGCAAACTTGGGCGCCGCTCGCTGGCCGGTGATAGGCACTTCTTGCGCCCCCAGGGCCAGGGCCAGCACGGCCAGCACAGCCGGGATCAGGCTGATCAGCACCACGGTGCGGAAGGTGCTCGCCCCTAGCGTCGCGGCGTTGGCCTGCGCCAGCCAGACCACGCCCAGGGCGATGAGCAGGCCGAACATCGCCCCGGCCGTGTCTGCCGCTCGCTGCACACCAAAGGCCAGGCCGCGCTGTTGCTCGTTGATAGAATCGGCGATCAGGGCATCGCGCGGCGCCGTGCGGATGCCCTTGCCCACGCGATCGGCCCAGCGTACACCGGCGATCATCCCCCAACTGTTGGCAAAGTAGAAAAACGGCTTGGCCAGAGTGGAGATACCGTAGCCCGCCACGGCCAGCCACTTGCGCGAGCGCAGCTTATCGGAGAGCCAGCCTGAGAACACCTTCAGCAGGCTGGCCGTGGCCTCAGCCACACCCTCAATCAGGCCGATGACGCTGGTCTTGACCCCCAGCACGTTGGCTAGAAAGAGGGGCAGGATGTTCAGCACCATCTCGCTGGAGACGTCCATCAAAAAGCTGGTGATGCTGGTGGCCCACACGTTGCGGTGCAGGGCCCGTGTGCCAGACCTGTCAGGTTTATCTTGTGTAGTCATGTAGCCTCCACAATCCTTGCGAAGGTTTCAGAACCTTCGCCAGGATGTTTTATGCTTCACCGGAGATGACCTCTAGCTCCTGTCGCTCGCCGTCGCGCAGGATGGTCAAAGTAAGGCGGGAGCCGGCGGCCTGGCCGGCCAGCCCGCTGCGCCGGGCCATTCGCTTCCACGGAAACCACTTTGATTGCTGTGGCTGTCTTCAGCCGGAAGAGGACGCAGATCAACGCCCCGCCCCGCCCCGCGCACGGGGGGGCCGTTCGCGGCCCGCACGGGGGGCTCGCAAAGCGGCCCAGATTTTCGCCGATAATTTTTAATAATCCGCGTGCGTCAGCGTTCATCCGCGTCCAGAAAGCAAGGCGGTTTTCAGGCGCTCCAGCGCTTCTACCAGCGTGGGGCGCGGGCAGGCGAAGTTCAGCCGGACGAAGCCCTCGCCGCCGCGGCCAAAAGTCTGGCCATCGTTCAGGGCCACCCGGGCCTGCTTCAGGAAGAACTCGTGCGGGTTGCCGGGGAGGCCGGCCTGGCGGCAATCCAGCCAAGCCAGGTAGGTGGCTTCTGGTTTGGCCATGCGGATGCCGGGCAGGTGCTCGTTTACGTACTGAAAGAGAAAATCGCGGTTGGCCTCCAGGTAGCGCAAGACCTCGTCCAGCCAGGGTTGGCCGTGGCGATAGGCGGCCAGGGCCGCGGTGTAGCCCAGGATGTTCGGCCAGCCCACCAGATCGGCACGAGCGGCCTTGAGCTTTTCTCGCAAGTCCTTGTTCTGGATGATGGCCACCGAGCAGTAGAGGCCGGCGACGTTGAAGGTCTTGCTGGGGGCCATCAGGGTGATCGTCTGGGCGGCGATCTCCGGGGCCAGGGAGGCGATGGGGATGTGCTGGTGGCCGGAGAACAGCAGGTCGCAATGGATCTCGTCGGAGCAAATTACGATGTTGTGGCGGAGGCAAAGCTCGGCCATACGCGCCAGCTCGTCACGGCGAAAGACGCGTCCCACCGGGTTGTGGGGGTTACACAGGAGAAAGACCCGCGTCCGCTCGGTGATGGTAGCGGCGAACAGGTCAAAGTCAATCTCGTACTGGCCATCCGGGCGCGGCGTCAGCTCCATCTCGTTGCTGGTGAGGCCGCAATTGGCCGGGGCGTGCAGGATGGGCGGGTAGACCGGCGTCTGCACCAGCATGCCGTCGCCGGGGGAGGTCACGGCGCGAGCGGCCAGGTTGAAGCCGGGGACAACGCCCGGCGTGAAAACCAGGTCTTCGGTAGACACCTGCCAGCCGTAGAGCCGGGCCAGCCGCTCCACGATGACCTCACGCAGCTCCGGCGGCGCCAGGCAGTAGCCGAACACGCCGTGCGCCACGCGCTGCTGCAGGGCCTGGATCACCGGCTCCGGGGCGCGGAAGTCCATGTCCGCCACCCACAGGGGCAGCACGTCCGCATCGTAGGCGTACCACTTGAGACAGTCCGCGGCCCGGCGGTCAATGAGCTGGTCAAAATCGCAGATCATCTTCTGCTTCCTTCACGCTTATCTCACCTCTATGCTCAGAACTCTGCCCCCTGGCCCAGCGCGGCCGCCAGGCGCGTGGCGTTGTTGGTGGTGATGCGGTCTATTCCCAAAGCCACCAGATGATGGGCCAGTTGGGTGTGGCCTGGTCGGTCGGTGTCCAGGGTCCAGGCATCCACCTGAACGCCATGCGCGTGTAGATAGGCGATCCAGTCAAACCCGTCTTTGTGAGTCTGAGCCAGGAGCGAGGCGCGGATGTACCATGCCCCGACCTGCGGGGACTGGACCCACAAGGCTTCGGCACGTGCCGACAGGTAGTCGGCTGGTGAGCCCCAGCGCTGGCTAGCCAGTGGGTGATCGTCGCTGTAGCCGTAGGCCCCCACTCGGAATGGCGTGGGGGCCTCGTCATGGACTTCCCCCGCCACGTCCAGGTAGAGCAGCGGATCGAAGCCCAGTGGCAGATCCCGGTCCAGGGCATACAGGCGGCGCAAGGCCCAATCGGCGACGCTGGTCACCCGGACGCGAGCCTTCACCGGGGCGACGATGCGCAGCAGGTCTTTGAGCACCGCCTCTGTCAGTGGAGCGTGGGTTTTGAGATCGAGCTGTAGCTCCTGCAACAGAGAATGGTGGCGGATGAGGGACACGGCCTGGCTGAGCAGGCCGACCGGCTCAGCGGTGACGGCGTCGTTCCGTTTGTAGTGCAGACGGCACACCTGGTCGGCGGTCATAGCACACACGTTGCCAACCCCGTCGGTAGTGTTCCCCAGTTGCCTGTCGTGGAGCAGGGCGAAATCGCCGCCGGTCAGGGGTACGATGTCCACCTCGACCAGGCGCGCCTGGGCCTCCAAACAGGCCCGCAGAGCCGCTAGAGAGTTAGGGGGCCAATCGTGCCTGCCATTGGCCGCGTGGTGGATCAGCAATACAGATGTCAAGATAGACCTCCTTTTTTAGCGGTGTGCCAGGCTGCGCCCCGCCAGATATTCCTCCTCCCAAATCTCCTGGCTAACCTCCGCCAGATGCTGGCCATAGGCGACCAGGTTGGCGCAGTATTCGCCATCGGCCAGCACCTCGCCGGCAGCCTCGTCCTCTGGTTCTGGCTGGCAGCGGGCAAGCAGCTCGCGGAACGTGCCGTGATGATCCCGGATCGGGCAGGGACGCAGCCAGTTGCTTTCCCGGGAAGGCTCTGCTTGCCCATAGCCATACTCGCGCTGCCATTGGCGAATGGCCTGGAAGAAAGGCGCTCGCCACACGTCGTTCAGAGTTCCGCCCTGGGCGTAGACCGCCTGGAGATCGGCCACGGCATAGGGGGCGAAGACGCAGGGCATGACCTTGCCGTTCCAGTCAACGTAGATGTACCCGCCCTCCCGGCCGGCCGAGATGCACCCCTGCACCATCGTGCCGAAGTTCCAGAAATCCATGAGGAAGATGC
>Ga0194127_10009412_pt1 | contig 10276 bp, 7 predicted proteins | sample TA2KigC100mmetaG_FD_148624 | JGI IMG/M metagenome (GOLD analysis project Ga0194127, IMG submission 148624) | Freshwater microbial communities from Lake Tanganyika, Tanzania - TA2015036 Kigoma Deep Cast 100m | ecosystem: Environmental > Aquatic > Freshwater > Lake | place: Tanzania: Lake... | reverse complement strand
CACCCGCTGGCGCACCTGCGCCGCATCGCCCGTGGACAAGCTGGCAGCTTGTCCTACAGCGGCGGCTCCGGCGATGACCAGGGTGAACTCGCCGCGCGGCGCCGTCGCCCGGAAGTGGGCCAGGGCCGCGGCTGCTGTTTCCCGGCGCACCTCCTCGAAGGCTTTGGTGAGCTCCCGGCAGACGGCCAGGCGCCGCTGCTCGCCCAGGATGCTGGCGAGGTCGGACAGGCAAGCCAAAAGGCGATGCGGGGCTTCAAAGGCCACCAGGGTGCGCGGCTCGGCGGCGATGGCGGTGAGCAGGCGGCGACGCTCGGCGGGGCGGCGGGGCAGGAAGCCCAGGTAGACGAACTGATCACTGGGCAGGCCGGAGACGGCCAGGGCGGTGGTAATAGCCGAGGGGCCGGGGATGGGGACCACAGGGAGGCCGCGGGCGATAGCCGCCTGGATCAGCTCGTAGCCGGGGTCGGAGAGGCCAGGCATGCCTGCCTCGCTGATCAGGGCCACGTCGTTCTCGGCCAGGGTTTGCAGCAGGTAGTCCAGCTTCGGCAGCCGGCTGTGCTCGAAGAAGCTGGTGACGGGGGTGTGGATGGCGTGGCGGGCCAGGAGCTTGCGCGCCGTGCGCGTGTCCTCGGCGGCGATGAGGGCCACTTCCCGCAGGACACGCAACGCCCGCAGGGTGATGTCTTCCAGGTTGCCGATGGGGGTCGCAACGATGTACAGGGTAGGCATGGGCGCAACCTCAACCCTTGCGAAGGTTCCGGAACCTTCGCAAGGGTAAAAAGCTAGATGCGCAGCAGTACCTTGAGTGTGCCGGGGGTGCGGGCGTGCTCAAAGGCGGCCAGACCATCGGATAGCGGGTAGATGGCGGCGATGAGCGGCTCTACGGCTACCAGTCCGCGTTCCAGCAGGCGCAGGGCCGGGGCGAAGGGGCCGCAGCGCGAGCCGACGATGGTCACTTCGTCTACGACCAGGGGGGAGAGGGCGACGTCGGCGCTGCCGTGGAAGGTGCTCTTGAGCACGATGGTGCCGCGTGGGACGACCATCTGCCGCGCCATCGCCAGTCCCTGCGCGCGCCCCGTACAATCCACCACGACGTCGGCTTTGATGCCGGGCGCTTGATCGGCCAGAAGAGTAGGAAGGCCGCGCTGTTGCAGGATGGCCAGCTTCTGCGGATGGTGGCCCACGGCGGTGAGCTCGCAGCCGGTCAGGCTGAGCGCCTGCGCCACCAGCAGCCCCAGCTTGCCATCGCCCAGGACGGCCACGCGGGCGGTGGGCGGGAGGTGCACCTGCTCCAGGATCTCCAGGGCGGCGGCCAGGGGCTCGGTGAACACGGCGACTTCGTCGGGCAGGCTGTCCGGTACGACGTGCAGGTTGCGCATGGGCAGGGTCAGGTAGTCGGCGAAGGCGCCGTCTCGCCGCACGATGCCCAGGACGGTGCGATTGGCGCAGTGGGTGGGCAGACCGGCGCGACAGTAGGTGCACTCGCCGCAGGCGGCGTTGATCTCCCCCACCACGCGCTGGCCTACCAGCTCTGCCGCCGCGCACTCCTCCACGATGCCCACGAATTCGTGCCCCAGGACGCCCTGGAAGTTCTGGTAGCCTTTGGTGATCTCCAGGTCGGTGTTGCAGATGCCGGCCAGGCGCACCCGCACCAGGGCCTCGCCGGGCAGCGGGTCGGGCCGGGGATAGCGGCGCGCCAGCTTGAGCTGGCCATCGTAGATTAGGGCTTTCATCGTCTCTCCTCAGAAACTGGTGCTCAGTCTTAGCCGTCTTGCTACTTCGTTAGCCAGGAATTAACCACGAAGGCACCAAGAACACTAAGTTTTTATGTTTTATGTCTTTGTGTCCCTTCGCAGGCTCAGGGCATGCTTGGTGGTTCAATACGGGCCTGCCCTACGGCAGTTACCTTGCAAGCAGAAACCAGACCACTTTCTGCGCCGTGGCTGGCAGGGCTGGAGTGGGTGAGGAACTGACAGCAGATTTCAGGAGCAGATTGAGCAGATTGGCCCACTGGGTGAATCTGCTTAATCCGCTACCCGAATCTGCTGACAGAATCCGCTCCGCACCTGCCAGGTGCGTCGCACCTATAGCTCGCAGGCGTAGAGCCACATCTCGAACTCTGGCTGGAAGCCGGCGGCGAGCAGGGCCTGGCGCACGGGCGGGTGGTCGGCGGCGAAGCAGGCTACGTCGTTCAGGCGGCGCTCCTGGGCCAGGGCCCGCGTAGCCTGGGCGAGCTGGCGCATGGCCTCCTCCGCGCCTTCCAGCCAGTTGATCTCCAGGAGCTGGCCGTAGCGCGTGCGGTAGAGGGCGAAGCCGCTGACCTCGCCGGCGGCGCTGGCGGCGACCAGGGCGCTGGGTGCCCGGTGTGCCTTAGGCGGCCTGGCCACGATGCGGCGCAGCCTGGCCTCCTTCATCTCCTGCCACGACCAGCCGTGGGGCACCAGGTTGGCGGCCGCCGGCCGCGCCGCCGAGGCTCGCCACAGATTGAGGATGGCGGGCAGGTCGGCGGCGGTGGCCGGGCGCACACCGGCGACGGTCTCGGCGCTGGCGGGGGCCAGGTGATGCTGGAAGGCAGCCACGCGCCGGAAGCCGCCCTGCTCGGTCAGATGCTGTGATGTGTAGTTCTCAGCACCGGTGGCCAGGCGGGCTACGCGGCAGCCCTGCTGGCGGGCGTAGGCCAGGCAGGCCTGTTGCACCTGTACGGCGATGCCCTGGCGGCGGAAGTGTGGATCCACGCGCATGCCCTCAAACCAGGCCTCCGTGCGGCTCTGCAGGGCCACGCGGGCCACGCTCACCGGCTGGCCATCGGCGGTGGCCACGAACATCTGCCCGTGGCGATTGCGCAGCCAGCGATTCCAGACCAGGTGGATGTAGTCGCCTTCCTCGTCCTCCCAGGTGTGGGTGGTGAAGGCCAGCACGGCCGCTTTGTCTTCGGCCCGCGCCGGGCGCACCTCGATCTGCACGTCTTCCCTCCCAGCAGGCACATCATACCACACGTGTCTCATGCCGTCAATCACTGAGGCACTGACGGGCACTGAGAGCACTGAAAAGATTGAGCCTCTGTGGTGGAAACTGTATCTGAGAAAATCTGCGTGATCTGCGTCCAATGCACCCCAACGTCGCCAAAGCCCTTGACGGCGGGGGGTTTATGCGGTAAACTGGGAGCACCATGAGGCACCTGTGCACTGCCTGCCAACTATCGCCCGCAAGCAATTCAAGACATCCGAAGTCTCCGGGACGGCGGAAGTCTGGAGCTGAGTCTGCCACTGGCTGCCTGTCGCTGGAGGTGGCCCTGTGACCGCAGAACAGGAGGCCACCTCGCGGCTGGCGCGGGGCTACGGCCTGGTCATTGGGGCGGCGGCCACCTGGGCCACGCTGGGGCTGTTCTACAAAGTTCTCAGCGGCACCTATGGCCTGGCGCCGCTCACGGTGGTGACTTTTCGCGCCGGCCTCTCCTTCCTGATCATGCTCGTCGTCCTGGGGCTGGGGCGACGGGGCTGGCTGCGCATTGACTGGCGAGATCTGCCCTTCTTCGCCCTCTTTGGGCTGGTGGGCGTCGCTATCTTCTACATCATCTATGCCTATGCCATCAACCTGGCGGGCATGGCCGTGGCCGCCGTGCTGCTGTACACGGCGCCGGCCTGGGTGGTGGTGCTCTCCTGGCGCCTCTTCGCCGAGCGGGTGGACGGGCGCAAGATCGTGGCCTTGCTCCTGACCCTGACCGGCTGCTTCCTGATCGTGGGCGCCTATGACCTGGCCCACGTGCGCCTGAACCTGGCGGGCATCGTTCTCAGCCTGGCCTCTGGCCTTACCTACGGGCTGTACATCATCTTCAACAAGTACGCCCTGCGCAAGTACTCGCCCTGGACTGTGTTGGTCTACGCCATCGGCATTGGCAGCGTGCTGCTGCTGTTCACCCAGTCGCCGGCCACCCTGGTCAGCGCCCTGAGCTCGCCGGCGCAGATTGGCTGGCTGCTGGCTATGGCGATTGTGCCCACGCTGGGCGGCAATCTGTTGTTCGTCAGCGGCTTGCGCCACCTGCCCGCCGGTGTAGCGAGCATCGTGGCTACGTTGGAGCCGGTGATGGCCGCACTTCTGGCCTTCCTGGTGCTGGGCGAGCGCCTGCAGCCGCCGCAACTGCTGGGCGGGGCGATGGTCATTGGGGCGGTGCTGCTCATCTACAGGTTAAGGTAGACAAGTAGACAAGGATAAAGTAGACAAGGACTTGCTACTTGTTTACTTGTCTACTTGTTTACTTATTCCTTACCCCGAGGCACCCATGAAACACAACCACACCCTTCTGCTTCTAACCGCCGTGGCCCTGCTCCTGGCGAGCTGTGGGCCTACGCCTACGGCGCCGTTCCAAGTTCCAGGTTCCACGTTGACACCTACGCCAACCCCAACGTGGAACGTGGAACCTGGAACTCCCACGGCGCCGTTCCAAGTTCCAAGTTCCACGTTGACACCTACGCCCACGGAACACGCAACACGCACCACGCCACCATTACCCACGCCCACATCCTTGCCTGCCGCGACGCCTACACTGTCTGGCGAGGACGTGCCGGCGCATCTGGCGCGAGCCAGGGCACTGCGGCAGCAGCAGGGCTGCCCTCTCTGCCCCCTCGATCCGGCGGCCAGCGAGGCGCTCATCGCCACAGCGACCGCCTACCTGAACACGCGGCTCGATCCGGCGCAGCCGCTGGCGCAGCAACCGGCCCGCCTGGACGAGCTGGCCGGCCTGCTCAAGCTGGACGACGCCTTCCAGCCCCGCCTGGCCGTGGCCGACGCCGACGGCGATGGCCAGGGCGACCTGCTGCTCAGCCTGGGCTTCGCCTTCGGCGGCACGCCCGCTCTGGTGTTCCGTCGGCAGGAAGGCCGCTACGCCGCTTTTCGCCTGCCCGCCCTGGCGCCGGGCGAGGAAGCATCGTACATCGTGACCTCTGGGCTGGGCCAGATCGAGCGCGTGGCCGACCTCAACGGCGATGGCCGGCCCGAGGTCGTGGCCACCTATGAGGTCGTGGGGGCCAGTGCCGTCAACACGGAGGTGTACGTCACGCGCTGGGACGGTCAGGGCTTCCGCCCGCTGTTCAGCATCAGCGTCAACAACTGGGCCGGCGCCGGGGAATGGGAGCTGGTGCCGCGCGCTGGCCAGTACGACCTGCGCACCACCTGCGTCGTTTTCGGCGCCTACGATCACAAGCTCCTGCCCCACCCCACCCTGACCAGCACCTACCGCTGGGCCGGCGACACCTACGTGCTGGCCAGCGCCCAGATCGCCCCGCCGACCACGCGCCGCCAGCAGGTGAACCTCGCCGAGGCGGCCTTCGCTCGTGGCGATTACCGGCAGGCCATCGCCGAGTACCAGAAGGCCATCAACGACCCCAGCCTCAAATCGGACGAGATGGGCGGCCCCGAGCCGGATTGGCCGGGCTATGCCTGGTTCCGCCTGGGCCAGTGCTACGCCTTGCTGGGCGAAGAGGCCCCGGCACGAGCGGCGCTGGGGCAGGCCCGGCAGGCCGGTTCCACCCTGGGCGATTTGGCCGCTACCTTCCTGGCGGCGTATCAGAATCCAGACGGGGCGATCAGGGGCATGGCCGCCGTTCTGCGCAGCGATTGGCTGTCCAAGCTGGACACGGACCAGGCGGGCAACCTGGGCTTCCCCATTCAGGCGCTGACGTTGGCCGCCCCGCAGACGGCCTTCGCCACCTACTTCACGGCGCACCCGGAGGCGGCGAGCCTGCCCCTGGAGGCCCTGACCAGAATGCTACAAGCTGTGGGATTGCCCTTCCAGCAGGTGGTCTCCGCCGACCTGGACGGCGATGGCCAGCGAGAAGTGGCGCTGAGCCTGACCATCGGCCGCTATCAGCGCCTCCTGCTCGTTCTGCCGGAGGCGGGGCGCTGGCGGGGCCGGTTGGTGAGCCTGGGCGTGAGCATCGAAGAGGTGATCGCCATCCCCGGGACGAACAAAAAGGCCCTGCTCGTGCGCCTGCCTGCCGGCTTCATCCAGCCGAATCAGGACATTATCAGCGTGGATCAGGGCCGGGTGGTGCACCTGGTGGACACACAGAGCTTCCAGATACGCTCGGTAGAGCAGCCCAGCAGGGACACCGGCGATCAATGCTATTGGCCGTAGTGGATTGCAGATTGCAGATTTTAGATTGCAGATTGTGGATTGTGTCATCATCGTCTGACAATCAGCGCGGGCCCTGGCAAAGTCATTTTGGGAGTCATTGCGATGAAGCGTAGCAACGAAGCAATCTCCTTGTTGCGCTATGGGAGAGATTGCTTCGCTGCGCTCGCAATGACGCGATGCTGACTTTGACGGGGCTCTGCCAATCGGCAATCGTCAATCACAAATCGCCAATCGCAAATCGCAAATCGAAAATCGGCAATGGGTGAGGGGATATGTTACACGAGGCTAACCTGGCTTTTATCGGTGGGGGCATCATGGCCGAGGCGATGATCCACGGGCTGTTGCGCCAAGGCTTGCTGCCCAAAGAGCAGATCATCGCCAGCGGGCCGCGGGAGAGGCGGCGGGAGGAGCTGGCCCAACGCTACGGTATTGCCGTCACTGCGGACAACCGCGCGGTCGCCAGCGCTGGCGACATCGTCGTCCTGTCCGTGAAGCCGCAGGTGCTGCCCAAGGTCTTGCCGGAGTTGCGCGGTCTGCTGCGCCCGGAGCAGCTCGTGCTTTCCATTGTCGCCGGGGCGCGTATCGTCGCCATCGCCGCCGGGCTGGGGCACCAGGCCATCGTGCGCGCCATGCCCAACACGCCGGCGCAGGTGGGTGAGGGGATGACCGTGTGGACGGCCACGCCGCAGGTGAGCGAGGTGCAGCGCGTCCAGGCGCAGACCATTCTGCGCGCCCTGGGCCACGAAATCTACGTAGAAGACGAGAAGTTCCTGGACATGGCCACCGCCGTGAGCGGCACCGGGCCCGCCTACATCTTCCTGGTGATGGAAGCCATGGTGGATGCCGCCGTGCACCTCGGCTTCCCGCGGCACATCGCCGTGCCGCTGGTCATCCAGACGGTGCGCGGCTCGGCCCTCTTCGCCCAGCAGTCCACCAAGCACCTGGCGGAGCTGCGCAACCAGGTCACCTCGCCCGGCGGCACCAGCGCCGAGGCGCTGTATCAACTGGAGAAAGGCACCCTGCGCACGGTGCTTTCCAAGGCCATCTGGGCGGCCTACCAGAAGTCGGCCTTGCTGGGTGAGATGAGCGAGGCCAAAGCCCCCACGCCCAAAGCGCCGCTGGAAGGGTAGCTTGGCCTGGCGATCGTGAAGAGGCCATCCTGGCATAGCGAAGGATGGGTTCTAATACGGCACTATGGCCTGAACGCCATAGCCTGCGGGAAGTCGGCACAGAACACAACCTGTACCGCCAAGCTATGGACTTCAGGCCATAGTGTTACATTTTTCGAATAGCTTCTTGTACGCCAGGATTATTACGAGCCTCCAATGACGCGGCGGCGTCATTTCTGAGAGCAGACACTGGCATGATGTCATGCTGAGCGCAGCGAAGCATCTCAGCCCATGTGGGGGCGAGACTCTTCGCTGCCCCTTCGCTGACCCCTTCGCTTTGCTCAGGGCAGGCTCTTCACTTCCCTTCGCCCTGAGGCTCAGCGCGGAAGGGTTCAGGGCTACGGCTCAGGGCATGGCTCAGAGTGACAGGGGGAAGTTTCTGATCAGCCTATCTCCAGGCTACCTACCACCCTCCGGCGTAACCCTTGAACAGCGGCATCAGGTGCAGGCGAGGTTGCAGCGTGGCCGTGGGCGTGGGCGTAGGCAGCGTCGGCGTGGTGGTTGGCGTGGCTGTGGGCGTAGCCGTGGGCATTGTCGGCGTGGTGGTTGGCGTGGCTGTAGGTGTGGCGGTGGGTGTTCCAGGTTCTACGTTCCACGTTGGGGTTGGCGTAGGTGTTGACGTGGAACTTGGAACCGTTGCCGTAGGCGTCGGCGTGGCGGTAGGCGTGGTCACCAGCGGCTGGGCCAGCTCGGCCAGGGTGGCTACGGCCAGGCGGGCGGCTTTGGCAACCAGGCGCAGGTTCAGGGTGCTGTACAAATCGTTCACCGTGTGGTAATAGGGCGTGGCCGTGTAGCAGTTGCTGGTGCGCAACTGATAGTCTTCAATCACCATGAGGGCATGGTAGCCCTGATTCCAGAAGGAGGAATGATCGCTGTACCAGGCGCTGGCGTCAAGCACGCGCTCCGTGACCAGGCCGATGCTGTACTGCGTGTTATTGGCCAGCATCTCGTCCACCAACCAGGCCGAGGGTGGATCGCCGAGCACGTCCAGCTTGTCGCAGGCGATATTGTAGCCTACCATGTCCAGGTTGATCACCCCGCCGATGTCCATCCCCGACGCTTTGGCCGCCTGAGCGTAGTGGGCGCTGCCGAACAGGCCCTGCTCCTCGCCGGAGAAGGCGATGAAGATCAGGGTATGATTGAAGCGATACGGGCTCAGCACCCGGGCGGCTTCCAGGACAACCGCCGTGCCGCTGGCATTGTCGTCGGCGCCGGGGGCAGAGCCCGTCACCCAGCTCCAGCCTGGCGTGCGGCTGGCCGTAGAATCGTAGTGGCCGCCGACGATGTAGACCTTAGTGCTGCTGGGATCGCTGCCCGGCAGGGTGGCCACGACGTTCTGCGTATCGTGCCCGTTGACCGAGAAGGGATCGAAAGTGACCTGCAGGCCGGCCTGGGCGAACTGGTCACGAATGAAGTTCGCCGCCAGGTTGTGCGTGGTGGTGTAGGTGTGGCGTGTGCCCAGCCCGTTGCCCACGGGCAGCCCCGGCCGATCTTGCAGGTGGAGGATGTAGTCGGAGAGCAGCGTTGGGGAGATGGCGTCTACCATCTCCTGAATCGCATTCTGCGCCGCTGGGAGCAGCGGCGGCAAGGCGGGCGGGGGCGCCGGCATCGTCAGGACGATGGGCCCGCCGAGCTTCTTCAGGCGATAGCCCTGCACCACCAGGCCCTCTGCCTCGTCGGGCGAGGCGCGGACGAGCCAGGTGTCGGGGGTGTAGGCCAGGCCGCCGGGCGGGGGCGCCGCCGCGGACTCGCTGCTCCCGGCCAGGTAGTACAGGCTGACGTCAGGACTGGCGTCCAGCACGTCGCCGGCCAGGTTCACCGCCGCCAGCCGGGCCGCCTGCTCGTCGCTGGCCAGGGCCAGCAGCGCCGTGGGCTGGCGATCCAGGACGTGCAGCCCCAGGGTAGCCAGGCGCGGCAGATCGGCTGCCTGGTACTGCACACGGACGAGGCGGAGCGGCTGTGCGGTGGGTTGGTCCAGAGAGGCGATGGTTCTGCCGCCCAGGGGCAGTAGCCCCACAAGCAGAACGATGACGCCCAGGATGCGGTAGCGTGGGGGCATGATGTCCCTCCTTTGTGGCGGCTACTATAGCAGAAAGAGGCAGCAGATGCAATAACCCTGCCGGCATCCTATGTAGTAACGATTTCAAGCGTCTTTCCCGGGCAACGGCGACTAGAAGTCGCTACTACGTCGGCGCATAATGCCTCAGGGGGCAGTTTTGGCTTGTCCCCAACCTGTGACGCTCCCCAACGGCGACTAGAAGTCGCTACTACGTCGGCGCATAATGCCTCAGGTGGCAGTTTTGGCTTGTCCCCAACCTGTGACGCTCCCCAACGGCGACTAGAAGTCGCTACTACGTCGGCGCATAATGCCTCAGGGGGCAGTTTTGGCGTGTCCCAAACTCGTGACGCTCCCCAATGGGTGTCCGTCAAAGTTTTGCAGACTTGACGGCGATGGGCAGGAAGGCGTAGAATAGGGGGCAATTACTGTTCGTAAGGAGGGGCTATGCGCACCAAGGATTTCGATCAGCACTGGCGGAAGTTGACCGAAGAAGTACTGACGGGGATGAAGGAATGGCGATTGCAGCATCCCAGGGCCACCTTTCGGGAGATTGAGGCGGCTTTGGATGAGCGTTTGAACCGCCTGCGCGCTCGCATGCTACAAGATGCGGCTCTGGCCAGCGCCGCAGCCGATTGGGAGGCGGCGGCCGCAGAGGAACAGCCGCTTTGTCCCCGCTGTGGTCAACCCTTGGCTCCCAGAGGGCAGCAGGAGCGGGAAGTGCAGGTGCAGGGGAGTCAGGAGGTAGTGTTAGAACGGCGCTATGGGGTTTGCCCTGCCTGCGAGGTAGGGTTTTTTCCCCCTGGATGAGGAGTTAGCCTTGCTGCCGGGCAACTTAAGCCCGCGTCTCCAAGAGCAACTGGTGCGCCTGGGGACCTGGATGCCCTTTGGGCGGGCCGCCGAGATGTTGGCCGCCTT
>Ga0194127_10009410_pt1 | contig 10277 bp, 6 predicted proteins | sample TA2KigC100mmetaG_FD_148624 | JGI IMG/M metagenome (GOLD analysis project Ga0194127, IMG submission 148624) | Freshwater microbial communities from Lake Tanganyika, Tanzania - TA2015036 Kigoma Deep Cast 100m | ecosystem: Environmental > Aquatic > Freshwater > Lake | place: Tanzania: Lake... | reverse complement strand
TTACGGTGACAAACACTGAACCTCTTCCCGAAAGATCAAAACTATGTGCCTGTAAGATCCTCGGTTGCAGCTATGAATCTATGGATGCCAATACGGTTGGTCATGCAGGAAGAACTGGTAAAGTGGTTACTGTAATGCGGTCAGCTAAAACATATTCCGAAGCAAATATGGGATGTGGCGAGGGACGTGTACAACATATTGTTCGTGTTCTGGAAACAATTCCAGAGAAGAGTTTGGTTCTCCTCGAAGAACCTGAAACCTCATTGCACCCGAGCGCGCAACACGAGTTTGGTAAATACCTGATTGATGTTTGTATTAAAAGGAGGCACCAGATTTTCATTACAACCCATAGCGAATATTTGCTGACGGCATTGCCATCATCTTCTCGAATCTACATCGACCGCACCACCTCAGGTTTGAGACTAGTAAATGGAATCACCACAGCCCAGGCCATCAGTCTTATGTCAGGTGGCTATGACAAAGCTTTGCATATCTTAGTTGAAGATAAAGTTGCTGACATTGTCTTAACGGAGATTTTACGAAAGTCTGACAGCACGTTTCTGAAGACAATAAAAATTCATCAAATCGGAGACACAAGAACCATCCAATCAGTTATGAAGGCACTTAAAGAAACTGGTCTACCAGTTGCCGCAGTGCGAGACGGAGATAAAGGCGAGAATCGTCAGGAAAATATGTTCAAACTTCCTGGAAATTTGCCGCCAGAGAAAGAGTTGCTTAATTGCGCCGAGGTAAAAGAGTTTCTATTATCTGATTTGAAAATAGATATTGACGATTTTCTTGTGTCAGGGGGCGATGATGATCATGGTGAGTGGTTCAAACGCTTATCCGAACAAATTCCTATTAACGAAGTGGCTTTGATTCAACAGACTGCAAAGGTGTATGTTGGTACTTTATCTGAAAATGAAGTTGACGCCCTTGTTCAACCATTAAAGGCTGCGATACACATATGAATGGCTATCCAAAACGTCTCATTGAAGTGGATCTTCCAATAAAGCGAATCTCTGAACATGCACGGCGGGAGAAATCCATCCGTCACGGGCATATCTCTACACTTCATATTTGGTGGGCGCGTCGGCCACTGGCAGCTTGCCGGGCCGTGATTTGCGCTTCGCTTTGGCCCGACCCTGCGGACCCGGAGTGCCCCCCCGTTTTTTGCGACAAGGCCCGCGCGGAAATGCAGAAATGGACCACCCACGACCGCCAAGCCATGCTCAGTGCGAAGAGCCGCGAGCGGTTCGAGAGAGCCCGGCAGAATCCCGCGCTCTTCAAGGACGCCGCTCAAATCCGCGGTGCACTCCTTGACTTCATCGTTGACTTCGCCAACTGGGACAATTCATCCGTTAGGGAGTTCCTGGACACCAGTCGGGCTCTCACCCAGGCTGCCCACGAAGCGCTCGGAGGTCCTCCCGGAACTAAGCCGCTCATTGTTGACCCGTTCGCTGGCGGCGGCTCCATCCCACTGGAAGCCTTGCGGGTAGGTGCTGACACATTCGCGAGCGACCTCAACCCGGTTCCAGTACTCCTCAATAAGGTCATGCTAGAGTACATTCCCCGGTACGGGCAACGCCTCGTTGATGGCGTCCAAAAATGGGGAGAGTGGATAAAGAATGAGGGTGAAAAGGAACTATCCCCGCTCTACCCTAGGGACTCCGATGGTGCGAAGCCTGTTGCGTACCTGTGGGCTCGCACGATTCAATGCGAAGGCCCTGGCTGTGGCGCCAGAATCCCACTGTTCCACTCTCCATGCATAGCGCAGCGTGGCAAAAACTCCGTTTGGCTAAAAGTCAAGCCCCACCCACGTAAGAAGGAAATCGAGTTTGAACTATCAACTGACACCAACCACAGCCAGGAACTCGTCGGGTTCTTGAGGCGAAGCGCTGCCACATGCCCACTTTGCGGATACACAACCCCGGCCACAAATGTTCGTAATCAGTTCAAAGGGCGTCAGGGTGGGGCTGAAGATGCAACACTCCTCGCGGTAGTAACCACAAAAAAAACTCAGACTGGAAGAAAATACCGTCTGCCCAACCCACAAGATGCCAAAGCTCTGAATTTGGCAACAACCGAACTTGCCGAAATACGAAGATCCAGTCCCGAAGATATACCTGACGAACCCCTGCCATACCTGCGCAGCATATTCAACATACACCTCCTTGATGCCACTAAATGGAGTTATCTTTACACTCCTCGCCAACTCGTCTCACTTGTCAGACTCATACGGCTCGTGAGAAGACTCGGCAAAGAAATTAAAAGCACCGGCACGGAACCCACGCTCGCGGACGCAATTGTCACTTGCTTGGCTCTTGCCGTAGACAGAGTCGCAGCTCAATTCAGCAGCTTGAGTTGGTGGCAACCCAGAGGTGAGTTTGTGGTTGGCACATTTGGCCGTCAAGCGCTCGGAATTGTCTGGGACTTCGTCGAAATCCGGCCGGTTAGAGGAGCTTCGGGAGACCTGGATGGGGCGATAGACTGGATTATCAGAGTGCTGGAAGCCAACAACGTGCCCTACCAATCCGAAGCAACTGTCCAAAATGCTACTGCAACCAAACATCCGCTACCGGACAATTCAGCAGCAGCCGTGGTCACAGATCCACCATACTATGATGCTGTCCCGTACGCCGATTTGTCAGACTACTTCTACGTCCTTCTCAAAAGGATGCTCAGGAACGTACATCCCACAATGTTTTCAGAAAACTTAAGTCCAAAAAAGGGCGAGATTGTGCAACTTGCCGAGCGTAACCCCATTTATTCATATAAGACTAAAGACTATTTCGAGGAAGGAATGCGCGACGCTCTATCTGAGGCAAGGCGCGTTACAATACCGGAAGGGATCTTAGTAGTCGTTTTCGCCCACAAGACAACCCAAGGCTGGGAGGTAATGCTTTCCTCCATCATCAAGGCCGGATGGATTATAACCGCCTCCTGGCCCATTGATACAGAACGGGCCGTCCGAATGCGAGCGAGCGACTCCGCAGCTCTTGCCTCCTCTGTCCACCTTGTCTGCCGTCCTCGAGAGAGTGCCGACGGCTCCATCCGCAGGGATGAAGTGGGCGACTGGCGTGACGTGCTGGCCGAGTTACCCCGACGCATCCACGAATGGATGCCACGTCTGTCTGCCGAAGGCATTGTTGGGGCAGATGCAATATTCTCGTGTTTAGGCCCTGCTCTTGAAATCTTCTCTCGCTACTCCCATGTGGAGAAAGCCAGCGGTGAGCAAGTCACACTAAAAGAATACCTTGAACAAGTGTGGGCGGCCGTAGCTAAGGAAGCACTTAACATGATTTTTGAAGGGGCGGACGCTACTGGTTTCGAGGAGGATGCGCGCCTGACAGCCATGTGGTTGTGGACCCTGTCTACGGGAAACAATGGGAATGGTAAGAGCAAATCATCGAAGGAGGATGACGAGATCGACGACGAGGATGGATCGGAAAAAGCGAAGAAAGCTATAGGTGGGTACGCCCTGGAATATGATGCGGCTCGGAAGATTGCCCAAGGGCTTGGTGCATATTTAGAGAAACTCAGCACAGTTGTTGAGGTCAAGGGTGACACAGCGCATCTATTGCCGGTTTCCGAAAGGACAAGATTTCTGTTTGGGAAAGATGAGACACAATCCCCTTCCCCAAAACGGAAGAAGAAAGAGCCCTTTTTAAAACTTGGTTTTATGAAAGAAATTGAGGAAATTGAGACAAAAGATGGGTGGGGAACCAAGTCCGCACCCAGGGCGGGATCAACTGTTCTGGATTGCCTTCACCAGAGCATGATTCTTTTTGCAGCGGGGCGTAGCGAAGCATTAAAGCGATTCTTGGTTGAAGAGGGCGCCGGAAATGATCAGCGCTTCTGGCGGTTGGCTCAGGCACTATCTGCTCTATATCCCAAGAGCAGTGATGAAAAGCGCTGGGTGGATGGGGTATTAGCACGCAAGAAGGGGCTGGGTTTTTAATGGCGAAGAACTTGGCCGAAAAGTGGCAGTCATCTTTCTTGAAAATCATCCAACAGCAGGAACATTCAACTTTTCTTAAAGAGGCAGCCTTACAGGAACGGCTTGGAGATTGGACCAAGGCTTTAACTTCTGCTGTAATTGAAACCAACAAATCAATGGGGTGGCAGGCATCGGCAAAGGGTCACTACCTCCAAATGCTTCCTGTCGCAAGAAGTGAGTATTTGGCCTTGGATATCATGGCGTTCCCGGACGGGAAAAAACGGTGGAGATTCCCCACTGCTATTCTTGAGCTGGAAAACAGCAAGGATGATGACCGGATAGTTTGATAGGAGAAGGGAGGTGGGTAAGGATGAAAACGACAGATATGGACTTATCTGAGCATTACAACATATATTGCGATGAAAGTTGCCACTTAGAGAACGATCATCAAAAAGTAATGACCCTCGGTGCTGTATGGTGTGCAACGGAAAAGGTAAAAGAGATCTCGGTTAGGATTCGAGAAAAGAAGATTCAATACGGTTTGAAGGCTGCCTTTGAAATAAAATGGACAAAAGTTTCTCCGGCTAAAGAAAACTTCTATCTGGATATCATAGACTATTTTTTTGATGTGGACGATCTCCATTTCCGAGGGTTGGTAGTCCCCGATAAGTCTAAACTTCAACATGAGGTCTTTTTACAGACTCATGATGATTGGTATTACAAAATGTATTTTGAAATGCTCAAATTAATCCTCAATCCAAAGGCACACTATCGGATTTACTTAGATATGAAAGACACCCGAGGAGGAGCCAAAGTGACCAAGCTCCATGAAGTCTTGTCAAACAACATGTACGATTTTTCGAGAAAGATCATTGAGCGGGTTCAGATTGTGAGGTCTCATGAAGTGGAGCTTCTTCAGTTAGCTGACCTTTTAATCGGTGCGGTCTCGTACGCAAATCGCGGACTTTCAAGCAATACTGCGAAGGTCAGTCTTGTAAATCGAGTGAGAAAGAGATCGGGATATAAACTTACTCAATCGACCCTATCCAGCGAAAGTAAGTTTAACATTTTCCACTGGCAGGCATCGGAGATACAATCGTGACCGAAAAAGTTGAGTGGCTTCCCCCGCTTGTCCTTTTTGAAAACTATGGAGGCGAATGGGATCGGTATCTTAATGCGTTATATAAATTTTTTAAGCAAGATTTTATCGACAGTGCGCCCACATTGGAGGGGATGAAAGTTGCACTCAAACACCATCCTATCGAAAAAGGGAAGGAAGCCACATTCTGGCACTTGATATCAGAGGGAAGGTCAGAAGAAGATCGTTTACCAGATTTAAGAAGATGTGAGAGGGTTCGATGGCCCCGGCCAATCATTGAACATTATGACCAATTGCCAATCAAGTTTTGGGTGAATGAACGGAAAGGCGAAAAAAGAATCTGTCTCTGGTTTGAGTCGGAAGAATATCTGGTGGTTTTGGCAAGGCGCAGAAACTATGTCATTCTATGGACGGCTTATCTTGTGACAAAAGCACATACAAAAATGAAGTTGAAAAAAGAGCACGAGGCCTATAAAAAGCTGAAGCCGTCCTTTTGAGACGGCTTCGTTACTCCTTCTACACATGGCAGATGAGCTTTCAATAAAAATATCGTCACTATTGGGTCTAAAGTCAAACAAAACTCCGTGATTAACCGGCTCACGGATTAGAAGCCATGTCCGATGCCATAAGGCATGGAGATTCTTATTTTTGAATAATAAAATTTTAGTGCTTTATGACTAACATGTCAAGGGTTTTATTAGAGGGTTTTATTTAGCAACAATATCAATTGGTTATGATAAATCTATTAAGGAGAAAACATGGCAAACCTAAAACCCTGGTACAAAGTCGTTACGCCCCGTGAAGACCTGCGTGAAGGCAAGCCTCTTGATGCTGCAGAGTTTGCCGCCCATCTCGACCAAGTCCGTGAAGGACGTGCTCCTGACGACTACAAAATTCCTGAGCGTTTTTTTGAAAGAACTTACCTTACTCAGGGACTAAAGACCTTCTCTGCTGAAGTCGTACGCCGTCTTTCTGGAGAAAAAACTGAGACGTCTGCAGTTTTCCATATGATCACACAGTTCGGGGGTGGGAAGACCCATGGCCTTACGTACCTATACCATTTGGCTAAACACGGTCCTGCCGCTGACAAATGGTCCGGAGTGCGAATTTTACTCGAAACAGCAGGAGCTTCATCTGTACCTAAAGCGGCAACGGCTGCCTTTGTGGGGACGGAGTTTGACACAATTAAGGGCCGTGGCGGAGATGATGGGACACCCCTTAGGAAGACACCCTGGGGAGAAATCGCTTTTCAACTTGGAGGGGAGAAGGCTTTTTCGGTTGTCGCTGAACATGACCTTCAGTTGACTGCTCCCGCAGGGGACGTCATTAGAAAATTTCTTCCCCAGGAAAAGCCCTGTCTTATCCTCATCGATGAATTGGTCAACTTTATATCACGCAATCGTAAATCGGGAATGGCCGGCCAGCTTTATAACTTCATTCAGAACTTATCTGAATCGGCCAGAGGGTTAGACCGAGTTGTCCTCTGTGTTTCCATTCCGTCCATGCTGGTTGAGATGACGAGTGACGATATCGCTGATTTCGACCGGTACAGCAAGATGCTGGAGCGGCTCGGGAAAGCGGTCATTCTGTCCGCAGAAGGAGAAACCTCTGAAATTATACGCCGCCGCCTCTTTGAATGGGGTGGAGTTCCTGACGAAGGGAAAAAAGTCGCCTCAGAGTTCTCAGAGTGGATTCTTGAAAACAAGCTTCATATTCCCAACTGGTTCCCAGTTGATCATGCGCGCGAAGCTTTCCTGGCGACTTACCCTTTCCATCCAATGGTTCTTTCAGTATTCGAGAGGAAATGGCAGGGCTTGCCCCGTTTTCAGAGAACAAGGGGTATATTGCGGCTTTTGGCTTTATGGGTATCTAAAGCTTACCGGGAAGGATTCAAGGGAGCTCACCGCGACCCACTTATTGGATTGGGGACAGCGCCTTTGGAAGATCCATTTTTCAGGGCAGCTATTTTCGAGCAACTGGGGGAAAGCAATCTTGAGGGACCTGTAACCACGGATATCTGTGGCAAGAAGGATTCCCATGCTATCCGCCTTGATGCAGAGGCGGTAGATAACATTAAGAAGAACCGACTCCACAGGAAGGTTTCAACTACCATATTCTTTGAATCTAACGGAGGACAGATCCATGCAGAAGCGACAGTGCCTGAAATTCGGTTGGCTGTTGCAGAACCCGAAGTGGATATCGGGAATGTCGAAACAGTATTAGAAGCACTGGGGACGAATTGCTACTTCCTCTCGATAGATAAGAATCGTTACCGTTTCAGTCTATCTCCAAATTTGAATAAGATCCTGGCGGACCGTCGTGCCAGCATACAGCCACCCAAGATTGATGAACGCCTTCGGTCAGAGATTCAAACGGTCTTTTCAGCCGGATCAGGGGTAGAGCGGATATATTTTCCTGAAAAAAGCAGCCAAATACCCGATCGAGCAGTGCTTACGCTCGTAGTGCTTTCACCGAATCAAAATATCCAGGACACAAAAACCTTGGGTCTTGTCGAGTCAATGACCCGGGAATACGGTTCATCAGCCCGTACCTTCAAAAGTGCTTTGATCTGGGCTATCCCTGACACTGATGCATCTTTGAGGGAGGAAGCACGGAAAGTTCTCGCCTGGGAAGACATCCGCGATGAAGTAGACGAACTTCGCCTTGATGATACTCAGAAACGCCAGCTTGGAGAGAACCTCAAAAAATCACAACGTGATCTAAGGGAATGTGTATGGCGTTCGTATAAGAATATCGGCCTCCTTAACAAAGACAATATGTTGCGTGTAGCAGATTGGGGGCTTGTTCACTCAAGCGCAGCAGAAAATATACTGGCATTCATCTTAAACCGATTACGACAAGATGGAGAGGTTGAAAAGGAAACCATTAGCCCAAACTTCCTGGTTAAGAACTGGCCGCCTGCTTTCAAAGAGTGGAGCACCAAGAATGTAAAGGATGCCTTTTTTGCTTCACCTCAATTCACTCGTTTACTAAACCCCGAGATTATTAAAGACACGATTTCAAGGGGTGTTGCCAGTGGTATTATTGCCTATGTCGGTAAAACAAAAAGCGGTTCTTATAACCCTTTCTGTTTTGCGAAAACTCTGCCCGCAACAGATATTGAGATTTCTGACGATATGTTCATCATTACCGGGGAAGAGGCCAAGAGACATATCGAACCGCCGAAACTTTCATCAATCGTTATTTCTCCTCAGGATGTACGAATAGAACCAGGAAAGAAACAAACCTTCCTGGCAAAAGGTTATGATCAGCACGGCAGGGATATTTCCGCATCCAGTCCTATATGGAAGGCAACGGGGGGGACCATTGACAAGAATGGGGTCTTTTCAGCCGGAAAGGATGAGGGCAGCTTTATTGTTACAGCATCGATTGGTGACATTAGCTATTCGGCGAGTTTCTTCATCGCAAAAGAAGGAACGGTCCCACCAAAACCAACTAAGCCAACAACCGAGGGAGTAAAAAAGCTTTCCTGGAACGGCGAAGTGCCACCCCAAAAATGGATGAACTTTTACACCAAGGTTCTCTCCAAGTTTGCCGGCGGCAAAGATTTGAAAATAACAATCAATGTCGAGGTCTCTCCAGAGGGCGGCGTCTCAACCCAAAAGATCGAAGAAACCAAAGTCGCTCTTCGTGAGTTGGGGCTCCAGGATATTCTAAACGCAGAGTAATTATGAAGCCATATGGGTTGGGGTAGGATTCAATCCTTTTCCGGCTATGTGTTAGTCACCTTCTGACATCAATCTCTGCCTGAGCTATGACAACAGCTGAAGTTGATGGTTCTCCGTATAATGTAAATGAAACGGTTTCATCTATACCAGTGACGCGTGAGGCACTGTATGCTCTCGTCTGGTCCGAGCCCATGCTGAGGGTGGGAGCCCAGTACGGTGTTTCGTCGAGTTACATGGCCAGGGTTTGTACCCTCCTCAACGTCCCAAGACCAGAGCGCGGCTATTGGGCAAAATTGGCGGTTGGCAAGGCTCCTTCGATACCTCCTTTGCCGGATGCTCGACCTGGCGATGAGTTGGCGTGGTCGCGAGACGGACAACAAAGCAAAGCAGCAAGGTTGCCACCTCGCCCACCTTCCACGATCCCCCGAAAGCGATCCAAACCGGAAAAGCCCAGGCTAAACGAGCACCCATTGACCGTTGGGGCAAGAGCACATTTCGAAACAGGACGCCTTTCTCGTGAGGCTGGCTATCTCAAGCCATACAAGAAAAAGTTAGTCGATCTGGTAGTCTCTGAGACAGGCCTGGATAAAGCAGTCTCATTTGCCACAATGCTCTTTTTGTCGTTAGAAGACAGAGGTTATCGCGTCGTCCTCGCCCCAAACGGTGAGCATTTTCATAGAGCAGAAGTCGATGAACATGAAGTACCTCGGAAAAAACCCAATTACAACAATCTCTGGTCCCCTTGCTCTTGTACTGTCGTATATATCGGCACCGTGGCAATAGGCCTGACGATCATAGAGATGTCTGAAGAAGTAGAAGTCCGCTATGTCGACGGTAAATACATCAGAGAACGAGACTACGTCCCACCAAAAAGGGGACGGTATGCTTTTGATCACAGTTGGACGACGAAGACAGATTTTCCCACCGGCAGACTGTGCTTGCAAGCCTACTCGCCTTATCTGAGGACAAAGTGGGTCAATTATTGGCGGGAAACCAGGGGTCGCGACCTGGGCAGTCAAATCAAGGGGATCGTCAAAGAGCTCGAGCAGGCAGCTGTCATTATTGCTCGTCTCGCTGAAGAAGGAGAGCGTCAATTTGAGTTAGAACGCCAGCAATGGGTGGCCCAACAAGAAAAGTGGCGAAAGGAAGAAGCAGAGCGCCGGGCTGAAAAGGCGCGGAAAGACAGCAGGGAGGATCTGCTTCGGATTATCAGTGGTTGGGCAGAATCAAACCGCATCGAGCAGTTTTTCCTCGATGCTGAACGGCGAGCCGCTACTTTGGGCGAAGATGAAAGGCTCAGGATATTGGAGCGGTTGAAACGCGCTCGCCTTTTGGTCGGCAGCGTAGATACCCTTGACCATTTCATGGCGTGGAGATCACCCGATGAGCGGTAAAAACGATCAAATTTGGGGTTAGCCAAGTTTGAGGCCGGGCCTATTTTCTTGACGTGACCTCTCGTGGGGAGAGCCGTATAGTATAGGGAGCGGGGGCGTTTCTGCGGATCGTGCATGGAATTTTTGGAATCCACAAAAAAGGTTGGACATGAAAA
>Ga0194127_10009409_pt1 | contig 10278 bp, 7 predicted proteins | sample TA2KigC100mmetaG_FD_148624 | JGI IMG/M metagenome (GOLD analysis project Ga0194127, IMG submission 148624) | Freshwater microbial communities from Lake Tanganyika, Tanzania - TA2015036 Kigoma Deep Cast 100m | ecosystem: Environmental > Aquatic > Freshwater > Lake | place: Tanzania: Lake... | reverse complement strand
GGGGCGTGGACTACCAGGGTATCTAATCCTGTTTGCTCCCCACGCTTTCGAGTCTCAGCGTCAGTATCGGTCCAGGAAGCCGCCTTCGCCACTGGTGTTCCTCCCGATATCTACGAATTTCACTTCTACACCGGGAATTCCGCTTCCCTCTCCCGAACTCAAGCCCCGCAGTTTCGGGTGACCCTCCACGGTTGAGCCGTGGGCTTTCACACCCGACATGCGGGGCCGCCTACACTCGCTTTACGCCCAGTGATTCCGAACAACGCTTGCACTCTCCGTATTACCGCGGCTGCTGGCACGGAGTTAGCCAGTGCTTTCTCACGGAGTACCGTCGCAGCCCGGCGTTACCCGGGACTGTTTCTTCCCCCGCGACAGGGCTTTACAACCCGAAGGCCTTCTTCACCCACGCGGCGTCGCTGCGTCAGGGTTTCCCCCATTGCGCAAGATTCCCCACTGCTGCCTCCCGTAGGAGTCTGGACCGTGTTCCAGTTCCAGTGTGGCTGACCGCCCTCTCAGGCCAGCTACCCGTCGTAGCCTTGGTGAGCCGTTACCTCACCAACTAGCTGATGGGCCGCGGGCTCATCTGGGAGCAGGACCGAAGCCCTTTTCCCCCTTCGGCCGAAGCTTCAGGGACGTATGCGGTATTAGCCCGGCTTTCGCCAGGTTATCCCCCTCTCCCAGGCAGATTACCCACGTGTTACTCACCCGTGCGCCGCTGTACTCAGGACCGAAGCCCCTTTCTCGCTCGACTTGCATGTGTTAGGCGCGCCGCCAGCGTTAGTTCTGAGCCAGGATCAAACCCTCCATTGAATCTGGAGGACCGGACCTAAGTCCGGCAAGTTGACTACTCGATCCTCAAAGGATCGATCGAATGACCTGCACCTGCTTTCCAGTTGTCAAAGAGCAACCCGCTCTTCGCGGTGGCCCCTGCGGCCGGAGTGGCAATCTACCCATCCCCGGGGGGCGTGTCAAGCTTTTTTTTCCGCTGTTTGTGCGGCGGAACTGCTGACACCTTGAGTCGGTCGCATCCAGGCGACCGTCCACCAACGAACCGGTTTTCATCCCCTCCTTTGGGTCGCCCCGCCGGAGGTGAGAGCGACTTATACGCTCCCCCTTTCAGCATGTCAACAATTTTTTTCACCCCCTCGAAGGATCGCGTCGCGCCCTGCTGCGAAGCCAACCCCAGAGCGGTATCGCCACCGCGACGACCACCCCCGCTGCCAGCTGCGATGTCGAAAAAGGCAACCCCAGCGTCGTCGTCCCCCGGATGGCATCCCCGCGCAGGAACTCCACCAGGAATCGCGCCAGCGCGTAGTACACCAGGAAGGCCAGCAGCACCTCCCCGTGGAACCGCCGAAACGGCAGCAGCAGCATCACCAGGACAAAGGCCGTGAATCCCTTCAGCGACAGCAGCAGCTGCGTCGGGTACACCGCGTGCGACAACAGCTCCCCCGTCTGATCGAGCATCCCGTGGAAATGCTGGCTGAAGGCCGGCGCCCCCTTCGGTATCCATTGTGAAACGCCCGGATTCGACCAGTGCGGGAAACGCAGCGCCCACCACCCGTCCGTCGCATTCCCGAAGTCGCAGCCGAACAGGAAGCAGCCCAGTCGCGTGATTCCCGTGCCCAGCGCCAGCGCCGGGGCAACGGCATCGGCCATCCCCCAGTAGTCCGCCTTGATGATCGGCGCAGCAACGGCAGCCACCACGATCCCGCCCACGAACCCCCCGTACGCAACCAGCCCCCCTTCCTGGAAACGGAAGAAGTTGAGCAGCGAGAGCTTCTCCGGCGCACTCGCAATGAAATACAGCAGCCGCGCCCCGGCGATCGCACCGATCGACGCCACGATGAACATGAGCTGCGCCTTGCGCCTGTCCTGGTTGAGCCGCTCGATGAAGTACGTGCTCAGCACCCACCCCAGCAGGAACGACAGGCCCAGCATGACCCCGTAGGCGAACAACGGCCGCCCGCCAAGCTGCACCCCGCCAATCAGCGGCACCCAGTCTGGAATGCTCCCGAGCCACTCGGGAAGCCGGAAGATGTAGGGTCGCATCGTCTGCTCCAACCCCGATCACTCGGCGATCGCAACGTCCACCGGATTGTCGGGAGAACGTTCGTATTCCCTCACGGTAAGGCCGAAAATTCAATCATTGCAGCCGGTTACGGGAATCTGGAAATGGAAGACGCTGCCGCCGCCCGGGTTGTCCTCCACCCACACCCTTCCGTGGTGCGCTTCCGCCACCCGCCGGACCAGGGTCAGCCCGATCCCCGCACCGCCAAACCGGCGAGTCAGCACCGGCTCCTCCTGGACGAATGCTTCGAAGATGCGCTCCTTGGCTTCATCCCGAACGCCCGGGCCGCGATCCCGCACCCGCACCACCAGGTCGGAGCGGGGGAAGCTCAGCTCCACCGTCACCGTCCCCCCGTCCGGGCTGAAGCGCACCGCATTGGACAACAGCGCCCGGAACGCACGGCGCAGCGATGCCCCATCCGCCTGCACGATGCCGATCGTACCGCTGGAGCGGGCTTCCACCGCCACGTTCCTCTCTGCCCCCAGCTCGCCGGCCCAGGTGCAGGCATCCGCCACGATCCCGCTGGGATCGCACGGGTAGAGGCGCCACCCCTCGACCCGGTTGTCCAGACGGGTCAGCGTCAGCAGGTCTTCCACCAGCTCCTTGAGTCTCATGGCCCCTGAGCTGATGCGGGCCACCATGTCCTGGGCCGCTTCCGGCAGAGTGTCGCGCTGCTCGGCGAGGAGCTGTGTGAAGCCGATGAGGGGATTGAGCGGCGTGCGAAGCTCGTGGCTCAGCAACGCGAGGAAGTCGGTTCGGACCCGCGCCGCCGCTTCCGCTGCCTCGCGGGCATGGATAAGGCGCACACGGTCTCCCTCCTTCTGGAGCCACAGCGCCACCGCCCTGGCCGCGGCAACGACCGATCGGAGCTCGTCCGGCCCCCACACGCGGATCGATTCCCGATCCTCGAGCACCAGGACAGCGTGGATCGTGCCGCCCAGCTCCACGGGGAGCGTCCGGATTCGCCGGATCGAGCGATCGCAGAACACGGGAGAAAGCAAGGGGTCGAGCGCGGCGGTGAGGAAGTCTCCGATGCCATCCTCTCCGTATCCGAGATCGTGGACCAGCAGCCCCAGCCCCTCCGGGGCGCCGGCCAGCAAGTAGCGCCGGCCCACGGCGAACTGGGCCGGCCGGTCGCTGCTGAGCTGGACAGGCAGCAGCAAGACGGACGGAAGGTCTATGCCCTGTGCGATGATCCGGCAGATCTCGCTGAACGACTCGGGCGATCGCTGCGCCTCGAAGAGAAAGGAGGAGAGGCTGCGGAAGCAATACTCGCTCTTGCGCTTGCGCTGGAGCTCCTCCCTCATGACGAACTCGTGGGTGACGTTGCGAAAGGTCCAGAGGCGGCCGACGAACTCCCCTTTGCGGTCGAGGAGCGGGGCCGACGAGCGCTCCACGACCGAAAACTCGGGCTGAAGTATCGTAAGGATGTCGGTGCGCTGCTCCCGTTGACTGGCGAAGAGACGCTCGAGGTCCCCGCGCACGGCTTGCGAATTGGCCAGACGGGGGATGAGGAGATTCCAGAACTCGATCTCGGGCCGTCCCGTCAGGTCGGCACCCTCGATTCCGAGCATCTGCTGGAGGCGACCGCTCAAAGTCCGTATCTTCAGCTCGCCATCCTTGACCACGGACAGGAGGACCCCGAGAGACAGGGTCTCCAGGGTGGCGTCGAACAGTACCGCCTTGCTGATGGTTGCCTTGCTGCTGCTCTTTCGGGGCCGCATCCCTGCCTCTTCCGGTCACCCGGACTATAAGCGGGCATTGCGCACAAGTCCAGCTTCAAATCGGCCGCTCCTCGATTGCGCGGGCGTTGGGGATGTGGTAGGTGGACGGGGTGGTGCTGAGGCATCGGCGGAGGTATCCGGAGTGGAATCGACCGAATCGACATTCAGGTTCGGGACCGGGTCGGTCGGGGAGACCGAGGGGGTCGGGGAGCTGCTCGGCGGGCTGCTCGTGCCCGGGGACGTGATCGGCCTGGTTGGGGAGCTGGGAGCGGGCAAGACTGCGTTCGTGCGCGGCGTGGCCCGGGGGGCGGGGGTTCCGACCGGGCACCCGGTGAACAGCCCGACGTTCACTATATTAAATGTATATGAGGGCCGGGAGTGCCTGCTTTTCCACCTGGACCTGTACCGGCTGGACGACCCCTCGGAGCTCGAGGGGATCGGCATGTCCGAGCTGCAGTCGGGACGGGGGATGCTGCTGGTCGAGTGGGCCGACCGATACCCGGACGCGCTGCCGTCGGATCGACTGACCATCACGCTGCGAACGAGCGGCCAGGACATGCGGGACGTCCTCGTCACTGCCGGGGGCCCACAGAGCCAGGAGCTGCTCGACGAGCTGCGTGGCGCGTTTGAGAGCGCAGCGTAACGCTACTTCCTGAAGGTGAGATCCAGCTCGAGCTCGGCTGCCAGGGCGGACCAGGATGCGGACCGGGTCGGCGATGGAGCAACCTGCGGCAGCAGGCAGACGCGGAACACCCCTCTGCCGGCGAGGGAGCGGAGCGTTTCCTCCACCGCGGGCTCGCTGCCTTCCGGAACGCCGATCTCGGCTTCGACGGCCAGGGTTCGCAGAGCGAGGAGGTTGTCCATTCCGGCCAGCGACTGCTCCGGTGCGGCCGCATCTCCGGTGTGTCGGGCCAGGTGGTCCAGAGGCGCCGGGATCCTCCACACCACGAACCGTGCACCGGCCTGACCGGCCTTGCGGGTCCAGTCCGGCAGGGCGAAGATCCTCCCGTTGGTGACGAACCCGGCCTGGACTGAGCGGGCGGCCAGGAGTTGGAGCATTCGGAAGAAGCCGGGATGCAGCGCCGGTTCGGAGCCTGCCAGGAGGGCTCTTCCACGGCCCGTACGGGCAGCAGCGGATTCGAGCCGGTGCGTCAGTCTGGCAGGCGACAGGGCGGCTCTGCCCTCCTCGAGGCAAGGGCACCAGGGGCAGCGCTGGTTGCATCGGTCCGTGATCGGGATGCGGGTGATTGGCGGGCGGTGCGCCGTTGCCGGCCGACCCAGGCCATCGAGGAGGGCTGGCGGCGCCTCGGGCGGGAGGTGGATGCGCCCGGAGGCCAGCAACGCTGCCTGGAAGGGGCGGAACTCCCCCTGTCCGTGCAGGCGCAGGTAGCGGAAATTGACTCCGGGGCAGAGCCCGCGTACGGGACATTCCATGCATGCGTTGGTGCGGTAGTACTGCGACAGATCGGGGTCCGGAGAGGGGTTCTCGATGTCCCAGGTCTGCTTGGCGTAGAGCACTCCCCGCAGCTTCTCGCGGGTCGCCCTCAGGAAGAGGAAATGCGTGCCGAGGATGCAGCCGGGCACCGAGTCGACCGTGTAGGGAATACCGGCCTCCCGGGCGATCTCCAGCGCTTCCAGCAGCGGACCGGCGACCTCCCGGTAGCGGGGTACCAGCGACGGGTCGAGCTCCGGGTATCCGATCGGGTCCACGAAGTTGAAGAAGAGCTCGTCGACGAAGCGGTGGTGTCGCAGCACGTGCCGCACGAACGACGGAAGCTGGTCGAAGTTGGCGGAGAAGATGACGAAGTTGAGCGACAGGCCCGGACGGGGAAGGCCTCCCGGCGGGTCTGCAAGCAGCTCGAGTGCGGCCTTCTGCCTTGCCGCGGTGTTCGGCCGCCGGGAGATGCGATCGGCCGTCTGCGGGTCGAAGGAATGCACCGACACCTCGATCGAGGTGAGGCCGGCCTCGAGCAGATCGGTCAGCTTCGACGCGGTCAGCAGCGTGCCGTTGGACGTGAGGCCGACGCGGAGCCCCTGCTCCCGTGCGAACGCGACCAGCCCGGCAAGGTCCTTGCGAACCAGCGGTTCGCCGCCGATGAACGTGACCGATTCCGCCCCTAGCGAGCGAACCTGGGCGATCCGGGCCCTTGCCTCCTCGGTGGTGAGGTGCACGCCGGAGTCCTTGATCCGGCCGTCGCAGCAGAACAGGCAGTCCTGATTGCAGCGGACGGTGAGATTGACGAGCCCGCAGATCGTGGGGGTGGAGACCTGTTCCATCAGAACCTCAGCGTCAGCTCGCCCTTGACCCCTTCGAACGGCGGAAACGTGCGACACATGCCGCCCGCGCACTTGAGACCGCCGCGGGACGAGCCGCCGAACAGCTTGAAGTAGGAGCCGGACATGAAGCGGAAGATCGCCTCGCCGGAGTAGAAGTCCCCCTTCTCGTGCGGGCCGGGCTGATCCGAATGCTCGTAGTTGAACACCAGGGCCAGCCAGGGTGCGAACGCGTAGGTCGTCGATGCCTGGGCGATGATGTACTCGGTCCCTTCATCGGGGCGATCGTAGTTCTCCATCCTTCCCTGGAGCTGGAGCGAGTGCGATGCCACCAGGGGGAACTGCACGTCGGCCCCCAGATGCCACATGTTCTCCCGCGTGAAATGGAAGTCCTCCTGGCGATAGCCGCCCGCCAGGTTGCCCACGATCGACAGCGAATCGAGCCGTTGCTCCCAACCGGCCGTTCCGTGGCGGACGAAGTAGTCCCCCATTGCATCGTTACCGGTGGTGACATCGACGAAATGGGTGTAGCTGGCGAATGCGACGCCGGAAAGCGGTGCAACCTCGACATCCCCCCGCAGGCGGCCGCCCGCCACATCGTAGGGGCGATCGTTGCGCACGAACAGGTGCTCGTCGTCGATGGGAGGAAGGACGCCGTAGTAGACGAAATCGGATTCACCGGATGGCCCGATCACCTTGGTCCCCATGAAGTTGGTCTGGCTCTCGGATTCGGGCAGTCGGCTGTCGTACCACTTGGCTTCGAGGAGCAGGTGCACGATACCGAACCCCCGGGTCCAGGAGCCGTAGACCGCCTGCCCAACGAACAGATCGGGAGTCGGCTCGTCCCCGAGCGGCTCGAAGGTCTGAAGCATGGCATCGTACTCGGCCATCAGGTTGCCCAGCACGGGAAGGTTGCTGACCGCCAGTCCCGGACCGACCACCGACAGGATCGACCGGCGTGCGCTGAGCGGCTCCTGCTCCTCCGGTGCGTGGATCAGGACCGGCACATCGGGGATGGACAGGTCACGCTCATCGACCAGGACGCTGCCGTGTGCGGAAAGCCGGAGGCTCGACACGGGGGTCACACGGACCTCGGCCCCGGCCACGACGTCGTTGGGGTCGGGCAGGAACTCCTCCACCTTGTCTCCGACGTTGACCACGTTGGCGAGCCCGCCCAGGAAGGTCACTCCGACCTCCTTCTGCTGAAAGGTCAACTTGAGCCCGCGAAGGGTGGTATCCGTGGACAGCTCATCCATCTTCTTGATGCACAGGGCGACCCCCTTGCCGAGGCAGCCGTACACGTCTCCCACCTCGAGCGTCACCCGCTGGAACCGGGTTCGAAAGAAGATCTTCTCCACGGTGACATCATGGTCGAAGTCGCTGTCGAACGCTTCCCCCGCGGCGCCGGATTCCGGGCCGAGGAAGCCCGCAGCATCGAGCCTAAGCCCGGCCTGGAGCCAGGGAGAATCCGCCTCGAGATTGAGTCGGCTCTTCATGTCGAAGTAGTCGTAGGCGCCCTCGCCGTTCCCGTAGGCCTTGTCATTGTGCCAGTCCGCATACAGGCTCTCGGTGAGCGTGAAGTCGACGTCCCCCGCGGAGAAGAGCTGGGCATTGAGCGTCCCGGGGAAGGCCAGGACGAACGCTGCGGCAATCAGCAGATTCCTTGTCATCGAGACCTCCGCGCACCGGTGCACTGTCCTTCGGGCGAACGGCCTGCGCCTACTGCGCTGCCGGCTCCAGCAGGCTCGCCACGAGCTTCTCCAGCTCCGGCTGGTCACCCACTGTGAAGCCGTCCTTCTTCTTCACCACCTTCCCACTCCGATCGAAGATCAGCAGGTACGGCAGGACCCCCTTCGTGTTCAGAAGCTGCGTCGCCTCGCTCTGGCGATCGATGCAGACGGAGAAGGTGTATCGGTTCCGCTCGATGAGCGGTGCCACCTGGTCCTCGGTGTCGGGCGGATCGAGGCTGATGCTGATGACCTTGAGCCCCCTGTTTCCCCAGGTTTCGTGCAGCTTCTGGAGGAAAGGCATCTCGGACTTGCACGGTTTGCAGAAGGTGGCCCAGAAGCTGACCAGGACCACCTCCCTGCCCAGATAGTCACTGAACGCGACCGATTCCCCGCGAATGTCGGTCAGCACGAGCCCCGTGAGCATGCCGGAATCGGTCCGCTCCTCCTGTCCATCCACCTGGGCAGCGGAGCAGCCGGACAACCCGAGGGCAACGAGAAGTGCGAGAGACAGGATGAGCCGTGGAGCCGCACAGCGTCCCCATGCGGAGCGCAGGCGACGGGCTGCGGGGCACATCACGGGCTGCAGATTCGAAACGCTACCCGACATGGCGTACCTCACTTCAGAAGCTGGATGATGGTCCTGGCGAACTCCTCGGCCGCGGCCGGACCGTTGGCGGTGACGATGCGGTTCTCGACGACGACGGGCTCGTCCCGGAAGTAGGCCCCCTCTGCGGCCAGGCGATCCGAGGTGAACTCGCCGCCCGTCCAGGCCGTCGCCTTCACTCCCTTCAGCACTCCGGCGTTCGCCAGCGTGAACGGGGCGAGGCAGATGGCAGCGACCACCTTGCCCTTGGCCGCAGCCTCCTGGGCGAACTTGTGCGCGAGCTTCTCCTTGTGGTAGAAGACCGACCCCGGCCCCCCGACGAAGACCACGGCCGCATACTGATCGACCTTCTTGACCGCGTCCTCGAGCAGCAGGTCTACCTTCGCCCGCCCGCCGAGGGAACCCGTTGCCGAGCCTGCAAAGTAGGAGACCGTCTCGACCACGAACCCGGCCTCCTCGAAGCGGCCCTTGGGGACCTCGAACTCCTTGTCCTGGTATCCCTCGAACGCGACGACCATGGCGACGGTCTTAGGCCCCGGGGCGCCTTCTCCCTCAGCCTTCGCTCCTTCGCCGCCCGACTGGCCGGGCTCGCCCGACGGGGCCTCCTTGCGGGGTTCCTCGGCAGCCCCCTCCCCACCGATCAGCCGGCGAGCCTTGTCGCATCCTGCGCTCGATACGGGAATCAGCGCAATCAGAAGAAGAGCGGTCCAGGTTGTTCGTCGCATCGTTCTACCTCCGTGGCGGCTCCGCATGGGCCCCTCCTGCGTGGTCGGGGATGGGAATCCAGGGCCGTGTCCCAACCGCAGGGGCCCTTCCCCCGTGGCCGGGACTGGGACACTACGGGACCTCCTTGGCTTTCTCCACCTTCTTGCGGGTGAGGGGGACGAACTCCACGGCCCCCAGCACCTTCTCGTGCACCTTGCCGGCATCGTCCTTGGCAATGAAATGCAGCTTGCCGGGCTGGTAGCGGGGGCCGACCGGGACCACCATGAGCCCCCCCGGCTTGAGCTGCTGGAGCAGCGGCACGGGGACGTGGTCCGCAGCGCAGGTCACGATGATCTTGTCGAACGGGGCCTCTTCCTCCCACCCCCAGTAGCCGTCCGCAATCTTCCGGCGGATGACGGTCTCCCCGTATCCGAGTGAGTCCAGGAGCCTGTGCGTCCTCAGGGCCAGCTTCTCCACGATCTCGATCGTGAACACGTGCGGTGTGAGCTGCACGAGGACCGACCCCTGGTAGCCGGACCCCGTGCCGATCTCCAGCACCTTGTCCGTCCGCTTGATGGCCAGAAGCTGCGTCATGTACGCGACCATGCCGGGGTCGGTGATGGTCTGCCCGTGGCCGATCTTGTACCACATCTGCTTGTAGCTGTTGCCGACCTCACGGTCTTCGGGAAGGACGTAGAGATGACGGGGAACCATTCCCATGCCGGCCAGTACCCGGGGGTCCTTGATTCGGTGCCTGTAGCTCTTCTCCAGGAAGGTCAGCATGTCGGCCCGCGCCCGCGTCTCCCACTTGGTCTCGTCCACGTTCCGGAAGAGCGGCGGGGTGTACTCAGCGCCCTCTCCCGTTCCGGCCTCGGCGGGCTTTCCGGCCCCAGCGCCCTCTCCCGTTCCGGCCTCGGCGGGTTTTCCGGCCTCGACGCCCTCTCCCGTTCCGGCCTCAGCGGGCTTTCCGGCCTCGGCGCCCTCTCCCGTTCCGGCCACAGCGGGCTTCCCGGCCTCAGCACCCTCTCCCGTTCCGGCCTCGGCGGGCTTTCCGGCCTCGACGCCCTCTCCCGTTCCGGCCTCAGCGGGCTTTCCGGCCTCGGCGCCCCCTCCCGTTCCGACCCCAGCGGGCTTTCCGGCCTCAGCGGGCTTTCCGGCCCCGGCCGGCTT
>Ga0194127_10009407_pt1 | contig 10279 bp, 8 predicted proteins | sample TA2KigC100mmetaG_FD_148624 | JGI IMG/M metagenome (GOLD analysis project Ga0194127, IMG submission 148624) | Freshwater microbial communities from Lake Tanganyika, Tanzania - TA2015036 Kigoma Deep Cast 100m | ecosystem: Environmental > Aquatic > Freshwater > Lake | place: Tanzania: Lake... | reverse complement strand
CTTCGGCATCTCCCCCTACGTGACCCCTGCCATTGACTTCGACGGCATCGTGATGGAGGTGCACTTCACCAGTGGCCTGGCGGCCAGCACGACCTACACTGTCACAATCGACGAGAGCGCGGCCGCCCATGGCCCCGGCGAGACCCTGGGCGAGGACTACGTCTTCAGCTTCACCACCGGCACGGGCGAGGACAACACGCCGCCGAGCATCGTCGGCTACAGCCCGGCCAACGGCGCCACGGGCGTGAGCCCCGACGTCGGCGCGATCGTGATCACCTTCTCCGAGCCCATCACCGACTCGGTCGAGCCGCTGGCGATCGACCTGCGCCTCTACGCTCTCGTCTACGACGATCCCTCGATCAGTGCCGACGGCACCCAGCTCACCGTGCCGCTCCTGCGCCTGCCGACTGGCTGCAGGCTGTGGGTGGATCTCGGCCCCTTCCAGGATCTCGCCGGCAACTGGAGCAGCGACCCGCCCCTCTACAGCTTCACGACCAGCGGCAGCGCGGACTTCTTCCCCGCCGGCATCGGTGACTGGTGGGAGTACTACAGCGAGGGGTCGGGCGGCGGCGATACCTGGGAGCACCGGTACCTGATGAAGGCGGAGAACGTCGGCGGCGGCGACTTCGATCTCACGCGCTGGCGTGAACCGTCGCCGCCTCCCGGCCGACAGCCGGACGACCCCAGCGAGCTGGACGAGGTCAGCCACTACTCGCGCACCAGCGACACGCTCTACTGGGACGGCCGCACCGAGTTTGGCGAAGGCGGCTCGACCAGCTTCAGCTTCTCGCCGCCCATCGCGTGGCTCAGGTTCCCGCTGAACCTCGGCCGCAGCTGGTCGGGCGAAGCGCTCTTCACCCTGGACGGCAACAACGCGCGGGTCACTTACTCCATCGAGGTGACGGACACCGGCCTCGACTACGCGCCCCCCATCGACCGCACGCGGGGCGGCCGCTGGTCACCCGCGGGGCGGCAGGGGGACTACATCTTCCCCGACTGCACGGAGGTGACGCTGAGCTACCAGATGCATCGCCTGACGATCGGCGACCCCGAGCTGGTGCAAGAGGGCGAGGAGACCGACCTCTACTGCCCCGGCCTCGGTCTCGTGCACAGGGATGATCAGGGCATCGAGTACGGCGAGGGCGATCCCCAGCTCTGGAGCGAGGAAGTCGACCTCGCGTGGTGGCTGGTCGGCCAGTAGCCGGCTTCCTTCGCCAGCCCGGGCTTGCTAGGATGGGGGCGGCGCCGCCGCCCCCATCGTCTTGCCAGGAGGAGCCCGTGGCCGAGACCGTCACCCTCGTCGATGCGATGGCCTACATCTTCCGGGCCTACTACAGCCAGGCCCCCCGGACCGCCCCCGGCGGCCAGCCCACCGGGGCCAGCTTCGGCTTCCTCGACTTCCTGCTGCGCCTCATCGTGCGCGAGAGCCCGAGCCATCTGGCCGTCGTCTTCGACTCCGGGCCGCGGAGCTTCCGCAACGCGCTCTTTCCCGACTACAAGGCCAACCGCGGCGCCGCCCCCGAGGACCTGCTGCCCCAGTTCGCCCAGTGCGAAGCGATCTCGGCGGCGCTTGGGCTGCGCGTCTTCAAGGTGGCCGACCACGAGGCGGACGACGTGCTCGCCAGCCTGGCCGCCGCCTGCCGCGCCGCGGGCTCTAGCGTGCGCATCATCTCCGGCGACAAGGACCTCGCCCAGCTCGTCGACGAGCAGGTGAGCGTGCACGATCCGGCCAGGAACAAGCGCTTCACGCCGCGCACCGTGCCGAAGCAGTTCGGCGTGGCGCCGGGGCAGATGGTCGACTACCTGGCCCTCACCGGCGACGCCAGCGACAACGTGCCCGGCGTGCGGGGCGTCGGCCCCAAGGGCGCCGCCGCCCTGCTCCAGGCGCTCGGCAGCCTGGATGGCATCTACGCGGGGCTCGACCAGGTGCCCGGTCTGCCGATTCGCGGCGCCAAGAGCCTGGCGACGCGCCTGGCCGAGCACCGGGAGGCGGCCTACCTCTCGCGCGAGCTGGTCGCGCTGCGCCGCGACCTGCCCCTGGGCGTCGGGCCGGCCGACCTCGCCTACAGCGGCGCCGAGCGGGCGGCCTGCGCCGCGCTCTTCGCGGAGCTCGGCTTCGCGCACCTGCTGGCATTCGTGCCGCGCTGGCGGGAGGCCTAGACTGCCGCTGCCGCGCGCGGCGGGCCGCTGACCGGCGCTTGATCCGGCGCGCGGACCGTGCTTAGGTGTGGCCGCGGCCGGGAACCCGGTGCACCGCGCGTGCTTGAACCCGGCCTCGCCACACACACCAGGGAGCTGCCGATGCGCCGCCTCTCCCCTTGCCTGATCCTCGCCGGACTGCTCGCGGCCACGGTCGCGCCTGCGGCCGCCACCGAGACCTCGCCGATCGCGCCCTACACCGGCACCTGGCGCATCAACTACGACCTCAGCTACCTGCGCGCGCTGGCGGATGAGCATCTGCCCCAGCGGGATCCCGCCGCCCTGCACAACTACATCGACACGATGAGCCGCATCATCGAGTTGAGCATCGGCGACAGCCTCATCACCTACTCACGCGGCCGCCACACGAAGCGCTTTCCCTTCGTGATCACCGGCACGGCGGACGGGAAGCTCAGCCTCACGGCGGATCCCGCAGGCACGCCGGCCGACTGGGTGCTCGAGATGACGCCGGAGGGACATCTCTACCTGCGCTCGACGGCCACGCAGTTCACGGACTTCTACGTCTACGAGCGCGGGCGCATCCTGCGCGACGAGAACGGGCTGCCCGCCTTCCTCAGCCAGCCGCCGCGCCTGCCCGGGGAGTGGACGCCGCCGGCCGCGAATCCGCCCAGCGCCGCACCGGGCGCGCCGCCCGGCGCGGCCGCCGGCGACAGCGCGGGGGCCGTCGCGCCGGCTCCGCGCGACTGATTCCCCTGGTTCGCCCACAAAAACGGGACCCCGGTCGCCCGGGGTCCCGCGTGCTGCAAAGGCAATGGACTGCAGGGTCGCAGTCGAAGGGAGCCTAGTACAGGCTCTTCACCTGGCTCAGGCTGCTCTCCTCGGCGGCGGTGAAGCCGACCGACTTGAAGCGCTGCACGCCGGTACGGCCGTAGGGCACATCGCTGTCCCAGTAGCTCACGTACCAGCCGATCGTCTCCACGCCGTTGTAGCTGATCTGGCCGCAGAGGCCGGCATTCTCGTAGCCCCAGACCATCGACTGGGTGTCGGGGAGCACGAGGCCCGCACCGCTGCAGTCGATGATGGAGTAGACGGTCGGCGGCGAGGTATCCGGGGCGCCCGCGGGGTAGAAGGTGCCCACGCCGTCCCAGGCATGGCTATAGGGGTTGATGATGTTGTAGATGCTGGTCTGGTTCAGATCGACGTTCCACTCGACCGGCATCGCGATGGGGTCGCTGCTGTACTCGTTGGTGGGGAAGCCCAGCTCGACGAGGGTCTGCGGCTCGCCCGTCGTGTTCGTCCAGACGTTCATCTGGTAGTAGCTCCAGCCGGAGGCGGAGCCGTTGCTCGTGCAGACGGTGTCCCAGGCACCGCCCGTGTTGTACATCACATCGGTGCGATCGCCCATGGGCTGGTCCACCGGCGTGCCGTTGGGAATGGTCACCACCGAGCCGTCCTTCGAGGCCACGAGGGCGAAGGCCGGCGCGGCGAGCGCCAGAACGGCAACTGCCACGAATAGCTTTTTCAACATGGTCTCCTCCAGGAGAAGGTTGCTGTCGTTGCTCAGACGTCTGTCGACCCTTGCCCCCGCCCTGCATGCGGGCGAGGGGCGGTCGAACGGCTGGGACCAGTGTACCATATCCGCACCCGCGGCTGGCAAGATTCTGCGCCGAACCGGAGCCCAGCCTCGGGAATTCCCAGCGCGAGGCAAAGAATAAGGACCCCCGGCCGTCGGCCGGGGGTCCTGGCGAGAATGGCATCTCCGAGAAGGGCTTCCGCTAGGGACTAGTAGAGGCTCTTCACCTGGCTGAGGGTCGCCTCCTCGGCGGCCGTGGTCAGGTAGTCGGCGGTGAACTGCTGCAGGCCGGTGCGGCCGTAGGGCGCATCGCTGTCCCAGTAGCTCACGTACCAGCCGACGGTCTCGACGCCGTTGTAGCTGATCTGGCCGCAGAGGCCGGCATTCTCGTAGCCCCAGACCATCGCGACGCCCGCGGGCAGCACGAGGTTGGCAGCCGAGACGTCGATGACGCTGTACACGGACGGCGGCGAGGTGTTGGGAAGGCCCGCGGGATAGAAGGTGCCCACGCCGTCCCAGGCATGGCTGTAGGGGTTGACGATGGAGAGGATGTTGTTGTTGTTCAGATCCACGTTCCACTCGACGGGCATCACGATGGGGTCGCTGCTGTACTCGTTGGTGGGGAAGCCCAGCTCGAGGAGCTCGATGTCCTGGGCGGCGCCGTTCGTGTAGACGTGCATCGTGTAGTAGGCCCAGCCGGAGGCGGAGCCGTTCGAGGTGGCCGGCGTGAACATGGCGCCGCCCGTGTTGTACTCGACATCCGCGCGATCGCCCAGCGGCTGCTCGACGGGATTGCTGTTCGGAGTGGTGACCAGCGAGCCGTCCTTCGACGCCACGAGGGCGAAGGCCGGCGCCGCGATCGCCAGGACGGCGAGCGCAACAACTAGCTTTCTCAGCATTGGGTGTCCTCCTTGAGGAGCAAATGATGTCAGGCAGGATGAAGCGCAACCCGAGGTGATCCGGACTCAGGCCCGAGTGCGATTCTCAGAACCCATCGAGTCTAGCAGAACCGGGCCGTCAGATCCAGCGCACAGATGTAACATGTTGTAAAAAGGCCGCTAGCGCCGGCGCGCCGGCCCCGGCCAGCACGGCCGATCGCGGCGCCGGGCCGGGCGCTCGGCGGGGTGAATTGGCCGCAGCGGTTGCATTCGCGCAAACCCTGCGCTAGACTGCCCCGGCTTACGACTCCCCCCTCGCCCCACGCAGCCTAGCCCTGGAAGGCGGAGGTGCGCCCGATGGCCGAATCCCGCATGCGGATCTCTATCTACAAGCAGGGACAGGACTACCAGGTCCGCATCCGCGCGTTCAGCGGCAAGGATGAGAAGCTGCTGCAGGAGAAGCTGAACCTCTTCCGCGGCGAGGAGGCCCTGCGGCGGATGGAGGGCTACGAGGATCTCCGCAACGACGAGTACTTCGTGAAGAAGGGCGCGACCGGCCCCGAGCTCTGCTTCACCTGCCAGGTGGGCCGCCTCGTCCGGCTGCGCGAACTGATCGACGAGACGAAGGGCGCCGCGCTCGAGATCGGCGCCGAGCACCTGCCGAGCACGGAACAGGCCCGCCGCGCCCTGACCTTCGAGGACCAGTTCACGGAGGAACTCACCCACATCATCGAGTCGAACCTGCCCTTCTACAAGCAGGGCCCGAAGGCGCTGGCCAAGGGGCTGGGCCTGCGCCTCGGCGCGCTCGTGCTGCTCGCGATCGTCGCCCGCGCGGTCTACATCGCCCGGGCCGACCACTACGTTCCGCGCAGCCTGCAGGCGATCATGAAGACCGCCGAGACGCCCCATGTCGGCCAGAACTACCTGGCCACCTTCATCAGGCCCGCCTACACGCACCAGTCGAAGCTGATCATCAAGCGGCCCCTCTACATCCGCGGCAATCGGGTGATCCTCGAAGGCGGCTTCTTCGTGCAGATCGACGGCATCGGCAACCTGAAGGCCTCCATCGAGGCGCACGACAACGCGCCCGTCACCCTGCGCGTGGACACGCGGCAGGGAGCGCTGACGCTCGCCGGCATCTACGTGGGCGAGGACCTCGTCGCGCCCAAGGGCGAGCTGCGCTACCTCGGCAAGGTGCCCGTGGCCGGCGCCGCACCCCACCGCGTGGACGCGCTCGACACCGAAGCCCAGGGCGCCTATGTCCGCGTACGCGACGCCGATCCCGAGGAGGACGGCACCTTCGGCTGGATGCTCGGCCAGACGGTGAGCGTCACGGGCAACGTGACGAACGACATCGACCGCTACCTGATCGGCACCAGCGACTTCAGCTTCGCGATCGCGCGCGCCAGCATCAAGCCCGAGATCCAGGAGATCCTCGACATGGCGGCCGGCGCCAGCGAGCGGGCGATCATCGACATGCGCCTGGCGGCCCGCCCCTTCCTGCTGATCGACCGGCGCAACCCGCGTGAGGATCGCCGCGAAACGCGCATCATCACGGCGGGCAACGCCCACTACATCACGCTGCAGAGCGCGGTGTTGAAGAACATCTGACGTAGAGCCGGTGCTGCGGCCCTCCCGCTCGCTCCGCTTCGAAGTCGCTTGCAGAAGGAGTCCGGAGCGCCCGGAGGTGGGAATGGTCGACGCGAACGCCCCCAGCCTGAGCATCCTGCTGATCAGCGGCAGCCGCGATCGCGCGCTGGCCGCCCTCAACCTCGCTGCCGCCGCGCTCGCCCTGGGTCGCCCGGCCAGCCTCTTCCTCACCTGGGAGGCGATGGGCCGCTTCGCGGCCGGCACCCTGGATGCGGCGCCCTTGCCCGCCGGCGTGCCGGCGGCGGCCGCCGCCGCGCTGGCCGGCCAGCCGCCCATCGCCGAGAGCCTGCAGGGGCTGCGGCGCCAAGGGCTCAAGCTCTACGCCTGCTCGGCAACGATCCAGATGATGGGCCTGGATGCGCAGGCACTGGCGGAGCGGGTCGACGGTATCGCCGGCGCGGCGAGCTTCCTCGCCGAGGCGACGGCAGGCCAGCTCCTCAGTCTCTGAGGGTGCCGTCCCCGTCGCCGTTCTCGCTGCCGCGCAGCTCCAGGTAGCGCCCCTCGAAAAAGTAGCCCAGGCGCGGCGGTCGCCCGTGTCGCGCCGCGGCGCGGTCGATGGCGTCGAGGATCTCCCGCTTCAGGTGCCGCCCCGACATGTGGATCAGCACGAGGTGCTTGACGCCCGCGGCGGCCGCGGTGGCTAAACTCGCGTCCACGTTGGCATGGCGGCTGCCCGCCATTTCCTCGGCGTCGAGGTAGGTGGAGTCGATGAGCAGGAGGTCGGCGCCGCGGCAGGGCGCGGGATCGGCGAGCGGCTGGGTGTCCCCGGTGTAGACCAGCAGCGGGTGCCAGACCGTCTCCACCACGGCCTCGCGACCGCGCGCGTGGATCAGCGCCTTGACCTCCCGCGGATCCGCGCCCGCGAGTTCGGGCCGCAGGGCCTGCCGCCGCTCCTCGATGCGATAGCCCAGGCTCTGCCAGCCGCGCGTGTGGTCGACCGCGAAGGCCGTCACCCGCGTGGCGCGCCGCGTGACCTCCAGCTCCACGCTGGCGCCCGGCTTCAGCTCCTGCCAGCTCAGCGCGTACTGCAGGCGGTGGCGCTGCTTCTTGTCGAGGTATTCGCGCAGGTAGCCGATGAAGGGGTCCCCGGCCGGATAGTGGACGGCCAGCGGGATCTCCCGATCGCCGTTGCTCAGGTTGCGCAGGTTGACCAGGCTGGGCAGGCCGGCGATGTGGTCCTCGTGGCCGTGCGTGAGAAAGACCTTGCGGATGCCGAAGATCCGCTTGCCGAGGGAGTGGATGATGCCCTCGCCGGCGTCCAGCAGGAGGCGCGCGGGCTTGTAATAGAACCAGGACGCATAGAGCGCCTTCGAGTAGCCGGCCAGGATGTTGTGCATGGGCAACACCTTAGCCAGCCGCGCGCGGCAGCGCAAGGCGCGAAAGCGCCGGCCGGCGTCTTGACACGGCTTGCAACCCATTTATCATGCACGCGTTGCGAACTCCTGGCGGGGTCTTCCCGCGCCCCTTCCGGTGGCGTGGACGCGACTCGGCCCTGATCCGAGGTCCACTCCATGACACGCAAGAAGATCGTCATCATGGGCGCGGCGGGCCGCGACTTCCACAACTTCAACTGCCTCTATCGGGACAACGAGTCCGTCGAGGTCGTGGCCTTCACCGCCACGCAGATCCCGGACATCGAGGGCCGCCGTTACCCGGCCAAGTTGGCCGGCGCGCTCTATCCCAAGGGCATCCCCATCGTCGAGGAGGAACGCCTCGGCGAGTTGATCGAGAAGCACGAGGTCGACGAGGTCGTCTTCGCCTACAGCGACGTCACGCACGAGCACGTCATGCACGCCGCGAGTTTCGTCAATGCGATGGGGCCGAGCTTCACGCTGATCGGCACCCAGGACACCATGCTCGAGAGCGCGAAGCCGGTGATCGCCGTCTGCGCCACGCGCACCGGCTGCGGGAAGAGCCAGACCACGCGCCGCGTGATGGAGATCCTCAAGGACCTCGGCAAGAAGGTCGTGGCCGTCCGCCACCCGATGCCCTACGGCGACCTCGTCAAGCAGGCCGTGCAGCGCTTCGCCACACTGGAGGACCTCGTCAAGAACGACTGCACGATCGAGGAGATGGAGGAGTACGAGCCGCACATCGCCGCCGGGCACGTCGTCTACGCGGGCGTCGACTACGAGGCGATCCTGCGCGAGGCCGAGAAGGAAGCCGACGTGATCCTCTGGGACGGCGGCAACAACGACACCAGCTTCTTCCTGCCGAACCTCTTGATCACCGTCGTCGACCCCCTGCGCGCCGGCCACGAGATCAGCTACTACCCGGGCGAGACGAACCTCCTCCAGGCCGACGTCATCGTCATCAACAAGATCGACAGCGCGAATCTCGAGGAGATCGAGAGCCTGCGCGCCACGATCCGCGAGGTCAACCCCGATGCGCTGGTCATCGACGCCGCCAGCCCGATCACCGTCGAGGATCCGGAGATCATCGCCGGGGCGCGCGTGCTGGTGGTCGAGGACGGCCCCACGCTCACGCACGGCGAGATGAAGCTGGGCGCCGGCATGGTGGCCGCGCTCAAGTACGGCGCCGAGCCCGTGGATCCGCGGCCCTACCTGGTCGGCAAGCTCCAGGAGACCTTCGCCCAGTACGCGGACATCGGCGTGCTCCTGCCGGCGATGGGCTACGGCGGCCAGCAGAAGGCGGATCTCGAGGCGACGATCGCCGCCGTCGAGTGCGATGCCGTCATCATCGGCACGCCGATCGACCTGCGCCGCATCATGAAGATCGCGAAGCCCTCGACCCGGGTCACCTACGAGCTGGACGAGATCGGTCGCCCCGACATGGACGACGTGATCGCCGCCTTCCTGCAGCAGCTCGGCGACGCCTGCGACTGCGGGCACGAGCACGACCACGCGGCCAAGGGCGCGGACAAGAGCAAGGACAAGAGCAAGCACTGAGCGCCGCAGCTTGCCGCTGAAAACGCCGGGGCCCATCGGCCCCGGCGTTCTTGTTGGCAGGCTGTGAAGGAATCAGCAGGGGATCAGGGGGTGACCAGCGTGGCGCCGTCCCGCCCGCGCGCGCGAGCCGGCAGGAGTGCGCAGTCCGTCTGGCCGAAGAGGCGGTAGAGCCACCAGCCCGCATCCGCGCCCTGGCTCTCCATCACCACGCGCTGGGCGTACTGCAGCGATTCGCCCACCATCGCGCCGCCGAGCAGGCGCTCGTAGAGGGCGGCCCGGAAGGCGTCGCGCTCGCCGACCTCGCGGAAGGGCGCGAGCGGCGCCAGCACATGGCGGCAGCCGTGCGCGAGCAGCACGCCGGCCCGCTCGCCGAGCGGGTCCAGCTCCGCGAGCTCGGTCTCGTGGCCGGGCGGCAGCTCGAGCACCACCAGCTCGCAGTCCGGCCGGCCCTCGTCCAGCAGGCTCTCGAGAGCGGCGGCGTCCAGGCAATGGATGATCCGCGCCGTCGCCTCCTGCTCCGTGGCCCAGTAGACCTCCAGGCCGCGCGTCTCCACGAGCTCCTGGATGCCCTGCGCCAGGCGCCGCGCGGCGCCGCTCTCGCCGACGACGCGCAGGCTCGTGCGCAGGCCGTCGGTCCCGGGGCGCAGGTTGCGCCGCCGGAAGTGCAGGAAGTTCGTGCCTCGCGTCAGCAGGTGGCCCTCGCCCAGACAGACCCCTTCGCGCGCGCTGGGCAGGAGCTCCCAGGGCAGGCGCAGCGCGAGCGGCGACCCGAGGATGCGCAGGCGCTCGGCGGGAGCGCGCTCCTCGCCGCGCTGGGCCAGACCGCTGGCGAAGGCCGCGGCCATCGGCCCGACGAGACGCAGGCGGCTCTCGCCCAGTTCGCGCCCGAGACGGTAGTCCTCCAGCAGGGCCCGCAGCGCGGCCGCCATCGCCTCCGGCGCCGGCAGGGCGTCGCTGAGCTCGAGGCTGAGCACCTGCTCGGTGTCCTGGCCCGGCGCTCGCAGCACCGGCTGCCGCAACAGGCGCGCGCCCGGCGGCAGGGGCGTGGCCAGCACCGGCTCCTCGTGCTCCCAGCGGCGGTCCTCGGCCTGCTTGCGGTCGAGGAAGTG
>Ga0194127_10009405_pt1 | contig 10282 bp, 12 predicted proteins | sample TA2KigC100mmetaG_FD_148624 | JGI IMG/M metagenome (GOLD analysis project Ga0194127, IMG submission 148624) | Freshwater microbial communities from Lake Tanganyika, Tanzania - TA2015036 Kigoma Deep Cast 100m | ecosystem: Environmental > Aquatic > Freshwater > Lake | place: Tanzania: Lake... | reverse complement strand
AAATCTTATAGACGAAAAGGCTCGTAAACGCGTTAACCAAATAATAGAACGAGAACCGGTAAATATAGAATATAAAAAATGGTTCAAGGAGCCGCATTTGGAAAGAAGGATGTATTGGAAAAAAATAGGATTGCTTACCCACCACGAACCAGCGCCAAAACAGAAAGCTCTCAAGGAGCGGAATTTAAATCTTGGAAAATACGGGCAGCGTTTTTTAATCGCAAAGGATCTGGATTATTACAACAAAGGGAATTTGTAAATCCAATCAATCAATAAGCTTGATGCCCTCTACTCATTTAATTTGTTTATCAATTTAGGAAAGGCTTTTGATTTAGTCGCAAAAGCCTTTTTTTGTTGGTTTTTTTATGCTATATTGTTGCTGTAAAAGCTCCGAAAATCAAATTTTGGATTCCAAAATTTATTTTCTGCGCTTTTAAACTTATGGACGAAAAAGAAATATTAAATTTTTGGAAGGAGAATAAAATTTTTGAGAAAAGTTTGGCCAAAGATTCGCCCAAAGGTGAGTTTGTTTTCTACGACGGACCGCCGTTTGCCACTGGTTTGCCTCATTACGGCAGTTTGTTGGCCTCGATAGCCAAAGATGTTTTTGGCCGTTATAAAACCATGCGCGGTTATCATGTGCGCCGCAGGTGGGGCTGGGATTGCCACGGCTTGCCGATAGAAAATATGATTGAGAAAAAGCTGGGGTTGAAAAGCAAAAAAGACATTGAGTCGATGGGGGTGGAAAAATTCAACGAAGCTTGCCGGAAAGTGGTTTTACAGACGGCGGATGATTGGAAAAATTATATTGAGCGAGTCGGCCGGTGGGTGGATTTTGACAATTCCTACAAAACAATGGACACCGCTTATATGGAAAGCGTCTGGTGGGCGCTCAAGCAGATGTGGGACAAAGAATTGATTTACGAAGGGCGGAAAGTTTTGATGTATTGTCCCCGTTGCGAAACGCCGTTATCTAAAGCCGAAGTGGCGATGGATAATAGCTACAAAACCGTCACTGATGAGGCGGTGACGGTGAAGTTCAAACTGAAGTCCGGACAAAAAATAGGCGATTTTACAACCGACGACAAAACTTTTATTTTGGCGTGGACGACGACGCCGTGGACGCTACCATCAAATGTGGCATTGGCAATAAATCCGGAGATCAATTATGCCAAAATAAAAAATAAAAATGAAAAATTAAAAACATCAGATAAAAATGAAAAAATTTCAGAAGAATTTTTAATCTTTGCCAAAGATAGATTGATCAGCGTTGCTGGAAATCATGAGATTATTCGGGAATTTAAAGGCAAACATCTTATCGGTCTCCAATATGAACCACTTTACGAAATTCCGGCCGTTAAAAATTCCGGCAAAAAAGCTTATTATGTTGCCGCCGCCGATTTTGTAACAACCGACGAAGGCACCGGCATCGTGCATATCGCGCCGATGTACGGCGAGGATGACTATAATTTAGGGTTGAAATTGGACTTACCTATGGCGTCATTGCTTGACCAAAGCGGACACTTCAACGAAGAAGCGCCTGCCTCGCCGGCAGGCGGGCCGGAATTTGTCCGGGGATTTTATATCAAAAAAGGCGAAAAATACATCAAAGAAGATTTGGAAAAAAGAGGCCTGCTTTTCGCCAAACATTCGCATACCCATTCGTATCCGCATTGCCACCGTTGCGAGACGCCGCTCTACTACAGCGCTCTTTCATCGTGGTTTGTCAATATTCAGAAAGTCAAAAACAGGCTGGTCCAGCTCAATGAGAAAATAAATTGGGTGCCGGAGCATTTAAAGCACGGCCGGTTTTTAAACATCGTGGAAGGCGCGCCGGACTGGAACATCTCCCGCAACCGATATTGGGCATCGCCCTTGCCGATCTGGAAATGCGAAAATAAAACTCAAAACTCAAAGCGCAAAAATCAAAATGAAGGAAAATATAAAAGTAGATCTTGCGGGAAAGAGATCATGATAGGTTCTGTTGAAGAATTGAAAAAAAATACCAAAAAGTCTGGTAATAAGTATTTTGTGATGAGGCACGGGGAAGCGACAAATAATACTCACAACATAAATAGTAATGAGATTGAGAATAGCAAAAATTATCCTCTGACCGAAAAAGGCAAAAAACAAGTTTTGGAATCGGCGGAAAATTTTATCAAAGAATTAGGCGGAGAGAAAATTGATTATATTTTTTATTCTAATTTTTACAGAGCCAAAGAAACCGCTCTGCTTGTCGCGAAAAAACTCGGCCTTGATGAGGCAAATTTGATTTCAGACGAAAGGCTTTTTGAAGAAAATTGCGGAATTTTTGAAGGCAAAGGGCTGGCCGATTACTATGATTATTTTGATTCTTTGGAAGAAAGATTCGTCAAAAAACCGGAAGGCGGAGAAAATTTAAATGAAGTAAAAAGAAGAACGGGCGAATTTATCTATGAAACAGACAAAAAATACAAAGGCAAAAATATTTTGATCGTCAGTCACGGCGGAGCTATCTGGATGATGTTTGCCGCCGCTCTTGGCTTGAGCGAGGATGAGTCCATAAAACTTGTGGAAAAAACGATTGGCAATAGCGACTTAAGGATAAGAGATTCATTCATAAACAACGCGGAAATTAAAGAACTTGATTTTACCCCCTTACCCCATGACAAAAATTTTGTCCTCGATTTGCACAAGCCATATATAGACGAAGTTGAAGTCGTTTGCCCTGATTGCGGAAACGAGATGAAGCGGACGCCGGAAGTTCTGGACGGCTGGTTTGAGTCCGGCGCGATGCCTTTCGCCGAATATCATTACCCGTTTGAGAATAAAAAAGAGTTTGAAAAAAGATTCCCCGGCGACTTTGTGGTTGAATACATCGCCCAGACCAGAACATGGTTTTATTATATGCACGCCATATCGGCTATTTTGTTAGGCGAAGTTTCTTTTAAGAATGTCATCAGTACCGGCACGATTTTGGCGGGCGACGGGAGCAAGATGTCCAAGTCTAAAGGCAATTACACCGATCCGATGGTCAATCTGGATAAATACGGCGCCGACGCTTTGAGATATTATCTGATGTCCAGCCCGATAATGCAGGCGGAAGACATTAATTTCAGAGACGAGGAGTTGAAAGACACGCGCAACAAAACCATCAATATTTTGTGGAACGCTTTTAAGTTTTTTGACCTGTATCAGAAAGATTATGACGGCAAAACCAAAGCCGAAGACAGCGACAACGTTTTAGACAGATGGATATTGGCAAAACTAAGCTTGCTTTTGAAAGAAACGACGGATGGCCTAGACAACTATAACACCGTTAAAGCCAGCCGGCCGATCAAGGATTTTGCCAGCGATTTTTCCACTTGGTATATCAGGCGATCAAGAAACAGAGTAAAAGGAGAAAACGGGCAAGACAAGCCCGCCTTCGCTAAAGCTACGGCGGATAAACAATTCGCGCTGGCTACTATGCGGTACGTTTTGCTTGAGCTTTCCAAACTCATCGCGCCGTTTATGCCGTTTTTGGCTGAAGGCATTTATCAAGGAATCTCGTCTACTTACGGTGTCGACGAGAAAAAGCCCGCCGTCGCTAAAGCTATGGCGGACAAGGAAAGCGTGCATCTGGAAGCATGGCCGAGCGCTTCGCTAAATGAAAAATTAAAAGCGAAAAATGAAAAATTATTTCTAGAAGATATGGAAGAGACAAGAAGGATTGTGTCGCTGGGATTGGAGGCGAGAGCGAAAGCGAATGTGAAAGTCAGACAGCCGCTAAAAAAACTAAAAATTAAAAACGAAAAAATAAAAATTAAGGAAGAATTTCTGGATTTAATCAAAGACGAATTGAATGTCAAAGAGGTTGTTGTTGATGAAAAAATTTCTGGCGAGGTTGAGTTGGACACAGCAATCACATCTGAACTCAAAGAGGAAGGCGATTTTCGCGAGCTTGTCCGCGCCCTGCAGGATATACGCAAAAAGGCGAATTTGACCCCAGACCAAAAAATTATTTTGAAAATCAAAACAGATTCCGCCGGCCAAAAATTCCTGCAAAAATACGACACTGAACTCAAAAAATCAGTCGGCGCGAAAGAAATCAAACTGACGGAAAACTTGGAGGGGGAGGAAATAAAGGCGGGAGAGATGAGATTTGTGGCAAAAGCAGACTAGGACATAGAAATATCGGACGGCTTGCTCCATTGATATTTGACTTTTGTCGGTCGTTTGCTAAGATGGCTTTGTTGCCCCGCGTTAGCCTGCTCATCGGTAGGCAGGGGTGATTTTAATTTCTTATGGTTAAGAGCGCTGTAAAAAAAACCGCTGATGAAGCGAAAAATAAAGAGGTCGCCAAAAAAGAAACCAAGAAAGTTGCGAAAAAGGAGGCTATCAAGGAAGCGAAGGTAGTTTCCGCTGTCAATCCGCACATAACAGAAAAAGCCTCTTTTTTGAGCGAGAAGGGCGCTTATGTTTTTAAAATCGCTAAAAATTTTAATAAGATAATGGTCAGAGAAGCGATTAAGAAACAATATAATGTCAATCCGGTAAAAGTCAGCATAATAAACACACCGGCAAAAACCATAGTTTTTAAAAGAAGATACGCGGAAAAGCCCGGATATAAAAAAGCCATAGTTTATCTTAAAAAAGGAGAGAAAATTTCTTTGGCCTGATAAATAAAATGAAGCATTATAAACCGACAAGTCCATCAAGGAGACATATGACTGTGGTGCCGTACCGCGGCGTTTTGACACGCTCCGAGCCGGAAAAAAGCTTGACCAATGGCTTCAAAAGAGGAGTGGGCAGAAACTCCGCCGGCAGAATCACCGTCAGGCACAAAGGAGGCGGAGTCAAAAGATCCTTTCGGGAAATTGATTTTAAATACGACAAAAAAGAAATACCGGCCGTTATCAAATCGGTTGAATATGATCCGAACAGAAGCGGTTTTATCGCTCTGATCAGTTATGCCGACGGCGCCAAAAGATACACGCTTTTGCCAGTCGGCTTAAGGGTTGGCGACAAAATTCTGGTTTCGGAAAATGCTGATATTAAACCGGGCAATCGTCTGCCACTTAGGAAAATTCCCGTCGGTACGTTTATCTATAATATAGAAATTTTGCCAAGCTCGGGCGCCAAGATGGTTAGGTCAGCCGGCAGTTTTGCCGAGCTTTTGGCGCATGACGCCGGATATGCTTTGATAAAAATGCCATCCACGGAAGTAAGAAAGGTTTCCGAAAATGCATGGGCCAGCGTCGGCCATGTTTCCAACGAGGAGTTCAAATTGAGAAATATCGGCAAAGCCGGACGATCAAGATGGCTGGGCATTAGGCCGACTGTCAGAGGAAGCGCTATGAATCCCGTTGATCATCCGTACGGAGGAGGCGAAGGCAGGCAGGGCGCCGGCACCAGAAGGCCGAAAAATATGTGGGGCAAAGGCACCAGAGGTGTAAAAACCAGAACGCCGAAAAAGTATTCCAACGTATTCGTTGTTTTAAGAAGAAAGAAAAAATAAAATTTTATGTCAAGAAGTCTTAAAAAAGGTCCGTATATAGACCCAAAGTTGCTGAAAAAAGTTGGCAAGTTGAAGCCGATGGATGGCAACGTCATCAAGACATGGTCGCGCGATTCGCAAATATCCCCGGAAATGATCGGTTACACTTTTGGCGTGCATAACGGCAAAGACTTTATTCCCGTGACTATTAATGAAGATATGGTTGGACACAGACTGGGCGAGTTCAGTTTGACTCGCAAGTTCGTCAAACATGGAGGCAAGATGCAAAGAGAAATTGAAGCCAAGAAAAAGGAATCAGAAATAGCCTCGGCGCAGGCGGCCAAAGCGGCGCCGGAGAAAAAATAGGAATTAGCTTGTAGGTTGTAGCCTCTTAGGATAAAATCAGAATTCCTAAAAAGCTAAAGCCTACAAGCTACAAGCTAACTATGCAAGAAATAAAAGCCCAATTAAATAATCACAGAGCGTCGCCGAGAAAGGTTAGGGTTGTTGCCGATCTTATAAAAGGCAAAAGAGTTGGCGAAGCGATGGCTCAGCTCGGTTTTCTGGCGAAAAGGCCGGCCAATCCCATTGCCAAACTTCTTAAATCTGCTATAAATAACGCGAAGAATAATTTCAAAGTAAAGGACGAGAACAGTTTGACGGTAAAATCAATCGCCGTAAATTCCGGTCCAGTCTTGAAAAGACACAGGCCAAGATCGCGAGGCATGGCTAATCAAATTTTAAAAAGAACGAGCCATATTACTATTGTTTTGGCAGAACAATTAAAATCAAAAATCAAATCTCAAAAATCAAAGGTTTAATTTTATGAGTAAAACAGTCCATCCATATTCATTTAGATTGGGAATATTGCGAAATTGGAGATCGCGCTGGTTTAACCCCGGCAAATTCAGACACTTTCTTAAAACGGATGTTTTAGTCAGAGAGGCGCTGGAAAAATCCATGAGAGGAATGTATGTGGAAGGCATAGAGATGGAAAGATCTCCGGCCGTTTTTCACGTCATAATAAAGACTTCCAGGCCGGGTTTGCTTATCGGCAGAAAGGGCGAAGGTTCCGATAAAATAAAAGCGCAAATAATCGGCATAATGAAGAAAATAGGCGCGGAAATTCCGAAAGAAATCAAGCTGACAATAGAAGAAGTCCAGTACCCGGAAGCCAGCGCTAAAATTTTAGGGCAGATGGCCGCCGAAAGTTTGGAAAAAAGAACGCCATTTAGAAGAGTGATGAAACAGTTGCTGGAAAAAGGCATGGCCAATGTCGGCGTCAAGGGAGTGAAGGTCGCCGTATCCGGCAGATTGGACGGTTCGGAAATGGGCAGGAAAGAATGGTTAAGAAAAGGTAGGATACCTTTGCAGACATTGAGGGCCGATATTGATTTTGCCAGAGAGAAAGCCCATCTTCCGTACGGAGACATAGGCATAAAGGTCTGGGTTTACAAGGGAGACAAATTTTAAAAAATATGTATTCGCCCAAAAAAGTAAAATTCAGAAAATGGCACAGGATGAGAGAAAACCCGAGATTTGCCAAAGTTGCCAGCAGGGGCAACGAGCTTGATTTCGGCTCTTTCGGTTTGATGGCGCAGGAAACCAAAGAAGTCAAAACCAACCAACTGGAAGCGGCTAGAAAAACGATGGCCAGATTCACCAACAACAATGGCAAGATTTGGATCAGAGTTTTCGCCGACAGGCCTCTGACGCAGAAACCGCTTGAAGTGGGCATGGGCAAAGGGAAAGGCGATCCGGTCGGTTTCGTGTCCAGGGTCAGGCCGGGCACGGTGATTTTTGAAGTAGATGGATTAAGCGAAGCGGACAGCAGGGAAGCGCTTAGAAAAGGAGCTTCAAAACTGCCGGTAAAGACGAAGATTATAACTAGGAGTTAACTTGTAGATTGTAGTTTCTTAAGATAGAATCAAAATTTATTCCTAAAAAGCTAAAGCCTACAAGCTACAAGCTAATTCCTAAAAAGCTAAAACAATGCCAAAGAAAAAATTAAAAGGAATAGTGGTTTCCGACAAGATGCAAAAAACAGCGGTTGTTTCCGTTGACCGATATGTCCAGCATCCTAAATACAAAAAATATATTAGAAAAACAAAAAGATACAAAGCCCACGACGAAACAAAACAATACAAAGTCGGAGACGTGGTGATTATCCAGGAATGCAGGCCTTTGTCCAAAGATAAAAATTTTGAAGTAATAGCAAAAATATGATTCAACCCAGAACAATGGTGAATATAGCCGATAATACCGGCGCCAGATTGGCGCAAGTGTTTAAGGTGCTCGGTGGTAGCAAGAAAAGATACGCCCAAATAGGCGACATTATTGTCGTGTCCATAAAATTGGCCGAACCGAGAAAAATGGTTAAGAAAAAAGACGTGCATCACGCGCTCGTTGTCCGCCAGAAAAACGCTTTTCGCAGAAAAGACGGTTCCTATGTCAGGTTTGACGAAAATGCCATCGTGCTTTTGGACAAGGCCAAACACGAACCGCTGGCGGGCAGAATCTTCGGACCGATTCCGCGGGAAATACAGGAAAAAGGCTATTCCCAGATAATTTCTTTGGCTCCGGAAGTAGTATAATTTTATGTTAATCAAAAAAGGCGACAATGTAAAAATAATAGCTGGAAAAGACAAAGGCAAAACAGGCAAGGTAGTTTTGGTTTTACCGAAAATCAACAGGATCGTGGTGGAAGGAGTGGCTATAAGAAAAAGAAATATGAGACCGAGAAAGCAGGGGCAAAAAGGTCAGGTGGCGCAACTGCCAACGGCCTTCAATGCTTCCAATGCCATGATCGTCTGTCCGTCTTGCGCCAAGCCGGCCAGAATAGGCAAAAAAACATCCGGAGGCAAAAAAACACGCTCCTGCAAAAAGTGCGGAGCGGAAATTTAGATTGCAATTTAACGGAAAATGTGCGAGTATAATCCATCTTTGTTAAAAAATGAAAAACAAAAACATAAAAGAAAAATACAGCAAAACGGCTGTTCCGGAAATGAAAAAGAAATTCGGTTATAAGAATGTTTTTGCCGCGCCGAAAATCGCGAAAGTGGTAATCAGCGCCGGTACCGGGTCGTTTAAAGACGAAGCGAAGAAAGAGTTGGCGCTTAAAGCCATTACCGCCATCGCCGGACAGAAGCCTTTGGCTAATAAAGCCAAAAAATCCATCGCTTCTTTTAAATTGAGAGAAGGAACGCCGATCGGGATTTCCGCCATCCTGCGAGGAGCTAGAATGTACGACTTTTTGGAAAAGTTGATAAACGTCGCTATCCCCAGAACCAGAGATTTTCGCGGGATTGATCCGAAAGTCATAGACGAAACCGGTAATTTGTCAGTCGGCTTCAAAGAACACATCGCGTTTCCGGAATCGGCGGGGGAAGACGTCAGATCGGCTTTCGGCCTCGGCGTAACAATAGTCACCACTGCCAAGAGTAAAGAAGAGGCCAGAGAATTATTAAAACTTGTCGGTTTTCCGTTTAGAGTATAGTATATTTTATTATATTATGGCAAAAACATCCGTTATCGCGAGATCAAAAAAAACACCCAAATACAAATCAAGAGTTGTAAGGAGATGTTTCCGTTGTGGCAGAAAGAGGGGGTATATGAGAGATTTTGATTTGTGCAGGATATGTTTCAGGGAACTTGCCAATGAAGGAATGATCCCGGGCGTTAAAAAGTCATCATGGTAAATTCCCTTCGGTCAAAATAAAAAATAAAAATTTAAAAATCAAAGATTTAAGATTAAATTAAAATGGATCCGATAGCAAATATGTTAACTTCAATAAGGAACGCTCAATCCGCCGGAAAAGAAACGGTGTCCGTTCCGTATTCCAAAATTAAGATGGAAATCGCCAAAATCTTGGCGCGTGAAAAATTTTTGAAAGAAGCGGAACATAAAGGCAAAAAAATCAACAAAACCATAGATATAATTCTTGGTTACGGTAATTCTGGCAGTCCGTCCATATCCGGAGCCAAAAGAATTTCCAAACCGTCATGCAGGGTTTATGTTTCAACCGGCAAAATAAAGTCAGTTAGGCAAGGAACGGGGGTGCAGATATTATCCACTCCGAAAGGGATTTTAACGAACAAGGAAGCGAGAAAAGAAAAAGTCGGCGGAGAAGTTTTATGTGAAATTTGGTAAAAAATATATGAGTCATGTAGGTAAAAAAGGAATAACGATACCGGAAAAAGTTGAAGTATCAAAAAATGGCAGCGTAATTACTGTCAAAGGCCCTTTGGGTGAACTGAAGAGAGATTTCGGTGGCGACGTAGAGGTCAATATTGATGGCAGAAACGCCGCGATCAAGCTAAAAAGCGGAGTCCAAAATAAGTCTTTGTGGGGGACATATACCTCCCATTTGGGCAATATGGCTAAGGGCGTGACATCTGGCTTTGAGAAAAAGCTCATAATAGAAGGAGTCGGTTTCAAAGCCCAATTGGAGGGCGCGAATTTGTCTTTGGTTATCGGATTGTCTCATCCCGTCAAGCTTGCCATACCGGCTGGCGTGAAAGTTGCCATTGAAAAGGGCACGATGACAATCACCGGTCCGGACAAAGAAGTTTTGGGGCAGTTTTGCGCCAATATAAGAGCCGTCAAAAAACCGGAACCGTATAAAGGCACAGGCATAAGATACAGCGACGAAGTCATAAGAAGAAAATCTGGCAAGAAAGCGGCAGCCGCGGCGGCCTAAAATAAAAAAATGAAAAGAAACATTTCAAAAAAGGAAATAAGGCACAGAAGGATAAGAGCGAAGGTTAAAGGCGTCGCCGAGAAGCCCCGTCTTTCCGTTTTTCGGTCAAACAGGCATATTTTTG
>Ga0194127_10009401_pt1 | contig 10286 bp, 6 predicted proteins | sample TA2KigC100mmetaG_FD_148624 | JGI IMG/M metagenome (GOLD analysis project Ga0194127, IMG submission 148624) | Freshwater microbial communities from Lake Tanganyika, Tanzania - TA2015036 Kigoma Deep Cast 100m | ecosystem: Environmental > Aquatic > Freshwater > Lake | place: Tanzania: Lake... | reverse complement strand
CCCCAGTTCACGAAGGGCTGCACGAAGAAGGCCTTCGAGGCCCGCGAGCCGAAGGCGATGAAAGAAGCGATCCTGTCGCGGCAGAAGCTGAGCGCCGACATCGCCGCCCTGCGCCGCCATGTCACCAACGTCATTCTCGAGGAAGCGAACGCCAGCGGCGTCATCCTGATGGGCGATCTGAACGACGGCTTCACGCGCAGCGTGTTCGAGCGCGAGTTCCTGATGCAGAGCCTGGTCGACGAACTCCGCGGGGGTTTCCGCCGCCAGCGGGCCCTGCTCGATCACGTCATGAACGATCGGCAACTGGCCGCGAAAGACGCCTTCACGGTGGAGTTCCGCAGCCCCGAGAAGAAGGGCATCACGCGGGAGTTGATCGACCACATCCTCGTCACACCGGCGCTGCGCGAGAGCGGGTTCTGGCTGCGGCTGAAGGCCGGCAAGGGGCGCGTCGAGCAGGCGATTTCGAAGACACACACCGCGGGCACCGGCGCCAATGCCGACGACCGGCCGAGCGACCACTTCCCGGTGACGGCGGAGTTTGCGGTGGGGTAGGGCGGGGACGACGGCTCCCGGCGGCAGGCCGCCCTCACTTCTGTGTATTGGCCCAGGCCTGTGCGAGGTTCAGGATCTCGTCTAGCTCACGAGGCTCAATGTCCCCATCTTCGAGTGCCCGAAGTCCGCGAAGTCGCATCCGCCTGGCCGCACGCCGGCGCGGAGTGTCGTCGGCATCTTCGACGTCGAATCGCCACTCACGCTCGAGCTGCGGGCGCGACACACTGGAGTGAGAGGATCTCACTCTCGCGTGATTGAGCACTAGACCGATAAGGTCCCCCGGCCAGACGGCCCGCACAGTCAGGCCAGGTCCGAGGCGGGGAGACCGCGACACGAAGGTATGAGTGAAAATTCCGCTTCGCTTCGCTCCATCGGTCAAAGTGGCGGTTACTTCCGTCTTCAAGCTTGGGAGATTGGCCGCAGTCTTCCTTGGGTAGGTCAGGTAGATCCCCATCTCTCCTGGCCCGTAGGCGTTGCCCTTCTTCTTGTGCTCGACCGTATTCGAGCCTGTGAATGTAAGCCCCTTAGTCTTGGCAAACTGCACCCCTGGATTCAGGTTGTCCGCTTCCCGTTGGAGTCTGACCTGGAAGTCATGCGGGCGCTCCACGCCGGAGACCTTCGCGGTCCAGGTGACGGTGATTCCGGCCGTGCCACTTCTGATCTCCTGGTTCAGATTGGCTAGACAACTGTGTTCCGCGAAGAGTTCTGAGGAGTAGAACACCTGAAGCATAGCCCTCGCCCCTTGGTGCGTTGTCCATGATCTCCGCGCCTCCGGATCCAGTTTCCAGTGCCGAGAGAGTTCACGATTCACGGATTCCAGCGATTCGATGGGGTGGCCCTCAATCGTGAGAGTGAACACCTCAATGCGGGCATCGGAGCAGGGCCCTGAAGGGCGTCCGGTCGTGACCGCCGCTGGCGCTGCTGCGGGCTTCTCGGCCGGCGGGGCTGCAGCTCTGGGCAGGGAGCGATCCTTCACGAACACCTTGTCGAAGCCGCTCGGGGCGGCTGTCTTCATCGTGAAGGGCACGTACCCCAGGACGCGGTCGGCGTATTGGCAGGCTTCCACAACGCTCTCCGCTGCGAGATTGGATCGGAGCTCAAACGTATGCCCGCCCAGCACCACCAGCTTGCTGCGTAGGACCTGTTCCGGCTCACTCTCCCGAACCACATCGATCAGGGACCCTGAGCCCGCCCGGCCTTCTACGGCGATCCAGATCGTTCGACTCAACTCGCGAGGTACCCAGGGTCCCCATTTCTCCCGTTCCTGGGTGGCCCAATCACTGGGCCACTTGACGTCAGCGGCGACCGGGAGGATGTACTGCCCCCTACGTATGAACCGGTCGGACTGGTCTTTCACCAGATAGACCGCAACGCCATCGTCCTTGCGGCCCCAGAGCACCTCAGCAGGGTGGATCTCCGGCCACCACTTCTTGCAATCCTCAGAAACCCACGGCCCGAAGGCGCACACACGGCCGGTGTTCATGACCTTCGTGTCGCAGTCCGCGCAGTTGCCACCCGGAAAGTCAGTATCGCGGCCGAAGAATTCCCGAAGGAGCTGACTCGGGGGCGTGATCTCACCGAACATGCAGTTGTGGTCCAGTGAGGGACATATGCCACCGCCTTTGTCCCATGGCCACGGGTCACCATTGCCCGTCCACTGGGTGGTTTCCTTGAGGAGGTAGTCATAACGAGTGGCAACACGGAGGTAGGGATGCAGGTCTCGTTCCGCTTCATCTACCAGACCCGAGTAGAGCGTCCATTTCAGAACGTCCCCACACAACGTGTGGCGGCGACCGTCAACTGGGTACCAATTGGCGCGGCCTCCAGGCAACAAGAGGAACGCGTTCACCGGTCCTGCGGCCTTACTCTTTGCAGCCGAACTACCAAGGTAGCTTTGCCCGGGAGCGATTGAGATGCCGAGTTGCTCCTCCTGCGCCCTGTCCCAAGCCCGCTTGAACGAGTCGGTGCACGCCGGCAGGGCCTCGGTCCTAGCGGGCGTAGGCATCGCACGAACCTGAGTCTGTGCGGCCTTGGGAGCCAGCAACGCGAGTGTCACGAACAGCCCAAGGCAAAGCAGCCCCCGACCACGGGAGCCCGGCAAGGTGACCGTTGTCGACACGGGGCTGCTGCCAGCGCTGAGGGTCTGCGCAGCGATAGACCCGTGTCTGGCGATCCGGCCACACACGCCGCATATGCCGTGTACGTGCTGGTTGGAATGCAGTGGCATCTGTCTTCTCCTACTTTCTTCCCAGAACCGTGGCGAGAGCTTTGGCCACATCCAGGCGGATTCCGACGATGAAGCGGAAGTCCGTGTAGTTGCCGGTGCTGTCAGAGCCGGCCAAGGCGGTAAGCGGCTCCGACTTGTTGAAGTTCAGATCTGCGCCGATCTCCGCAGGGAGGTAGGGGATCTTCAGCCTCGCCTCGACGGCGAGGCGGCGTCCGAAGGCAAAGGACTGGACCTTCGTGGTTGTTTCGGTCGTGGTACCGAGCCGGGCATTCACGTCGGCTTGCTGTGTCGTGGCAATCGGTCCAGGTGTGACAAAGGCCTTGTCCTCGCCCCACGTAACGTCCACGTACATGATCGGGTCGGGCGCGACCTGGTGGTTTCTGAGACTGTTGCCGACAACCGTGTACTTCATCACACCCGCGCGGAACCCGAAGCCGTAGAACGTTGCCGTCCCTCTGCCGAAAGCCAGTTTCGGGTCTGACGCGGTCGTCTTGGTGAAGGCACTGCAGTCAGCGATCGGACACGGCTCGATCTTGATCGCGGTGGAGGTCGTCGTGCGACTCAGCAGGACGCCATCCTTGAGGGCGGTCACGCCCGCCTTTGCCAGCGGTGCGAGGAACGACGAGTACTGGATGCCGCGGTGCACCCAGTCCATGCCGCGCCCACGCACGGGGAGGTACAGGCCGCCGAATAGGACCGTCGACTGCGCCGCCTGCAGTCCGGATGGAGCCGCCCCGATGGCAGTCACCGTGCCGGTTTGAGTGAGGCGGGCGCCTGCCGCCAAATGAAGTGAGAAGCCAAGCGGGGCGTCGTTGAACAAGTCTCGCAGGAACTGGTTGCCGTCTTTTTCGGCGCCCGCCCGAGGCGAACCTCCTTTCGTGACGAGGTAGTTCCAGACGCTCCCATCGGCCGAGAAGGCCAAGTATGGTTCCGCCTTGCCGAACGAGTTGCTCGACTGGCTTACCGCCCCGCCGGCGGTGAAGAACGCCCTGACACGTCCGAGGTCGACTCCGGCCGAGTCGACGATGACCGGATCCGGTCCTGCAAGGGCCACCTCGGGGCCGGCTCCCCGTGGGTTTGGGAACACCTCTCGGATCAGCACTTTCGACCCGGCGTCGAGTGGACGCGGCAGATCGAACTTGAACTTGTGGCTCCTCTCGTCGACCGCGACTTCCATCTCTGCGATCAACAACCCGCTGAGGTCGAACAGCGAGTCGCGGAGCTCTCCAGACTCCCGAGACGCCAGCAGCGTCAGTTGCTTGTCATCGAGGGACTGCAGTGGCGACATGGCCTTCAAGGCGGTCTTCACGTTCTCAGTTGGTGGCGGTGTCGTCGCCTTCACTCTCGTAATCGCCACCAGGGCCGATGCGTTGACGAGTTGAGACACCCGCAGGGACTCATGGCAGTTGCGAGCGGGTGTCTTCAGCCTGTCGTCAAGCCGCGGCGCGTCGCCCACCCCGACTGCGCCGCCCAGCACCGCCACGCAGACCCGCTGTACGGTCGAATGGGCCGAGCCGGTGATGGTGGTGTCGCCCTCGCGCAACGGAAGGTCCACCTGGACCGCCGCGACGTTCGGGGAGACCGTCATCTTCTTGCCGCCGGGCTCAGCCGTCACAGTGACCGGAGGAGGTCCGGAGTCCGCCACGAGCGCCGCAGGCAGTGCGATCTCCGTTCTACCCGCCTTGAGTTGGTCCTCCGTGAGTCTTGCACTGACGGTGGACTCGTTGTACGTGACCCTGACCATCGGCTGGCCAACCACCTTCGACTCCGCGTCGAAGAACACGGTTACCTTGGCTGCTCCATAGATGGCTTCCACGCCCGTCAGCGTGAGTTCTGTGGACCCGGGCGCCTCGGAGACTGCCACGGGCAACGACTCGGCATCAGTCGACCCTATCCTGAGCCTTACCTTCACCTTCTGAGGGTGTTTCAACGCGGTCTTGAGAGTCGCCGTGAAGATGCCGCGGACGAGGTTGACCGAGAACTCCGCGTGAACCAGCCTGAACTCGCCCTCTGCGCCTTCGGTTGCGAGAAGCTTCAGATCAGGTGCGACGCCACGTTCAAGCGGGTCGTAGCGGCCCTCAATCACTGTGGCTCCAGACTCGATCGGCCCCGGCAGAAACGGCGTGGGTGCCTGGCCCTGCGGTGCGTGGCTTAGGGTGAACAGCATTGCTGCGATGCAGGTCGCCGTCATGACAACTCCTCCCCTGGGTGCTTCTCGCGATCAGCCGGAAGCCCCATGTGGTACACACGGCCTCGGGTGGCTCCCTTCGCGGGAACGCGGGCGTCATCCAGACCGTTCACCACAACTGACGGACGCCGGAGCCAGATTCCCGGGTGGGCTGCGACCCGCCCCACGGATCTGGACTGGGGGACCCTGAATCCCCGACAGCCCTTCGAGGAAGCGACTGCCTCCGCCACTTGTGCTGAGTCTGATGTGTCTGGCCAGATCGTAGCTCGGTCAGGACGTCGAACCACGGATTTCAAGGCGGGAGGCGCATTCTCTGTGCAATCGCCGGTGACCCGGCCAGGGCGATCTGCAGCTGGTCACACCTGAGAACGTGAGGAACCCTACCTCGGGCTGCAGGTGAACGTCGCCTTCTTCGGCGCGGTCGTCACGCCCCCGGCGTCCGTCAGCCGGACGCTGTAGTCGAAGTAGATCCCGGATGTCATGCGGCCGGCGCACCAGACGGCGCCGTCGAACACCAGTGGGTTCGTGTTCGTGGTGAACCTGGCGCGCGCGGTGACGCAGTTGAGCCCGGGCTGGCAGGAATCCGGCGCGTAGACCAGCTCAACCGGGAACGCCGGCTCACCGTCCCACGACACCCGGAGCGCCGCGCGCGGTCCGTTCATGGTCACCTGCGACGGCAGCGACACCGCCGTGATGCTGAAAGCCGCGCGGCGCCGGCCGCTCCACGCGCCGCCGCTCCTGCCTTCGGCATCCCACCACTCGCCGGACCAGGTCCTGCCCACGTAGTCGGGAGCCCGCGTCCCTGTCGCGTCGAGCCCCGCCCACTTGTACTCGAACACGAGGCGGACTCGGCCCCGCCGGTGCGCGGGATTGGGGGCGCCGGGCTGGGAGTACGCGCCGTCCAGGACGGCCGTACCTTCATCCCCGCGCTCGTCAAGGCCGCGGAGCCGGCCCGTGATCGCCATCCCTGCTCCCGCATCGCCGGCGCTTCGGCAGACGACCTCGGCCACGGCCGAGCCGCCCTCCTGAAGCTGACGGCAGACCAGCACGCGGCCCTTGTCGTCAACCCAGGTTCCGCTGACGTCGGGTACGATCGCGGAGGCCTGTGCCACGCCGGAAGCCGCGGCAGCCCAGAGCACCACGATGGCAGGCCCGACCACGACGCGAACGGCGGCATCTGGTCTCATCGGCGCCCTCCCAGTCAGGACGGCACGTCACCTCGCCGGCGCGGGCCGAGCCGTCCACTGCCCCACTTCCACGAGCTCGTACGTCGTCAACCGGCCGCCGGAATGGCACCCGCGACGCTTGGACACAGAGCGCCACGAACTCGTCGCGGTCCATCGGCACGAGTTGGCCGCCAACGGGCACGATGAGGGCCTTGCCGCTCTCGCAACCGAACTCCTGCGCGCAGCCGGGGCGCCGACGCCCGTCCGGCAGAGCCTATCAGCGCGGCGAGCGGGTCAGGCGTGTGCCGTCGATGCGTCCGGTGCGCCCCGCCGTGAATTGCAGGTACCCCGTGGCTGCGGTGCACGCGGCGTCCAACTGGGCGACGATGAAGCCCTCGCCGCCGCTCCACCGGAACCGGTACGTCAGTTCCCGATTCGTTGTCGTCGCTGTCCCCTGCCCGTTGCCGAGTCCCGTCTCCGTCACCCGGTACGTACCGTCCGCCTGCCGTTCGAAGCCGAGGGATGAGGCGCCGACGCCGGGCGTGTCGAGCTGCCACACGCCGCTCAGGTCGGCGCACCCGCGAGGGGGTCCCGTCGGCGGCGGCGGGTTGGGCGGCGGCCGCGGGCCGCCGGGGCGAGTGAGCGTGGTGCCGTCGATGCGGCCGGTGCGGCCCGCCGTGAATCGCATGTACCCCGTGGCTGCGGTGCACGCAGCGTCGAAGCGGGCGACGATGAAGCCCTCGCCGCCGCTCCACCGGAACCGGTACGTCAGTTCCCGACCCGTTGTCGTCGCCGTCCCCTGCCCGTTGCCCAGTCCCGTCTCCGTCACCCGGTACGTGCCGTCTCCCTGTGGTTCGAAGCCGAGGGATGAGGCGCCGACGCCGGGCGTGTCGTGTTGCCACACGCCGCTCAGGTCGGCGCACCCGCGAGCGGGTCCCGTCGGCGACGAGGCGCCTGAGCGCGGCGTGGGCGTCCGCAATCGCCCGCCGGCGCATGTCCGGAGTGCTCAAGTCTGGGAGGGAGACCTCACAGGCACGTACGCGACGGCCGGCGATACGGCCGCCACCAGCACACACACCAACATCAGCCGAAGGAGCCGTTTCATGATTCGGTCCTCACTGGCGGTCGGAGTTGTCGTTTGGCGAGACTGCGGGAGAGTCTACCACAGGCTGGCCGCGTCGGCCGGCTTCACCGTGGCCTGAATGGCGCGAGCCACGGCCATCAGGACGACACCGGCACGCGAATCACTTCGGCTTTGGGGCGTCGGTGGCAACGATGATCAAGGTCGCGATCGGACCAAGCACGAGCGTCGCCAGAAACCACGCGAGCCGGCTGCGTCGCTTGGACTCGGCAAGTCCGGCGTTGATGAGCGCCAGCGTGCCCACCCCCACGGCGTAGCTCCGACCAACTTCGGCAACTTCCATGGACGCACCTCGCGCAATCCGACGGATCGGGATCTACCGTTTCTCGCCGACAGCGGCCAACCACCGGCCGCCGTCGTCCGGCACAATCACGGCCATGCCCCGGGTACCCAGACGTAGGCGGTGTGGGGCGCTGTCACGCGCAGTGTAGCACCATCGGAACGCGGTCAGGCCGCCGTTTCGCTGTACGCCGTTCACGCCGTTCCCTTCCGCTTGACTGCCGCGGCCCCCGGGGCGTAGCCTGTGCCCAGTTCACAGGCCGCCATCGCCGTTCTGCCGAGCCGGTCTCACCTCCGGCGCGGTGGCGGCCGACGTCTCGTCGCCGACATCTTCACTCGAACCTCGGACGGACTGAAGGAGGACTCATGGTGCACTGGGGACGGAGACTGGCAGCCGCGCTGGCTGCGCTGGCGCTGACCGTGATGGTGCCCGCAGCGTCGTTCGCGCAGGGCGGCGCGACGTCGACGATTGCCGGCACGGTGGTCGACTCGTCCGGCGCCGTGGTGCCGGGCGCCGATATCGTGGCGAAGAACGTCGCCACGAATACGGCGCTCCAGGCGGTCAGCGGCCCCGACGGCGGATTCGTGATCCCCGCGGTGCCGACGGGCACCTACGAGGTCACGGTCACGCTGGTCGGCTTCAAGACGGTGGTCCTCAAGGACGTGGTGGCCAGCGTCGCCCAGACGGTGACGGTCAAGGCCGTGCTGTCCCTGGGCGCCCTCGAAGAGTCGGTCACGGTGACGAGCGCGGCCGAGATCGTGCAGACGCAGGCCACGTCGGTGGCCACGACGCTGTCGAAGGCGCAGATTGCGAGCCTGCCGGTGGTCGGCCGCGGCGCGTTCGCGCTCGTGGCCTTCATGCCGGGCGTCGCGACGACGACGGGCAGCCTGCGCGACGGGACGATCAACGGGCTGCCGCAGAGCTCGGTGAACATCACGCTCGACGGCATGAACATCCAGGACAACTACGCGAAGTCGTGGGACGGGATGTTCACGCGGGTGAGCCCGCGGCTCGACGCGGTGGAGGAAGTGACGATCTCGACGGCGGCGCAGGGCGCGGACATGGGCAGCCAGGGCGCGGCGCAGGTGCGGTTCGTCACGCGCGCGGGCACGAACACGTTCCAGGGCAGCGCCTACTACTACTCGCGGCGCGACTGGATGAACTCGAACACGTGGTTCAACCTGCACCGCAACGTCGATCCCGTCACGGGCAGGCCGACGCCGAAGACGCGGCTCTTCGAGGATCAGCCGGGCGGCCGGATCGGCGGGCCGATCCTCCGTGACAATGCGTTCTTCTTCGTGAACTACGAGTGGATTTCGTCGCCCGGATCGCGGACGGACACGCGCACGATCATGAGCCCGAACGCGGAGCGCGGCCTGTTCGAGTACGGCGGCGGTACGGTCGACCTGATGGCGCTGGCCGCCCGGTTCGGGCACACGGCCCGCATCGATCCGGTGGTCGCGAAACTGCTCGCCGACGTCAGGGCCTCCACGTCCCAGGGCACGGTAACGACGAGCCTCGACCCGCTGGTGCAGTCGTTCGCGTGGCAGCAGGACACCAAGAGCAAGACGATCTACCCGACGGTCCGCCTCGACTACAACGTCACGTCGAGGCACGTGCTGACGGCGTCTGGCACCTACAACCACCTGGTGTCGGATCCCGACACGACCAACAGCAACCAGCGGGTCTTCCCCGGCTTCCCGGTCACCGGCAAGCAGGACTCGGAGCGTTACACGTCCCAGCTCTCGCTGCGGTCCACGCTGTCGTCGAACATGGTCAACGAGTTCCGCATCGGCGCCACGGGCGGGGCCACGCTGTTCGCGCCCAACCTGTCGGCCGACATGTTCGGCCAGTCGACGGGCAACATGGGCGGCTACGCCATCGCCTGGAGCGGCTTCAAGGGCATCAGCAACGCCTACTCGATCTCGACGAACAGCTCGCGGGAGGGCTCGACGAAGGTGATCGAGAACACGTTGAACTGGCTGCGCGGCCGGCACAGCCTCAGCATCGGCGGGTCGGTGACCCGCGGCGACGTGTGGTTGAAGAACAAGCGCCACGTCCCCCTCGCCACGCTCGGCATGGCCACCGGCGATCCGGCTGATGCCCTGTTCAACACGGCGAACTTCCCGGGCGCGTCGAGCACCGACATCACGAACGCGCGGAACCTGTACGCGATTCTGACGGGCCGCGTGTCGAGCCTGCAGTACGACGCACGCATCGGCGAGGACGGCAAGAACTACAACATCCTCGGCCAGAGCCTCCAGAAGGGCCGCATGTGGCAGATGGGCTTCTTCGTCCAGGACGGCTGGCGGTGGAAGCCCACTCTCACGATCAATGCCGGGTTGCGCTACGAAGTGCAGCTGCCGTTCTACGCGCTCAACGACAGCTACTCCACGGCCTCGATCGACGACATCTTCGGCCCCACGGGTCCGGGCAGCGGCCTGGTCGTCGGGTCGACGGTGACGGGCCTCGGCAACCTCTACAAGCCGGGCACGCTCCAGGGCTCGCCGACGACGTACGACATGCTGACGAAGGGGTCGAAGGCGTTCACGACCGACACCAACAACTTCGCGCCCAGTCTCGGCGCCGCGTGGACGACCGGGGCCGACTCGGGCTGGCTGCGGACGGTGTTCGGCACGCCGGGCCAGACGGTGGTGCGGGGCGGATTCAACATCTCCTACCAGCGCGGCGGGATGAACGACATGACCGAGGTGTTCGGGGACAACCCGGGG
>Ga0194127_10009398_pt1 | contig 10290 bp, 9 predicted proteins | sample TA2KigC100mmetaG_FD_148624 | JGI IMG/M metagenome (GOLD analysis project Ga0194127, IMG submission 148624) | Freshwater microbial communities from Lake Tanganyika, Tanzania - TA2015036 Kigoma Deep Cast 100m | ecosystem: Environmental > Aquatic > Freshwater > Lake | place: Tanzania: Lake... | reverse complement strand
TTTTCGTCGCCGATGAGGGCCTCCACGGTGCCGATCATCCCCGTCTTATAGCCCGCAGCGGCCAGGATGCTGCGGATGAGCTCGACGGTGGTGGTCTTGCCGTCGGTGCCGGTGACGCCGATGACGCGGAGCTTGCGAGCGGGATAGTCGTGGAAGGCAGCGGCCAGGTGGGCCAGAGCCTGGCGGGAGTCGGGAACCAGGATGCAGGGAGCAAGCGGCAAGCGGCAAGCGGCAAGCGAGATCATGTACTGTGCGTCTTGAACTACCACGGCCACTGCTCCGCGTTCGAGGGCCTGGGGGATGAAATCGTGGCCGTCGGCATCGAGGCCCTTGATGGCCACGAAGAGATCGCCTGGCCTGACCTGGCGTGAGTCGTAAGCCAGTCCCTCAATTTCCACGTCCACGCGCCCGTGGATTTCTTTGTGGGATAGGTCAGTTAGCAGTTTGGAAAGCTCCATATCGTTCGTCTCAGAGGAGACATCTCTCGCCCGCGATGGATTGTGTGCAACGCGGGAAGTCCTCCTCCACCGTTGCCTGCGGTTGCCGAGCGGCAGAATCTGGCGCTTGTCCCGCTGTGTTGCTCTTGATGAGTTTGTCAGACTTAATCCAGTGGGCTGCGGACGGCCAGGCCGCCTCGCTGGAGGACGTGGGTGTAGATCATGGTGGTTTTCACATCCTTGTGGCCCAGGAGCTCCTGCACTGTTCTGATATCATAGTGGGATTCCAGGAGGTGGGTCGCAAAGCAATGGCGCAGGGTGTGAGGGCTGACCGGCTTGGGGATGCCCGCCAGGCGGGCCGCCTCCTTGATCGCTTTTTGCAGGCTGCTCTCGTGCAGGTGATGGCGGCGTGTGACGCCGGAACGGGGGTCCTGGGACAGGGAGCCGGCCGGGAAGACGTATTGCCAGCCCCATTCCCGATCGGCGTTGGGATATTTGCGCGCCAGGGCATCGGGCAGATAGACGGCGCCGTAGCCTTGAGCCAGGTCTTGCTCGTGCAAGGCTTTGACCCGTTGAAGATGTTCCTTGAGCAGCGGTATGAGACTGTCAGGCAGCACCGTTACCCGGTCCTGCGCCCCCTTGCCGTCGCGGACGATGAGGGCCCGCCGATCAAATTCGAGATCCTTGACGCGCAGGCGCAGGCACTCCATGAGGCGCAGGCCGCTGCCGTAGATCAACTTGGCCATCAACTGGTGTGGGCCCGACAGGCAGCCGATGAGGCGCACGGTTTCCTCCTTGGTCAGGACAGTGGGCAATCGTTTGGGGCGTTTGGCGCGCAGGGCGTCAACCGGGCCCAGGTCCTGTTGGAGCACCTCGCGATAGAGGAAGAGAAGGGCGCTGAGGGCCTGGTTCTGTGTCGAAGCAGCGACGTTCTCCTTGACGGCCAGGTAGGTGAGAAAGGCTTCGACCTCGGGAGCGCCCATTTCGGACGGGTGACGCACGCCGTGGAAGTAGATGTAGCGCTTGATCCAGCCGACGTAGGCCTGTTCAGTGCGGATAGAATAGTGTTTGAGGCGCAAGGCATCGTGGACTTGATCCAGGAGTTTCTTGGGGCGTTGCTCCTTCATGGGCTGCCTCCTCGAACTTGACAGGAAAAGATTTGTGTTGCATAATACGGGTGTCGTCGGACGTGCATCGTTAACCCGATTGCCCAGTCAAGACTTCAGGTATTATAGCCGAAACTCGGCATAAGTCAACTTTCAAGCATGCTATACCGAACTGATTCTGTCTAGGAATCGGGGTAGCTAGGCCGAAATAGTTCGGGATACTCAATAGTTAGCCCGCCAACCCGCCAGCGGTCATCATATTCTCTCAGAATGAAGCAGGAACGCAAAAGTAGGAGAAGGAACTATGGAAGCAGTTCGACTGGAACAGGTTGTTGCAGAAGATGGTCAAATGGTCATCACGGGCCTACCCTATAAGCGCGGGCAATGGGTGGAAGTGATTGTACTACCCCAGCCGCAGAAAACGGTACGCCGGTCGCGCTTAACGGTGCGTCAATTGCGCCAGTCTGGGCTCATCGGTCTGTGGCAAGACCGCGATGATATCGAGGATAGCACCGCCTATGCCCGGCAGTTGCGGGAACAAGCCCAACAGCGCGGAGACATCCACTATGATTCTGCTGGATAGCGACGTGATGATCGATTTGCTGCGGCAATATCCACCTGCCATGCGGTGGTTCGACGCGCTGGACGAAGACGAAGAAGTGGCCCTACCAGGGTATGTAGTGATGGAGTTGATTCAAGGGTGCCGGAACAAGCGGGAGCAAGAGCGGATCCAACGCGTGGTAGCTCCCTATGGCACGGTATGGCTGGCACCGGCGGATTGCGACCGGGCCCTGGAGGTTTTCACGCAGTATCATTTGAGTCACAATGCCGGTTTGCTGGACGTATTGATCGGTCAGACTGCGGTGGCCCTGAGTGTACCCTTGCACACGTTCAACCAGAAACATTATCGGTTCATGACCGAGTTGCGGACCGTCCAGCCTTATGAGAAAGCCGTATAGCCGAGAATAGCTACTCACTACAAACATGGCGGGCTAACACCCGCTGGAGCCGACGCCCACCCTTGCGCTTTTAACATCGTGTTATGCTGACGGTGGCGTCGGTAAGGCAGTCTTGTCCTGTCAGCAGTGGCGGGTGGGCGCGGCTCAACCTAGCCGTTAGCCCGCCGAGGCCAATGTCGGCACGGGAAGTGCCGAACTAATCCAAGTGATGTATGATCTCCACGTACTGTCTCTATACCTTCGCCGCAAACATGGAGGCAGATGTAATGCCAACAGTTCGTGGTATTCCCGGGCCGTATCGCTTTTTCTTCTACAGCTTCGATTGCAACGAGCCACAGCATGTTCACGTCCGGCGTGAACGAATGATATGCAAGTTCTGGTTAGAGCCAGTGGTGTTGAGTTTCAACGAAGGTTTCTCACCCACCGAACTCAACCGGATTCGCAAGTTGGTTCTCGAACACTATCAGAGGATTGTGGAGGCGTGGGATGAGCATTGTGGTGAATGATACTCCTCGTATCGTAGATATGAAAGTCACCGACGAGTCTATCATTGCTCACCTTACGGATGGGCGTATGATTAGCGTTCCATTGGCGTGGTCATGGCGTTTATCTGAAGCAACACCAGAGCAACGCAACAATTTTGAGATTATAGGAAGTGGGCAAGGGGTTCATTGGCCCGACATAGATGAGGACATTAGCGCAACAGGTATGCTGTATGGTATACCTGCTCGTCCGCGCAAGCGAGCAACAAAACCAGAGCGTATCGAGACAACAGCACCGATACCCGCAATGGTGGCGGGCTAACACGGCATGAAGCCGACTGCCCTTACGCGCCTTTTTTCGCTACGTTCTTCGTCTGTGTTACGCTTTGGCGGGCAAGCGTTCCTCGCTACAGCCGGGCAGCGGCTTATCCTGGCCGTTATGCGGCTGAACATTCCGCACCCTCTCAGTCTCGATTCTGGCCACGCCGAAAAAGTATTCAAATACAAAAGCGGGAGGTCTAAAACACCCCCCGCTTTTTCTGTTCTACTCTCGCCGGATCGCCACAGGGAAGACTACCGAACCCTAGAACAAGTGGAAAGCGGCGATGATCGGAGCGAACATAGAGGATACCAGAGACATCACGGTAATCAGGGTGTTGAGGGAGGGGCCAGCCGTATCTTTGAACGGATCGCCGACGGTGTCGCCGACGACGCCGGCTTTGTGAGCCTCGGAGCCGGGACCGCCAAACTCCCCCGATTCGATGAACTTCTTGGCGTTGTCCCACAACCCCCCGGCGTTGGACATCAGCAAGGCGAAAATGACCCCGGTGAAGATGCTCCCTCCCAGGAATCCCCCCAGCGCCTCAGGGCCGAGGATGATGCCAACCAGCACGGGAAGCACGATGGCCAGGAAGGCCGGTATCACCAGGGACGACAGCGAGCCCTGGGCAGCCAGATCCACACAGGCCGCATAATCGGGCGGCTCGGTGCCCGCCAGGATGCCGGGCCGTTCGTTGAATTGGCGGCGGATCTCCTCGATCATATCGAAGGCATTGCGCGTAACAGAGAGCATCGTGAGAGCACTGAACAACGGTGGCGTTATCGCCCCCAACAGGACGCCGGCGACGACGACAGGCTCGCGCAGGCTGATGACCAGTTCCACACCTCTTGCCTCCACTACCTCCGCGTAGGCCGCAAAGAGCGCCAGGACGGTGAGGGCGGCGGCGCAGATGGCGAAACCTTTGGTGATGGCCTTGGCCGTGTTACCAGCCGCATCGAGCACATCAGTGGTGTCAATGACCTCCTGCGACATCCCCGCCATCTCGGCGATGCCCCGCGCGTTGTCCACGATAGGCCCATAAGCGTCGGCGGAGACGATCATGCCACTGATGGATAGCATCCCCACCGCGCTGATGCCGACCCCGTAGATGCCACTGATCCCGGAGGATTCCGCCAGGTAGTAGGAAAGCAGCGTCGCCACGACGATGCCCATGATCGAGGGAACGATGCTGACCAGCCCGAAGCTGTAGCCAGTGATGATGTTGATGGCCGCGCCAGAACCTGACACGCGAGCCGTCTCAATCACCGGGTGGAAATTAGACGAAGTGTAGTAATCGGAGGTGAAGCCGATGACCACGCCGGTAACCAGCCCGGCCAGCGTGGCCCACAACACGCCGAGGCTATAGCCGCCCAGCAAGACGACAGCAGCCACCAGCACGGTAAAGATGGCACAGGTGATGATCGTCCCTCTGTTGAGCGCCCTGCCTGGATTGCCGCTCTTGCCCACCTGCACAAGCCGGATACCGATGAGCGAAGCGACGATGCCCAGCGTGCACAAAATCAAAGGGAACAAAACGTACCTGGCCTGCAGTGGGGCATCATTGGCAAACAGTGAAGCCCCTAGAAGCATCGCCGCCACCGTACTGGCCACGTAGCTGTCAAAGATATCTGCGCCCATGCCGGCCACGTCGCCGACGTTGTCGCCGACGTTATCGGCGACCACGGCCGGGTTACGGGGGTCGTCCTCAGGGATGCCGATCTCGACCTTGCCCACCAGGTCGGCGGCGATGTCGGCCGTTTTAGTGTAGATCCCACCCCCCGCTTTGGCCAGCAAGGCCAACGCCGACGCGCCAAAGCTGAAGCCGAGAATGATCTCCGGGTCGCCGGTGAAGAGATAAATCGTGCCCATGCCGATGACCGCCAGGCCAACCATGGCCAGGCCCATCACCGAACCGGCGTAGAAGGCCACCCTGAAAGCACGGTTGATGCTCTCGTTGGCCGCTGTTGCGCTTCGCACGTTGGCGGACACAGCGACACTCATGCCCATGTACCCGGCGACGGCAGAACACATCGCGCCGGCCACGAAAGCCAGCGCCATCGTGATACCCCGTAATGGATTGATAACTGCCGCCTCTATGCCCAGATACTCGATGTCGAAGCTGAACACGATGGCAATAATGATGCCCAGCGCGACCGCAACGAGAGCGAGTGCCAGGTAGAGACGGCGCAGGTAGGTGCTCGCCCCCTCTCGAATCCAGGACGCGACCTCCTGAGCCTGTTCGGAGCCTGCATCTTGCCGGTTGACCCAGATGTATAGCCAGGTCGCTACCCCGACGGACACGATACCCGCAAAAATGGCCACGAGAATCCAAAGTTGAGATTCCGCCACTGTCGTTCCTCCTGACGTGAAACGTGAAACGTGAAACGTAATCACGCATCACGTTTCACGCATCACGGCTTCACATGTTGGCAGAGCGCCACCAACGATAGTATTTGGCGCGCAGTTCCTCCTGTGAGGGCAGAGGGAAATACAGAAGCCCTTCCTCGTTCCCCACGAAGATGCCGCTCTTTATGGTGCGGTATGGGAACGAAGCCGGCTGGATGCGGTTGACCATTTTGGAGTGGACGGTCTTGGTCCTCAGGTCCATCAGACACTGACGCAGATGGCCGATGTTGGAATAGGGCAGATCGCGCACAGCGCCACGCTCAGGGTCTATGGCCAATTCATCCAATCGCAGCTCTACGAAGCAAATTGCCGGCAGAGAGAGAAGACTGGTCGGAGTCTTGACGATGAGATCATAAAACTCACGGGGGCCCAGGGTGCTGACTATCAGAGGGTGCACGGGGGCTATCTCCTGATAAAGGTGCAGCCCTTCTGTCTCTTCAGGGATCTCTTCACTCGAGTCCAGGCCCAGTACCCGCCCATCCTGAGTCACGAGATAGAGTTTTTGGATAGCGTCCAGGGACATATGCTCCAACGCACGGTAGACAGAGATATAGATCGAGCGTTTCGGGCTTCCATCCTCGTGAGGCACGCAACGACGGATGCCCTCCTCGATACGAAAGAAGCTGTGTCTGAAGTCCGGACTGATTTCAAAGAAGATGGCTTGTCCGCGCGCCTTCTTCTGCGTCCCAACTGCGTAGTAAACCCCAAACTCTTCGGGGGCCAGCATGGAAGCGATCAGTGCTTCGGGTATCATGGATAAGTACAGGTGGACATCCATAGCCATCTCCTCCTTGACCAGACACGGAGAGGGGGAGACAAGGAGAGGGGGAGAATCTCCTTGTCTCCTTGTCTCCCCCTCTCCCTTTACGGGGAGTCCGTGGCCTCTTCGGCGGCGATGTGTTGCGCACACTCCGCCAGTTCGCGAAGCCGCTGAGCCTCCACAGAGAGGCCACGTGCGCGCTGCATGTGCTCGAAGGCCTGGCTGTATAGCGTGGCTGCGTTCTTCCAATCGTGGGTGAACTCGGCGATGCGGGCCGCCTGCTCAAGCGCCATCGCGGACAGTTCCCATTTGCCCTCGTCGGTGTACTGGGCGGCAGCCTTCTCCAGGTCAACCGGGCGCTGTTTAGGCAGGCGGGGCTCCGGCTCGGCCAGGACGCGCTCGATGGTCGGCAACAGCAGATCGTACCAGTTCGACTTGGGCAGGTACTCGTAGAAGTCCAACTGCGCAGCGCGCGCCTCGGTCTCCAGCGAGGCGTAGCCGGTGAACATGATCACCCGCAAGTCGGGCTGCAACTGACGCAGCATCGCCGCCACCTGGAACCCGTCCATCTCAGGCATCTTCATGTCCAGCAGGGCGACGTCACAAGGGGTCTCTCGCGCCTGCCCGACCGCCTCGCGGGCACTGCTGGCCGTCACGACGGTATATCCGGCCCGCATCAGATAGTCCTCCAGACTTTCGAGCACCAGCAAATCATCGTCCATCACTAATATCGTTGACGACATCGCACTTCACCTCCCGAATAAATGAATCATTGCTCAGGCTGAGTCGGCAAGCGGACAGTTACGGTGGTCCCTTCGCCTACGGCACTGGCTACCTCGATGTGACCACCGTGGTTTTCGATGTTCCTGCGGGCGACGTAAAGCCCCAGTCCGCTACCCTTCTGACCGTTTCTCCAATCCGAGAATCCGATGCGGAAGATTTTCTCCTGCGTATCCGGCGGAATGCCAACCCCCGTGTCCTCGATGTCAACGGCGACCCATCCGCCTCCCCCCTGGGAAGGGAGAGGGGCCTCCTGCCGCGTGCGCAGGGTGAGTGTCCCGCCGTCAGACATGGCCCGTCCGGCATTGGTCAGCAGGTTGTGGAAAGCTCGTTCCAACTGGGCACGACTGCCGTGTACCGGCGGGATGTCCTCGTCCCACTCTCTCGCGACTGTCACGTCAGGGTGGCCATAACTGAACTCCTGCACCAACCGCTCCAGCATACGATGGAGGTCGAGGGGCTCCCAACGCCAGGTCTCGCTGCCATCCAGGGCCACGGCCACGTGGCCCAGGTCGTCGGCCAGACGTTTGATACGAGCCAATATCTGCTGGATGACCTCGATGGAACGCTCGCACTCCGCATCCCCGGCCACTCGTGTGGACAGCGCCTGCACTCGCTGGGTGAGCACGAAGTAGCTTGCGCCACCGATGTCGTGGCCCACCTCACGCGCCAGGAGCCGCAGTTCCTCCTCGGCTTGCTGCTTGCGACGGCGCAGTTCCTGCCACTCAAAGCCGCGTTCGATGCGCACGATCCATTGGTCCAGTGGCTCGGACTTGTTGACGAAATCCTTTGCCCCTCCGCGCATGGCCGCGACTACGTTCTCGTAAACGCCGTAGGCGCTGAGCATAATGACGTAGGTCCGCTCCAACAGGTGCTTCTCGTGCATCAGGCGCAGCACATCCATCCCGTCCAGCCCCGGCATGTTGATGTCGAGCAACATCACGTCATAGGAGGCTTGCTCCAGCCGAGCCAGCGCCTCCTCCCCACCTGCTGCCGATTCCACTCTCCAGCCTCGCTTCGTAAAGGTGGCATTGTTGAGGAAGGCCACGATTTCCTCGCGGAAGAAGGGCTCGTCGTCTACTACGAGGATTGTTTTCTGTTCCATAACCCCCCTCTGTCTCCCCCCTGGAAAGGTTCGCCCATTCGCCCATTCGCCCATTCGCCCACGGGTAATTCAAGCACGAAACAAACCTCCCCGTCGCAAGCCTGCCAGGTGAGGGTGCCTCTGTATTGGGTCTCCACTGTCTCCTGGGCCAGCGCCCATTCAAAATGAAGAGGCAATAGCTCCTCAGGCACACCGGCCGCCGGTTCGAGGATGGACGAAATCTTCTCGGCCAGCGAAGCCTCCGGCGCGTGTATCTCCGTGCGCACACGCTGGCCGTCGGCGGATAGCGAGGTGTGCACCTCGATGAGGCCCCCGTGTGTCTCGCACGACTCCATCGTCAGGCGCAGGATGGTGACCAGGACGCCGAACATTTCGTTGGGCTCGATGAACAGCGTAGGCAGATCCTCGTAGGTTACGCGCATTTCCACCCTGCGCCGTTGCCGTTCCGCCGCCAGCCAGATGAGGACCTCGCGCACCACGTCGTTCCAATTGGTGGTCGTGCGGATAAAACCGATTTGCTGTGAGAATTTCAGCAGATCGAGCAATTTGCCGCTGACCGCGTTCAGGTTGGCCTCGATAATATCCAGCCGCCTTAAAAAACCAGGTCTTTGAGAGAAACCTGGTTTCTCCTGGAGGTCACTACGCAGGTTGGCCAACGCCAGGCGAGCCACAGCCAGCGGGTTTGCCGCCTCGTGCCGTATCCGTTGTGCCAGGGTGCCGAAGTAGGCGACCCGCTGCATGCGCATCGCGGTCACGCCCACCTCGCTCAGAGTCTTGAGATAGCGAGCCCCCTCCAGCACGCCGCCGATGGCCGTGGAGAGCAAGCGCAGGTATTCCTCATCGTCGTCGGTGAACCAATCGCGGTGGCCAGGGGCACTGGGAATCTTATTGATCAACTCGAGGGTGCCAAGGACCTCGTCGCCCAACTGCAGGGGGACACCCAGGAAGGAGCGATAGACGCCGGAGGGGAGATGTGGGGCGACCTGTGCGATGTGAGGATCGTCCCAATCCTCCAACCCGGCCACCTCGCGTATCTGAACGGCCGTGCCACTGCGAACGACGTGGCCCGTCAGCCCCTCCCCTACCATGTACGTCAGTTGGCCGATCAGCGTTTCGGGGAGGCCGCTGGCAGCCCGCAGCACTACCCGCTGGACGTCCTCCTCGGTCCGCAGGTAAAGCTGGCAGCCCTCGGTGCGAAAACCCTGCCTGACCCGCTCCGTTACGGCCTGCAGCATCTCGGCGATGGGACGTCGTGGATCCAACTCGCTGCTGATGTCCAGCAGCAGCCGGAAGTAGCGCGCACGGCGCTTCTCCTGCTCGTAGCGTTGCGAATTCTCGATGGCGATGCTCACCATGGCGGCAACGTGGCTCAGCAGTGCTTCATCCTGGGCGTCGAACTGTTCCCCCTCCGTCTTCCCGGAGACCCGCAACACACCGAGCACGGTGGCTCCATCCCTGGAGAGAATGGGCACCCCCAGGTAAGCCTGGCCCGGTTTGGCGCTGATCTCGGAGTATTTCTTGCTCCAGACCAGGTCCTCGGCGATGCCTCGCAATTCCCCGTTGTCCTTGACGTTGACGATGCGCAGCGGCCGGCCGTGTTTGGCGATCCAGCCGGTCAATCCCTCGCCGCGCGCATACTCCACCCGTTCGGTGGGCATATCTGCGCCCTCCAGGAGGCCAGTAGTGCCGCGCAGGACGTAGCGGTCGGTGATGTCGTCGCGCAGGAAGATAGAAGAACCGCCAGCTTCTAGCCGGTCACTGGCGTAGCGCACGACCAGCGTCATCAGGCGGTCGCGATCCAACTCCCCGTAGATTTCCAGAAGTTCTTTGTCGAATCCCGCTACTTGATGCATACCGATGACCAGGCCCCCCGTTCTGAATCCAATTCCTATTCCTCCCTCAACAACGCTCTGCCCCCCACCAGCGCCTTTAAGAG
>Ga0194127_10009395_pt1 | contig 10293 bp, 9 predicted proteins | sample TA2KigC100mmetaG_FD_148624 | JGI IMG/M metagenome (GOLD analysis project Ga0194127, IMG submission 148624) | Freshwater microbial communities from Lake Tanganyika, Tanzania - TA2015036 Kigoma Deep Cast 100m | ecosystem: Environmental > Aquatic > Freshwater > Lake | place: Tanzania: Lake... | reverse complement strand
GTCACCGCCCGCCGCATCGGCTTCCCCGTCATGATCCGCCCGTCCTACGTCCTCGGCGGCCGCGCGATGATGGTCGCCTACAACGAGACGGAACTCGTCCCGTTCACCTACGCCGCCTTCCAGGCCAGCCCCGGCTTCCCCGTGCTGATCGACCGCTACCTTGAACGAGCCATCGAGGTCGACATCGACGTCGTCGGCGACGGCAGCGACGTCTACATCGGCGGCGTCATGGAACACATCGAGGAGGCCGGCATCCACTCCGGCGACAGCGCCTGCTGCACCCCGCCCCACTCGCTCTCGCCCGAGATGACCCGCCGCCTCGAGGACGCCGCCACGCGCATCGCCCTCGAACTCAAGGTCCGCGGCCTCATGAACGTCCAGGCCGCCGTGAAGGACGGCGACTTCTACATCATCGAGATCAACCCGCGCGCCTCGCGCACCGTCCCCTACCTGAGCAAGGCCTCCGGCATCCCGCTCGCCAAGGTCGCGACGAAGGTCTCCGTCGGCATGACGCTGAAGGAACTCGGCATCACCGGTCCGCGCCGCGAACTTCCGTGGCGCGCCGTCAAGGAGGCCGTCCTCCCGTTCGACCGGTTCCCCGGCGTCGACCCCGTCCTCGGCCCGGAGATGAAGTCCACCGGCGAGGTCATGGGCATGGACACGACCTTCGAGGTCGCCTACTGGAAGAGCCAGATCGCCGCCGGCCAGCGCCTGCCGCTCGAGGGCCGCATCTTCGTCAGCGCCCGCGACACCGACAAGCCCTGGATGGTCGAGGTCGGCGCCGAACTCGTGAAGCTCGGCTTCCGCCTCGTCGCCACCGAGGGCACCGCGAAGGCCCTCAAGGCCGCCGGCATCCAGTCGGAGGTCGTCGCCAAGCTCAGCGACAACGCCGGCGGCTCGATCCTCGACCGCATGCACCGCGGCGAGATCGCCATGGTCATCAACACGCCCAGCGGCACCATGGCCCGCGTCGATGAGGTCCGCATCCGCGGCGAGGCCATCGTCCGCGATATCGCCATCGTCACCACCGAGTCCGGCGCCCGCGCCTCCCTCGCCTCCATCCGCCACATGCAGTCCAACGACTGGGGCGTGAAGGCCCTCCAGGACTACCTGGCGCAGCTGAAGACCTGAACGGGAGTTTCAAGTTCCGGGTTGCCGACGCGCCGGGTGGAACGACACGGCACTGGTTCGGCGAGCTGACGAGCGGTAACCCGCAGCCGATCGTTCGGTGGCCTTCTCTTCCTTCGTTCCGCCGCCAACGCCCCGCTTCCTCCGGTGGTTTTCACCACCCCGGTGGATGAAGCCCGGGAGATTCAGGCATCTCGGTAGCATTGCCCAACACGGGTGAGACTGCCTTCCTCATCGAAAAGTGCACTGGGGCCAAGGACCTTGTGGTTCTTTCCGGCGAGAAACCATGCGTAGCGCTCGACGAAATCCGCGCGGTCCAGCTTGGGCAGGGCCTTCTCCATGAAACGAAGCACATCCTGTTCGGAGTACCGGTTCTCCTTCACTTCGGTGGCCTTCCAATCCGCGACAGCGAACTCGGTAATCCAGATGGGTTTTCGATGGAGTTGATGGATCCTCTCGAGACGATTGATGAAATTCACGGGATCGGGGTCGCCGTAAGAGTGGACGCAGACGAAGTCAATGCGGTACTTGCGCGTTCTGGCTTGTTCCATGAAGCTCCGCATCCATTCGCCAAAAGGATCCGCAGGAGCGGGACTGCCCAGGCGCATGCCGGACTCTTCGAGCAAAGGCCAGGCTTCGAGAGCTTGCTGGACTGTCATATCGGCCTGTCTGTCGCGATCAGGTTCATTGAAGCCCAGCAGCTCCTTTGTTCCGGCCTCTTTCAAAGCTGCTATGGTTTCGATGACCTTCTCCTTGTTGTCCTTCACCTTGAAGATCATGGGCGTGTAGGAAATGCCTTGCGGCAGGTCATTGAGAATCGCGGAGGTCCAATTGTAGAACCACTTGCAACGCAGAGCCGCAAGCCTCTCTTCCCATACTTCTGCTCTTAGGGCCGCAGCAAGGCCCTTTTTGTCAGATCCTCCGTCCTTGGAGGACTTCGTTATCCTCTGGGCCTTGAGCGGGAGCGCTGAAGATAGTGCGGCGAGTATGGAGAGTTGGACAGCCTGGCGGCGGCTCATTTGCATTGCGCAGGCTCGTACCTTCCCTGCCTTGCTGATTCCGATCCCCTTGTCCGATTGGTTATGCCGGATTCGCGCGTCGTGTTCCATGAACTGCCCTTGTTCATTCATCGTGATGCCACTTCTTGCGGTTGCCGAACGCTGGCGGTGGCCGGCGGCGAACGTGCCAGGGTTCACCGTACCTGTCCGCCGCCTTGTTCGGCCCTGGTCTTCCCCTCCGCCATCCGCGCCTCCGTAATCACGTCCTGCGCCTTGTAGAAGAGGGGCGAGAGCGGGGACCTCTTGTTGCCAAGATCGTCTTCGGCGGCTTCTGCCGCGAAGGCACCGTCAAAGGTGAGGAACACGAAGCGCGTGCGACCAGTAACCGGCAATCGGAAATCCGTGGTGGGTTGCGCGTAGCTCAGAAACCCGGGAGCGGCCACCAGTAGGGCAAGGCAGGCCCTGCGGGGCCCCTCATGCTGCCCGACTCCGATGATCCCGCCGCCATTGCTGAAGTACAGGCTCACAGTCCCATCGCCGATGGCCGCCAGAGTGACCACGGCTTCAGGGTACCCCGTCTCCATGAGTATCGCCCAAACACGGTTGCTGGTCGGGCTAAGGCCCATGGTCTTTGGATCGAGCGTGAGAAGTTGCTGTCGCAAGCCGGTATAGACATCCGCGACCTTGTCATCGGTCTTCTCTGCCTTGCCGCAGCCGAACAGCGCGAGGAGTCCACCGAGCACTCCAGCCATGACCATTCCCCTTTTCATCATTATCGTCTTGCCGAACGTCGAACGGACCCTGCCGCCGATGTCGTACGTTGCGGTCTGTGGGTCCATTCCGCCCGCCGTGCGCGCAAGGCTTGTGGTAACGGAAGCGCCCCTATCAGCCCTCCCGAAAAGCGATTTCTCATCGGGATCCCGGGAAGAAGGCTTCTTCACGACCCCTTCCATGCAGGCAGAGAATCGAGCTTCTTCTCCAACTCTTTCACCTTTGCCGGCTGATCGGAGGCGACGTTGTGCTGCTCTTCGGGATCGTGGCGGAGGTCGTAGAGTTCGCTGCCGCCATCGGACCAGCGGGTGAGGGCGTGCGTGGATGTGCGGACGCGGCGGCCGGATTCGGCACCACCGCGAGTGATAAGGGTGAAGGCGGCGTCTTTGACCTCGGTGGCTGGGTTTCGCAGGACGGGTGTGAGATCGACGCCGGCGAGGCCTGCGGGGGGCTTGAGTCCGCCGAGCGCGGCGAGCGTGGGGAAGATGTCGATGAACTCGACGAGGCTCCGTGTGCTCTGGCCGCCCTTCATGCCGGGTGCGGCGATGATGAGCGGGGCGCGGCAGGTGCGCTCGAAGAGGGTGTTCTTGTTCCACCAGCCCCGTTCGCCGTGGTGATAGCCGTGATCACCGAGAAAGACGACGATGGTGGTGTCCCACAGCTTCTTCTCATCCAGCACATCGAGCACGCGACCCAGTTGAGCATCCATGAAGCTGGTTCCGGCAAGGTAGGAACGGGTGAACTCGCGGCGCTCTTGATCGGTGAATTTCTCGAAATGCCTGCCGATACCTGCGCTACGCCCCACGGGCGTGATGTCGGCGGCATCTCGCCAGATCGGCAGCTTCTCCAGCGGATAGAGATCGAAGTACTTCTTTGGCGCGACGAAGGGATCGTGTGGCTTCGCAAAGCCACAGCCGACGAACCAGGGCTTTCCTCCGTTCCTGGAGATCGAGTCGATCACGGCGTTCGCGACCTGGCCATCTTGCTGATCGTCATCGCCGCCCTCCGCCATACCCCACCAGCACCATTCGACCTGGCCGCCTGTCATGTTGCGTTGCTCGATCATCCTGCGGCCGAGAGCGGTCGGCTCAAAGGCATCGGCGGCGTGCCATGACTTCGGCAGGTCGAGCGCTTCGTTCCGCCGTTCGCTGCCCCGTTTCCCATTGAGGTGGAAGATCTTGCCATAGCACTCGGCTCGCCACCCTGCTTCCTTGAAGAGCTGAGGCATCGTGACGACCTCCGGCTTCTTCTCCCGCAGCAGCGTGAGGTTGTTCACGATGCCCGTCTGCTCGCATCGGAGGCCGCTCAGGTAGGAGGAGCGACTGGGATTGCAGACGGTGTACTGCACATAAGCCCGCTCGAACGTGGTGCCGCGTTCGGCGAGGCGGTCGAGGTTGGGCGTCTTCATCAGCTCTTTCGTCATGATGCCGCCCGGAGCTCGAAGGTCATCGGCATTGATGAAGAGCACGTTCGGCTGCGCTGAGAAGGCCGAATGAAGAACGGCGACGGACGACAGCGAGAGGAGGAGTTGTTTCATGAGCGTGGTTGTGGAGCCCGGTATCGTCAGAATCTGCTACGGTTTCGCATCCTCGGGCACCTGGCGACCGGAGAGACATGGGCGGAAAGGGTCACGTCGATATTTCTGCTTTCATGCTCCTCTCCTTCGGCCTTCATGATTCCCGCCCCGGTCATCCTGCGTCCTCCGTCCGTTCGATGCCAACCTCGTACCGGCGAGAGAGTGCATCGGTGATCCGGGCGAGTCAATCGGCGATGCCATGGGTCAGGAGCCCGGCCGGAAAGCGAGGCACGGCCGCTGCCGCCCATGTCGTACGCTGCGGTCTATGGGTCCGTTCCGCCCGCCGCGCGCTCAGCAGTTGTACTTTTGGATGCGACCCCTTCAGCCCTTCTCTACGAGGCTGACGAACGGCTTCAGCCTGGGCAACCCGCCGCGGGTTGCCCTGGGCGGGGAGCTGTGCTTCGGAACGGTCCTCATGTCGGAAGCGGTGGCGGAGTCGGCGTCTTGCCTTCTGGGCGGGGTCGCTTGAAGGTCGCGACCACCTGCTTCGATCCTCCCTGCAGCATGTTCACATCGAACACAGCCACCAGCTCCCATCCACTCGCGCCGTAATGATTCAGTACTGCCTTGAACTCCGCCGGATTCAACTCCGGGCGGACGACAATTCCCTCTCTGCCAACCTGTGCAACATAGACCTCGTATTCCCAGTTCATTCTCTCCCCCGTCAATTGCCGAACGTCAGTGTTGTCGCTGAGACGCGTCAGGGCCGATAGCAAACGACTCTTGGTTCGGCCCAATCCTGAGTTGCTTCTGAATGTCTGCTTCCCACCTCGGCCAGGTTCCAATCTGCGACCATACCTTCACGTAGACGTGATCGCCTTGCGGTGTGTCACCGATGAGTCGGCTGGGCGTCTCCGGTGTGCCAGGTGGCTGAACGGGAACTGGGACAAACGCCTTCGACATGATGTAGATGGTAAAGGCCTCTTTCGTTGGTTCGCCTTTGGCGCCTCGGACAGTGCCCGGCCCTTTGAATGTGACGGCCAGTCCAGAGTCCTTTCCCGGGGACTGATCGAAGCCGTAGGGCTTGGCTTGCGTATCGATGTGGGAGACGACCCAGTTTGCTGGGGCAACTTCGCCGATGTTGATGTGGAGCCGCGGAAAATCAACATCAGACCCGACGGCGGTAGAGCAGGTCGCGAGGATGCAAAGCGTGAGAAGTCGTCCTCTCATCCCAGCGTCTCCTGCCGAACCGTGAATCGGTCCCAAGCCATTGCTGAAACCACCCACTGCGCAGAAGCCAAGTCCGTCATTCGGAGGCCTCCGCTGTTCGGATGTGTCGAGTTGCGGGTGGCGGCGAGGCGCGGAGGTTTCGTGATCGTTGCAGACGAACGGATGGAACGTGTCGATGGACGGCACATGCCGCGAGGATCGCGCCCAGGCCTGAGGAATCCGCTGTCATCGCTCCTTTCCGTCTGTGGGCGAATCGACGATGACACGGTTGCGTCGGCTGGACAAGCGGGAATCGGCGTGGAAGCGGCGTCCGCATCGGCACATGCAGGCCGGTGAACCTGCGAACCCGGGCCATCCGACCTATGTGTCGCTCTTGAGGACCTGGATGAACGCTTCCTGCGGGATGCCGACCTGGCCGACCTGCTTCATCCGCTTCTTGCCTTCCTTCTGGCGCTCAAGGAGCTTGCGCTTGCGGGAGATGTCGCCGCCGTAGCACTTGGCGGTGACGTCCTTGCGGAAGGCGCGGATGGTCTCGCGGGCGATGATGTTGCGGCCGATGGCCGCCTGGACGGGGATGACGAACTGGTGCCGCGGGATCGCCTCGGAGAGCGACTTGCACATCTGCCGGCCGCGCGCGTTGGCCTTCTCGCGGTGGACGAGGCAGGAGAACGCGTCGACGACCTCGCCGGAGAGGAGGATGTCCATCTTGACGATGTCGGCGACCTGGTACTCGGCCAGCTCGTAGTCCATCGACGCGTAGCCGCGGCTGACGCTCTTGAGGCGGTCGTGGAAGTCGACGACGATCTCGTTGAGCGGCATGTGGCAGGTGAGCATCACGCGCCGGGTGTCGATGGACTCGGTCTTCTCGAGCGCGCCGCGCTTGTCCATCACGAGCTGCATGATGTCGCCGATGTTCTCGTTGTGGCAGATCACGTGCGCGCGGATCATCGGCTCCTCGATGTGCGCGATCTGCGTCACGTCGGGCATGAAGACGGGGTTGTCGATCTCCTTCACCTCGCCGCTGGTGAGGTGGACGCGGTAGACGACGCCCGGGTAGGTGGCGATGATGTCGCAATCGAACTCGCGGCGCAGGCGCTCCTGGACGATCTCCATGTGGAGCAGCCCGAGGAAGCCGCAGCGGAAGCCGAAGCCCAGCGCCGAGGACGACTCGGCCTGGAAGACGATGGCGCTGTCGTTGAGGTTGTATTTCTCGAGGCTGGCCTTGAGCTTCTCGAAGTCGGAGCTGTTGACCGGGTAGAGGCCGCAGAAGACCATCGGGTGGACACGGCGGAAGCCGGGCAGCGGCTCGTTGGCGAGCTGGTCGGACCGCGTGACGGTGTCACCGATGTGCACCTCCTTCGGGTGCTTGATGGTCGCGACGAAGTAGCCGACCTCGCCGACGCCGAGCGAGGGGACCGCGAAGGGCTTGGGCGCGAACTGGCCGACTTCCTTGACCTCGTACTCCTCGTCGGTGCTCATCATCCGGATCCGCTGTCCGGCGCGGAGGTCGCCGTCCATCAGGCGGACGTACGGCATGACGCCGCGGAAGACGTCGAACGTCGAATCGAACACGAGCGCCCGGGTCCAGCCCACGCGGCCGGGCTTCGGGGCCGGCACGCGGTGGACGATCGCCTCGAGCAGTTCGGCGACGCCGGCGCCGGTCTTGGCGCTGACCTGGAAGGCGTCGTCCATCGGAATCGCGAGGATCTCCTCGATCTGCTGGGAGACCTCGGCGACGTTGGAGCTGGGCAGGTCGATCTTGTTGAGGACGGGGAGGATCTCGAGGTTGTGGTCCAGCGCGAGGTGCGTGTTGGCGACGGTCTGCGCCTCGACGCCCTGGGTGGCGTCGACGACGAGCAGGGCGCCCTCGCAGGCGGAGATGCTGCGGGCGACCTCGTAGGAGAAGTCGACGTGGCCGGGGGTGTCGATCAGGTTGAACTGGTAGACCTGCCCGTCGCGCGACTTGAAGCGCATCGAGACGGGATGGGCCTTGATCGTGATGCCGCGCTCCTTCTCGAGGTCCATCGCGTCGAGGACCTGGGCGGACATGTCGCGGGCCTCGATGGCCCCGGTGAGTTCGAGCATGCGGTCGGCCAGCGTCGACTTGCCGTGGTCGATGTGGGCGATGATGCAGAAGTTGCGGATGAGGGAGATGTCGGCGCTCATGCCGGCGGACCTCCCCCGCCCCGGAACGCGGCGGAGGCGGCGGCGCGCATGCGGGCCGTGGCGGCGGCCATGTCGGGCGCGCGGAAGAGCGTCGTGCCGGCGATGAAGGCGTTGGCCCCGGCCCCGGCGCACTGGACGGCGGTCGCATCGCCGATGCCGCCGTCGACCGAGATCCCGATGGCCGGATCGCGATCGCGCAGGGCTCGGATCTTGGGCAGGACGGACGGCATGAAGGCCTGGCCGCCGAACCCGGGATGGACGGACATGAAGAGAACCTCGTCGAGGAGCCGCAGGTCCAGGAACGGGATCGCGGCCTCGAAGGGGGTCTCGGGGTTCAGGGTCAGCCCGGCGCGGATGCCGTGGCCGCGGATGTCGCGCAGGGTCTCGCGCACATCGCACGGGGCCTCGACATGGACGAGGATGATGGTCGACCCCGCCTCGGCGAAGGCGCGGAGGTAGAGGTCCGGCCGGTCGATCATCAGGTGGACGCTGAGCGGGAGCCCGCAGGCGGCGCGGGCCATGCGGACGACGTCGGGGCCAAAGCTGATGTTGCGGACGAAGTGGCCGTCCATGACGTCGAGGTGGAGCGCGTCGGCGCCCGCCGCCTCGGCGCGGCGGCACTCGTCGGCGAAGCGGCCGAAATCGGCGGCCAGCAACGACGGCAGGATCTGGATCGAAGGCACGCTCATCATGGGAACCGGTTTGAGCGCGGAACGCTAGCGCGACAGGGAGCCGCCGTCAAGGCGCGCCGGAGGCTTCGCCTCCGTTCGCGACGTGCCAGCGCCGCAGCCGTTCGGCGAGGTCGGCGCAACGGCCCCAGTCTGCCGCGCGGGCCGCGGCGCTGAGGGCCTCGCCCAGGATCGTGATCTCGGGAACCCCGACGGCCCCGCCGGTTCCCTGGAACATGTGCGCGACGCGGCGGACGGCCATGGCGTCGCCGGCGGGGATCGACCTCCGCAGGTCCGCGAGGGCCTCGCGGACCTGGTCCATGAACATCGCGCGGACCTCCTCGTCCACCGCCGAGCTGTCGACCCGCTTCCGGGCGGCCCGCTCGTCGATGTCCGGGATGAGATCGCGCCACAGGTCGCCTCCCGGCGCCTGCCACAGTCCGTCCCCTCCGGCCGGGTGCGCATCCTTCATGGCGTCTCCTTCGGCGGAAGCTCCTCGGCGCCGAGCCATCGGACCAGGACATCCTTGAGGTCCTCGATCCGGACGGGCTTGGTGATGTAGTCGTCCATCCCCGCCTCCACGCATCGCTCGCGGTCGCCGGACATGGCGTGCGCGGTGATGGCGACGACGGGGACGCGCCGCGACTCCGGATGGGGCCGGTCCGGCTCCATGCGGGTGAGTTGCTCGCGGCGGCGCTCCTCCATGGCGCGGATGCGGCGGGTGGCCTCGTAGCCGTCCATCTCCGGCATCTGGCAGTCCATCAGGACCAGGTCGTACGGGATCGTGCGGAGCACGACCACCGCCTCCATGCCGTTGCAGACCGCGTCGGCCCGGTAGCCCAGCGTCTGCAACTGCCGGAGCGTGACCTTCTGGTTGACGGGGTTGTCCTCGACCAGCAGGAGGCGTGCGCCGAGGATCGGCTTGCGCGGCATCGCGGCGGCGGAGGGTCCCGGCGCGACGCCCTCCGGCGGCAGCTCCTTCAGCACGCGGACCATGATCTCGGCCAGCAGGGCGCGCTTCACGGGCTTCGTGAGGCAATGGGCCAGGCCCGATTCGCGCAGGCGGTCGGTGATGGTCGACCGTCCGATCGACGTCATCAGGATCGCCCGCGTCGCGGCGAGACCGGGATCCGCCTTCACGCGGCGGATGAGTTCGGCGCCGTCCATGCCGGGCATCATCATGTCGGTCAGCAGGAGCCGGAACGGGCAGCCATCCCGCAGGGCCCGGCCGAGCATCTCCCAGGCCCGGGCGCCGTCCGCCGCCATCTCGGCCGACATGCCCCAGGCCAGCGTCTGCCGGTCGAGGATCAGCCGGTTGGTCTCGTTGTCGTCGACGATCAGCACGCGGACGCCCTGGAGCAGGGTCGTATCCGGCTGGTCGGGGCGCTGCTGGTCCTCGGCAACCGGGAACGGGATCTCGAACCAGAAGGTCGACCCGGCGCCGGGGACGCTCTCGACCCCGATCCGCCCGCCCATCAGCTCGATGAGGCGGCGCGAGATCGCAAGGCCCAGGCCCGTGCCGCCCTGCCGCCTTGTCGTGGAGCCGTCGACCTGCGAAAAGGCCTTGAACAGGCATCCGACCTGTTCCCGGGAGATCCCGATGCCGGTGTCGCGCACCTCGAAGCGCGCGATGGGCTCTCCATCAAAGAAGGGGGCACGGCATCAACCGTAGGCCTATACGATAGGCCAAGAAGAGAAGAACGGAGGATGCCATGCCTTGGGAAGAGAGTGTGCTCAGTCTGCCCGGAATGCACGTGAAAAGGGTGGAGGGATGGAACGCGGTGCACGTATGGGTGAGGTCGGAGGAGGAGGTGAG